>Ga0182739_1001759_pt1 | contig 21528 bp, 19 predicted proteins | sample eDN5th30CBELigBY_FD_128873 | JGI IMG/M metagenome (GOLD analysis project Ga0182739, IMG submission 128873) | Enriched backyard soil microbial communities from Emeryville, California, USA - eDNA 5th pass 30_C BE-Lig BY (version 2) (version 2) | ecosystem: Environmental > Terrestrial > Soil >...
GGGAGGGGAGCGGGGGGGGGGGGGTGGAAGAGTCTCTGCAAGGCATTCTGAACGGTCGGGATGGAGTGCGGAAATTCGTGCGCGATGCGCGGGGCTATGTCCTCAATGTTCTGGATGAAGTGACCCAGCCACCGGTCGATGGATGTTCTGTCGTGCTCACCCTCGACGTGCTGTTGCAATTTCATGTGGAGCGGCAACTGGATCTACTGATGCAAAAACATCGGGCGCTGGGAGCTTGTGCCATCGTGATCAATCCGCAGCGGGGAGAGGTCCTGGCACTGGCCAGTCGACCGGCATTCGATCCCAATCGACCGGAATTGGCTGCTGCGGCTGCCTGGAAAAATATGGCGATTTCATCGGTTTTCGAACCGGGTTCGACCTTCAAGCCGATGGTGGTCGCCTGGGGGGTGGATCAGGGGCTGATCGACCGGGACGCCATCTATGACTGCGAACAGGGTGTGTATCGAATGGGGCGTCGCATGCTGCATGACCACCATCCTTATGGAGAACTTTCGATCGCGGATGTGCTGGTGAAGTCCAGCAATATCGGCATGGCAAAAATCGGCGAACAACTTGGGAATGCACAACTCTTCGAACTGGCGACCGATTTTGGGTTTGGACGCCGGACCGGAATCGAGCTTTCCGGAGAGTTACCCGGTCTCTTGCGGCCATTGGAGAAATGGAACAGTTATTCCACCGGCTCCATTCCGATGGGACAGGAACTGGCGGCCACTCCATTACAGATGATTTCCGCCTATGCAGCCCTGGCGAATCAGGGAGTTCGAGTCAGTCCGCATCTGGTGTTGAGCTTTCGGGATGAAGCACCTCTGCCGCGAAAATCGGTTGTAACCCGCATCATCGGGAAAGAGGCAGCAAACTGGGTCATTCAGGAGCCGCTACTCCAAACGGTGGCCCGCGGGACCGGTCAACGGGCGCAGCAATCGGGGTTGGAGGTTTTCGGAAAAACCGGGACCGCTCAGAAGTTGTCGGCGGATGGAACAGGATATTCCACGACACGCCATTTCAGTTCGTTTATCGGAGGAGCCAATGCTGGCGATCCCCAATTGATCGTGCTGGTGAGCGTGGATGAACCTCAAGGAGCTGATCAATATGGAGGGAGTGTCGCTGCTCCGTATGTGGCTGCCATTCTGAAACAGGGAATGACCGGTCTGAGAACAGATCACTCCGTATCGACCACCAGCAGCCATCCATAGAAAGATGGAACGACTCATCGTTTTGTTACGAAACGCTGAATCGAAACATCTGGTTGAATGCCCTCAAGTGCCGCCCGGCCAGGACCTGGTCAGGACCTGGTTTGGGATGCACGATCGCAAAACGTCCTCCGTTGTCGTACGTTGCGTGAAGGCCAACCCTAAATTTTAAAATTGACGAAGCACTAGAGCATTTTTGTAAATCTTGTGGCGAACTTGCCTCGCGGCTTTCAGTCTTTCATCAAGTGAAACCTTTTCGACGCGGGCAGATGAGAGGCCAAACTGGTCTAACTGCCGGCATTGTGCACGATCGTACCAATTTGCTCCCCCTGAATCGCGCGCAGAATATTTCCATCCTGATAGAAGTCAAACACCATGATCGGGATGTTGTGTTCCATGCAGTGATGAATAGCGGTCGCATCCATGACCTGCAGGTTCTGTTTCAACGTATCCTGAAAGGTAATCGTGGAATAGCGGACGGCATGCGGGTTGCGGATGGGATCTTCTGAATAGACTCCATCCACCTTGGTTGCTTTCATCAGGATGTCAGCACCAATTTCACGTGCCCGCAGGGCGGCTGCGGTATCGGTGGTGACAAACGGGCTGCCTGTGCCAGCCGCGAGAATCACGACTCGGCCTTTTTCCAGATGTCGTACGCAACGCCGCCGGATAAATGGTTCCGCGACTCCTTCCATGCGAATCGCGGACTGCACCCGTGTGGGAACCCCTTCGTTCTCCAATGCATCCTGCAGGGCCAGGGCATTGATCACGGTTGCCAGCATTCCCATGTAATGGGCTGTCGACTGGTGGATGGCGGTTCCCACTTGCGAAAACTGTTTGCCTCGCAGGATGTTTCCCCCTCCACAGACAATTGCCAGTTGGACCCCCAGTTCTGCAACCGCTTTGATCTGCTGGGAAATATGGGTGACTTCCGTCATGCTGATGCCCCCTTCGCGTTCACGGCAGAAGCTTTCGCCACTCAACTTGAGGACGACGCGTTTGTAGGCGGAAGGAATAGAATCAGTGGGCATGGTTTTAATTGTTCTTCCGGGTTCAGAAAGAGTCATTGTCCAGAAACAGTTATTCAGTTGTTCCCGATCTGTCCAGATGACAGGCACAAAGAACAGGAGACAGGATCAAGTGCAGTCTTTCCAGATCTTCGTTTCGTCAATTCGAAATCGGTCTGGGACCGGGAACGACTGTCACAAGACTTCTGCGAGCGCATCATACGGCAAGTCGCCCTATTTTCCACCGGAGCTCAAAAATCGGAACAGGCCCCGTTTCGGCTTTTCCGGCTGATCTTCTTCAACAGCAGGCATGGCCGAAGTGGAATCCAGCTGGGCGGCCAGTTGTTGAATGGCCCGCGTGATTTTGGCCTTGGGGAATTCGGTGATCAGCGGGATGCCGTTATTCCGCGACTCTGCCATCACCGCGTATTCGTTGGGAATCTGCCAGTACACATCCCGGCCAATGGTCTCCAGGGCTTTCCCCAGACTGATCTGTGTATCCCCCAGGCCAATCCGATTGAGGATCACACGGATCTTCTCCGCCAGTCCCTGTTCCTCCAGAAACTGATTGATCCGGACGACGTTTCGCAGCCCCGGCAAGTCCAGTTGTGTCACCACCAGGATATGGTCAGACAGGTCCATGGCTGCTTTGTCCAGGATCGAGAACGATTTACTCAGATCGATAATCAAATGGGTGAATGTTGCTTTCAGCAGGGCAATCACCCGTTGCATCTCATCGGCGGAAAGGGGAGAGCCTGCTTCCATATGGACCGGTCGGGGAAGCAGGAAGGCGCCGCTGGCATGCTGAGTCAGCGAGCGTTTGAGCATTGCAAAATCGAGCCGGCTGATGTTGTCCGCCACATCCTGGATGGTGTAGTCAGGAATGATGTCCAGCCAGACATCCGCATCTCCCAGCGACAAATCCATATCGATGATGGCGACACTATTATCGGGATTGGCAGCCAGGGCGCATCCCAGATTCACCGCCAATGAAGTGCAACCCACTCCCCCACCCGTACCCGCCACGGACATGACCACAGTTCCACGACTACGACCATGTTTGCCCTGTTGTGTTGATTGAATCCGATCCAAAGCCGCCAGAAAATCATCGAGATTTAAAGGAGAGCTGAGGAACTCTTTGGCCCCATTTCGCATGGCCTGTAGAATCAGGGTTCCTTCCTGGGATCGACTGACGACCAGAATCTGACATTCCGGTGCATCACGATTGATCTCTGCCACCAGCGTGAGCCCTTGTTGCGGGTCTGCGTCCAGCGAGATCAATGCAATCTGCGGCAATGTCTGAGTGACAATGTCTCCGAAGAATTCATATCGCGAACATTCCGCTTCCAGCCAGACGGAATCAATGCCCAGCAGAAGATTCTTGATCGAATTTCTGGACAGATCGTTCGGGTCGACGATCGCCAGACGAAAGACGTTACTCATGTCTGCTCTCCACGCAAAAAAATGTCTGCTCGGCCGCAAACTCCTGGTTTGCGGCCGAGACCACCTCCGCCCTCAAAAATATTTTGCCCAACCCCCAACCACTAACTTCTAATCCCTCACGGTGTTTTCGAAGACGATTTGGGAAGGATCAATCCGGGGAGTGAACGGGGATCGAAAAATGATGGTTTGGATTTTGGTTGCGGAGTTTCCACTTCGCTCGCTGGTTCTTTTTCTTTCGCAACTTCTTGCCCCATTTCTCTCTCCGTGGCGGAGACCTGTTGGATTTTTGATGTTGCTGGTCTGGGAGCACCCGGCTTCTCCTGGCTCGAACCGGATGCTTTGGGACTGCCGCCGGCATGAAACGGATTCACGACTGTCGTTTTTGATCGCGGCTCCACCAGCACGGTCCCACTGGCGGGAAGAATCTCCTGTTGAGCCTTCGTCTTCTCTCCCAGCAGCGGAGTTGCGGGAGTGGGTTCGCAATAGTCGCCGTTCGCAGCTGGGGCTCCGCCGGGCAGGATCAGACCGGGGCCGGGTTCGCAACCGGGACAGTCTGGTCCATACCGAGGAACTTCCAGATTGCCATCGAAGTACAGTTCGTGATTGGTCGGAATCGCTGTATTGGTGCCCGGTCCGCCAGCAGGAACCTGATGCGGCAGCATGGGCGAAACCATTTGCGGAGTGACCAGGATCACCAGTTCTGTTTCGCCTTGTGTGTAAGATTTACGGCTGAAGGCAGCTCCAATCCACGGAAGTTCTCCCAGAAAGGGAACCTTCTGAGTGGTTCCCAATTCGCGTGTGGAAATCAGGCCGCCAATCATCAATGTTTCACCAAATCGCATTTCCACCTGGGTGTTGACACTACGGCTGGTGATGCCCGGAACGACCAGACCGTTAATGGAAACGGAATTACTGAAATCCCGTTCGCTCACTTCCGGGGCCAGGTCCAGACGCAAGCGACCTTCGCCCAGCACAATGGGGACCGCTTCCAGGCGAACGCCGAATTCTCTCCACTGAATACTCAGGTTTCCAAACGATTGCGGCACCAGCACCGGGAACTCTCCGCCGGAATGCACCGTGGCCGGCCGCCCGCTGGTGGTCACAAGAATTGGTTCCGCGAGAATCTTGGCGAGTTGCTCGGTCTGCATGGCTTCCAGGAATCCCTGAAAGACATTGTTGTCCCCCGCAATGGCAAAATTCATGGTCGAATTCTGCAGCGCCGGAGCACCAAAGGTCGGCAGGAATGACGGCGGTGTGATCAGCCCTGCCTGGGCACCGGGAACGGTCGCTGCAGCAGCGGTTTTGGCAATCCCCGCCAACGGGGCCAGGCTGCCAACTCCGTTGTGAACGTAATAATTCTGTCCCGCCATCAGGAAGTTGAAGCCCAGTTGTCGCAACTTGCTGCGTTGAACTTCCATCACCTTGACATGCAGTTGAACCTGACTGGCCCCCGCCACAATCAATTGTGGATGGACGATTTCGTAAAACTGCTCCGCAATCGCCATGATCTGCGGGATTTGAGTCGGCTCGGTCACCCAGCCCCGCAAGACCACTCCGTCCCGAATTCCGATCACTTCAATGGCGGAGCCCGGAAACAGCCGCAGCAGATATGCTTCGAGTTCCCGCGTGTCCGGTTCGACAAAAACGTCGACCACATGAATTTTGTCGAACTCATCGATCAATTTGACCGTCGTCACTCCAGGCTGGGAGGCGTGCATCCGGACGCGATGCGGAGACAGGGCTTTGATAGAGACTTTTTCGGGATCAAACCCGTCCACGATCTTGATTCGATTCCCCAGTTCCAGGACCCGCGTATCGAGGTTTCGCAGGTTGATTTTGGTGTGCGAAGCATTGATCTGAAAAACCTGCTCCCCTGGTTGCACATTGCCTGCCGAGGAAGCAACGGAATGTGCGGGCGCTGTTGGCGCGGGTAGACCGGAGCTGTTGTCAGCCGGCACCGCGTTCGTTGTAGAAGGGGAACGCAGAACAGGATCGGGGGGCTGCAGCTGGGCCGATGCGGAATGCGCTGACCAGCCAATGCTGGCAGCCAGGACCACACGCCCCATTCGCCGGGAAACACTTCGAGATGAAATTCTGGGCATCCTTGCACCTTATTCTCGTCCGAAAGCCCAGCCACTCAATGTGATTGAATACTCAATGTGATTGAATGTTGTTGCCGGAGACTTCGGGGAGTGTTTCACTAAATCTGCATCCACAGGCTGCGATGTTGATGCATCACCGCCAGATGAACAGGAATCTGCAGAACCGACTGCCATCCATGCACAGCCAAGCCCTGACAGGGCACTAAAGCGTTTTTGTAAATCTCGTCGTGGACCTGCGTCACGGCATTCAGTCTTTCACCAAGTGAAACCTTTTCGACGCGGGCACATGATCGACCAATTTGCTCTATCTGATCGTCACTTTTCCTTCCGACAGCGGCTGCTCCCGGCGGATTACTTCGGACTGCTGTGCCACTTCACGCGGCTGCAATGTTTCCAGGGCAGGTTGTTTCGCAGGCAATTCAAACTGCTGGAGAATGGATTCGTTTCCGTTGTAAATTTCGACAGTCCAGGTGGCGGCATTGCTGGGAGGAACAACCACGGGAGTGGCCGCGGTTTCGTTTAAGAACTGATGAGCCGATTCCTGTGTGGAAACGGGTGTCAGATCGGAATTGAAGTTGGAGTTTCGGTCATACTCTGCATTGTAGTTGTCGAAGTTGTTGTCATAACTGCCGACCGTTCCTTCCAGTTCTTCCATCAGTTTTTCATCGACTGCTTTTGTCTGTGCCAGTTCGTCATCGCTGCGCCGTCTCCACGAGAGTGCCAGCGAACCTTTTTTCTGTGCCAGAATCACATATCCCGCCTGTTCCGGAGTGACGATCAGCGAGGCGATTTTGGCATGTGTCCCTTTTTCTGAGTGATTCATCTTGCTGGCGGTCTGGTCATCCATCCCGAAAACTTCCACATATTCCAGCAACGTTTTTGTTTTGGAAACCTGGCTGCCACGCTCTCCACGACCCTGAAAAGTGACCAGGACGTCCACCCGGTCACCGGGGCGAATCAGTCCGCTGATGGTGTGGCTGTCATCGACTGGAATCCCGATCACGCGCATCCCTGGCGGAATGGCAACCGATTTTCCCCATTCTCCTTGTTCCGTCAGTTTGGTTTTGCGGACAATGTCTCCTGCCATAAAGGGGACTTTGGCGGCCCGTTCAACGAAGTCTGCTTCCTGCAGAACCGCATCTTCCGGGATTGAACCCAGGGACATCTCCTTGAATTTCGTATTGTCTGTGGTGAGTTTGACACCGGTGTCAATGTTCTCCAGAGCCACCAGGACCTTGCCAGTCTGTACTTTGACCGGGGTGCCTTGCCCCTGCATGGCCTGTTGAACTCCCAGCATGGCAATCAGGCCGCAGCATCCCGCCACTGCCAGCAACATCAATGTCTTGGGTTTCATCTCGGACCTCTCCACAACTTGAAATTCGCAGGGTCTCGGTCCGAAATGAGACGACTCATCTCTTTGAATCGGCTCGACACAGGGGACCGCTTCAGTTTATGCGGGTTATACCGATTAAAATGATCATTCCGATTGAGTGAACCGGGAAGAATAATCGCCACAAATTGCCTTTGTTACCTATTTTGCGTTTCGCTACCGGAGGACGAAGCCCCTGCTGAGCCGCGAGCAAGATCACGCATTCCCTGGTTGGCGGCTCGGCGGGAGCCTCGCCCAATACCAAAATTTGCTGCTCAGCTCCCGGCACTTTATCTAACCAACCCATTCTTACTGTCTTAGTAGATCATCCCGGAGTACAGGAAGTAGCCAATGGAGCCGACGCAGATCGGAATTCCATATGGCAGCAACAGCATGCGTGGTTTGCGTTCCGCGGCAATTTCCGACAACTTGCCGGGGTCTTTAATATTGGCGAATTCACCCAGGATCAGCAGGAACTGTCCGTAGTGCTTGTCCCAGGCCTTGCGATAGAGCACCATGCAGATGGCCATGATGGCTCCCACGATCACGGTGGCGACAAAGGCGTTCCAGGTGACAGTAGCTCCCAGCCAGGCTCCGATTCCCGCCATCAGCTTCACATCTCCCGCTCCCATTCCACCCACGGAATATAAGGGGAGAAGAGTGAGCAGACCGACTGTCATTCCCAGCAGTCCGGCTCCCAGACCTTCCCAGCCGCCAAGACAGGTGCTGTAAATCAGTCCTGCCAGGACCATCGGAAACGTGATCCAGTTGGGAACACGCAGTTCTTTGCCGTCGATATAGGCAGCCACGATCAGAATCAGACAGACAACTTTGACATGCCAGTTATCGATGAAGATTGTGTGCCAGTCCATGTGGGTCACCTTTCGAGGGGGAAAAGTTTTCCGGCCAGTTCTCGGCCCGGGTCTCAAATTCGCAATTGTGATTTCAGAAAAATGATTGCTTCCATGCCTCTTCGATGCCTCACATTCAGTGAGACGCAGCTCCACTTCCTGCAAACGCAGGCAACAGAAACAGAGTCACTCCAGTGACCAGCAACGGGAGCAGTTCCATGAGTGGCAGTGATCCCAGATCAATCCAGAATGGCAACATGCGGAAGTTCCTTGATTTTGATGAGCTGCGAACAAAACTTCCCGGACACCGGGAGATTGACTTTCCGCGAGCAAGTTCGCTGTAAGTTTTGATAAAGGCTTCTAAGTGTTCTCAGATGCTGCACTCTTTCAGAGAGACGTCAACTCGCCCGGACTGCGAGATCCGGACGAGTGGAGACATCCATCTGAATCTGCGATTTCTCAAACCCACAAATACTGCTGCCCCATTACTTGTTGAGTTCCGTAGAAATTGTCTGGAGTTTGCAGGTGGAGCAGGCCATGATCATGACACCAGGATTGTGACCATCTGATGCTGATCATGCCTATTCGCGATGCGACTGGAGGACCACCCGAGCTTTTCAATTCGATCACGCACGGTCTCAGGTGGCTGTGCCAATTTCCGTAGCAATTTTATCGAATTGGCTCTTGGCATTGGTTCCCACAAGGCGAACCGCAGACAGACAGACGATGACGATCAGGGCCAGCATGACGGCGTATTCCACCGCTGTCGGGCCGTCTTCGGACTGCAGAAATTTCTTCACGTTCTGGACCAGATTTTTCATGGTATTTGATCTCTCACAATGGATTCCGGCCGGGCTCTCACCTCCGACCATTTTCCCGGGCCGCAGATGGTCCGAACAGTTGGACCAATTCTTCCGGCCTTCCCATAACAGCATGGCAGCAGGGTAAAATCGCTACTGATCGATCAGACAGACAATTCAGACTGGTCGACGAACAAAACTAGGTCGTGTTTGAGAGATGGCAAATTTTACGTGCGTAATTTTTCTGTATTTTTCGAATCAAATCCTGGACATATTCCAAACAGCTAAAAATGCTACGATGCTGAGCATACTAGGCGGGTTCTTCCAGTGATCTCACCACCCATGAGGAAATGCGGGATGAAGTGCTTACCGATCTGTGTGCTGCTCTGTCTGGTCGCTTCCCCATTGCCGGCAGCAGAACCGGCATTGCAGCTGCGCTGGGATCAGAACTTTCTGACAATCTCGGGACCGCATCTGCCCGGTGGTGAAATCGCCATCCATTATCTGGAAGCGTATTGCCGAGCGGGATCAACAGACGCTGATTGGGTGCAACACACCCGGATGCAGCACGTGACCTCACTTCGTCACATCAGTCCCGATCGAACCCAACTCAGGCTCCGTTGCGTGGTGCAGGACGGATTGACGGTCGATCACACGATTCAATCCACACACGACGAAGTGAGCTTCTCCCTGACAGCGCATAACCCGACAAAAAAACCATCTGAGGCGGTCGGGGCTCAACCTTGCATTCGTCTGGGGACGTTTACCGGTCGGAACCAGCAGACATATCTGGAAAAGAGTTTTCTCTTTCTCGATGGAAAACTGGAACGGATGCCAACCCGCGATTGGGCGACAGCGGCCCGATACACACCCGGACAGGTCTGGGTTCCCCGGGGAGTTGATCGGAACGATGTGAACCCTCGCCCGTTAAGCAGCCTGGTCCCGAGCAATGGGCTGATCGGGTGTTTTTCAGAAGATGAAACACTGATCTTCGCCACCGCGTTCGAGCCGTATCAGGAACTCTTTCAAGGGGTGGCTGTCTGTTTACATTCCGATTTTCGGCTGGGAGGTCTCCAACCGGGGGAGACGAAACAGGTTCGCGGAAAGATTTATCTTGTTCCCAACGATGTTCCGGCATTGTTAAAGCGGTATGAGGCCGATTTCCCCGAACAGATTGCCTCTGCGGCAAAAGAATAACGAAAGCAGCGTCGACTTCAAAAAATGCGGGTTGATCAGACCGTAAAGTCCGACAACGGAGGACGTTTTGGGATGACGTATCCCCACACGAAGCCCTGGCAGGGGATGAGAGTGGATTCACCCCGCACGATCCGGGGCCTGCCACGCGGGAGACAGCAAACACTCAGACAAAACACATTCCGCGCGGGCCCAGTCGAGAGCAACTTGCTCCAATAACAGCACTACCCGATTTTGGCAGATTCATTCGAAGTGTTGAAGCGGGAGGGGAGAGTCTACTACTGAGCCGGATGAGCGGTGATCCGGCACGATTTATAAACGACTCACCAGGAGGCTCGCCCCTCCGTCCATTTTCTTGTTCGATCGATCTGTCAGAGGGCTAGGGCGGATTCACCCCGTATTCTCCGCGTTCCGCCACGCGGCCTGCAGCACATGATCAGGCGAATCCTGTTCATCGCAGGCGCAGGCGAGAGTAACTTGCTCTTAAAAGGATTGATGCCATCAACCGGCCCTCGTTGTTTCTCAATCTGTTCTCATGAAGCTGATCATCCCATTCTGGTGGAATTTCGACTTTGCAGCATCAAGACACGGGTCTGGTCTGGGAAGTCCGTGAAAACGCCATCCACGCCGAGGTCGACACTCGCTTCGTGGAGTTCGCCAAAGCTGGGAAAGCCGGCGGCAACGGCATCTGCCCGATATGTCCACGGATGCACGACCAGGCCCATTTCATGGGCAGAACTCACCAGCCGAGTTGGGGTCCGGTTTTGAAAAACTCCACTCAACGAAGGACCAATTCCATCTGCATATTTCGCAATGACGGACAGTTCGAAGTGCAACGCTTCGGCATTGACCAATGATTTCTGACACTGCTGTTCGTCCAGCAATTGAATCAGCCGCAACCGACATCCCAGTTCTTCACGGATCCGGCGCAATTCCTGTGCATCGAAGCACTGCAGAAAACAGGGATCATCACCGTTGACATAGGCAAACTTCGTCAACACGTCCAGAACGATCCGGCTGATGTCCTGTCCTGCTGCCCGATGAAAGGCAGGTTGCTTGATCTCCGGATAAATTCCCGCAACACGGCGGGTGCTCTTGTTCAATCCCTGAATGAAAGCCAGTTCTTCTTCCAGCGTGGGAATTCGAAACTGCCCGACCCCCGCGGGAAAACGGTTGAGAAACACGGCCTGGCCGGACTCGGGATGAAAACGTTCGGTCACTCGTAACTGGTGAATTTCTTCCAGCGTGAAATCAATGGCATAAAAACGGCCATCGTCCCGGGCTCGCTGGGGGAAGAGCCGGGCGACATCCGTGACCGTTTCCAGATAGAGATCATGCAGAACGATGGGGATGCTGTCTTTCGTCAAGACGACATCCTGCTCCAGAAAGTCCGCGCGCAAAGCATGCGCCATGGCCTTCGCTTCCAGCGTATGCTCGGGGAGATAACCGGAGGCGCCACGATGGGCAATGATCAGGGGAATCGTTCTGGTGTGTGGCATATTCGCGATAAATTCTGGAATTGTCGCTGATGTCGTATCCGGGTACTGGAAAGCAAAATGCACCGGCGATATTGGGAGTTGGGAGGCGGGTCATTCTTTAAGGGTGATTGGTTGCCGAATGTCCCGCGCCCGGTTGCTCTGCTTCGATGTGGTCGAAACCGAGATCCAATATCGCTGGTGCGGCAACGCGCCAGGCGCGTTGCAGATTTTCATTGTTGCTTGCTTTGGGGGCGAGTGGGGCCGTCGTCACGGACACCGCACTCGCCCCCCTTCCTAATGCTTCGTCTATTCTAAAATTTAGGGTTGGCCTTCACGCAAAGTCCGACAACGGAAAACTTTTCACGATCACGAACCCCAAATCCAAGCCCTGACAGGGCACTACTCCACCTTCTCGCAGGTCTGCGAAGTGAGGACTCACCATGGTTTGCGAAATCGCGACTGCATCAGGCAGGGAACTTTGCCAGTTCCATGTCGCTGCGTGCGAGCAGCCCGCTATTCACCTGCTCCATGATTTCACGGACCGGCGCGTCAACAAGATGTTTTCGTAACGTCAAGGCGACAGTTTTTCGCAGTGGAGCTGGAATTCGCACTCTCAGAACTCCCAGCATCAGTGCCGGAGCGACAATGATCAGCCGTCCGAATTCGTTATTCATCCGGCCTTGCTGGAGACGTTCGATAATCGAAATCGCAAACTCCTGTGCGGAACGGTGTCGATAATCGGTCGGCGGTTCTCCCGGTTGCCGTGTGGCGCCGGGGCCTGCCAGACGTCCTGGTCGAGACCGCGATTCTTCATCCCGCCGGGCAATTCCTTCCGGATGCTCCAACTGGTGAATCTTCCGAAAGTACTCAAGTTCCGGCCAGATGGACTGGTAGATCGTTGCTTTGGAACGATCTGCCACAAGAATCCAAGTGTTTTCTGAAACTCTCGCTTGTCGACGATAGCTCATCTTTTCTCCTTGGAAAGGGACCTCTCGAACTCTATTCACTATACGCAGCAATCCCTGTTGCGGTTCAAATGATTTTGGCCTGAAAAGCCATTTTACGCGGAATCGTTGAACAGGACTTGACAAGAGCCGGTTGTCCTGGAGCAAATTGTTCTCGACTATGCCCGCGGTGCACGTGTTTCGATTGATAAAACACTGAATATCGCGAGGCAGAACCCAGACAATGCGGGGAGGCGCTCTTAATTTCGGACGTTGCCAAAAGTAACACGTGAACGGTTTGAATCTCACGCAAAATCGCATGTGCAAGATCCGACAACTCAGGACGTTTCGTCATGACATCCTGCAAGACTAGGCTCTCACCATGGCACCGCTTTGTTTTCAGCGGCAGAAGTCTGATATGAATTCAGAGACTGACGTGGCCACGAAGAGTCGTTGACGGTTGGCGGCAACTAAAAAACCTTCCTCAACGGCGCGGTCCAACAGGCCCAGCAACGGGTCGTAAAACTGGTTGATGTTCAGAATGGCGACAGGCTTCTGGTGAAATCCCAGTTGCCCCCATGTCAACATTTCGAAGAGTTCTTCGTATGTTCCCAATCCGCCGGGCAAGGCGACAAAACCTTGCGAAAGTTCGGCCATCAGCGACTTACGAGCGTGCATCGAGGAGACAATCCGCATGTCCAGAACCCGAGTATGCGCCAGCTCCCGGCTGACCAGTGCTTCCGGAATCACTCCGGTCACATTTCCGCCCCGTTCCAGCACAGCGTCTGCCACAATTCCCATCAATCCCACGTTGCCGCCTCCATAAACCAGGCGAATCCCTTGTTCCGCCAGTGCATGCCCCAGTTCGCGACCGGCTGCTGCATAGACTGCATCTGTTCCAGGTTTGGAGCCGCAATAGACACAAATGGATTCAAGCATCGGAATCGAAACAGGGTTTGAACAGTCACAGAAACAGAAACAGTCACAATCAGGGATGATTGGTGAGAACAGGATTCGGAGAAGCGGACGAAACTCTCGCTGGCAGACTTGTTTCAGCCGGACTTGTCCCCGGGCGAGTCAAAAGCTGGCTGAGAGAAAGGGGGACGCAGGCGACTCCGGCCAGCATCAGCAAGCTCAGCGTGGTCGCGAGGCGTATGGCGCGGGGGCAGCGATCGGACCGCAGCCGAAACGGTTCGTCCAAGAGGATCTGCTGTAACAAGCGGAGTTGCCCCAGGCTGCTGCTGATCAACAGTAACGTGATGAGTAGCGCTAATAACGAAAAAGTGCGGTCTGCTTCCATGATCTGTGTGACATTCGACTGACGATGTGGCAGAAAGCAAGCTGCAATCAGTCCCCATCTCCACCAGAAACCCGGAAAAGGGGGCAATCCAGAGAGTGTCAGCAATCCGACCAACGAACAACTTGCGGTCCAGGGACGTTTCGAGGCTGCCCCCGCCAGCGTCTGGACAAAGTCCGCCCCTTCCCGTTCGACATTCAGTAACTGAAAGCCGCACGTCAGCGCCAGGAGACCGGCTGTTTCGCAGGCCAGTATCGAGACGAACAGCGACGTGGCACCCGGCAGATTCGAACTCATCTCCCAGACTCTGTGCAAGTGCCCAGCTTCCCAGTTTCGCAAACAGACAGCAAACAGCAGGCAACTGAGAACGGATAGCGAACTTAATACCAGCCGGCGTGAGAGACGTTCCTCCTTGATCAGCCGGGCACTGCACAGACCCAGGGAAAACATGACGGCCACCGCCAGAGTGGTGGATTGATCAGAGGTGAGCGGCTGACGTTCTACCAGGCGAAATAGGAAGATTCCAGCAATGGTGGCGGGCAAAAAACGCTTGCCGAAAACCGCACCCGGAGAGACCTCTTCGTCCCCCGTGGTCGAGACGTGCGGGAAAGGAAACCAACCCAGCATTCCGCCCAGCCCGCAAATCAGCAGGATCAACGAAATCGTGGCAGCAGGGTGCTCGACATCTGTGGCCTGGAGAAGAAAAAATCCTGTGGTGAACAGCCCACTGCCCAGAACCTGGGTGGGAAAACGACTGATCACCCCCGCAGAGAAGGACAGGCTGGTCCGCCCGAAAAAAAGTGCTGGCAGAATGGCAAATTGCAAGGCCGCCCATTGCACGAGGCTGAGCGAAGAAGATGCGCCAAGCACCAGCAGACCGCTGGACCAGAACACCAAGGCCAGCAGATCGGAACGGGTTTCGAGACAGCCGATCACCAGCGGAACCACACACGCGATCAATGCGGCAACGCGGGCAAGGCTGTCATCCCGCCAGATTCCTCCGGAGAGGATCATGGGAGCGGCCAGTATTTCATAGGCCAGCAGGCCCAGCCCCAACAGTGGAATCCCGGTCTTCAGAGATTGGACCAGCCATTCCTCTTTCGCACTCAGACGAATGAGCATTGCTCCTGCGAGCAGCAACAAGACAACAAATGGTGTGAGTGGCATCATCCGAACAGGCTGAAGTTCTCATCAGGGAAAGTCAGAGCTGCGAACAAAATCTCTCGGACAAGGAAAGTCTCCTGTCCGCAAGCAGGTTCGCTGTCTGTTTTGTCAGGGCTGTTAAAAGATCCCGTGAGAGTAACGTGCTGAAGGATGTCATGACAATCAACTATTCTGCAGGTTCGAGACTTTCGGCAATCGTGAGACGCGAAAATGCAGCAGGAATAACATCAGGAGCAGATACCCGCAAATCAGCGCCATGAACGGCAGCGAGACTGGTGTCTCCGTGCCCAGTTTGAAGTAGACCATCGAAATCGCCAGCAGATTGTTGCCGAAGTGAACCAGGATGGGAATCCAGATCGTCCCGGTCTGCAAGTAAAGAACATGCAATAAAATCGCGATGGGCAAGGTGGCAATGGCATGTGGTAGAGAACCGTGAATGACGGCGAAAAGGGTTGATGCCATCAGCACCCCCCGGGTCGTGCCGAAGCATTGGACCAGCCGTCTCCCCAGTACGCCTCGAAAAACCAACTCTTCAAGGACCGCAGGGGCCAGCGCCAGGGCGACGACCAGTACGGGAAAAGAGACTCCCTGAAATGTGCGATAGAGCTGATCCAGAGAACTTTCACTCAATGCGACAGCAAACGGCCAGAGGATTTTTTCGGCGTGCCACCAGTCGTTCACGACATCGTAAATGACATTGCCAATCAAGGCGACCGGGACCACCATGGCCAGGGCATAGACGATTTCGTCTGTGGTGGGAGATCTCCAGCCAATTCGCTGGCGAAACGCCTTTCCTTCACGCCAGCGAATCGCGGGTAGAATCAGGAAAATCGCGCCCAGTACCGGGACGCCGACCAATAAGAAAGAACGGTCCAGATCGGTGTCCAACACCCATTTCAGGAACTCGTCCTCCGAGGGCCAGACCGTTCCAAACGTGGCTGTCAGCATGATGGCCAGCAGGACAATCAACACAATTCCTTGTGCGAACAGAAACCCCAGCGTCCAGCCGAGCGCTTCCAGAATCGTCCAGCCGCGACCTGATTGACAAAGACGCGCTAACCATTCGGGTACGAAATTCCGCATGATTCAACTCCTGCCGCCCTTGTTCAGGTTACGCGGCAGTGTGTTGACCGTCAATTCGTCATTCAATCATTCCTCCGGCATTCCTTGTTGAAGCTGGCGAAAACCGGCGAAAAAGGAAGGGAAGAAAAGAGAAGGATGAAGTCTGTGCGACCGTATTACTTTGCGGTTTTCGTCTGGATGCGGCACAGGTACGTATCGGCAGTGATATACAGCATCGAGCCGTCCGCGCCACCGAAGGCGCAGTTGGAGGTTTTTTCTCCGGTATTAATGCGCCCCAGCAATTTGCCGGTGCTGTTGAACACGAGAATTCCTCCGGGAGCGGTCGCGAAGACGTTTCCCTGACGGTCTACCTTCATCCCATCCGGCAGTCCGGGAAGCCCTTCTTTGACCAGTGGGGTGGCATCGTAAAAGACGGCCCCCTGGCCCAGCGTCCCATCTTCATTCATCTGATATGCCATGATCACAGCTGCTTCCGGATCGGACTGGCAGACATACAGGATCTTTTCATCCGGAGAAAATGCCAGGCCATTGGGACGGGTGAGTTCCCTGGTCAGCAAGGTCACATCGCCTGCGGGAGTGACGCGATAGACACCGCAGAAATCCAATTCTGCCCGCGGGTCATTCAACTTTTCTGTCAGTCCGTAGGGGGGATCGGTAAAATAGATATCGCCGTTTGATTTCAGCACAAGATCATTGGGGCTGTTCAAACGTCTTCCCTGAAAGTTGTCTACGAGGGTCCGTTTTCCTCCCGCCACGGTGAGTACGGAAAGTCGACGGTCGCCATGTTCACAACAGACCAGCCGGCCTTCGAGGTCTTGAATCAGTCCATTTGAGCCCGGTTCTGCACCGTAATCGACCACGCCGGTATAGCCGGATGGTTTCATGAAGAGGGAAACCCCCTGGCCTTCAACCCATTTCATGATGGAATTGCGGGGAATGTCCGAGAACAACAGGTACCCCGTTCCCGTTGTGTCGTGAATCCACAGCGGTCCTTCAGTCCAGAGGAACCCGGATGTCACCACTTGAATTTTGGCTTGAGGATCAATGATCGTGGAGAATTCCGGGTCGATCTGAGTCACTTCACCGATGGTCGGAAAATTCAAACTGTCCTGGGCAGACAAAGAAGTTGTCAACAGGCTGCTGCTGAAGAAACTGGCCAAAGCAATCAGGCAACAGATGCGCGGAAGAGGATTCATGATGTCAGACTCCAAGAGCAAATTCTGGTGAATGCTGAATGAGAGGCATGGGACTGGCCAGGCCTCCTCAATTGAACTGGCTTTCGGCGGAGAGGATTACTTCATAGGTTGTGGCGGAAGAATCCGCAGCCCTCAGCATCGGCAAAAAATCAGGCAGTTGAATCATCCGGGACAGACGTGCCAGGACCTGCAGGTGCGTATGCGCATCCTTGCAGAGAATCAGAAAGAAACAGTCTGAATGTGAATTGTTGGGTGCACCGAAAGGGATGCCATTAAGCGTGCGTCCAAATGCCACAAGAGATTCTCCAATGGCATCCGGCAGGGGATTACGAGGGTGAGGCAGCGCCACACCATTGTCGAAAGCGGTGGATTGTAAACTCTCACGTTCCTGCACGGCCTTGAGAATGGTGGCTGGTTCCCAGATCTGCCAGGTTCTGCCAGCGGTCTCCACAAGAGTTTCCAAAACAGAACGCTTGGTGCGGGCTTCCATGGGAACCTGGATTAATTCTGGTTTCAGCAGACTGCTGACGGGAATGTCCTTTTCCACGGTGGGACTGGCCTGCGCGTTTTCGATGGCGGCCAGTTGCGAATCGGAGTAGTCACGCATTTCCTGCTCCAGCCAGTGTGTGACTTCCGCTGCGTGAAACTGCCATTCATTTCCCCGCTTATGGGCAGGAATACGACCGCGACTGGCGAGTCGTTCGATTTCGCGACGATCACGCCCGAGCTGTCGCGAGAGTTCATCAACAGAATACCATTCGTGAGCCATTGCGAAAACTCTGGTGGAAGGAGGCCGTGGAGGGGGACGCTGGAGCAAGTTGCTCTCGTCTGCACCGCGGTGAATAGGTTTGGACTGGCTGTGTGCTGTCTCTGACGTGGCAGGACGCGTCCCATACAGGGGAAGTGCGTCTGCATGGAGAAAATTTCATCTTGTCACGACGGAGCGTTTTTCCGATATGGCCTTGCCGAGGCCCGTGGAAACCACCCAACGTGCACTTGTGAAATCCTCCCTCTCCGATGGTCTGGAGTCCTCACAGGGGGCGGCCGCACCCTGCGCGGCAGTCCCCATTCAGACAGGGAATGGCGACGACAGATGGTCGCGCGCCAACACACATGCCTGCATTAAATCGCGACGATCCTGTTTCCACAAGTCTCGGGACCAGACTTCCAGCTCATACCAGCCCGAATAGCGACTGTTCTCAAGTGTGCGAATCACATGTGACAATGGCAACCGGCCTTCACCGGGCAAAAGGCGATCATGGTCATGGCGCGGAACATCTCCCCAGTCCGCCAGACGCACCAGCCCAATCCGTGGTGTCAATTCTGCCAGACGATCGAACAGTTGCGGTTCCTGCCAGAGATGATAAGTGCCAAAAGCCATCTTCAAACGTGAATCCTTCACACGATCCAGAATGACCAGCGTTTCATCCAGGGAGTGAATAAACGACCACCCTTTGGCAAACATGGGGTGCATGGGCTGGAGTGCCAATTGAATCCCATAGAGCGCCGCCAGGGGAACCAGTTCCTTGAGCGCCTCCACCACCAGACGATTGGCATTCGAACGGATATGCCCCCCTTGCGGACCAGTCACCACGGTGAGTGTTCCAGCACGCAATTGTCCCGCCACGCGAATCATCCGGCGACCATCTGCAAGAACATCGTGCCGGGAATACCCGTGCTCGCCCGTGAAACCACCCAGGCAGCCCAGACTGGACACGGACATCCGGGACTCCAGGACGCGACGGATGGAACGGCGTAGTCCATACTGAGTCAGCTTGCGCCAGTTCAGTCCAATGGCCGCCATGCCTGCTTGTTCATATTCGATCAGATCCTGAGACAGGCACCAGGGAAACGTCGTGATGTGATTCAGAGAGAGACGATGCTTCAGCGATGGAACATGGACATCGGGCGCCTGGCGGACCGGTGCAGTCTCCCCTGGGCCGGAAACCCCTGATGCTTGAGAGTGAGGATCAGCACGCAGAGAACTGGTTGTGCTGGAATCCGCTTCGCCGGAAATTGACGAACGGAAGAAATCCGGAATCGAATGGTTCACCGCAACTCCTGCCAATGAGGCTGACCTGACCCTCACAAGTTTTCCGGACAAACTCCGGTTCTACTTATGACTCTGACGTAGCAACTGCTCCAGATAGGCTGCAAAAATTGTTCAGCAGAGATGACCTTTTGAACACCGTCCAGAACGCCTGGAATCAATTTTCCGGCTCTTTCAGCCTGCTCGATCGATCCCGGCCCGCCCTGGCAAACTTTTTTGCAAACACATGCGAAGCAAATCCCGATTCTTGACGGCCACGGATGCCGTCAAGAGATCGTGCAGGTCGCCTGCAAATTGAAAAATCGAACCATCAAGACATGCTGAAAGAAATGCAGAACTGCACTCGACATCACGATTCACTCCTTCCGTTACATGGCCGATGGATGTCGTCAACACCCCATCGGCAGACCTCCATTGCTTCCATCTGCGGGCAGCATATCGCTTCAGGTTCAGGCTGACCAGATCATACTGTCCGAACTGTCGCCGCAGATTGCTGAACAACAGATTGTCAAACAACGCCCGCAGTCCCATGCCCCTGGCCATACCAAGTTCTACAATCCGCCAACCTTAGAGCAAGTTGCTCTCGCGCGTGCTCACGGTGAAAGCATTTCGATTGAGGAAATACTGACTGCCGCGAGGCAGGACTCGCAAGGTGTGAGGTCAATGCGCTCTAGACTGGAAGCTCCAGTAGTATGCCGCGAAGCGCACCTGTTTGCCATGACATAAAAATAGATTTTGTGAGAATGTGAAGGAGACACTCAAAGCCATCACAAAATGCTTGACAAGTCGTCTTCGAAGGGTTTCGAGCGTGCGCACTCGACCAGTTTGGTCTCTCATGTGCCCGCGTCGAACAGGTTTCACTTGATGAAAGACTGAATGCCGCGAGGCAAGTCCGCGACAAGAATTGACAAAAACGCTCTAATCCCCCACTCCGACGTTACGTTCAATCTCGCGGGCTTTTTCTGATGTGAAGATATTCCGCAGTCCCAAAGGGTCATGAACCTCTTCCGGAGGATGTTCCCCCCGAGCAATGTCCCCAGTGTCTTTGATCCAGGGGTCATCCACCTTGGGGTTCTCCCGACCACCCGAGTTTTGAAACAGCGCCCCTCTTCCTCCCATGGATTGACATCCCAGGCAGGCGGCCAGCAACAAGGCACTTGAGAAAATTCGTTCATGTCGCATGGAATTGTCCTTTGGAAGCCGAAGCCGGGAAGAGCTTCCCGGTCGGTTCCGAATCAAGGGGCAGGCATCTCTGAAGTGGGACTCTGATGGGAACACGTCGCTGGATAGGACTCGTTTGGATGGCAGGCGCACCGTATGGCATGCGCACCGTGGACTTCCAATCCATTCCACAAAATAAGGTTCTTTGGGGCAACCGCTGACAGGCAGGTTGGATGTGGTAAGGTGTGGCAGTCGTGCTGTGTGTCTGTTTCAGATGAGGTCACCTGATGCGCTTTGACGGTTTCAGCCGGATCATCTGAATCTGTGCCAGCCTCTTATCTCATCAATCACTTTTCGGTAAAGATCAATTTCCATGACACCTCTTTCGCACCCACTGGACCTGCTTGTCGTGTCGCCTCATCCGGATGATGCCGAAATCAGTGTGGGGGGCACCTTGCTGAAAAGCATTTCACAAGGAAAATGTGTGGGAGTCGTGGAGTTGACGAATGGCGAGCCAACCCCGCACGGCACAATCGAAAGACGACAAATGGAAACCGCCAATGCCACCCGGGTGCTGGGATTGCAATGGCGACATCAGCTGAATCTGCCGAACCGCCAACTGCAGCACACCCTGGAAGCGCGTCGCGTTCTGGCGGAAATCTTTCGGCTCACACGCCCAAAAATGGTCCTTGCTCCGTACTGGGACGATTCACATCCAGATCACGTTGCCGCCAGTGCACTGGTCGATGCCGCTCGATTCTGGGCCAAGCTGGGACGAACGGACATGGCGGGAGAACCGTTCTATCCACCCCGCATTTACTATTTCTGGAGCATCCATCTGCGCATTCACCCCAAGCCTGCGTTCGTCTCCGATATCTCCGATTTCATCGAGCAGAAGTTACAGGCGGTCTCCTGCTACGAGAGCCAGATGATCACCGGACGCAGCATAACACACCCCACACTCCTGGACGATATTCGCGACCGGGCCCGGTACTGGGGCTGGTCCATCGAACGCGGTTATGGTGAACCGTTCGCCAGCCGGGAAGAACTGCGCATCGATGACCTCAGCCGACTCATTTGAGAGCCTGCCCGGAACGGTGCTTTGTCTGGGAGAGCTCCTTGATAGAGCGCCTGACACCCGTCCTATCCGGTGGCCTGTTGCCCCATGAAATGCCCCC
>Ga0182739_1001760_pt1 | contig 21523 bp, 12 predicted proteins | sample eDN5th30CBELigBY_FD_128873 | JGI IMG/M metagenome (GOLD analysis project Ga0182739, IMG submission 128873) | Enriched backyard soil microbial communities from Emeryville, California, USA - eDNA 5th pass 30_C BE-Lig BY (version 2) (version 2) | ecosystem: Environmental > Terrestrial > Soil >...
ATGTCACGCGCTGGCTCTTGCTCATTCTCACAACCCTGAGCACTGGCGGAGCCGTCTGGCTGTTTGCCAGGATTCTTGCCGTCGGCGGAATGAACATTGCCGAGTATGTCTTATTGCCACTCTTTGCAGTGCTGTTTTCCTGGGTGGCCTTCTCGTTCTGGACAGCCACATACGGCTTGATTCTGACCCTGAATCGAAAGGCGGCAACTGGCTCAAAGACCGATCCCCGTCATCCTTCTGCAGACATGGCGAGTGCGGCCTCCACCACGTCTCATCCACGTTCTCAAACCGCCGTGTTGATGCCGATTTATAATGAATCTCCCCTGAGCGTGTTCGCGGGGGTGCAGGCCATGCTGCATTCATTACTGGCCACGGGACAGGAAGACGATTTCGACTTCTTTGTGCTGAGTGACACAACCGATCCGGATATCTGGCTGGAAGAGGAACGGACCTGGGCACGGTTGGTTGCAGAACATGGTTCTCAGCCCCGCGTTTTCTATCGCCGCCGGCCTCGGAACAGCAGTCGCAAAGCGGGCAACATTGCCGATTTCTGCAGTCGCTGGGGATCCGAATATGAGTACATGATCGTTCTGGACGCCGATAGCGTGATGGAAGGGGCCACGCTGGTCGAAATGGTGCGTCGGATGGATGCGGATCGACGACTGGGCATCCTGCAGGTTCCCCCCACGCCCGTGAACCGCCTTTCCATGTTCGCCCGTCTGCAACAATTTGCTTCGCGACTGTATAGCGATATTTTCATCCAGGGATTTTGCAGCTGGGCCAATTTCGACAGCAATTACTGGGGCCACAATGCCATTATCCGTGTGCAATCGTTTATCAAGAACTGTGGCCTGCCCATGTTACCGGGGAAAGCTCCGCTTGGTGGAGAAATCCTCAGTCATGATTTTGTCGAAGCCGCACTCATGGCCCGGGCCGGCTGGAAAGTCGCGCTCGCCTATGATCTGGGAGGAAGCTACGAAGAGTGTCCGACCACGTTGCTGGATTTCGCCAAACGTGACCAGCGCTGGTGCCAGGGAAACATGCAACACATCCGGCTGATCTTCAGTGAAGGATTTCGGCCGATCAGCCGGTTGCACTTAACGATGGGAGCCATGGCCTATCTGTCTGCTCCGTTATGGCTGGCCTTCATGGTGCTGAGCGTCATCGCCATGTGGATGGACGGCCCCGCCAGACCCGGCGAATTCACCTGGGCAGGGGGGGCATCCATCATTTTTGCAATCACCATGGCCATGCTGCTGTTGCCCAAACTCTGGAGTGCACTCGCACTCGTGAAACAACCGGTCCGCCTGCGTGAATTTGGTGGCTGGGATAATGTGATCGGCAGCGTGGTTCTGGAAACTCTGGTCTCCATTCTGGTGGCCCCCATTATGATGTTCTTCCACACACGCTTTGTCTTGACGACGTTGGCAGGACAAAAAGTCCAATGGAGTGCCCAGAACCGGGGTGAAGAAGACATCACACTGGGCGAAGCTCTGATCGTTTATGGCCCCCATACCCTGGCGGGCATTCTGACGGCCTTATTGATTGGCTATTTCTCTCCCGCGCTGCTGTTCTGGTTTTCGCCGGTGGTGACGGGATTGATTTTCTCTGTTCCGCTGGCGATGACACTGGGAAGCGTAAGATTAGGTCAACGGCTGGCTCAGCAGGGGCTATTGCTGATTCCGGAAGAGATTACCACGCCGGAAATTCTTCGGCTGCAACAGCAGGCCCTGGCCCAGGCAGAAAGAAGCCAGAACCAGCTGACTCGGGAAGAATTGTTTGGCACTGTGCTTCAAGACCCTTCTTTCCATGCCTTGCACCGCAACATTCTCTTTGCGACCGATTCCCATATCCCGGCCAGCCAGGATGAAATCCGGGCGATTTCCGAATTGATTCAACGGGATGGCCCCAATGCGGTGCCTTCCGAAGCGCGTCGAGTGATTCTCTCCGACGCGGACGCCCTGAAACAGCTGCATGTGCAGGTTCGCAGCCAGATGCGACTGAACCGATCCGCGCTCAGTTCATAAAGTCCGCATCATCTGCTGGATTTCTCCATGTTTCTGCCTGCTGGTTCCTTCCGTTTCACCCGGTCAGATTGGGAACGGCTGACACCGGGACATTTCGTGATGAGATCACCTCAATCTCAACCGGACAGGGGCATCAGTTCAAAAACAAATTCTCAATCTTTCGGGACAGACCACGAAGCATTGAAGCCCTGCTGCGAATTGACGATGATTGAAGGATGATCGAAGTTTGAAAACGAGAGTACTTCTCGACTGCCCTGCCAGAGCTTAGGCTCCTGTCAGGGCTTAGACTTAGGGGACGTGATCGCGAAACGTCCTCCGTTGTCGGACTTTGCGTGACCCTACCCGAATTTTTTAAATTGACAAAGCACTAGAGCGTTTTTGTAAATCTTGCAGCAGACTTGCCTCGCGGCATTCAGTCTTTCATCAAGTGAAACACTTTCGATGCGGGCACATGAGAGACCAAACTGGTCTAAAAGAGACGAAGCACGACTTCCAAGTTTGAAAACTTGATCCAGAGTGACATCAGGAGAAGCGGGAGCGGCATCGGAGAAGATTGATATTCGATGCCTGCCCCTTGATTTCTTGTCTTCATTCGTTCGGACTTGCAACAACCGGGTGCAAAAATGATTCCCTGGCGGCTGGTATCATGACAGACCGGCCTACACATCTGGATGTTTCACCATTCATCAGTATTCCGCTCGCGGAGTTTCACTTTTCGTACGTTCGCAGTTCCGGTCCGGGCGGGCAGAACGTGAACAAGGTGAATTCACAGGTTCAACTCGCATGGGATTTGAATCAATGCCAATCAATTCCAGAAGATGTCTTGATGAGGTTGCGAGAAAATGAAAAAGGGCGCCTGACGAAAACAGGCGTGCTGCGAATGGATTGCCAGCGATATCGTAATCGCGAACAGAACTTGAACGATTGCCTGAACCGTGTGAGGGCCATGGTGTTAAAAGTGGTCCAGCCTCCCCGGCAGCGACGGAAAGCCCGCGTTCCCCGGGGTGTCATCGAAAGACGCCTGCGGGAAAAACAACGGCGATCTGGTGTCAAGATTTCGCGACGCTCACCCCGTCTGGACGACTGATTCTTCCCTAGAACAGATGATTGCTTTGTCAACTTTTTAAAAATAGCATTCGCAGCACAAATGGCTCGTCATACTGTTACTGAAGATCAGAACGCTGCTTCCCGGCCCGTCAAGCCGGAAGAGATGGTTTTGTTTTATCGCAGTTGCGGGAACTACAGTCCTGCGGGAGACTGTTGGCATTTGCAGATCCGGGGGAGCATCTTTTCCCCTGCGAACGGAAGGTTCCGCAAACGGGCCTTGCTGCAACTCTTCAAACGCGTGGTCAAGCCTGAAAAGGCGATGGAAACCCGCCGCCGCTTTCTGGACCGCGCACATCTGTTTTTGCAGGACACCCGTAAGGGGAAATCGGTTCCCATCGCCATTGCGGAAAGAGCGTTCCAGCTTCCCGAAACACTTCCCAACGGGTATTTCGAAACCACCATCACTGTCCAGGCAGCAGAACTGGCGTCTGCCATTCAAAAGGATGTCTTCGGACGCAGTTTTGTACAGTTTTGTGCTCATCTGCCCGAGAACGACCAGCGGCTCTTCGCGGGAGAAATTGAACTGATCACCCCGCAGGGAATTTCAGTCATTTCCGATGTGGACGACACCATCAAGGTTTCTAATGTTGGAAACCGCAAAGAACTTTTGGCAAACACGTTCACCCGGGAATTCCAGTCGATCCATGGCATGCCCGAACTGTATCAGAACTGGGCTGCCCGCGGTGTCAGTTTTCATTATGTCTCTGCCAGCCCGTGGCCCTTATACCGCCCGCTGGTAGACTGGATTGACGCGGATGGGTTTCCTGTCGGCACGATGCACCTGCGACACATCCGGCTGCGAGATCTCAGAACGGATCGGAAGAAAGAAACCTCTTATCGCACCAAACTGGCCTCCGTTCGCGGGCTGCTCAGGCAGTTTCCCCAACGACGTTTTATCTTGATTGGCGATTCCGGAGAACGAGACGCGGATCTCTATGCGGAAGTGATCCGCGATTTCGGAGCCCAGATTTCTTATGTCGCCATCCGTGATTGTTCCGGACTCAATGAGCCGGCCGTGGCTTCCCAGGTGGCCAGCCGGTTTTACGGTCTGCCCGGAGATCGGTGGTCTCTGTTTCGCAGCCCGGACGAACTGGCAGGGATCAAAATTGAAGCCTCTAAAATTGAGGAGAGCAAATTGCCCTGACCCGGCCTTCCGCAGCAGGCATTGTGAGAGACGAAACCCTGTCCCTCGCACATGACGGAACACAATCGATGTGACGTGGACGAATGCTAGACCAGTTTGGTCTATCATGTGCCCGCGTCGAAAAGGCTTCACTTGATGAAAGACTGCATGCCGCGAGGCAAGTCCGCGACGAGATTTACAAAAACGCTCTAGACCAGTTTGGTCTCTCATGTGCCCGCGTCGAACAGGTTTCACTTGATGAAAGACGGAATACCGCGAGGCAAGTTCGCCACAAGATTTACAAAAACGCTCTATCCGTGGTTCCAGGGGTTCTTTTTCCAGGGATGTGCTTTCTTTGGTGGAACAGGTTCATCTGGAACTGGAGAAGAGACCGGCGAGTCACCCGTGGGTAACTCCGGCACAGATGACTCCGGCACAGATGACTCCGGTACAGGGGCGGGGGCAGGGGCGGTCTGCGAAGTCGGCTCCGGTGGGACTCGCCCGGAAGTTTCCTCCCCGGCAGGCTCGGGATGGTTGACCGGCAATGACTCCGATGATGAAGCTGAGGGAGCCTCCTCGAAGTTGGGCTTCGTCTCAGGCTGGGAATGAACCTCTTTTTCCCTGTTGTGGGTGCTGCGGTCAGCCTTTTGTTCATGGTGGCGTTGGGATTGCTGTTGTGTCAGTCGTGCTTTTGCCCAGGGGTTTTCCGAAGCTGATCTGGCCGGACGTTCTGGTCTCCCGGGACGTTCTAATCGGTCAGGAGGAACCTGCCCGGCGGGTTCGTTTCGTGACTCATGCAGAGACTCTCGTGAAGCAGGCCAGCCGGGACGCGAAGAAACAGGGGGGGCGACAGGAGCCGATTTGGGTTCTTCGCGGAGCAAAGGATCTTCAAGATGCTCGACGCCCGCCGGCTTCGGGCCGAGATATTGATAATAGGTACAAGCAATGCGGGCGTTGTAGAGCTTTCGTCGCCGATCCGCCGGCTTTCCAAATTCGCGTTCGAATTGATGAGAGGCGGTCAAGATATAGAGTGACCAGTCATCCAGCGGACGCAGCAACTCCCCCATATCCCGGTACAACTGGCGGACCTCGTTCTCATCGCCCAATCGTTCTCCATAAGGAGGATTGCAGATCAGAATGCCGGCATCCCGATTTGTCGGGAAGGCCACAAAATCTTTGACGTCAAAGTGAATATCGGTGGCCACTCCCGCTTGACGGGCGTGCTGGGTGGCCATCTTAATGGCATATCGGTCCCGGTCGGTGGCGATGATGGGAGTACTCAAAGACTGCCGGTTCTCGCAGTCTTTGACTTCCTGCCGGGCCGCCGCCCAGGTGCTCCGGGGAATCTGTTCCCAGTTCTCTGCTTGAAAAGAGCGATTGCGTCCCGGTGCGAGATTCCGGCCGATCATAGCGGCTTCAATGGGAATCGTTCCCGATCCACAAAATGGATCGACCAGCAACCGGTCCCGGCTCCAATAACTGAGTTTCACCAGCGCGGCTGCCACGGTTTCCCGCAACGGGGCCTGACCAACCAGATTGCGATATCCCCGTTTATGCAGTCCGTCTCCCGAAGTATCGATGGTGATGAGCGCACGATCTCCCAGGATGGCCGCTTCAATGGGATATTCCACACCAGATTCGGAGAACCAATGCCGGGAATAGACCTTGCGCAGCCGCTCGACAATGGCCCGTTTGACCATTTTCTGAGTGTTGGGAACACTGCGAATTTCGGAACGGACACATCGGGAGATCACAGGAAATTTGGCATCAACCGGCAACCATTCCTCCCAGGGCAACAACTTGACCTGGTCAAACAGGTCGTCAAAATTTCGGGCTTGAAAGTCCGCAATGACAACCTGCACACGTTCCGCACAGCGTAACCACAGATTCGTGCGACAGATGGCGGAGAGATCCCCCTTGAAGCGAATCCGCCCATCATCCACTGTGGCATTGGCATATCCCAGCTCTGCCAGTTCCCGAACAACAATGGCTTCCATCCCAAAGGCTGCAGAGGCCAGTAAATCAATCTCCGCCATGTTCACTCCGTGGCCGACGGTTCGCCCGTAATCGCTTAAACGGATAGAACCAGGTTCCAAAAGGGACGTACCGCGGCGGCACTGGCTGGGAAAGTCGTCGAGGGTTTCCCAGCACCCAGGAATACGTCTCCACCAACAGGGCGGATGAAATTTGTGCTGCCGCTGCGTCTTCCGCGCATGAGTGCCGGCAGTCCACGATCTCGACCGTACCGACAATCATTCCCCGCGGCAATGATTCTGCCTGAATCTCATGTCTGGAAATCAGCTCTGAGATCCCGGCCAGCGTAGACAGACGCTGCGATGCATAGAGATAAATCTGCGTCCGCGGACGCGCTTGCACACGGCGGACTTCTATTGTTTTGATGCCCCGCAGAATCAATTCCGCCCAGGGTTGCTGAATACTCAACGCCAGCAAATCCGGGTTCATGTCGACAGCCATGGCATTGAAAAGTTCGACTCGAAGAAAAGTCTCTCAACGAGTTTGGCTGCACACCGACAGCATGCAGCCAAACAGATGAAAGCCGTTCCAGTGATCCGCCCCAATCTCTGTCTGCCCCGCTTCTGAGCCCGCCCCGCTTCTGATCAAGTTATGGAACAGTGACCATGTTTCGCCTGGCGGCCCAGTTTGTGAGCCATAACAGCACCGGGGCGGAGATGTAAATCGAGCTGAATGTTCCCACGACAATTCCCAGGATCACACAGTAGGAGAAGGCATGAATTCCATCACCGCCCATGAAGTACATGATCACCAGCACGACCAGGGTGGTCATGGAGGTCAACAGGGTTCGAGACAACGTCTCATTCAAACTCTGATTAATCATGCTCGACGTCAGTTGTGGATTACGGCCCCGTACTTCGCGGATGCGGTCGAACACCACGATGGTATCGTTCAGCGAGTATCCGATAATTGTCAGGAAGGCAGCGACCACTGTCAGGTTGATCTTGAAATCCTCGAGTCCAAACAACTGGCCAAGGGAGTTGCCGCTGAGATAGGCCCCCAGAGCGACAAGTCCCAAAGTGATCAGGACGTCATGGATCAGGGCGATACAGGCTGCCAGACCAAACGATGCCCGCTGAAATCGGACCCAGAGATAGGCGATAATCGCGACCAGACTGAGCAACATGGCTGCAATCGCAGCAACCTGGGTGTCGTTGGCCACGGAGGTATCGAAAGTGTTGAGCTCTTCAAAATATGGAGCCCCGTCAAATTTGTCTTTGAGGTGATTGATCACCTGCTGCACGTCCGCCAGGGGAATCTGAGGGCCGATCTGGACATGAATGTCGTTGGCTTTGGAGTCTTTTGTTCCGGGGCCGCTCGCCGACACGGCATCATCAATGTTGTCGATCTTCATATGAGATCGCAGGAATTGCACGACCTCTTCCGACATGGCCAATGGGAGCATGTCCTGCGTGACTTTCACATCGAACGCATGCCCTCCAGAAAAATCGTCGGCAGGACCTTCCGCGTTTTCCGCAGCTTGGGGAATGTCCTTGAGGTGATCGATGGTGAGATGTTGCTGAACCAGGTGATAGGGGGTGCCTGCAAACGCTTCAACAATATTTTTCCCCACGGCATCGGCATTGGATTCGATCGTCCGCATCCGAAAGAGGACCTGCTCTGTTCCCTCTTCTTTGATGGACAGGCGTTCGAGTGCCAGGGATTTTTCGAATTTCTGACTGAGTGCCTCACGCACTTCATCGGATGTCGGAGTGTCCCCATCAAACTTGAAGGTGACCATCGATCCACCACGGAAGTCGATGTCCAGATTGTCCCGTCCACGAATCCCGACCAGCAGCAGGCCGAAAATCATCAGTGCCAACGAAGACACCAAAGCCAGACGGGTCTTGCCCATGAAGTCGATCTTGCCAGCGGGGATCACGCTGAACATTTTCAGGTCGGTCAGCCAGCCTTTACGTTCGCAAACGTCGAAGATAATCCGGCCCACATAAACCGCCGTAAACATACTGATCAGAATCCCGATAAACAGGGTGACGGCAAAACCTTTGACCTGATCGGTCCCGATGTAATAAAGAATCACGGCGGTGATCAGGGTGGTGACGTTGGAGTCGAAAATGGTGGTAAACGCTTTTTCGAACCCGTTTTTAATGGCCATTCGCATACTCGAACCGCGTGCGCGTTCTTCACGCATGCGCTCAAAGATGAGGACGTTGGAGTCCACGGCCATCCCGATGGAGAGCACCAGACCGGCCAGGCCGGGCAAGGTAAATGTGGCATCAATCAGGGCCATGGCCCCCATCACCAGAATCAGGTTCAGCAGCAGGCAGAAATCGGCGATCACTCCCAGCCACAGGTAATACCCCGCAGTCACGACGAAGACGGAGATCATGGCCACCACCAGCGAAGAGATCCCCTTGCGTTGGACGTCTGTTCCCAGCGTGGGACTCACGGTCGATTCGCTCACCGGATTGGGATACAGGGGGACCTGCAATGCCCCGGCATTCAAAACACTGATCAGTTCGTCAATTTCATCCTGCGAAAAGTCACCGTCAATGATCCCGGAAGACCCGATCACCGCGTTGATCGTGGGGGCGGAATGAATCTGTTCGTTCAAGAGCACGGCCAGTTGATTCTTGTAGCCGGCCCCTTCGCGCGGACCGTATTTGGCAGTCAGCTGCTGCATCAGGTGCCCGCCACGATCATTAAAGGTGAAGCCAACAGCCAGACCTTTTTCGGAAACCTGTTCACGAACCCCTTTGAGGAGTTCCCCGGTGATGCGGCGCTGGGGGTCCGGATCGACGACCACCAGGAATTGCGTGACATCTTTTCCGTTACGCTTGACTGTTCGGAGAACTTCATTGCCATAGGCACGAATCTTGGGTTCGCCTGTTTTGACATCAATCGCTGCGGGACGCCACTTGGCCACAAGATCTTTATTGCGATAAACTTCGTCGACATCTTCGGGGAGTTTTTCCCCTTGAGTGATCAGATTGGCATGATCCTGTTCGTTACGGTTGGCCAGCAAAGCAAACTCCAGCCGCCCCAGGTCCAGGATCATTCGCTTGGTCTGATTCTTCTTGTCTTCATCGGCCCCGGGAACAATCACTTCCAGCCGATCGGCCCCGACTTTGCGAACCGTGACTTCTTCTGTTCCGGTCGGGTTCACACGACGACTTACGGAGGCCACCATCTTGTTCATGACATCCGGCGTGACTTCCTTACCGGTTTTTTCGACTTCTTCCTTATTCACGGCGAAAACCATGTTAGTTCCACCGGCGAGATCGATTCCCAGGTTGATGGCATCGACCGGGCTCCGGCCCTGGATCATCTCCATGGCGAATGGCCCGATGGCCAGGGCGATTGTGAAGAGGACAATGCCGATCCTGGTGGCATAATCACGCATCTTCAATGCGGAAGCGATCAGGCTGCCCAGCACAAATGGGACGACAACCACACCTACTACGAGCAGCAGCAGTAGCCAGCTGTTCAGTGTGGGAGCAGCGGGCGAGCTGACAGCATCACCCGTTTCGATTGTCGTTTCAACAGCCGCCAGCAGCAGATTCATACTCAGCGAATTCATCCCGGATACTCCATCCCTGTTCCATGGGCTCGACGTCGTGCCGAGGGAATCTGGACCAGTAGATTGACATGTCTGTTTCTGAACTAATTTTGAATTTCTTCATCACTCGAAACTGTGCCGACCAGTCGGGCGAAGCCTGAGTGTTGCACCGCAACTTGGGGTTCGGGTTGGTTTCTCGCAATTCCGCTCCGTTGTCGCTCGCTTCATATTTTTCTAACCGAAATCTGAGATGCGTGAGACGATGAGGAGCAATCCCGAAAAAAGAACCGCTCCTGCCTGCATTGCTGCGAAGCCTTCAAACCGTGAACTCGAATGCAGGCAACAAGCAAACGTCTTCAGGACCCCAATGTTCCCAGGAACAGCTATTCACCTGCCGACTTGTCTTTGGAATCTTTAGAATCCCGGGTCAGCACTTGCCGAATCGCGGCTGCCTGCACTTTCAGGCGAGTCGAATCATCGACACGAATTGTCACCTCGGATTTGTCTTCGGAGATGCTGACCACCTGCCCCAATATTCCACCAATCGTGACAATGGGATCGTTCTTTTTCAGAGACCCGATAAAGTTGTCTCGCTTGGCTTTTTCTTTGGCGTCCGACCGTCCAAAAAGCAGCTGAACAATCATAAAAATCGCCAGACCACCCATCAGATAAATCATGAACGGCCCCATGGCCGGAGGTTCCTGGGCGGCCGGGGCTGGATTTTCCTGGGCCAGCAAGGTCAGCATTAAATTCCACTGCAACATATTGGCAACCAATACTCTGCATGGCGATTCCGCCTGCACAAAGACATTCTAAAAGAGAGAGAGAACTGATGACTTCACTCCGTTGTTCTCATGGAAATTCATTAGAAAAACAGAGCAAAACGACTCAACTTTCACAACCCAATTCCGTTGACGCCGCGACCGATCCCCCTCGATGGAAGCGGGTAGTTTAGGGATCGGACGACATGCGAGCAAGATGGTCATGCCGAAACTCTTGTCCCGAGTTTGACTGAATTGCCGCTCTCAGATCCCGCATCACGTCCTGGTAATACCAGAGATTATGCACCGAAAGCAGCATCGGACCCAGAATTTCCTTCACCTGAAAAAGATGACGCAGGTATCCCCGGCTGAACTGCTGGCAAGTCGGACACCTGCAATCTGCATCCAGCGGGCGGTCATCCGTCAGGTGCTTCAGATTTCGCATTTTGATTTGCCCACGACTGGTAAATGCCGTGGCATTGCGGGCATTTCGACTGGGCATCACGCAATCAAACAGGTCGATCCCACGCAACACGCCTTCAATTAGATCGATGGGACGCCCCACTCCCATCAGGTAACGCGGCTTCTGAATCGGCAACTGCGGGGTGGTAAAATCCAGTGTTTCATACATCACAGCAGGAGCTTCGCCGACACTCAGCCCTCCAATGGCATACCCCGGAAAATCCAGCGGCAAAAGACCTTCAATCGATCGCTCACGAAGTTTCTGGTCGGCCCCCCCCTGAACGATGCCGAACAGGGCTTGATCGGTCCGTTTGTGGGCATCCCGGCACCGCTGTGCCCAGCGGGTGGTCCGGTCCACTGCCAACTGCAGACGGTCCAGCGGAGCATCATGGGGAGCACACTCATCCAGGCACATGATGCAGTCTGCTCCCAGATCTTCCTGGATCTGCATGGCCCGTTCCGGAGAAAGATCGAGCAGGCTGCCATCAATATGGGATTTAAACACCACCCGATCGTCATCGAGCTGGCGCAACTCGGCGAGACTGAAGACCTGAAAACCGCCGCTATCTGTTAAAATGGGACCGTCCCAGTTCATGAACCGGTGCAATCCTCCCAGTTCTTTCACAACCCGTTCCCCCGGACGCAGCGCCAGGTGATAGGTGTTTGCCAGAATCATCTGGGCTCCCATTGCCTGCAATTCATGCGGCCAGACTGCCTTCACCGTTCCCCGCGTTCCCACCGGCATATAACACGGAGTGTCGATCACCCCGTGCGGAGTCACAAACCGACCCAGACGGGCTTGTGAGGAGGTGTCTGCATGGTCCAGATGGTATTCGAACATGAAACAGAGAGGTGGAAGGCAGGAGAATCAGGAGAAGGGATATTAGAACTATTTCTAACTGATCGGCGAATCAGCGGCAGCCTGGCGGGCGATCATTCCAGCCAGATATCCCGCTTTAAAACCGGCATCGATGTTGACAACAGCGACATTGGCAGCACAACTGTTGAGCATCCCCAACAAAGCCGCAATTCCCCCCAAAGCGGCTCCATATCCCACGCTGGTGGGGACGGCAATGACCGGGCAGGAAACCCAGCCTGCCACCACGGAAGGGAGTGCTCCTTCCATCCCCGCAACCACAATCACTGCCTGGGAACGCTCCAGACGATGCTTTTGCCGCAAAAACCGTTGCGGCCCCGCCACCCCCGCATCGATGATAAGATCTGTATTCACCTTCATCCAGCGTAATGTTTCCACGGCCTCCTCTGCCACGGGGCGATCTGATGTTCCTGCTGTCACCACGCCGACATGTGCAGAGCAGCAACGGGTCTCATTGGAGGAATCATCGCCGTCAATGCGCACGGTCCGCGCCACGGCATTGTACTTGGCTCGCGGGAAGCTTGCACAAAGTTCCGCAGCCTGAGCGGGATCGCACCGCGTCGCCAGAGCATTCTGTTTTTGGCTGAGCAGCAGTTCGAACGCGGAATGCAGGGCTTCACGCGATTTTCCGGGGGCATAAATCACTTCCGGAAACCCGCAACGCTGAGCACGATCCAAATCCAGATCCAATTCTGAGGATTGAACCTTTGCAAGCGGGGAATGGGCAATTCGTGGGAATGTCGCGGAGAGTTCTTGATGGACCTGGTCGACGGTCCGGTCTCCCTGGGCCAATAGCTGGAGCAGATCACGCAAATCGGATTGACCATCGGAAGCAGATGTCACGGAAGAAGCTCGTCTAGACCAGTTTGGTCTATGATATGCCTGCGCGAAAGAGTTTCACTTGATGAAAGACTGAATACCGCGAGACAAGTTCACTACAAGATTTACAAAAACGCTCCGAGTGCCCTGTCAGGGCTCGGATTGGGAAGATACGATCTTGAAATGTCTTCCGTTGTCGGACTTTGTATTCAGATCGAGCGGAGATTTTAGGGTTGGCAAAGCATCAGGGCAAGTTGCTTTCATCAGTGCCCATGACGAAAGCGCCTGGATTGATGAAATGGTGTATGTCGCAAGGCAAGATGCGAACGATACGGGGTGAATGCCACCTCAGGGCAGACATTTCTCTCTGGACATTGTAATTTGAACACGCCTGCAAGGCGAACCTCTTCGCAGCAGGAGATCTGTTAAAGAGCTTGCAGTCCGCAGTCAGGAGCCCGACGGTCCGTGTCCGAACAACGTCTGCCATTTATTTCCCATCGCCGTATTGAGTTTTCCCAGACCGATATGGCGGGAATTGTTCATTTTTCCAACTATTACAAATGGATGGAAGAGACCGAACACGACTACTTCCGCTCCCGCGGCCTGAGCATTATGGAACGCCAACCGGACGGTACGTACATTGGCTGGCCCCGGGTGAATGCCATGTGTCATTTTCAGGCGCCGGTCCATTACGATGAGACGATCGAAAACAGGTTGATTGTCGAACGAATTGGTGCCAAGTCACTCACGTTCTCTCTCGAATTCTGGCGCGGCGAGACCCGCGTGGCCTGGGGGCGAATGAAATCCGCCTGCTGTATCTGCCGCCCGGATGGAACGCTCACTTCCATCCTGATTCCGGACCACTACCTGTCCCGGATCGAAGAAGGGGGAGAACTTTCTTAGAGAGTTTTTGCAAATCGTGTCGTGAACTTGCCTCGCAGCTTTCAGTCTTTCATCAAGTGAAACTCTTTCGACACGGGCGCATCATCAACCAAACTGGATCAACCAAGCTGGTCTAATTTGTTCGAGTTGCCGTGGGATCTTGTGGATCTGGGACGTTGGTCAGCTGGCGATGGGCCGTGGCACTTTCCTGGTGGTGGGCTGCATCAGCCAGTTCCGCGGGGGGAGTCTCCACCTGCACCTGAATCCCTTCCGACATGCGATCTCCCGGATTGGCGACCACACGGACTCCCACTTCCAGTCCGGAGAGCAGTCCTACATCGGAACCAAAGTCTCCTTCCACCAGAACCGGCTGCAGATGAATTCGTGAGTTCTCGTCAATCACGGCCACATGCGTTCCATCTGCATTCACAATCAGGGCTGTTGCGGGAATCAGGACGGGAGGATGTTCTCGACGTGTTTTGAGTTCCACCTGCACATAAGAACCGGTCAACAGGGCATGGTCCGGATTGGGAGTTTGAATTTCCGTGAGCAGGGTACGCGTGGCGGGATCGATGGCCCGCGCCGTGCGGGTCACCAGGCCGGAGAAGTTTCGTCCCGGTTGTTCCCGGACCAGAATTGTGGTTTCCATCCCCACAACAATCCCCGGCGCATACATCTGCGGTACATTGACATAAATCCGCACGGGATCGGTTTTCGCAATGCGATACAGCGACTGGGCATTCGCAGAACCAGTGGTCACCAGTTGTCCCAGTTCGATGGTTCGCTGGGTGATGGTCCCACTGAACGGAGCATAGACTTTCGAAAACGATTGCAGTTCCACCAGCCGTTGCAGATTTGCGGTTCCTGCAGAGACATCAGCAACGGCCGCTTCTACGGCTGCGGCCGATGTCCGTGCATTGGCCTGACGTTCATCATACTCTTGCTGGGTGACTGATTCCGATTTCACCAGCGTCTGATAGCGGGCAAACGTGGAAGCCGCCAGTTCGGCCGAGGCCTTGGCGGTATTCAACTTGGCATTCAGCTGCCCCAGTTGGGCCTGAACCTGACGCAATTCCTGGTCGACTTCCGGGGTGTCGATCTCGGCCAAGAGTTGCCCGGCTTTCACTTCGTCCCCGATATCCACCAGCCAGCGCCGCAGGTAACCAGTGGTCCGGGCATAGACCGTGGTTTCTTCCAGCGCCTTCACATCACCCGGAAGCGTCATTTCCGTGACTGCTTCGGCCTGCCGGGAAATGGTGGCCTGCACACGAGGAATTGCAGTTTTGACCTGATGAGCGTCCGCCTGCAGCTTTTTCTCCTGTTGAACGCGAGGTAACCAGCCATAGACAAACATACCGGCCAGACCCGCCAACCCCAGCAACGCCAACAAGATCGTGGGCACAAGGCCCAGCCGGGGGGGAGGTGGTGGATCACCAATCTGATCTGGATCGTGCATGATGTCCGCAGGCATTGTCCTTGCTGGTCCTGTCCCGGCAGGTCCTGTTCCGGCAGGTCGAACGTGACTGGTGCCATTCTCCAGCACGGCTGTTCCGTTGGAGTCGGCAGTATGAGACACGGAAGGCGATTCAGTGTTGATGGGAGTGCTCATAATTTGCGACCTCAAGTTGCAGTTGTGAAGAGGGGGGGCGTTTGCGTAACTGGCTGTAGACCAGCGGGACCAGAAACAGGGTGGAGAACGTGGCGACACTCAGTCCGCCAATCACTGCTCGCCCCAGCGGGGCATTCTGTTCGGCCCCTTCTCCCAAGCCAATGGCCATAGGAAGCATCCCGATAATCATGGCCAGGGCGGTCATGATCACTGGACGTAACCGCGTCACACCCGCAGCCCAGGCGGCGTCGTGTGCATTCTTTCCTTCTTTACGTTGATCATTGGCAAAGGTGATCAGCAGAATGGAATTGGCGGTGGCCACTCCAATACACATGATCGATCCCATCAGAGAGGGAACATTGATGGTGGTCTTCGTCAGATACAGCATCCATAAAATACCACTCAACGCTCCCGGCAAAGCCATCAGAATAATGAGCGGATCCAGCCAGGACTGGAAATTCACCACCAGCAGCAGATAGACCAGCAATACGGCAAAAACCAGACCGAAGGCCAGACCGCGGAAGGAACTGTTCATGCTTTGAACCTGGCCCCGCATAACGACAGTGGTTCCCCGGGGGAGTTCGGGGCGAATGTCCACGAGCAGTTTTTCAATCGCATCCGAGACACGCCCCAGATCCGTTCCCTGTACATTTGCCAGAACATCGAAACTGACGGCAATGTTATAGTGTGTCACATTTGTCGGCCCCAGACGGTGATGAATCTTGGCCAGGTTCCCTAATAACTGAGGTGTTTGAGAATCCTGCGGCGTAACGGGAGTGGCATTGAGCGCACTGATCGAATTGATTTTCACCTGCGGAGTCTGAACCGCCAGCGGATACTGCACACCATTTTTGGGATCCAGCCAGTAATTCGGTGCCGCCTGGGCATTGGAACTTAAAGAGACCAGTAGATCGCTGGCCAGTTGTCGCTGAGTCATTCCCAACTGGCTTAAGAGTGTGCGATCGCTTTGCACACTCAGCTCCGGCGTTAACGGAACCTGATGGACATGCACATCGACTGCTCCTGGGATCTCGGCGATCCGTTGTTGCAGCTTCTTGGCGAGTTCATAATTCTGAAGCAGATTGCCGCGCGGCCCCAACAATTGCACATCGATGGGAGCCGGTAATCCAAAGTTCAGAATCTGGGTGGCAATATCCGGCGGCTGAAAGAAGAAGATCAGGTCCGGATATTCCTCAGTCAAAGAACGTCTCATTTTGTCGACATACATGGCCGTGGGGGCGTGGTGTTCACTCAGGCGAATCAGAATTTCGCCATCCGCCGCCGACATCAAAGCCCCGTCACTCAATGTGAAATTGATACCGCTGTTGGGAATCCCCATGTTCTCTACCAGCGTGACAAGCTCATCTTCGGGGATCAATTTGCGAATGGAATTGGCCACCCGGCCGAAATAGCGCTCCGTCTCTTCAATGCGAGTTCCCGCTGGAGCCCGGACATGTAAGCGAATCTGACCCGCGTCCACTTGTGGAAAGAAGTCCCGACCAATCAACGGCACCAGACAACTGGAAGCCGCCACCAGCACACCAAACCCCGTCATCGTGAGTGCTCGATGGGCCAGAGCCCAGGACAAGCATAATCCATAGAAGTGTTTCAATTTGTCGAACTGCCGGTTGAAAACATCATGGATTCGCCAGATTACGTTCCGCTTGATCATGGTATGTGGCTGCCCCGGCTCACTGGCTCCTCCATAAAGTTCAACTTCGGCTGCCAGCAGATAATGGGTCATCGTGGGCACGAGCGTACGGCTCAGGAAATAGCTGGTCATCATGGCGATGACCACTGCCAGTGCCATTGGCACAAATAGAGATTTCGCTGCTCCGGTAATAAAGACCACCGGCACAAACACAATGCAAATGGATAATGTCGAAACAAACGCCGGCACGGCAATCTGTTGGGCTCCATCCAGAATTGCTTCCACCAGATGCTTTCTTTGATGCAGGTTGCGGTGGATATTTTCTATCTCCACCGTCGCATCGTCCACCAGAATTCCAACCGCCAGGGCCATCCCTCCCAGCGTCATGACATTGAGTGAATATCCCAGAAAGTTGAGTCCGATTACCGAGACGAATAACGACAACGGAATCGAAATCACCACGATCAGGGTGCTGCGCCATGAACCCAGAAATAATAGAATCATTCCGGCCGTCAGACCGGCAGCAATCATGGCTTCTTTGATCACCCCTTCCAGCGCTGCCCGCACGAAGATGGACTGATCCGAAAGCAGCACCATCTTCAATTCTTTCGGCATCGTCTCCGCCAGATACGGCAACCGATCTCGAACCCCCTGCACGATCTGCAGCGTCGATGCACCTGCTTTATAAATCGGCTGCAAGACTCCACGTTGACCGTCCACCCGGACAATGTTGGTCTGCGGAGTGGAGCCGTCGCGGACATTGGCGACATCTCGAATATAGACCGTTCGGCCATTGATGGTTTTGATCGGCAAATCACCCAGAGCGGCGATCTTGGTGGGGCTGCTCTCCACCCGTACGTTGTACTCTTGCGCCCCGATTTTCGCGGTTCCTCCCGGGAGAATCAGATTCTGAGCATTGACCGCAGCGGCGACATCATTTGCGGAAAGTTTCCAGGCAAAAAGCTTCACTGGATCGATATCGACCATCACCTGCCGGACACGTCCACCATAAGGATAGGGAACCTGAGCCCCTGGGACACTGGCCATCCCCGGACGTAATGAATTTGTTGCCAGGTCGAAGAGTTGCTGTTCATTCAGGCTTTCACTCCCCAGCGACAATTGCACGATGGGAACATTCGAAGCACTATAGCGCATCACCAGAGGAGGGAATGTTCCGGGAGGCATATTCCGCAGGGCGGTCTGGGCAGAGGCCACTGTCTGGGAAACAGCTCCATCCACTTCGGAGCCCGGTTGAAGAAAAATCTTCACCACGCTCACACCATTCAAAGACTGGCTTTCGATGTGATCGATGCCATTCACCGTCGAGACCAGAATACGCTCGAAATTGCCGACAATACGCGTCTCCATATCATCCGGAGAAATCCCGGTATAATTGAAGATCGCGGCAATGACCGGGATCTCAATCTCCGGAAAGATGTCCGTCGGCATCCGCAATGCCGTTACCACCCCCAGGACGGCAATCAACATGGCCATCACCACAAAGGTATACGGACGCCGCAGGGCCAACCTGACAATCCACATATTTCCCCCAAAATTTCAAAGCCGTCTCAAGGACAACGTCTCGACAATGATTCATCTCCAGCACGGCGGAATCTCTTGCTTCCTAGGAAAGAATACTGGCGGAAACATGCTGACCATCTTCCGGAGGGCTGCCGTTGAGCTCTTGTTCGAAGGCCATGCGTGCCAGCCATCGCTGAGAGCATTTTTCTGAGTGACGTCGCAAAAATTTTCCAGCTGCCACGCCGTCACCTTTCTCCAGCGCATTCAAGACGGGGTCGTGTTCTGCGGCCCGGGCCAGCAAATTGGGGTCCAGATGCTTTGACATCAGAATGCGCACACGGGTCTCGAATCCCAGATTCAGCCAGGCTTCCTGCAACATCTGATTCTGAGCGTGCAGGATGATGGTTCGATGAAATTGTTCATTCTGAAATGCGTAATCTTCCACATTTCCCTGGGCTGCCGCCTCCCGCAGGGCTTCCTGGATTGCCCGAAGATCGGCAATATTCCCTTGAAGCAATGGAGCTGCCAGTTCCGCCGCCAATTGCTCCAGGACTCCCCGGACGGCATATGCCTCTTGCATTTCCCGGCTACTGATGGCGCGGACATAGGTCCCACGATAAGGAATGGATTCCACCAGCCGCTGAGTATTCAGAGCTTCAAAGGCTTCCCGGACAGGGGTTTGACTGGTGTTGAATTCCCGGGCAATTTCCAGTTCCAGCAGACGGTCTCCGGGCTTCAACTCGCCAGAAACAATTCTCTTCTCGAGAATCTGGCGAATCTGATGACTCATACATTCACGTTGCAGTCCCATCAATAAAACCTTTGAAAAACCTCTGAATCAGATCCGGGAAATCCAAAACCAGGCTGAAACGATTGGCCTTTGCGAGCCGCCTATGACGAGTGCCCTGTCAGGGCCTGGATTTCGGGCACGTGATCGCGAAACGTCCTCCGTTGTCGGACTTTGTGTTAAGGCCTACCCACACATCCCTGATCTCTGTGTCCTCTGTCCCTCTGTGTTTCAAAAATTTCCTCATCATGATGCGGACTTCAAAGTCCTCGGACAGGCTCCCTAGAAAAATACTTTTCGTCGACGCGTTCCGTGTGTTTCGGTTGCAACCGAAGTGGCATAGGCGTCTCGAATTCCTTGCAAGAGGTGATGAACATTCCGGCCGATGACAATAACAAGGCCTGCTGAGCATTCTGCTTTTTATATTATCGTTAGTGCAGAATCGAGGAAATAGCGCGGCCATACTTTCCGATTTTTTGGACCAAAACAGAACAAAGCAGATATGGAGGAAGGAAGACCAGACAAGCTTTCGCTTTTTTGATCTTGGCATGGGGAGGGCAGGGCGAAGTTCCTACCAGGCCGCAAACCAGGGGAAACGTGACCCGACTCGCGGCTCAGCAGGAGTTTCGCTCTCGTGCTTTGTCAACTTTAAAATTCGGGTAAGACTTAACGCAAAGTCCGACAACGGAGGACGTTTCGCGATCACGTATCCGAAATCCAAGCCCTGACAGGGCACGAGAGCTTTTTTATAAATCTTGTGGCGGACTTGCCTCGCGGCATTCAGTCTTTCATCAAGTGAAACTCTTTCGATGCGGGCACATGAGAGACCAAGCTGGTCTAATGCTGTGGGGATGAGGGAGCGGCCCAGTCTGGGTCGAGAATCTGAATCGTTGTCTGATCAGTCGTGGCATGGGCGCTCTTCGGTTCCAGGTAACCAATTCCCCAGGCCAGAGCAATTCCCAGTAGCAGTGCGATGCTTAATGGCAGTCGATGGTGAGAATGAAATTCCATTTCCGGCAACAGATCGCTGAGTGAGATGCAAAGGAAAACGCCGGCGGAGAAGGCCAGCATCGATCCGACCAGTACCGTCTGCTGTTCCACCAGCCAGTTGGCACTCAACAGAAACAAGGCTGCCCCCAGCGGGCACATCACTGCAAAAGCAGCATTCACACAGGTCTGCCAGCGTGCCGGCCAGTGCGAAGCCCGCATTAGTGCGGTGATGGAGAGCGCATCTAATGGCTTGTGCAGAACAATTGCCAGGAATGTTCCCAGCCCCAGCATCCATCCTCCTTGCTGATGCATGGAATCCGCTTCGAGGCTGGCCCCCAGTGCCAGCCCGTCAATCAGCGTATGGACAGACAATCCAATGAAGACCCCCAGCCAGCCCATGTCTCCCTGCATCGGTGCTGCGTGGGGATGGTGATGATGCCAATCCTCGACAATGCACTCGGGGTGAGCAGGATGTTCATCAGGGTTTTGATCATGCCTGTGAGCATGACTATGGCCAGCATGTGGGATCTGGCCCGGGTCGTGATGGTGAAAGTGAAATGTTCGCAGTAGAAAAAACATCACCACCAGCCCCAGCATCATGCAGAGTACGGCGCGATCAATCTGGTTCGCCCCCAGGTAGGCGATGGCATGCGGCAGCATATGAAACAATGCAATTCCCAGCATCATGCCCCCCACGAAGCTGATGAGGATCTGCATGCGCTTGTGAGTCAGCCGGATCAATTGTGGCAATCGCCCCCCCAGCAGCGAGGCGGACACAATCAGCACGCAATAAACGCCAAGGACAGCCAATGGGGAGAGCATTCACAAAACCCGAAAGAAATCGCACCGCTGAGACAGTACAAGGAAAACGAGGCATCTTAATCAATTCTGCTGGAAAGTCCCGTGTAGACCGATAATTGACTGCGGCTCGATCAGGCGCACACACAGCAGAGCCGTCTGTTTCCGAGTGCCAAAGCGGCTTTTTTTTAGAACTGAACAAGGATGCGGATGGGGAACACCTGCATCAATCACCGGCGCGGTCAGACAGGGCAGACCAAATGGGAAATGTTGAGAAAGTTCGCCAATTTTTGAACTGCAGTGGACTTATGTGATTTGATCCGAGACGATGGAGCAGCCGAACTGCTTCGAAGCCGACCGATGGGTGAGAACGAGTTGCCCTGGCTGGTGATGGAAGTGTTTCGATTGAGGGAATGCGGAATGCCGCGAGGCACGACGCAGGCAGTGCAGGATAGTGAGCAGTATAGATAGTGAGCAGTGCGGGGTGGTACCAGTGCTGGGTGAATGTGCCCTGGCCTGTTTTCCAGAGATTCTATCGATACCAATCTTCGCGTG
>Ga0182739_1001762_pt1 | contig 21511 bp, 21 predicted proteins | sample eDN5th30CBELigBY_FD_128873 | JGI IMG/M metagenome (GOLD analysis project Ga0182739, IMG submission 128873) | Enriched backyard soil microbial communities from Emeryville, California, USA - eDNA 5th pass 30_C BE-Lig BY (version 2) (version 2) | ecosystem: Environmental > Terrestrial > Soil >...
CAGATACGTATAATCGACCGTAATTGTATTGAATTCGGTGGGGGTGGCCCATGCTTGACCGCGAAGGCTACCGCCCCAATGTCGGCATCATTCTCGTCAACACTAGAAACGAGGTCTTTTGGGGCAAGCGTATCAGGGAACATGCATGGCAGTTCCCCCAGGGCGGCATCAAGTACGGCGAAAGCCCGGTGCAGGCCATGTATCGCGAACTCCATGAAGAGGTGGGCTTGAAGCCCGAGCATGTCCGTATTTTGGGGCGTACACGCGATTGGTTACGTTATAACGTGCCCGATCACTTTGTCCGGCGTGAGTGGCGTGGCCACTATAAAGGACAAAAGCAGATTTGGTTCTTGTTGCGCCTGGTGGGACGTGACAGCGACGTTTGCCTGCGCGCGACGCAGCATCCGGAATTCGACGCCTGGCGCTGGAGCCAGTACTGGGTTCCGCTGGATGCCGTCATCGAGTTCAAGCGAGACGTCTATACCCAGGCGTTGAACGAGTTGTCAGCCATCCTCTTTCGGCGCCATCACGAGACCCGCTACCTGCGCCAACGGGTGCACGGTCAGCGAGCAGCAGAGAATTTGCCCGAAGGAACGGACGGTCATGCGCATATTGTTGGTTGAAGACGAACGGGACATGGCGTCCTGGCTGATGCGCGCGCTCGCCCAGAGCGGGTTCGTCCCCGATCACGCGGCGGACGCGCGCACGGCCGAAGCCTTCATGGCCGGCACCGAGTACGACGCCATCGTCATGGACCTGCGCCTGCCCGACAAGCACGGCCTGGTCGTCCTGCGCGAAATGCGCAACCGCGACGACCGCACGCCCGTCCTCCTGCTGACGGCGCAGGGCGCCCTTCAGGACCGGGTCCGCGGCCTGAACCTGGGCGCGGACGATTTCCTGACCAAGCCCTTCGCGCTGGAAGAACTGGAAGCCCGCCTGACGGCGCTGGTGCGGCGCAGCCGCGGCCGCCAGCATCCGCGCCTGCAGTGCGGCTCGCTGTCCTACGACAGCGAAAGCCGCGCCTTCACCCTGGACGGCTCCCTGCTGTTCCTGACTCCGCGCGAACACGCCGCCCTGGCGGCGCTGCTGACGCGCAGCGGCTATCCGGTGGACAAGGCGCACTTGTTCGGCAAGGTCTTCACGCATGACAGCGAAGCCAATCCGGACGCGATCGAAGTCGTGCTGCATCGCCTGCGCAAAAAGCTGGCCGGCAGCGACGTGCGCATCGTGACGGTGCGCGGACTGGGCTACATGCTGGAAGGCGTCGCCAGCGAGTCCGCGGAACCCTAGGTGAGCCTGCGGATACCCGGATTGCCGCGCGTCGGCATCCGCGCGCTGCTGATCATCCTGCTGCTGCCGGGCGTGGTGGTGCTGCTGGTCATCGACAGCCTGAACGACTATCGCACCCTGTCGGAAATCACCAACGAAGCCTACGACAGCGCCCTGGTGGAACCGGCGCGCGTGCTGGAGAGCAGCCTGGAATTCACGCCGGACGGCAACCTGCAGGTGGCCACGCCGCTGTATGCGCAGGTCATGCTGGAATCCCGGGCGGGCCTGCGCAAGTATTTCCGCATCGAGGAAATCGATCCTCCCTTGCCCGACGACGCGCCCGTGCCCGTGACCCAGGGCAAGACCTTGCTGGGCATGCCGGAGATGCCGCGTCCGCCGTCCTGGCCGCGCTCGAACGGCCAGCCCATCTTTTACGACGGCGTGTATCGCAACGATCCGGTGCGGGTCGTGTCCGTGGTGCGCGATCTCTATTACCAGGGCCAGCATCGGCAGGTGCTGGTCGTCGTGGCCGAAAGCACCGGCAAGCGCATCGAAGCCGAGAACAGTGCGCGGCGCCAGGAGATCCTGCGCGACGCGCGGATGCTGGCGCTGGTCGTGGTGCTGGTCTGGTGGGGCGTGTCCTGGGCCTTGAAGCCGCTGCGCCGGCTGCAGGCCGACATCCGCGCGCGCCGCTCCGATGACCTGACGCCGCTGGACGCCTCGCGCGTGCCCAGCGAAGTCGCGCCGCTGGTCGAAGCCGTCAACCACCACATCGCCCGTTACCGGCGGGTGCTCGACGAGCAATCGAACTTCCTGGCCGACGCCTCCCACCAGTTGCGCACCCCGCTCGCCATCATGCTGACGCAGGCGCAGTACACGCTGCGCGAACGCGATCCGGCGCGCGCGCGCGAAGGCCTGCGCGCCATCGTCGACCAGCTCGGGCGCACGCGCCGCCTCACCGAACAGCTCCTGTCGCTGGCGCACGCCAACCAGGCCGGTCAGACTCCGCGCCAGTTGCTGGACATGAATGCCGTATCGCGCGAAGTCGTGCTGCAGTACCTGCCGCTGGCGCACGAGAAGCAGCAGGACCTGGGCTGGGTGCAGGCAGACGCCGAAGACGGGCAGGACACGCCCGTGCAGGTGTCCGGCAACGAGGCCGAACTGCACGAGGCCTTGTCGAACCTGGTCCACAACGCCATCCACTACGCGCCGGTCGGCGCCCGCATCACGGTGTCCGTCTGCCCCGTGGAAAACCGCGTCGAGGTCGCCGTGTCCGACAATGGACCCGGCCTGGAACCGGTCATGCGCAAACGCGCCTTCACGCGTTTCGAGCGCGTGGGCACGGACAAGCCGGTGGCGTCCTCGGGCTCCGGTCTGGGGCTGGGCATCGCGCGCGCCTACGCCCGGCGCAACGACGGCGATATCGAGCTGCGCGACGGCGAGCCCAACAGCCAGGGGGGCGTGGGCCTCGCGTCGGTGCTGTGGCTGCCGCTGGCGCCCACCGTCTCCCAGTATCCGCGACCCGCCGAGGTCCAGCTCAAGGGCGAGCAGTAGCGCCCGCCTTTTCTCGCCTTTCCGCCTTATTTTTTGCGGCTGTCGCCGCTGCCGATCAGGGATAACCCCCGGATTCAGGAACCCGACAGCGCATAGAAAGCGGATTAGCAGCTTCCTTCCGTAATCTGCGTTCCGGCCTGTCGTCAGGGGCCGGGCGTCGCTCGTTTCGGGCGGCGCATCGCGGGCCGGCGCAGCCCGGCACAAGGAAGGAGGATGGAAGTGCAAAAGACAATCAACAGAAAGGACTATTACGGCGGCGCGCTGATGGTCCTGATCGGGCTGGCCGCGATCTACGGCGGAACCGACTATCACATCGGCACGCTCAGCCACATGGGCCCGGGCTTCTTTCCCGCGGCGCTCGGCGGCCTGCTGGCGCTGACCGGCGTGCTGATCGCGCTGTCGGCGCGCTCGGACGCACCTGCCGCGCCCGCGCCGGCAGAGGGCCATCCCACCGGCATGCCCGACATCCGCGGCAGCGTGTGCATCCTGCTCGGCATCCTGGCCTTCCTGCTGCTGGGCCATTACGGCGGCCTCTTGCCCGCCACGTTCGCCATCGTCTTCATCTCGGCGCTGGGCGACCGCAAGAACACGATCAAGCAGGCCATCCTGCTGTCGATCGCCATGTCCGCGATCGCGGTCGTCGTCTTCTGGTGGGCGCTGCAGTTGCAGCTTCCGCTGTTTCGTTGGGGTTGAAGCGCCATGATCTCTCAAGCTCTGGTAGACCTTTGGTACGGCTTTGGCGTCGCGTTCCAACTGCACAACCTGATGTGGTCGTTCTTCGGCGTGCTGGTGGGCAACCTCATCGGCGTGCTGCCCGGCATGGGCGCGCTGTCGGCCATTTCCATCCTGCTGCCGCTGACCTACGTCATGCAGCCCGTGCCCGCCATCCTGATGCTGGCCGGGATTTTCTACGGCTCGCAGTACGGCGGCGCGATCGGCGCGATCCTGCTCAACCTGCCTTCGCATCCGCCGCACGCGGTCACCTGCCTGGACGGCTACCCATTGACCAAGCAGGGCAAGGGCGGCACGGCGCTGGGCATCACGATGATCTGCTCGTTCTTCGCGGCGTCGGTCGGCATCATCGTCATGATCTTCGCATCGCCCCTGCTGGTCGAGGTGGCGTTCAAGTTCGGGCCCACGGAAATCTTCTCCATCATGCTGCTAGGCCTGCTGGCGGGCGCCACCATGTCGCGCGGCTCGCCGCTCAAGGGCGTGGCCATGACGCTGTTCGGCCTGATGTGCGGCGTGGTGGGCACGGACGTGAACACCGGCACCATCCGCTTTTCGTTCGGCCTGCTGGACCTGTCTGACGGCCTGGAACTGGTCGCGATCTCGATGGGCCTGTTCGGCGTCGCGGACTTCCTGATGAGCGTGAACCGCATGACCATCATCGGCAGCGGCGCAAAGCTGAGCCTGCGCGACATGCGGCCCAGCAAGCAGGAGCTGAAGACGGCCTTCTGGCCCATGGTGCGCGGCACGGCCGTCGGCACGTTGTTCGGCGCCATGCCCGGCACCGGTCCCACCATCACCACGTTCGTTGCCTATGCGCTGGAGCGCAAGATTTCCAAGACGCCCGAGAAATTCGGCACCGGCATGATCGCCGGCGTGGCCTCGCCCGAAGCGTCGTCGCACTCGAAGACGCAGGTCGACTTCATCCCGACGATGAGCCTGGGCATTCCCGGCGACGCCGTGATGGCGCTGATCCTGGGGGCGCTCCTGATCCAGGGCATCCAACCCGGCCCGCAGCTCATCACCGAGCATCCGGACATCTTCTGGGGGCTGATCGCCAGTTTCTGGGTGGGCAACGTGCTGCTCATGGTGCTGAACGTGCCGCTCATCGGCGTGTGGGTCAAGCTGCTGCAGGTGCCGTACCGCTACCTGTTCCCGTCCGCGCTGTTCTTTATCGCGGTGGGCGTGTACAGCACCCAGAACAGCCTCTTCCAGATATGGGAAGTCCTCGCCTTCGGCGTGATCGGGGCCATCCTGATGACGCTGGAGTTTTCGGTGGCGCCCATCCTGCTGGGCTTCGTGCTGGGGCCCATGGTCGAAGAGAATTTCCGCCGCGCGCTGCTGTTGTCGCGCGGCGACCTGGGGGTGTTCATCGAACGGCCCATCAGCGCGTGGTTCATCGGCGCGAGCGCCTTGCTGGTCGCGCTGCAGGTCTGGGCCTACCTGCGTCGCAACAAGGGCAAGAACAAGCCCCAGGTGCCGCAGACCGCCTGATCGCCCGTCTTTCGATGCAGGCGCACACGGCCCGGCTTCACGCCGGGCCGTTTGATTTGTGCGCCAGCATCCCTCATGCTTGGGGTTTTCATCGCTCGCGCGCTGCCACCATGCATATTCTCTTTGCCTGTCCCCATCACGATCCTGATTCCTGGGTGCCTCGCCTCGAGGCCGCCATGCCCGGCTGCCGCATCTCGGTGTGGAATCCCGAAGGCCCGCCGTCCGGCGCGCAAGTCGCCCTGGTGTGGCGTCCGCCGGCCGAGCTCTTCAAGCACGAAACCCAGCTGCAGACCTTGTTCAACCTGGGCGCGGGCGTCGATGCGCTGCTGAAGATGCCGGAGATCCCCCCGCACGTGCGCATCGTCCGTCTCGAAGACGCCGGCATGGCGGTGCAGATGGCCGAATACGCGCTGTATGCGCTGCTGCGCGTCTCGCGCGATTTCGAAGCCTTCGACCAGGCGCAGGCGCGTCAGCATTGGGATACCCGCGAGGGCACGCGCCAGGCCGATTGGCCGGTGGGCGTGCTGGGGCTGGGGCAAGTGGGCGCGCGCGTCGCGCAGACGCTGGCCGAGTTCGGCTATCCGGTGGCAGGCTGGTCGCGCTCGCCGCGCGAGATTCCCGGCGTGCAGTCCTTTGCCGGCGAAGCCGCATTGCCCGATTTTCTGGCGCGCACGCGCTTTCTGGTCAACGTGCTGCCATTGACGCCGGATACGCGGGGCATCCTCAATCGCGAAACCCTGTCGCGCCTCTTGCCCAATGCGCATCTGGTCAACGTGGGCCGAGGGGAGCATCTGGTCGAAGACGACCTGGTGCAGATGCTCGAAGAGGGCGAAATCGCGGGGGCCACGCTGGACGTTTTCCACGAGGAACCGCTGCCCAAGGACCATCCGTTCTGGCACGACCCGCGCGTCCACGTCACGCCGCACATCGCGGCACGCACGCTGCGCGACGAAAGCATCGAGCAGATCGCGGGCAAGGTCGCGCGCCTGATGCGCGGCGAGCCCATCACCGGCGTGGTCGAGCGCACGCGCGGCTACTGAGGCGCCGGCGCCGCGGCTTTCTCCAGCCGCTGGTACATCGAGGGCAGGCGCTGCGACAGGAAGTCCAGCAGGGTGCGCACGGCGGGCATCATGCCCCGCCGCGACGGATAGATGCAGTGCACGATGCCCTCGGGCGATTGCCACTGCGGCAGCACCGGCACGAGCTGCCCGCGGCGCAGTTCTTCCTGTGTCGCGATCGACGGCAGCAGGGCGATGCCGCGCCCGCGCACGGCCGCCTCCGTCAGGACGATGAAATCGTTGCACGACAGCTGCGGCTTCAGTTCGATCTGCACCTCTTCGCCCTTGTCATTGCGCAGCGGCCAGCGCACTTCGTTCTGCGGATCGCTGAAGCTCAGCGTAGTGTGTGACGCCAGATCCTGCGGCGTGTCCGGCGCGCCGTGGCGCTGCAGATAACCCGGGCTTGCCACCAGCGTGCCGCGTGCGGTGCCGAGGTGGCGCACGACCAGTTCCGCGTCCGTGTCCAGCTTGGTGCGGACCCGCAGGGCCAGGTCCACGCCTTCGCGGATCAGGTCCACGCGCCGGTTCGTGACCAGCAACTGCACGGAAATCGCGGGCCATGCATCCAGGAATTCGGGCAGTAGCGGAGCCAGCACGTCCTGGGCGATCGACACCGGGCAGCTCACGATCACCGGGCCCGTGGGCTCGGCCTGCAATTGGCGCATGGCGTCGTCCGCCGCCCGCGCCGATGCGGCCATTTCCCGGCAGTAGTGCAGGTAGCGTTCGCCGGCGGACGTGAGCCGCAGCCGGCGGGTGGTGCGCTGCAGGAGGCGCACGCCCAGGCTCTCTTCCAGGTGGGAGATCCGGCGGGAGAGGCGGGACTTTGGAATGTCCAATGCCCGCGCGGCGGCGCTGAACCCCCCTTGCTCAACGACTTGGGAAAAGTAGTAAAGGTCGTTTAGATCTTGCATGATTGTTCTATGCTTGGAACGAACAGTTCATCATACCCGTATTTATGTATCTAATTAACCCATCTACAGTGACGCCATGCACAACGGATCTGCCAACGCCGCCGCGGCGGCAAGGCCCCGCCCGATCATCCTGACGGGCTCGGCGGCGACAGGTCCAGCCGCCCGTCCCGGGGCGGTCCCACTGGAGATATTGCAATGAAGACCCTGGTCATCCTTTCCTCGATTCTCGGCGAGCGTTCCAACAGCAAGCAATTGGCCGATCACCTGATCGCGCGCATCAAGGCGTCCAACCCCGCGGCCGCGGTCAAGGTCCGCGACATCGGCGCGCAGCCCATTCCGTATTTCGACGGCAACACCGCCGGCGCCCTCTTCACTCCGGCCGAAGCCCGCACCGTGGAGCAGCAGCGCCTCGTCGAACTGAGCGATTCGCTCGTGGCCGAGTTGATGGAGGCCGACCGCATCGTGTTCGCCGTGCCCGTGTACAACTTCAACCTGCCGGCGCAATTCAAGAGCTATCTGGATTACCTTGCCCGGGCCGGCGTCACGTTCCGTTATACGCCGGAAGGCGTGCCCGAGGGGCTGGTCAAGGGTAAACAGGTGGTCGTGCTGACGGCGCGCGGCGGCAAGGCCGAAGGCACGCCTTCGGACACTATGACGCCTTACCTGCGCCAGATGCTGGGCTTTCTGGGCATGCACGACGTGACCTTCATCGCGGCCGAAGGCATGGCCATGGGCGAAGTCGCCGCGCTGGAAGGCCTGGCGCTAGCTAAGCAGCGCATCGACGCGCTGCTGCCCGCTGCCAGCGAGGCCACGCTCGCTGCGTGAACCATGGGCCTTGGCCATGAGCCGTGAACCCTAAGCCGTGAGACGTAAGTCGCAAGCCTTGCGATCTACGCCCTACACCATGAGGGCATGTCCGAAAAAAAAATGGCGAGCCCCGAGGCTCGCCATTTTTGTTTGGCAGAACTGCCGCCGAATTGCAGCGTCAGTCGCGCAGGCGTTTGATGAGGCTGGACGTGTCCCAGCGGCCGCCGCCCAGCTTCTGGACGTCGCCATAGAACTGGTCCACCAGCGCGGTCAACGGCAGGCGCGCGCCGTTGTTGCGCGCTTCGGCCAGCACCAGGCCCAGGTCCTTGCGCATCCAGTCCACCGCGAATCCGAAGTCGAACTTGTCGTCGACCATGGTGCCGCCGCGGTTCTCCATTTGCCAGCTTTGCGCCGCGCCCTTGCTGATCACGTCGAGCACCAGCTTCATATCCAGGTCGGCCGCCTGGCCGAACGCGATGGCTTCGGACAGGCCCTGCACGATCCCCGCGATGCAGATCTGGTTGACCATCTTGGCAAGCTGTCCGGCGCCCGGGGGGCCCACCAGCGTGACCGCGCGGCCGAAGCATTGCGCGACGGGCTTGATGGCGTCGAAAACGGCCGGCTCCCCGCCGCACATGATCGTCAGCACGCCGTTCACCGCGCCCGCCTGGCCGCCGGACACGGGCGCGTCCACGAAGTTCAGGCCCAGTTCCTTGGCTTGCGCATGCAGTTCGCGGGCAACGTCCGCCGACGCGGTCGTGTGGTCGACGAACACGGCGCCCGGCGCCATGCCGGCGAACGCGCCGTCCGGGCCCAGCACGACGCTGCGCAGGTCGTCGTCGTTGCCCACGCAGGCAAAGACGATCTGGGCGTCCGCAACCGCTTCGCGCGGCGTGGATGCGCTATGGCCGCCGAACTCGGCGACCCAGGCCTGGGCCTTGGCGGGCGTGCGGTTATAGACGGTGACGTCATGCCCGGCGCGGGCCAGGTGACCGGCCATGGGCAAGCCCATCACGCCCAATCCGAGGAAAGCGACTTTCTGGGCCACGACCGCGTCGTAGCTCTTGGTACCGATCGTTGCCATGCAATGGACTCCGCTCAATAAGGGTAGGTCTGTTTCAGGACACTAACCTTAACGCAATCAAAAGCCGGCGGCGAGCCCATCGCGTCGGCTGTCGCTGGCGCTGACGTAGCCGTCCACGGCCGGATCGCCCAGGCGCCAGATGAATTGGCCGGATCCGAAATCCATGTAGGGATCGTCCATGCCCTGCAGCACGTGACCGCGCTCGCGCAGGCCGTCGGCGACGGCGGATGAGACCGTCGGTTCCAGATCCACTTCCAGGCCGCGGTTCCATTTCCAGCGCGGCGCGTCACAAGCGGCCTGCGGTTGCTGGCCGTAGTCCAGCATGCGTACCAAGGCCTGCATCTGGCCCTGCGGTTGCATGTTGCCGCCCATGACGCCAAAGCTCATCACCGGCGCGCCGTCGCGCATCAGAAAGCCCGGGATGATCGTATGGAAGGGCCGCTTGCCGCCCGCGACCACGTTGGGGTGGGCCGGGTCGGCGCTGAAGCAGTGCCCGCGGTTCTGCAGGCTGACGCCCGTGCCGGGCACCACGACGCCGGACCCGAATCCCATGTAGTTCGACTGGATGAAGCTGACCATCATGCCATTGCGATCCGCGGCGGTCAGGTAGACCGTGCCGCCTTGCGGCGCATGGCCCGACGCGAAAGCCTGGGCCGATCGCGGATCGATCAGGCGCGCGCGCTCGGCCAGATAATCCGCGCGCAGCATCTGCTCAGGCGCAATCCGCATGTGGCGCGCGTCGGCCACGTGCGCGTAGACGTCGGCAAATGCAAGCTTCATCGCCTCGATCAGCAGGTGTTGCGTGTCGGGATGGTCGATCGGACGCGCCGCCAGGTCGAAGTTCTGCAGGATGCCCAGCGCGATCAGGGCCGCGATGCCCTGGCCGTTCGGCGGAATCTGGTGCAGCGTATGGCCCCGGTACGACTGGCTGATCGGCGTCACCCACTCGGGCGCGTAGTCGCGCAGGTCCGCCAACGTGAGGGCCGCGTCGTGCGCTTGCGCGTGCGCCACCAGCTTGTGCGCGGTTTCGCCTTCATAGAAATCGCGTCCGCTGGACGCGGCGATGCGCTTGAGGGTGGCCGCCGCGCCCGGCAGCACGAAGCGCTCGCCAATGTGCGGGGCGCGGCCGCGCGGCAGGAAGTGCTCGGCGAAGCCGGGTTGCGGCTGCAGGATGTCAGCCTGCGCGGCCCACTTCTGGTGCACGATGGGCGTGACGGCGAAACCGCGTTCGGCGTACTCGATGGCGGGCGCCAGGATGTCGGCGAACGACAGGCGGCCCAGCTTTTCGTGCAGCGCGCCCCAGCCCGCCACGCAACCCGGGACGGTGACGCTATCCCAGCCGCGGGCCGGGACGGCGCCCTGGTGCTTGCGGCGGAAATAGTCCACGTTCCAGGCGGAAGGCGCCGGCCCGGATGCATTGAGGCCGTGCAGCCTGGAGCCGTCCCAGACGATGGCAAAGCAGTCCGATCCCAGGCCATTGCTGACCGGCTCGGTCAGCGCCAGGGTGGATGCCGCGGCGATTGCCGCGTCCACCGCGTTGCCCCCTTGCGCCAGGATCCGCAAGCCTGCCTGGGCGGCCAGCGGTTGCGAGGTGGCGACGACATTGCGGGCAAATACGGGCGTACGGGTCGTCGTATAGGGATTCTTCCAGTCGAAAGTCATGGTGAATCATCGCGTGGGGTAAACCCGTAGCTTAACGTAGATAACTCGGTTAGGTACGATTGGTTGCCCGAAGTAATTAATTGTATCTTTCACTCCGCCTTGCGCCAGGGCAAAAAAAATCCCCGGGCCAGGCCCGGGGATTCTGTGGCGAAGGCGCCGCCGCAGGGCGGCACGCTTTGCCTTAGTCTTCTTCGACGAAGGTCTCTTCGCGCTTCTTGCGGATGGCCGGCAGGGCCACCAGGATCACCAGGAACACGGCGACGGCCAGCAGGGTAGCGGACAGCGGACGCGTCACGAAGGTGGAGAAGTCGCCGCGCGACAGCAGCAGGGCACGGCGGAAGTTTTCTTCCATCATGGGGCCCAGCACCAGGCCCAGCAGCAGCGGGGCGCCTTCGCACTTGAGCTTCGACCACACGTACCCGATGATGCCGAAGATCGCCGTGGTGAAGATGTCGAACGGGTTGTAGTTCAGCGAATACACACCGATCGTGCAGAACACCAGGATCGCCGGGAACAGGATGCGGTAGGGCACCTTGAGCAGCTTGACCCACAGGCCGATCAGCGGCAGGTTCAGCACCACCAGCATCAGGTTGCCGATCCACATCGAGGCGATCAGGCCCCAGAACAGCTCCGGGTGGCTCGTCATGACTTGCGGGCCGGGCTGGATGTTGTGGATGGTCATCGCGCCCACCATCAGCGCCATCACGGCGTTGCCGGGAATACCCAGTGTCAGCAGCGGGATGAACGACGTCTGGGCCGCGGCGTTGTTCGCCGATTCCGGACCTGCCAGGCCGGCCGGGTGGCCCTTGCCGAAGCGCTCCGGATTCCTGGAGATCTTCTTTTCCAGCGTGTAGGAAGCAAACGAGGACAGCACCGCGCCGCCGCCCGGCAGGATACCCAGGGCCGAACCCAGCGCCGTGCCGCGCAGGACGGCGGGAGCGGCTTCCTTGAATTCCTGCTTGTTCGGGTACAGCGAGCCGATCTTGTCGGTGATGTCGACGCGGTTTTCCTTCTGCTCCAGGTTGGTCATGATTTCGGCAAAACCGAACACGCCCATGGCCACGATGGCAAAGTCGATGCCGTCCTGCAGTTCCGGCACGCCGAAGTCGAAGCGCGCAACGCCCGAATTGACGTCGGTGCCGACCATGCCCAGCAGCAGGCCCAGCACGATCATCGCAATGGCCTTGGGCAGCGAGCCCGAGGCCAGCACGACAGCGCCCACCAGGCCCAGGCACATCAGCGAGAAGTACTCGGCGGGACCGAACTTGAAGGCCACTTCAGCCAGCGGGGGCGCGAAGGCGGCCAGCAGCAGCGTGGCGACGCAGCCGGCGAAGAACGAGCCCAGCGCGGCGATTGCCAGCGCGGCGCCCGCACGGCCGTTGCGGGCCATCTGGTGGCCGTCCAGCACGGTCACCACCGCGGACGTTTCCCCTGGCAACGCCACGAGAATTGCCGTCGTGGAGCCGCCATACTGCGCGCCGTAATAGATACCGGCCAGCATGATCAGGCCGGCGATCGGGGGCAGCACGTACGTGATCGGCAGCAGCATTGCAATGGTGGGAACCGGGCCGATGCCCGGCAGCACGCCGATCAGCGTGCCCAGGATGCAGCCCAGTAGCGCGTACATCAGGTTCTCGGGCGTAAACGCCACCGAGAAACCCATCATCAGGTGGTCAAACAATTCCATGGCTGGTGGCTCCTTAGTTCATGCCCAGAAACGACGGCCACAGCGGGAAAATCAGCCCCAGCCCCTTGATGAATGCCAGGTACGTGAACAGCACCAGGAAGATGCCGTTCGCGACGGCGACCTTCAGGTTGAATTCATGGCTGGCAAGGCTGCTGACGACGACCAGCACGAACACCGAGATGTACACGCCCAGCAGTTTGAGGATCAAGCCATACAGAACCACGGAGCCCACCACCAGGAAGACGATGCGCCAGTCGAACTTGTCGACGTGCGTTTCATGGGCCTTCTTGGACAGCGAGCTAAGCAGCACGATGGCGCCCAGCAATGCGAGAACGATGCCTAGCCAGAAAGGAAAGTACCCTGGGCCCATTCGGGCAGCAGTACCCATTTGGTAGCTGCCTGCCTGCCAGGCGAATCCCAGTCCGAGGGCGATGAACATCACCCCCGACCAGAAGTCCTGTCGATTGCGTAGCTGCATGATTGGTTGGCTCCTGTTTACAGCATGTAGATAAAAGAGGTTTGTAGCCGGATGGATGCTCGCCGAAAGGCGAGTGACAGGCACAAAAAAGGCACTTCAGGGTGCCATTAGTTATTCTGAAAGCGACGACGTGGTTTCTTGGAAGGCCGAATGGTAATGGACGCCTGCCACGCTGCAAACCCTGTAAGGTCGGTGAAAGCCTGGGGTTTTCCCTAGAATTGGGGAACTCCCGATCCTCGTTTGTAACGGGGGCGGAAGATTGAGGGCTTTTTGAAAGCTAAGTGAAAGTTTATAGAAAGAATGGCGAAAGCCGGATCGGCCGGATGCGGCAATTACGACCGATGGGACTTTCCATGGCTTTGAAGAGTCGGTAACCTTCGCGCCCCGAATCACCCGCGTATTTCCTACTGAATATTGCCGGGTTTCTCACCTTGCGTGAAGAGGCCCGGTCCAACCCAGGATGGTTTACGATAGCGCCCATGCTGCAAGATCTAGACCAACTCGCCGCCCGAATCGGGCAACTGGTGCAACGCACCCGCCAACTCCACGCCGAGCGCGACACGTTGCGCCTGCGCGTGAACGAATTCGAAGCCGAACAACGCGCGCTCAAGCAGCGCGCCGCCGAGCGCGAAGCCGAGGTCGTCACGCTGCAAAGCAAGCTTCAAGATCATGACGGCGCCGTGTCCGCCATGCTCGAGCAGGCCAGGCAGGCAGAAGCCACGCTGCGCGAACAGCTCGCGCGCGAGACCGCCGAGCGTCAGGCGCTCGAGTCCCGCTACGCCGCCCGCGAAAACGAATGGCAGGCCAGTCTGCAATCGCGCGACTCAGAACTACAGCGCCTGCGTGTGGCCGCCGCGTCGGCCCGCGAGCGCATCGACGCCGTACTGGCCCGCTTGCCGGGTGCGCCGTCCGGAGAGCAACACTAATGGAACGTGTAGACGTATCGATCCTCGGCCGCGAGTACTCACTTGCGTGTTCGGCCGAAGAAAAGCCCACCCTGTTGGCCGCCGTGCGCCACGTTGATCAGCTCATGCTGCGCATCCAGGGCACGGGCAAGGTGTCGAGCAATGAACGCATCGCCGTGATGGCTGCATTGCAGATCGCTGGCGAGCTGCTTGCAATGAAAGCTCCCGATGGTCCGCTGGGCGGTTTGGCGGTCGGCGACTTCAAGCGTAGAATTGAGGACATGAACGCAGTACTCGATGACGCCTTGTCGGGTCAGGAAAAACTGCTCTAACGTTCATAAGCAGTTCATAAGCAGTATTCAAGATTTTTCAGTTTGTCCCTGCCGTGTTCGTGACTAGGCCATACATTCTCTGAACCTATGTCTTTTTGGCATATTGGTTGCGGGAGTGCAGAGCTGGAGTGATTGTCTCTTGCAGACGAACCCGATGCTCTTCGGAACGCGACCACCTTGAACCTCAGGGTTCGAGATGCCGGCCTTGACGGCACAGGCGGGGCATCTATCCCAGCGGACCTGCCATGCGCGCAGGTCCGCCCCGGGTGCCTCGGCCATCCCCCCTCCGTCCTCCCTCCTAGGACCAGTCCATGTTCAAACACCGTGTTTTTTCGCTCACCAGACTTGGTGCGGCGTGCGCAGCCGTGGCCGCCATCGCCGCCGCCCAGCCCGCATTCGCCCAGGCCCAGGCGCCGTCCGCAACGCCAGCCGCCGAGCAGGCTGCGAACCGCTCGCCCGAGATGACGCTGCAAGCCATGGCGTCTTCCGAGGTCAAGCAGGACACCGTTCGCATTGCATTGTCCGCGGAAGTCGAGGCCCCGGACCAGCCGACCGCCGGCCAGAAGCTGACTGCCGCGCTCGAAGACGTGGTCAAGCGGGCGCGCGACACCAAAGACGTCGACGTGCGCACCAGCAATTTCAACGTCTGGCCCAACATGAACAACAAGGGAAAGATCGCGTCGTGGCGCGGGCAGGGCGAGATCGTGCTGGAATCCAAGGATTTCGCCGCCGCCGCGGCCCTCGCTTCCAAGCTGTCCGACAAGACCGCCATTTCCAACATCAGCTTCTCGCTGTCGCCGGCCGCGCGCGAGGCCGAAGAACGAAAGCTGCTGAAAGAAGCGGCCCAGGCGTTCAAGGACCGCGCACTGGCCGCGGCCAATGCCTTCGGCTTCTCGGGCTATCGCCTGTCCAAGCTGGAACTCGGCGGATCGGGCGGCCCCGTGCCGATGCCGCGCATGATGGGCGCGGCAATGGCGAAAGGCGGGTCCTACAGCAGCGCCGACGCCAGCGTTCCCCTGGAAGCGGGGAACGTGACGGTCAGCGTTGCGGTCAACGGGACGATCGTTTTGCAGTAAGGCTGAACATGATGGCGCCCAGGGCGACCATCGGCAGGGATAGCCACTGCCCCATGCTCAACCCGCCCGCGAGCAGGCCCAGGAAGTTGTCCGGCTCGCGGGTGAATTCCACCAGGAAGCGGAACGTTCCGTAGCCCATCAGGAATAGCCCGCTCACCTGGCCCAACGGACGCGGCTTGCTCGAGAACCACCACAGCAACGCAAACAGCACGATGCCTTCCAGTCCCAGCTCATAGAGCTGCGACGGATGCCGAGGCAGCCCGTCGCCGCTATCGGGGAACACCATCGCCCAGGGCACGTCAGTGGGGCGGCCCCACAACTCGCCATTGATGAAATTGCCCAGCCGGCCAAAGCCCAGGCCCAGCGGAATCAACGGCGCAATGAAATCGCTGATCGCAAAGAACGGCAGGCCCTTCTTGCGCGCGAACAGCAGCATCACCAGGATCACGCCGATCAGGCCGCCGTGGAAGGACATGCCGCCCTGCCACAGGTACAGCACCTCCAGCGGATGGGACAGGTAATAGCCCGGCTTGTAGAACAGCACATATCCCAGCCGCCCACCCAGCACCACGCCCAGCACGCTATAGAAGATCAGGTCTTCCAGGTCTCGCACATTCAGCGACGTGGTGTGCCCGCTCTTGATGCGGTGGCGGCCCAGCAGATAAACGAGCGCGAAGCCCGCCAGGTACATCAGCCCATACCAGTGGATGGCGAGCGGCCCGATCTGCAGGGCGATGGGGTCGAATTTTGGATATTCCAGCATGTTCTGCCCGACACAATAAAGTTGAATGATAATAACCGGCGAGCACTGAAGATTCGCATTGCAAGCGAGCCAGCTTCCCCGGGTGCGTTCGCCATGTCCGCGCCCCGACGGCCGACAGGAGACACTGACCATGCCGCACAACGAACGTTCCCGCCACATCACCCAAGGCGTCGCGCGCGCACCCAATCGCGCCATGTATTACGCGCTTGGCTACAAAGAAGCTGATTTCGAGAATCCCATGATCGGCGTGGCCAACGGCCATTCGACGATCACGCCCTGTAATAGCGGCCTGCAGCGGCTGGCCGATGCGGCCATCGACGCGATCCGCGCCTCGGGCGCCAATCCCCAGGTGTTCGGCACGCCCACCATCTCCGATGGCATGTCCATGGGCACCGAAGGCATGAAGTACTCGTTGGTCTCGCGCGAAGTCATCGCCGACTGCATCGAGACCGCCGCGCAGGGGCAGTGGATGGACGGCGTCGTCGTGATCGGCGGCTGCGACAAGAACATGCCCGGCGGCATGATCGCCCTTGCGCGCACCAATGTGCCGGGCATCTACGTCTACGGCGGGACGATCAAGCCGGGCCGCTACAAGGGCAACGACCTCACCATCGTGTCCGTCTTCGAGGCGGTGGGCGAATACACCATGGGCCGCATGCCCGAAGAGGATTTCAAGCAGATCGAGAAATGCGCGATCCCGGGCTCGGGCTCCTGCGGCGGCATGTACACGGCCAACACGATGAGTTCCGCTTTCGAGGCCATGGGCATGAGCCTGCCGTATTCCAGCACCATGGCCAACGAAGACGACGAAAAGGTCACCTCGGCCGCCGAATCCGGCCGGGTGCTGGTCGACGCGGTCAAGCGCAACCTGCGTCCGCGCGACATCATCACCCGCGAGTCCATCGAAAACGCCGTGTCCGTCATCATGGCGACCGGCGGCTCGACCAACGCGGTGCTGCACTTCCTGGCCATCGCCCATGCCGCCGAAGTGCCCTGGACCATCGACGACTTCGAGCGCATCCGCAAGCGCGTGCCCGTGTTGTGCGACCTGAAGCCCTCCGGCAAGTACGTGGCGACCGACCTGCATCGCGCCGGCGGCATTCCGCAGGTCATGAAACTGCTGCTCAACGCCGGCCTGCTGCATGGCGACTGCATCACCATCACCGGCAAGACCATTGCCGAAACCCTGGCCGACGTGCCCGATGCGCCGCGCGCCGACCAGGACGTCATCATGCCCATCGATCGGGCGGTCTATCCCCAAGGCCATCTGGCCATCCTGAAGGGGAATCTGTCGCCCGAAGGGTGCGTCGCCAAGATCACGGGCCTGAAGAACCCCGTCATCACGGGGCCGGCGCGCGTCTTCGATTCCGAAGACGACGCCATGACGGCCATCATGGCCCAGCAGATCCGGGATGGCGACGTGGTCGTCATCCGCTACGAAGGACCCAAGGGCGGGCCGGGCATGCGCGAAATGCTCGCGCCCACCTCCGCGCTCGTCGGGCAGGGGCTCGGCGAAACCGTTGGGCTCATCACCGATGGCCGCTTTTCAGGCGGCACGTGGGGGATGGTCGTGGGCCACGTCGCGCCCGAAGCCTTTGTCGGCGGCCCCATCGCGCTGATTCAAGAGGGCGATTCGGTTACCATCGATGCCCACAAGCTGCTGCTGCAGCTCAACATCAGCGACGAAGACATGGCGGCTCGTCGCCAGGCCTGGGTCCAGCCCAAGCCGCGTTATACACGCGGTGTGCTTGCCAAGTTCGGCAAGCTCGCCAGCACCGCGAGCCGTGGGGCAGTAACCGATGCATTTGAAGATTAGTCTGTTGGTGGCCGCGGCCGGCGTCCTGGGTGCCGGCGCGGCGCATGCGCAAGCCACTGGCCTGGATCTGGCCAAGAGCAAGGCCTGCATGGCCTGTCACCAGGTGGAGGTCAAGCGGGTGGGGCCGCCCTTGCAGAGCGTGGCCGAACGCTATGCGGGGCAGGGCGACGCCATGGTGGACTACCTGGCGGGCAAGATCCGCGGCGGTGGCCGCGGCGCATGGGGCGCCGTCCCCATGCCCGCCCAGACCCACGTGTCTCCCGAAGATGCCCACGCGCTGGCCGAATGGATCTTGTCGCTGGCGCCGGCAAAGCAGTAGCCTTGAATCTCATGCCCCGGCATCGAGCCGGGGGCGCGGGCCGCGCGCAGCGGCCGCCTATCAGTAAGGAATCGTCATGGCAGAACAACCCTCACCGGGCAATGAAGTCGCTGTTCTAGGCGGCGGTTGCTTCTGGTGTGTCGAAGCAGTGTTCACCGACCTGCGCGGCGTCCAGAGCGTGTTGCCGGGCTACAGCGGCGGACACGTCGACAACCCCAGCTACGAGCAGGTCTGCGGCAAGGACACCGGCCACATTGAAGTCGCGCGTATCGAATTCGACCCCGCGCAGCTCTCGTACAGCGATCTGCTGCGCGTCTTCTTCGCCACCCACGACCCCACCACGCCGGGGCGCCAGGGCAACGACGTCGGCCCGCAATATGAATCCGCGATCTTCTGGCAAAACGAGTCCCAGCGCGAGCAAGCAGAGGCCGTCATTGCCGAGGTCGAGGCGCAACAGGTCTATGATGCGCCCATCGTCACCAAGCTGCTCCCGCCAGCCCGCTTCTGGCAGGCCGAGGACTATCACAGCAATTACTTCGCCTTGCACCCCGAGCAAGGCTATTGCCAATTCGTCATCGCGCCCAAGGTCGCCAAGTTCCGCAAGCAATTCCACGACCGCTTGAAGCGTTAAGCGTTAAGCGTTGCACGACGCGCGTTGTCCACGAGGCCCCTTTTCGCGGCGAGTGTTTTCGCTGTTCGACAAGGGGCCTTGTCATGGCGGTTGCGCCCACAAAAAACCCCGCCATGCGGCGGGGTTGGAAAATCAGGCGCCCGGGGCGCGACGCCGTGTGCCGGCGTCGCTGGGTCTTATTCCACGGTCTTGACCACGCCGCGACGCATCTGGTCCAGCTCGATCGATTCAAACAGGGCCTTGAAGTTGCCCTCGCCGAAGCCGTCATTGCCCTTGCGCTGAATGATCTCAAAGAAGATCGGACCGATCTGATTCTCGGTGAAAATCTGCAGCAGCAGGCCGCCGCCGGGCGCACCATCCAGCAGAATGCGATTCTGCTGCAGGCGTGCCACGTCCTCGCCGTGGTTGGGCAGGCGACGGTCCAGCAGCTCGTAGTAGGTCTCCGGCGTGTCCAGAAAGACGACGCCCGACTTGCGCAGCGATTCGACCGTTGCGTAGATATCGTCCGTCGCCATCGCGATGTGCTGGATGCCTTCGCCACGGTACAGGTCCAGGTATTCCTGGATCTGGCCCTTCTCCTCGGTGCCTTCCTCGTTGATCGGAATGCGGATATTGCCGCAGGGCGACGTCATCGCCTTGGACTTCACGCCCGTCACCTTGCCTTCAATATCGAAGTACCGCACTTCGCGGAAGTTGAAGAGCCGCTCATAGAATTCCGACCACTCCGCCATGCGGCCCTTGTGCACGTTATGCGTCAGGTGATCCACCAACGTCAGGCCCGCGCCGCGCCAGTTGACGTCGGACTGCGCATTGGCCGGATCCAGCGGGACGAAATCCACGTCATAGATGCTGATGTCGCCAATGCCGCCGTGCCCCTCCTTGCCCGCCCAGCGGTCGACCAGGTAGATCAGCGAATCGCCAATGCCCTTGATCGCCGGAATATTCAGCTCCATCGGGCCGCTATGCGAGTCGAACCCCCAGGCGCCCAGTTCCAGCGCGCGCTTGTAAGCGGCGTTGGCGTCCTGCACCCGAAAGCCGATCGCACAGATCGACGGGCCGTGCAGGCGCGCAAAGCGCTGGGCAAAGGAATCGGGTTCTGCATTGATCAGGAAGTTCACGCCGCCTTGGCGGTACAGCGTCACATCCTTGTGGCGGTGCTTGGCAATGGCCTTGAAGCCCAGCAGCTCAAACACCTTGCGCAGTGCGGCGGGATCCGGCGCGGCATATTCGATGAACTCGAACCCGGCGGTGCCCATCGGGTTCTCCCACGGTTGAAAAGCGCTGCTCATAAGTCTGCTCCCTTGCATGTTTTGTGAGGACGACTTGTTGTTCAAGTCTAGACGCAGATTGTAGGTACGAAGCACGGGCAGACGATTGCAAACATGGCGCGAAAGGGGATGAGTTGAGCAATAATATTGCTCCATACTCAAGCTATGAGGTTGAACATGTCCGCAATCGAGCTTGATAGGACAGATTTAAGGATTCTGGCCGAATTGCAGCGGGACGGCCGCCTCAGCAACCAGGAATTGGCCGACAGGATTTCCCTGTCGCCCAGCCCCTGCCTGCGTCGGGTCAGGCGCCTTGAAGAACAGGGTTTCATCAAGAAGTACGTAGCGCTGATCGACGCCGCCAAGGTCGGCCTGGGGCTGCTCGCCTACGTGAACATCCGCCTGAACAAACACAGCGGCTCCAGCCACGCACCCATGAGCGACTTCGCCCGTGACGTCCAGCTCTGGCCAGAGGTGGTCGAGTGCTACGCCATGTCCGGCGACATGGACTATCTGATGCGGATCCAGGTGGCCGACCTCGCGCATTTCTCCCGGTTCGCCATGGACACCCTCATGCGACACCCGGCCGTGATCGACATGCGCTCATTCTTCGCTCTCCAGCAAATCAAGGAAACGACGGAGTTGCGCCTCTAGTCTTTGTTGAACGTGCTTCGCAGGCGGGCGCCCGTTCACGCACACCAACCTGCGCCGCCCATGTCTCCCGCGGCGAGCGTTCTATATATATAGAGCGTTCTATATAGAGCGAAGAAGGCTGGCGAGTCGTCGCACGCACGGACCAGACCGGGGCGAATTGCAAGGTCGTCCCCATAAAGAATCATATTTCTGCAAAATGGGTGTCATGCTGGCGACACACGCCAAATTTCTGTGCTATAGTCTCGCTCCTTCGCTGCTCAAGCAGTTTTGAACAGCGAAGCCAAGCAAGTGCAACAGGTCTGGCAGATTTAGCCCGATCTGCCGCAAAAGCCCTCAGTAGTGACGGCGACGCGGTTTGTGCAAGGATTGGAGCAAATTAGGCAGAAGCCAGTTGCACGGTCCGCAAAAATTGTGCTATAGTCTTGGGCTTGGCTGGTGGTGACGAATCAGGGTTTACCCGAATCTACTTCCAGCCACCTGTGCGGTAACCGGCCCCTGAGTTCAGGGTCGCTTCTAAGAAGCGAGGTTGCAAGATGCGGTGCAAATCAGGCAGAAGCCAGTTGCACAATCTGCAAAAGCTGTGTTATAGTAGAGGGCTTGGCGGTTGCCGAAAAATTAGGGTTTACCCTGAAGTTTCGATAGTCGCTAAGCGCTGAGAAATCAGCGCAGTGATTAGATTGAATTAGCAGTACCCGCTCTTTAACAATTAAACAACCGATAAGTGTGGGCGCTTGATGCGAGTGCAGCGATTGGGTTTCGGCCTTAATCGCAAGCACAAGAAATCAAGTGCTCACTAGAAGTGAAGTACCTTAGACGTCAAGTTTAAGAACATACCTCACTTCCTTTGAGTAGCGACGTATGACCTGGTTTAGATTGGCGTAAGCCAAGACGGACCAAGAATACGAAACAAATACAGAGATTAAACTGAAGAGTTTGATCCTGGCTCAGATTGAACGCTAGCGGGATGCCTTACACATGCAAGTCGAACGGCAGCACGGACTTCGGTCTGGTGGC
>Ga0182739_1001765_pt1 | contig 21487 bp, 18 predicted proteins | sample eDN5th30CBELigBY_FD_128873 | JGI IMG/M metagenome (GOLD analysis project Ga0182739, IMG submission 128873) | Enriched backyard soil microbial communities from Emeryville, California, USA - eDNA 5th pass 30_C BE-Lig BY (version 2) (version 2) | ecosystem: Environmental > Terrestrial > Soil >...
AAAAGCTAAGAACGCCACGTCCTGTGGCAACGCTTTTGTGACCAACATCCTGTTGGCCTCACGCCCGCGGAAAGCGTCCCGGAATGGAAATCAATTTTAACGCGCAGCAAAAAAACGCTATTTTTCTCAGAGAAAAATAGCGTTTTTTGAGTTATTTCCAGCATCAATTTTTTATTTGAAAAGAGGCAGTTTTTTCAAAGCGATACATACAGGTAATGCAATGAGTAGACCTACTGCATTCTGCACGAGATTTCCTGGAATTGATGCAAGTGGAATAACCCAGTTTCCATAAAGAACACGTTCACAAATATAATAACCGCCAAGCATAAATGGAACCGAGATAACGATAGCCGCAAAGTTATAAATAATGCTGCCGCCATTTTTTCCGTGCATTGTAGCAATTTTACCTACGATATAGCCTTGCAGACCACGTGTGATGAATGTAAATGGTGCCCACAATGTCCAGCCGGATAAAATATCAAACAGTGCCATACCGAATGCTCCAGCCATAGCGCCCTTCTTTGGACCAAATAAAATCGCGATGATAAAAAGCATGGCAGAACCTAAATGAACGAGCCCCCCATTTGCTGCAATCGGCAAACGGATATTAATAAAAAATGTGGCTACGAATACGAGTGAAATAAGAAGGCTCGTAATAATTAAATCTTTTGTTTTTTCTGATGAGGTAGTAATTGTTCGTGTTGATTCCATATTGATTGACGCTCCCTTGCTTGAAATTATCTCTCATATTAGCAATTCGTTGGCATGTGTAAAAGGTTCAAAAACAAACAATTTAATAAGGTCAGAAAATTTGGATATCGATCCACTGAAAAAGAAAAGCGCCGCAAATTAGTGAAACTAATTCGTGGCGCTTTGGATATAGAGCGGTTATTGTACCAACTCTGTTCAATTATTCAGATTTAGAATTCAACGTAGAATGTTTTTTCCCGTACATAAAATAGACGATTAGCCCGATAATGAACCAAACACCGCAAGCAATCCATGTGTGTAAGGATAGTTGTGTAATCAGGAATATACATAAAATAAATGATAAGATCGGTAAAATAGGATAAAAAGGTACTTTAAATCGATCCTTCGGCAAGTCTTTATTTTTTCGCAAGTACAAAATGCCGGCAGAGACGAAAATAAATGCAACCAATGTACCCATATTTACAAGCTCAGCCAATAAATCCAATGGAATAAACCCTGCAAAAAATGAAATAATCACGGTAAACAGCCATGTGTTTTTGGCAGGCATTTTACGTTTTTTGCTTAATTGTGCAAGCATTTTTGGCATTAAACCATCACGGGCAAAAGCCATCAACAATCTTGTCCCACCGTACATCATGACTAGTATAACGGTCATCATGCCTATTACAGCACCGAGCGATATAATGCCAGCCGCCCATTCCTGATCGATCACTTGCATCGCGTAAGATACCGGATCGGTTACGTTCAAGTCAGTATATGGTACAATCCCTGTCAGTACAAGTGAAACAACAATATACAATACAGTACAGACAAGCAGGGAACCGATAATTCCGATTGGCATATTCCGCTGTGGATTTTTTACCTCTGCGGCCGCCGAGGATACGGCATCAAATCCTAAGTAAGCAAAGAATACGAGCGCAGCACCTGTGAAAACACCGCTCACTCCAAATGGCATGAAAGGTGTCCAGTTTTCCGGTTTCACATAAAAGACGCCAACAGCAATAAACAATAAAATAACACCAAGTTTAATTGCGACCAATAATGCATTAAAACGTGTCGATTCTTTCATACCCAATGACAGCAGAGCACCTATCGCAAAAATAATACAAATCGCAGGCAAGTTAATATAAGTACCGTTTTCAGGACTGAATGCCCCTGTCAATGCTACCGGCAAATGAATACTCAATCCTTCCAGCAGTGAAACGAAGTAACCTGACCAGCCTGTTGCCACGGCAGCTGTTGCGAGACCGTATTCCAATAATAATGCCCAGCCGACCAGCCATGCGATGATTTCACCAAAAACAATGTAGCTATATGAATAGGCACTTCCCGCAACGGGTACAGTAGAAGAAAATTCAGAATAACAAAGTGCGGCTAATGCACAAACGACAGCAGCAATTGTGAAGGAGAAAACAATTGCAGGGCCTGCATGGAGCGCCGAGACTGTCCCCGGTAATATGAAAATACCTGTACCGACAATGGCACCGACACCTAACATAATCAAATCAAAAGGACCGATTGTTTTGGGTAACTGCATGTTCCCGCTTTTGAGTAAAAGGTCACTGATTGGTTTTTTTCTAAATACTTTTTTCATTAATACACCTTTTTCTAATTTACAATAATCAAAATCTTATCATCATTTTTCAGAATAATAAACAAGTTTATTGAGTTGAAGTGCTGAAGTGTTAAGTTTGTCGAAAAATGGAGAAATAACTCGAATAAACTAGTTAATAATGTTATTGTTAGTATTTAACAGAAAAAAATACGTGACATTTGATACAAAATTATTTGAAGAAATTCAATAAAGTCGATTATTCAAAATCGGTGAACTATTTGTTGTTTTTATAAAAAGGTATATAATGCGATATAGTATAAATATAGAAATTTTACTTATTTATTATGAACACAGCACAAAGGAGTGCAAATAATGGAGAAAAAAATCCAAATTAAGCAGCCTAAATATCAAGTAATAGCAGAGGATATTGCCGCTAAAATTGTTGAAAAAAAATATGTTGTCGGTGAAAAGATTTATGCCCGATCATCGCTGGCATCTCAATATAATGTTTCATCGGAAACTGCAAGACGAGCGATTGCCGTTTTGCAGGACTTAAATATTGTAGAAGCGACAAAGGGGAGCGGTGTTGTCATCGTTTCCTATGAAAATGCCGCTAAATACATCCAGCGTTTAGCAGGTGTCAAATCAATTAGAGATCTACAAAAGCAATTAACCGATAGTATTGAACGCCAAATTGATGAATTGCATCATTTCCAGGATACATTAGGAGAAATGGTCAATCGGACTAGCCGCTACCAATCGATAAACCCGTTTGTACCATTTCAAATCGATATTACTGAAAATTGCCCATTCATATCGAAAAATGTTGGCGAGATAAATTTCTGGCAGCAAACGGGTGCTACCATAATTGGCATCAAAAAAGATCATGAGCTGATTGTTTCACCTGGTCCATATGCAACACTCTCTGCCGGAGATACATTATTTTTTATCGGTAAAGAAGAATGCTATTCGAATGTAAAACACTTTTTACAGCTGGAAAGTAACAACTTTCAATCAGAATAGATAAAGTTCGTCAAATTTATAACAAAAACAAACTACTCCATCGTTGTATTTGAGGGGTAGTTTTTTCTGTTTAAAGGACTATTTTTCTAGGAAGGCGAGTAAAAAATGCGCTCTTAATTTGACATTAGTAACAACGTCCATTAATATGAAAGTTGTTGCTTTTAACAACCTTAGATAAATATAAAGTTGTTACTAGCATGAAATTAATTATTTTAGGAAGTGGATTATGGGGAAAATAAAAATAGACCGAGTCACTAAAGTATTTGGAAAAAATACATCACAGGCATTAAAGCTCGTGAAGCAAGAGAAATCCAAAGAACAGATATTGAAAGAAACAAATGCTACTGTAGGTGTATATGAAGCTAGTTTGACAATTGAAGAAGGTGAGATTTTCGTAATTATGGGGCTTTCAGGAAGTGGGAAGTCTACATTAATCCGTTTACTTAATCGTCTTATTCAACCGACAAGTGGTGATATTTATATAGATGACCAAAATATTACGAAGCTCAATAAAAAAAGCCTGCAGCTTGTTCGCAGAGAAAAAATGAGCATGGTGTTTCAAAACTTCGCTTTATTCCCGCAACGTACCATTTTACAAAATGCAGAGTATGGCCTGGAAATCAGAGGCGTTCCTAAAGAGGAAAGACGATTAAAAGCAGAAAAGGCTTTACAGAATGCAGGGTTGCTCTCCTATAAAGACCAGTATCCAGATCAATTATCAGGTGGTATGCAGCAGCGTGTAGGACTTGCACGGGCGTTGGCAAATGATACAGAAATCATATTAATGGATGAAGCTTTTTCTGCTCTTGATCCGCTTATTCGTAAAGAGATGCAAGATGAGCTATTGGAGTTACAAGCCAATTTACAAAAAACAATTGTCTTCATTACACATGATTTAAATGAAGCGCTTCGTATTGGTGACCGTATTGCCATTATGAAGGATGGAAAGGTCATGCAAGTAGGAACAGGGGAAGAGATTTTGACAAATCCTTCAAATGAATATGTTCGTTCATTCCTGGAAGATGTAGACCGTTCGAAAGTATTGACAGCAGAAAATGCGATGATTCGTCCAATGACTATTCAAATTGATCATGAAGGACCAAAAGTTGCGTTGCAGCGTATGAGAGAAGATAAAGTAAGTGTGCTTCTCGCTGTAGATAAAGCCCGAAAATATTTAGGCTATATTACTGCGAATGATGCACTGGAGCTTGCACAATCTGGTGAAAAATCACTGCATTCAATTTTACGCAATGATATGCCGATTGTTGAGCCATCAATAGTTATTCAAGATATTTTATCGGTTATTTCCGATTCTCCGACACCGGTTGCTGTCGTCGAAGAAGGGAAACTGCGCGGAGTACTGATCCGTGGAGTTGTTTTAGAGTCGTTAGCCTCTGAAAAAAACGGAGGTGTAGACAATGAGTAAAATTTTAAATTTAGCAACGCCATTACCGGTAGCGGAAAAAGTTGAAGATTTGATGGATATTGTAACAGATACTTTTTCAGCCCAGTTCCGTTTCATTCAAAGTAACGGTGAAGATACGATGAATCTGGTTACATCCGGATTAACAGCTATTCCGCCGTATGTATTTATTTTAATCATTGCCGTGTTGGCATTTTTCGCAACAGGCAAAAAATTCGGTTTAGCCATCTTTTCAATTATCGGTTTACTGTTCATATTAAACCAGGGTTTATGGGATCAGCTTATGAATACATTTACACTCGTGCTGTTTTCTAGTTTAATTGCGATTGTAATTGGTATACCACTTGGCATTCTAATGTCAAAATCCAAAGTAATAGAAGAAATCTTAAAACCAATTTTAGACTTTATGCAAACAATGCCTGGATTCGTTTATTTAATTCCAGCGGTTGCGTTTTTCGGAATTGGTGTCGTACCAGGTGTATTTGCCTCAGTTATCTTCGCATTACCACCAACTGTACGTTTTACTAATCTAGGTATCCGTCAAGTTCCGACACATTTAATCGAAGCTGCGGATTCTTATGGTAGTACATTCACTCAAAAATTAGTGAAAGTAGAACTGCCGCTTTCAAGATCTACGATTATGGCTGGTATAAACCAAACCGTACTTTTATCTTTATCGATGGTCGTTATTGCATCAATGATCGGTGCACCAGGTTTAGGTCGTGAAGTATTATCGGCTTTACAACGAGCTCAAATCGGTAATGGATTTGTTGCGGGGATAAGTCTAGTAATCTTCGCTATTATTGTAGACCGATTAACACAAAGTTTAAACAAACAAAAATCAAATGGGGGAAAGTAAAATGAAAAAAATGAAATGGATGCCTGCAGCAACAGCATTGAGCGCAGCGCTATTATTAGGTGCGTGCGGAGATGATACAACAGAGAAAAAAGATACAGCCTCTACGGAAGATTTAGGCTCAATTGATTTAGCCTATGTAGAATGGGATTCAGAAGTTGCTTCTACGTATGTAGTGGCAGAAGTACTGGAAAGTGTCGGCTATAAAGTTGATATCACACCATTGGATAATGCGATCATGTGGGAAGCAGTTTCCAAAGGTGAAGCAGATGCGATGGTATCTGGTTGGTTACCTGCTACACATGCGTCACAGTATGAAAAATACGGTGCAGATGTAGAAGATCTAGGACCAAACTTAAAAGGTGCGAAAATCGGATTAGTTGTCCCAAGTTATATGGAAGCAACATCAATTGCAGATTTAACTACTGAAGCGGCATCAACGATTACAGGTATTGAAGCGGGTGCAGGTGTAGTAGCGGCTGCTGAAAGAGCACTTGAAACATATCCAAACCTTGAATCTTGGTCATTACAACCATCTTCATCAGGTGCGATGACAGTTGCTTTAGAACAGGCGATTAAAAATGAAGAAGACATCGTTGTGACAGGCTGGAGCCCTCACTGGAAATTTGCCAACTTTGATCTGAAATATTTAGAAGATCCTGAAGGTGTATTTGGCGGAGAAGAAAATATTCATACATTTGTTCGTCAAAACTTGGAAAAAGAGTCTCCTGATGCATTCAAGATTTTAGATGCGTTTGAATGGACAACAGAAGATATCGAAGAAGTCATGCTAAACATCTACTCAGGAACAAAACCTAAAGAAGCAGCAAAACAATGGGTTGAAGCAAACCAGGATGTTGTAAACAACTGGACAGAAGGTATAGAGAAGTAAATTAAAAGAGTCTATAAAAGACTAAGCTAAAACAAAGAAACGGTGCAAAATTTGAAATTCAAATTTGCACCGTTTTTTTAAAACTTTCAACATATAAATGAAAGACTCAACCCCTGTTAAGGGAATTGAGTCTGTTTTTTATTTTGTATAGTTATCGAAATAACCTTGGATGTAGATCATTGGTGTACCTTTATCGCCTGAACCAGAAGTCAGGTCAGATAAAGAACCGATTAAATCTGTCAGCTTACGAGGTGTTGTCCCTTGGGCAGCCATATTACCAGTTAAATCTTCTTCTTTGTTGTTGATGTATTCTTTGATAGCATTTTTCAGTTCTTCACCGTGCAGGTTAGCGAAATCATTGTCAGCTAAATACTTCAACTTAATTTCGTTTGGCGTACCATCAAGACCTGGTGTATACGCAGGTGATACAACAGGATCTGCAAGTTCCCAAATTTGGCCTACAGGATCTTTGAATGCACCATCACCGTAAATCATTACTTCTACAAGTTTCCCTGTAGCAGCTAAAATTTTAGCTTGGATGTCATCAACGATTGGTTGACAGTTGTCCGGGAATAATTTCACGCCATCTTCTGTCGATTTGTTAGATCCAAGTAAACCGTATTTAGAGTTAAAGCCAGAACCGTTTACAGATTCAGCTAAAATGTTATCAAGACCATAAACTTTTTCTGCACCGGCAGCTTTTAAAATGCGTTTTGTACGGAAGCGAGAGTGAATATCACAAGTTAAAATGCTTTTCGTATAATCTAAAATCGTTTTTGCATTGTTCGAGAAGATAACTTCAACTTCTGCACCTTGTTCAACGATTAATTCTTTATAATATTCAATGTAATCTACACCTGTAAATGTATGTTTGTTAAAACCGAAATGACCACGGAATTCAGCTTCTGTCAATACATCCGTCCATGGATTGATTCCTTTTTCGTCAAGATCATCCAATGATACTAAATGGTTGCCCACTTCATCAGATGGGTAGCTTAGCATAAGAACGATTTTCTTAGTACCTGCTGCAATACCTTTTAAAATATTCGAGAAGCGGTTACGTGAAAGAATAGGGAAAATCACACCTACCGTATCATCACCGAATTTTGATTTTACATCAGACGCGATATCTGAAATTTTAGCATAGTTCCCTTGTGCACGAGCAACAACAGATTCTGTCACTGTTACAATATCACGATCTTCAATTTCAAAGCCTTCTGTTTTTGCGGCATTTAATGCTGTATCAACAACGATTTGTACAATATCGTCCCCTTCATTAATAATTGGGCCACGAAGACCGCGTACAACCGTTCCTACTACTCGTTCCAAAATAATCTCTCCTTCAATAGCTCTAAGTTATATTTTAATTGTCTTTGCTTTAATCTCACAATGTCTCACAATGTTTACTATAACCTGTTCATGTGATATAAGTAAAATTAATAAATTTAATATCTGATATAAGTAGGGGTTATATGATAATAAAACTAGAAGCATATCGTATTTTCAATGAAGTGAGTCGAAGCAAAAGCTTTTCTAAGGCAGCAAACGCTTTATATATGACACAGCCGGCCGTGAGCCAGTCTATTTCAAAGCTTGAAAAAGAACTTGATACCGTTTTATTTAATAGAACACCAAAAGGAGTAACCTTAACAGAAGAAGGTGAATTATTACACGAATATGTTAACTCCGCTCTTGGCATTTTAGACGCGGGTGAAGAAAAAATCGCCGAGTTTAAAAATCTGCGTACAGGTGTTTTACGTATTGGAGTAGGAGATACAATTTCAAGGTATTTTTTACTGCCGTATTTAGAGGCATTCCACATAAAATATCCTGGCATTAAACTAAAGGTTTTAAACGGTACTACAAATGAAATATTAGCTTTTATCAAATCGGGGGAAGCGGATTTGGGTATCTGCAACTTGCCGGTTCAAGATCCACAGCTTCAAGTTATCCCTTGTAAGGAAATTCATGATATATTTGTGTGCGGACAAAAATACAAAAATTTATCAAAAAAGCCAATCCGTCTGTATATTCCTATGAAGCTGCCATTAATTTTTTTGGAGAAAAAGGCAAATTCCCGTAATTATGTGGAAAACTATTTAAAGGAACAAGGGTATACAATTTCACCTGAATTCGAGTTAGGTTCACATGATTTAGTATTGGAATTCGCAAAAATTAATTTAGGAATAGCAAGTGTAACGAAGGAGTTTGCGACCGATTATCTTGATAAAGGGCTTTTGCATGAAATTGAGCTCCAACAGCCAATTCCTAAGCGTAATTTAGGGATTGTCCATTTAAAAAATGTTTCACTTTCAAAAGCAACGAGAAAATTTATCGCAATTGTTGATCCGGGAATCATTCATATAAAAGAAGAAAAAGAGGAATAAATATGACAACTAATTTTAACGACTATCCATTATCACCTGAATTACAGCGTGCGCTTAAAGATTTGGATTACAGCACACCGACTGAAGTTCAGCAAAAAGTGTTGCCCCATGCATTAAAGAAACAAGATTTAATTGTTAAAGCACAAACAGGAAGCGGAAAAACTGCAGCATTCGCAATTCCGATTTGCGAAAATATTGATTGGATCGAAAACAAGCCACAAGCACTCGTATTAACACCGACACGTGAATTGGCTGTCCAAGTAAAAGAAGAGTTTACCAATATCGGACGTTACAAACGTATTAAAGCAGCCGCCTTATACGGAAAGCAGCCGTTCCGTTATCAGCAGGACGAATTAAAGCAAAAAACACATATTGCTGTTGGTACTCCGGGACGCGTCCTGGATCATATCGAAAAGGGAACACTGAAGCTCGATAAAATTCGCTATGTTGTGCTTGATGAAGCAGATGAAATGCTCAATATGGGCTTTATCGAGCAAGTTGAAGCAATATTGGCCCATGTGGAACATCGTGAAGTAATGATGCTGTTTTCCGCGACAGTACCGGAAACGATAAAAAAACTCGCATCCAATTATTTGAACGACGCTGTTGATATTGAAGTCCATTCGGAAGAGGCAGCGCCAAAAATTGAGCATGCGGTTATTGAAGTACAGGACGAGGAAAAGACTGCAGCGGTTGAAAAAATGGCGGTTGTGGAAAATCCGGATACGTGTATTATCTTCTGTCGTACAAAAGATCGCGTCGATGCCTTACATGATTATTTATATGACCGTGAATACAGTGTCGATAAGCTGCACGGTGGTATGGATCAGTCGACCCGTCTACTTGTTATGAACGATTATAAGCGCGGTGACTTCCGCTATTTAGTAGCGACAGATGTTGCAGCACGCGGTATTGATATCGAGAACATTTCATTGGTGATTAACTATGATTTACCGATGGAAAAAGAAGCGTATGTCCACCGTACAGGACGAACTGGACGTGCGGGTAAGGAAGGGAAAGCTGTTACGTTTGTTACACCATTTGAACATGACTTCCTTGCAGGTATTGAAGAACTGATAGGATTTAAAATTCCAAAGGTTGATTTGCCGACACATGAAGAAGTAGAGGCAAAGGCGGAGGCGTTTGATAAAAAGATGCAAAGCCGACCACAAAAGAAAAAACAAAAGAATGCAAAAGTTGATGCAAATATTACGAAGCTTTATTTTAATGGTGGTAAGAAGAAAAAGCTGCGTGCTGTTGATTTTGTCGGAACGATTGCAAAAATTCCGGGGATGACCGCTGCAGATATCGGCATTATTACGATTCTGGATACATCTACGTTTGTGGAAATTTTAAATGGTAAAGGCAATCTCGTATTAAAAGCGATGAAAACAACGCCGATTAAGGGCAAGCAACTGAAAGTCCACATTTCAACGAGCAATAACTAATAAAAAGTCGTATTGAACAGATGACGTTCAATACGATTTTTTTATTGATAACGGAATCAGATACAAACATTACTTCTGGTCCACATTTTTAATGAAGTACCATAGTAAATTTGCAAGCTCGACATTTTCTCCGGCATGCAGTGTGTTTGCGAATGATTCGCGGAAAGGCTTAAGCAATGTTTCGATAACCGGAAGACGTAGCTCTTTACGCTGCAGCTCATCCAAAATACTTTCAGTGAATTGTGCACCCACCTCGTTGTCAGTATCCAGTTTCAACTGGTCAAGGAAGCCCTGAACCTTTTCGATTAGATCGTTCTTTGTAATCGTCTGGTAAATTGTTTTCTCTTCAACTAGTTGAAGGGCGTCCTGTGTAACGAGGATTTCGCCGTTTACCAACATAATAGGATAAATTGCCTTCACATTTCGAAGGGCAATTTGCAATATTTTCTTCTGGTCGATTATTTCACTATAGAAGAGGCGGTGCGAATAGGTTAAATGGTGAACCATCGCAAAATAAATTATGGCAAGTTCAAGGGAATATGGGCGAACTTCCTCTCCAAAAATATCCGTAAAACGATTGGATACCCACTCAATTTCCAATAGGCGATAGCGTTCCAATAAATGACGTAGCTCTTTGTCGTTCGACTGGAAAATATTTTCGAACAAGGATACTAAGTTTTGTTTTTTGTTGATTTGCATAAGAACGAGAATTTGTTCCAATAATAAGTTTTCATCGGTAATATCTTGATTCAGCAGCATTTCATGACGTAGTAGGCTTGCTTCGTATCGGGTCTGTTCCATAATCGCCTTAAAACATTCCACTTTAGATGAGAAATAATTATAAAATGTCCCTTTTGAAATAAGCGCTTTGTCTAAAATGTCTTGTATTGATGTTTCATGAAAGCCTTTTTCGATAAAAAGCTGCAATGCACTATCAAGTACCTGTCTTTTTCGTTGATTCATGAACTTCCTCCATATCAATTAAAGCGATTTCCTTTGCATATAACGTAATAAAAGTGAATTTTTTCTGTACTATATACTCTGAATTGTACTCTCATTCTACTGTTTAAAGCGAGTATTCGCAATGTTTTTAGACTATGAGTATAAAATTGTTGAATTTTTTGGACTACGAGTATAAAATAGTTCGAGTACAGAAATAGGAAGATTGAAAGATTAAAGAAGGGAAATAAAATTATGGAACAGACACAAGATGTAAAAACATTTAAAAAGCCTCCGTATTTAATGATCGCCGTATTATTTGTTGGGGCGTTTGTAGCATTTTTAAATAACACATTATTAAACGTAGCATTACCATCTATTATGGCTGCCTTTGATATTGAAGATTATTCAACAGTACAATGGTTAGCGACAGGCTATATGCTTGTAAGTGGGGTATTGGTTCCTGCTTCTGCATATTTGATTACAAAGTTCAGAACACGACCTTTATTCATTATTTCGATGTCGATTTTCGTTATCGGTACAGCATTGGCTTCATTTGCGCCTAGCTTCGGATTTTTATTGGCAGGTCGTATGATTCAGGCAGCTGGTGCAGCAACGATGGCACCGGTTTTAATGAACGTTATGCTAATTAGCTTCCCGGTTGAAAAACGCGGGCAGGCAATGGGGATGTTCGGTCTAGTTATGGTATTGGCACCGGCAATCGGGCCGACTTTATCTGGATGGATTGTTGAACATTATGACTGGAGCGTACTGTTCAAAATGATTCTTCCAATTGCCGTTTTATCACTATTATTGGCAGTTTGGAAACTGGAAGATGTACTTCCGAACCGTGATGCTAAAATCGATATACTATCAATTGCATTGTCTACAATCGGTTTTGGTGGATTATTATACGGCTTCAGTACAGCAAGTTCAGCTGGCTGGTCAGCAATTGAAGTATGGGGAACAATCACAGTAGGGGCAATTGGCTTAGCATGGTTTATCATTCGCCAGTTCCGTTTAGAGCAGCCGTTATTGGATTTACGTATTTACACATATCCTTCATACGCTTTAGCATCTGTCGTATCAATGGTATTATCTGTAGCGATGTTCTCGGGTATGATTTTAACACCTGCATATGTGCAGAATGTTCGTGGAATCGAACCATTTGAAGCAGGTTTAATGATGTTGCCGGGTGCGATCGTAATGGGGATTATGTCACCAATTACAGGGAAATTATTCGACCGTTTTGGACCGCGTATTTTAGCGGTTATCGGATTAACGATTACAACATTAGCAACGATCGGATTAGGTTATTTGGAAGTTGATTCAACTTACTTATTTATTATTTCGATTTACACAATCCGTATGTTAGGTATTTCAATGGTTATGATGCCAATTATGACAAACGGTTTAAATGCTTTGCCGAACCGTTTGAATCCTCATGGTACAGCGATGAACAATACAGCTCAGCAAGTAGCAGGGGCAATTGGTACAGCAGTTTTAGTAACAATCTTCAACTCACATACAAAAACACGTGCAGCTGAAATTGCAGCGGATATGCAGGCAAACGCTTCATCTGCAGTACAGCCGACTGCTGAGCAAATTGCACAAGCCCAAGCACAAGTAATGCAACAGGCAATGCTTGACGGGATTACGTTCAGTTTCTTCGTAGCAGCAGGAATTACAGTTGTAGCTTTAATATTAGCGCTATTTATTAAGCGTGTAGACGTTACGAAACGTGAAGACTTCACGGGAAATATACCAGAAAAAAAATAAAATGATGCAACGGCGGGAGATTTTAGCTCCTGCCGTTTTTTTATTTGTTATACTTGGGTAAAGTGAAATACGCTGTATTAAAAAGGAGTTCGAAAAATGATTGAACAATTAGGGCAAGTCATGTTGTATGTAGAAGACCAGGAGCAGTCAAAAAAGTTCTGGACTGAAAAGTTAGGATTTACTGTAGTTTCCGATATCAATAACGGCATGCGAATTATTACGATTGCACCAAAAGATGAAACTCAGACAAACCTTGTATTGCATGATAAAAAGAAAATAGAAGAGATGTCTCCTGAATTGAATTTGTCTACACCGTCATTAATGTTCTATGCACAAAATCTAGAGGAATTGTATGAAGATTTTAAAGCAAAGGGAATTACAGTCGGGGAGTTCATGAAGATGCCTTTCGGGAAAGTGTTCAACTTTGCCGATGATGAGGAAAATTATTTTGCCGTAATGGAAAAATAATGAAGGAGCTGAGCCAATTTAATGGCGACAGCTCCTTTTCTATTTCTTCTTTTGTAGAAGTTTGCGTGCTTTTTCCGTATTGGCAAAATGCCATTTCGTCATGGAACGAAGTGTGTCCTCGCCATGCTTCAACCAAATTTTAGCGGCCATTTCATCGACTTTGCCGCTCGCTCCTTTTTGAAGAGGGAACCCGGTCACTTTGGCAAGCCGGTCCATTTCTTTAAGGAATGCATAACGCGCCAAAATCGAGGCAGTAGCAACAGCTACATGCAGATTTTCGGCTTTAGTCGAGAACAGGACATTTTGACGGACAATTTCTTTTTCATTTTTTATGTGATTATAGTATATTCCGCGCTCCGCAAATTGGTCGATTAAAATATATTGCGGGGTTTCCGGTGCTATTTTCTCCAATACATGCTTTAATGCCTGATTGTGCAGCAGCGCTTTTATTTTACCTTGTGAATACCCGCGTGCCTGGATTGCATTGTATTTATCATTGCGCAGTGTCAAAATACTGTGAGCGCATACCTTCATTAAGTCTGGGGCGATTTGTCGCATATAATCATCAGTCAATTGTTTGGAATCCTTTACTCCAAGTTCCTGGACGAGCGCAATTTTATCTGCGGGAACATAAACAGCAGCAACAGTTACAGGACCAAAGTAATCGCCTGTTCCAGTTTCATCCGAGCCTAAAACCGATAATGCCGCAAAATTGTCCGGGAGTGTATCACCCTTCGTGGAGGCAATTTTAGCCGGCGAAACCCCTGCTTGCCCCCAGCGTGCCGCCTCGCGTTCTGCACCTGCCCCTTGAAACATTACTTTTCCTGATTTATAGGCGGTAATAGCCGTATCCGCTAATTTTACCGCAAAAATAACGCCGGGAGCCTTTCGTTCTATTAAAGCGTCTTTATAAAAATGTTGAATTGATTGCTGTTGATCAGCACTGCAAAGTAAAACAATATTTGTCATAATCGATCCTTTCAAAAATGATGTAATACTATGTAGTATAGCTTTTTGAATAGAAAAGGGGAACTCACTTATGTATGCTTCTTACAGAGGAACATTCGGCACATGGTGTTGCGATAGTGAAATTGGAAATGTTATGATGTACAATAGGAAAATGGCATCGTTATATAATAGAATCAATCAGGTTTGCTTTCAATCTTTTATTGGGCAAAGAACGAAAAAAGTTTATTCGTTATTGTTCACTTATTTTTTCTGGAGGGATTATTTTGGCTGAGCAAGAAAAGAATCGCATTTCCGTAGAAATATATGGTAATACATATAAAATGGTAGGAACAGAATCATCGGTCCATATGCGTCTTGTTGCTTCATTAGTGGACGACAAAATGCGGGAAATCAGTGCCCATAATCCATCTTTAGATACAGCGAAGCTAGCTGTATTAACAGCCGTAAATTCTGTGCATGACTATCTATTATTAAAAGAGCAATATGAAAAACTAGAAATACAATTGAAACATTTGAAGGGTTGACATACATGTTAGATTTAATTATTCTCGCAGTCTTTATCATTAGTCTTATAGTTGGGGCGAAACGAGGGTTCGTCGTTCAGCTTATTAATATCGGAAGTTTTATTATTGCCCTCATTGTAGCGATTATTTATTATAAGCCGCTAGCAGAAAAATTTGTTTTATGGATTCCGTATCCTGGATTTACAGAAGGTTCAACAATGACGCTCGTTCTGGATTCACTCGATGTTGACCGTACATTTTATCGCGTCTTTGCGTTTGCCATTATTTTCTTTGCAGTGAAGATTGCCCTCCAAATTGTCGGATCGATGTTTGATTTTTTAACGTATTTACCTGTATTGAGTTCGTTAAACTATGTGTTGGGTGCAGTTCTTGGATTCATCGAAATGTATCTTGTACTTTTTATTGGACTGTACGTAGTAGCACTGCTGCCGGTGGAATCGATTCAGACATTCATCGACAGTTCGATTTTGGCAGGACTCATTCTTGAGCATACACCGCTAATTACGAGCATGTTCCAAAATTGGTGGTATATACAAAAAAACTAACTTATTTTAGCGGGTGGCCTAAATTCGGAAAAGGAGTCACTAAAGAAGGAAGTCAACCTAACAAGCATCGCATTGTGCTAAACAGCTGACTTTTCCGCGCACCGTGGATCTTTAGCCGAACCGGGACATCATTATGCCGAGGCCTAATTGATTTGAAAATCATGCGAATGCTTCTCTCGATTTTCGGGAGGAGCTTTTTTAAAGGAGAGACAATGATGAACAAAAAAATTATTATTCGTACATTGGAAAAAATAGCTTTATATATGGAGCTGCAGGCAGAAAATCCGTTTAAAGTATCCGCCTTCCGAAAAGCGGCGGCGGCACTAGAAGCAGATGAACGAAGCCTTAGTGAAATCGATGATATTACAGCAATTAAAGGAATCGGTAAAGGAACGGCAGCGGTTATCACTGAACTGATGGAAAACGGGGAATCGACTGTCCTGAAAGAGCTGGAGGCAGCCGTACCGAAAGGGCTCGTTCCATTGATGAAACTACCGGGTTTAGGCGGTAAAAAGCTTGCAAAACTGTATCAGGAACTGAACATCGTGGATGCCGATACATTAAAGGCAGCATGTGAGGCAGGACAAGTACGAGGGCTTGCCGGGTTTGCAGCAAAAACAGAGGAAAAAATTTTAAAAGAACTTGAAACATTTGGTTCTCGTGCTGAACGATTGCCTATTTGGCAGCTTGAGCCTGTCGTACTGGAAATTAACGAACTTTTAGCAAGTTTGCCTGAAGTGGAGAAGTTCTCGGTTGCAGGGAGCTTCCGCCGTGTTGCGGAAACGAGTAAAGATGTTGATTTTATTGTGGCAACTAAGGAATATGAAGTTGTACGTGAAGCAATTTTAACGCGCCTCGCAATATTGGAAACCGTTGCTGCTGGGGATACAAAAGTGTCCGTCATATTGGATCGTGAAGAACCGGTAAGTGTGGATTTCCGTTTAGTGACACGTGAAGAATTCGCTTCGGCACTACATCATTTCACGGGATCAAAAGACCATAATGTACGTATGCGTCAGCTTGCAAAGTCAATGGGCAAGAAAATTAGTGAATATGGGGTCGAGCAAGAAGACGGAACCGTCGTAACATTTGAATCGGAAGAAGCATTTTTTGCGCATTTTGATTTACCTTTTATTCCGCCGACTGTACGTGAAAGCGGTAAAGAGCTCGATCGTCTAGATGAACTAAGCGGATTAGTAAAGCTGGAAGATATAGTAGCGGATCTTCATATGCATACAACTTGGTCTGATGGCGCGCATTCAGTGAGCGAGATGGGGCAAGCTTTAATAGATATCGGTTATTCCCATGCGGTCATTACCGATCATTCGCAGTACTTAAAAGTGGCGAATGGATTAACACCTGAACGACTTGAGCAGCAAAAGCTTGATATTTATGCATTTAACGAAGCAAATCCAAATTTCCGACTATACAGAGGTACGGAAATGGATATTCTTCCTGATGGGACATTAGATTTTGGAGACGATGTTTTAAAAGAACTTGATTTTGTGATTGCATCGATCCATTCAAGTTTTACACAATCGCAGGACAAAATTATGGCGCGTTTAAAAACAGCGGTGGAAAATCCATATGTCCATATGATTGCCCATCCGACCGGCCGAATCGTCGGACAGCGCGGAGGCTATGATCCGGATGTGCCATTATTGATTGAATGGGCGGCAGAACATGGTAAAATTTTAGAACTCAATGCAAATCCGTACCGCCTGGACTTAAGTATCGAATATTTAACGCTGGCAATGGAGAAAAATGTACCAATCGCCATCAATACAGACGCGCATGCAATTGACCAGCTGCGCTTTATGGACATCGGTGTCAAATATGCACAAAAAGCATGGCTGAAAAAAGACCTGATCGTCAACACATGGTCTAAAGAAAAGTTCGAAGCATTTATTGCGAAAAATAAAGAAAAGTAATAGGAGGTGTTCTCATGATCGAACAACGAGCATTGAAAACACTAGAATTTCATAAAGTACGCGAGCAAGTAGCGGCATTCTGTACAAACTCGATCGGAAAACAGGCGATCGATGAACTTGTACCGGAAACAGATTACGATACAGTTGTTGAACTGCTGGAAGAAATGGATGAAGGACTTGCGATTTTGCGTGTGAAAGGTAATGTGCCATTGGGCGGCATTTTCGATGTACGTCCACATGCACGCCGCTCACAAATCGGCGGTATGCTCAGCCCGATGGAATTAATGGAAATCGCAAGCACAATACGTGCAAGCCGGATTTTACGGAATTTCATTGAAGATATCGAATCAGAAAATACAATTGAAATTCCACATTTTATCGAGCGTAAAGAACAAATGCCTGTCTTGACGGCATTACAGCACGAAATTAACGATTGTATTGATGATAATGGTACGGTACTTGATTCAGCGAGTTCTGCATTACGCTCCATTCGCCAGTCATTGCGTTCAGAAGAATCGAAAGTGCGTCAAAAGCTGGAAAGTCTCACACGTGGTTCAAATGCAACAAAGATGCTGTCTGACGCGATTATCACAATTCGTAATGACCGTTTCGTAATCCCTGTTAAACAAGAGTATCGGTCCCACTATGGCGGAATTGTCCACGATCAGTCCGCTTCAGGTCAAACATTATTTATCGAGCCTGATGCAGTGATTCAAGCGAACAATGAAGTACAGCGCCTAAAAGTGAAAGAAAAGGCTGAAATCGAGCGTATTCTATCCGAGTTAACTTTGAAGGTACAGGAAGTTGGTCATGAAATATTCGTTCTTGTGCAATTACTTGGAGAACTGGATGTTATTTTAGCAAAAGGGAAATACGGGCAGGCGAATAAATGTACAATACCTAAAATGAATAAAGAAGGTTATACACGACTAGTCCGTGCAAGACATCCGCTATTGCCAATTGATGAAGCAGTAGCCAATACGATCGAATTTGGCCGGGATGTTACAGCAATTGTTATTACCGGACCAAACACTGGTGGTAAAACAGTAACTTTGAAAACTGTGGGTCTGTGTACAATTATGGCACAATGCGGTCTTCCGGTTCCGGCACTGGATGGCTCGGAATTGGCCGTGTTTGAACAAATTTTTGCTGATATTGGCGATGAACAGTCCATTGAACAGTCATTATCAACTTTCTCTTCTCATATGGTGAATATAGTAGACATTTTAAGCAAATTTAACGAAAAATCGTTAATTCTATTCGATGAGCTTGGCGCAGGTACCGATCCGCAGGAAGGTGCAGCACTCGCAATTGCTATATTGGATGAAACAGTTGATCGCGGTGCGCGTGTTATGGCTACTTCTCACTATCCGGAGCTGAAGGCATATGGCTATAACCGTCCATCTGTAGTTAATGCAAGTGTAGAGTTCGATATTGAAACACTCAGCCCGACTTATCGATTGCTCATTGGTGTGCCGGGTCGTTCAAATGCATTTGAAATTTCCAAACGTCTCGGATTAAGTTCGAATGTAATCGACCACGCAAAATCCTTTACAGGTACTGACCGTCATGAAGTAGAATCAATGATTGCTTCACTCGAAGAAAGCCGATTACGATCTGAACGTGAAGCGGACGAAGCTCACCTTTTACTCGAAGATGCACAAAAAATCCGAGCAGAGCTGGAAGAACGTCTTCGTATTTATGATGAGAAAAAGGAAAACCTGGAGAAAAAAGCAAAAGACAAGGCGCGCAAAATTGTCGATGATGCGAAGAAAGAAGCAGAAGCAATTATTGCAGAGCTGAGAAAAATGAAAGAAAATGCCGCATTATCGGTGAAAGAGCATGAGTTAATCGATGCGAAGAAGCGTTTAGATAATGCAGCACCGATAGATAATAACAAAGTGCTTCAAAAGGCTGTCGCTGCCCGTGAACGTAAACAGAATCTGCAAGTGGGCGATGAAGTAAAAGTATTGAGCTATGGACAAAAAGGTACTCTTCTGCAAAAAGCAGGAAATGAGTGGGTTGTTCAAATTGGTATATTAAAAATGAAACTGCCGGAATCTGATTTAGAGTATGTCAAACCGGAAAAAGAGCAGGCTACTCGTCCGATGATGAATGTGAAAAATCGCAATAGTGTCGTCAAACTGGAACTGGATCTACGTGGGGAACGATATGAAGAAGCGCTTATACGCACAGAAAAATATTTGGATGATGCGTTATTGGCGAACTATCCGCGTGTATCGATTATTCACGGTAAAGGGACTGGTGCATTACGCCAAGGGATTCAAAGCTTCCTGAAAAACCATAAGCGTGTTAAATCATACCGTTATGGTGAAGCAGGCGAAGGCGGATTTGGTGTTACAGTCGTAGAACTAAAATAGTTGTTGCTCCTTTTAAATTATGCGCTAATATTAAACATAGAAAGAAAATAATTAAAGGGGGTAAAATGGATTGCTAGGATCAGACTTTTGGCACCATCCTCTCGTAGAAACAGCAGGCTATTTTAGTGTGGTAGTCCTTTGCCTATTCGTATCAATGATTTTATTTGAGATTGTAACAAAGTATAAAAATTGGGATGAAATAAAAAAAGGAAATGTCGCGGTCGCTTTAGCTACTGGAGGAAAAATTTTAGGCGTCTGTAATATTTTCAGATATTCAATTAATCAGCATACATCATTTATTGAAATGCTCGGTTGGGGTTTATTCGGTTTTACGTTACTAATCTTTGCCTATTTTTTATTTGAGTTTTTAACGCCGAAATTTAATGTGGATGAGGAGATTGCAGCTGACAACCGTTCAGTCGGATTTATCTCATTTACCATTTCACTCGGTTTGTCATTTGTTATCGGAGCAAGTATTTCATAGGAGCATATACATGGAAACATTATCGAAAATCTTACTCGTCGTCTGTTTCATTTTTTTCGCAGTCGGCATTTACTACATGATGACACTCTAAACATAAAAGCAAATGTCCTAGTATTTCGCTAGTGCATTTGCTTTTTTTACTGGTTTTGAAATTTATTATCACTCGACCAATCTATCCTTAACCAAAAAATATTTAATTTATTTAAAACTTTATTGAAAAAGTTATATTTCCATACTAAACGAATAGTCCTATATGTTTTATAGTCAATAATACTATAAAAGTCAAAATAAATAACGAGAAAATAATTGCATAAACGAGAATATAATGTGTATATCTATGAAAATAGTTTGAAACCATTTCCAGTTTTCATTATAATGATGTAAACAAGTAAAGCTTTATCGAAGGGGAGGAGTTTTATGACAGAAAAGGTTTGGTTGGCAAGCTATCCGAAAGAAGTACCACATTCAATTGAGTTGCCGGAAATACCTGTACACCAGTTTTTAACAGAAGCATTTGAGTCAATGCCGAATAAAGTGGCCATACACTTCATGGGGCGTGAACTTACGTACAAAGAGCTATATGAATCAGCATTGAAGTTTGCGAACTATTTGCGTTCTCTAGGGGTGGAGAAAGGCGATCGAGTAGCGATTATGCTGCCGAACTGTCCGCAAGCGGTTATCGCCTACTATGGCACGATGTATGCCGGTGGGGTTGTCGTACAGACGAATCCGCTTTATACAGAACGTGAGCTTCAATATCAGATGGCGGATTCCGGAGCAAAAGTAATCTTAGTGATGGATATTCTATACCCTAGGGCAATGAAAATATTACATGAAACTAATATTGAAAATGTCATTGTTTCAGGAATTAAAGATTATTTGCCATTCCCGAAAAACCTGGTGTATCCGTTCATCCAAAAGAAACAGTATGGTTTTAGTGTAAAGGTGGAGCATAGCGGAACGAATCACCTGTTCACAGAAATCATGAAAATGGCCAAGACGGATAAAATCGAGCAAGACTTTGATTTTGAAAACGATTTAGCCTTATTGCAATACACTGGGGGGACAACAGGTTACCCGAAAGGTGTTATGTTAACGCATAAAAACCTGATTGCAAATACATTAATGTGTGATGCATGGATGTATAAATGTAAAAAGGGTGAAGAGACAAT
>Ga0182739_1001767_pt1 | contig 21479 bp, 18 predicted proteins | sample eDN5th30CBELigBY_FD_128873 | JGI IMG/M metagenome (GOLD analysis project Ga0182739, IMG submission 128873) | Enriched backyard soil microbial communities from Emeryville, California, USA - eDNA 5th pass 30_C BE-Lig BY (version 2) (version 2) | ecosystem: Environmental > Terrestrial > Soil >...
AACCGTAGTGATGAATGCTGTTCGCCAGCGTATGCTGTAACAGGAAGTCCGGGTGAAAAATCAGGAGATAGCCAGACCCGCATTCCATATGTTGCAGGTCCAGTTGTTGCACCTGGTTAGGCGCGGTAAAACTCAATACTCCTTTATCGTAATCATAATGCTGCTGCCCGTACCGAATCTTACCTTTGACTTCGCGTTTGAGCGCCACACAATAAAAGCGGTTAACGAAACCTTTCCAGATATCGTCTTCCAAAAAAACACTTTCCGTCAGATTGATCACGCTCACCAGCGGGTGGCGAGGTTCGGGCAATGACAGCAGTCGGTGAAATTCTGATATGGAGTTAATCGCGTTCATACACAAACTTAGATAAATTGCCTTTTATATACAATTTACTGAAACAGTATATAAAATCAATTATTCACTAGTATATATCGATCTCTCATCTGCCATTGAGTGCCTAATTTATAGATGAAAATTAATCAATTAAGCCCATACTGAACTCATCATACGGTGCGCCCGTATCCGTACCCAAGGGCACGATGCTCTCCAGTTGTGAGCGATCCGCCTCCGTCAATTCAATGGTAGTCGCCGCGAGGTTTTGATCCAGGTACTTTCTGCGTTTCGTTCCCGGGATTGGTAAAATCCCCTTACTCATGATCCAGGCCAAAGCCAATTGCGAAGAAGTGACGTTCTTTGCTTCGGCCATAGCTTCAATTGCCTTAACCAATTCAATATTCTTATTAAACATTTCGCCCTGGAAACGCGGGATCGCTCTGCGGAAATCGTTCTCCGGCAGGTCATCGATGCTTTTGATCTGTCCCGATAAAAACCCACGGCCCAATGGTGAGTAAGCTACAAACCCGATACCCAGTTCATTTAATGTTGCTAATACCCCGCGTTCTTCCACCGTTCGTTCAAATAAAGAATACTCGCTTTGTACTGCGGTGATCGGGTGCACGGCATGCGCCCGCTTAACCGTTTCAGACGATACTTCCGACAGACCGATATAACCTACTTTCCCTTCTTTAACCAGCTCGGCCATGGCTTCGACCGTTTCCTCGATTGGCGTATTTTTATCCAGGCGGTGCAGGTAATACAGATCGATGTAATCGGTATTGAGGTTCTTTAGCGAACGCTCTAAAGATTTCTTTACATAGTCTTTTTTACCATTGATGGCCCAAGTCACTTTATTGTTGTCATCGATTTCCCAGCCAAACTTGGTGGCCAAAATATACTGATCGCGTTTGCCGTTTATTGCCTTCGCAATGAGCTGCTCATTTTTCAACGGCCCGTACAGATCGGCAGTGTCCAAAAAATTACCGCCCAGCTCGATCGAACGATGAATCGTCGCAATGGCTTCCTGTTCATCCGCAGGGCCATACATATGTCCTTCTTCAAAACCCGTCATTCCCATACAGCCTAGGCCGATCACCGGCACGACCAAACCCTGGCTGCCCAATGCTATTTGTTTTATTTTCATGATCCAAAGATCGGTAAGCAAAATCGCGCGCGTGTATGCAAACCCCTGAAGCTTGTAAGCAAATCAAGGATAAGTTCGCTATCTCTTTTTTGAAGTTTTCAAGCGCCCAATAAGTTAACCCCCTCTTTCGTGATGTAGCTGACCTTTGGTCTAGTTTCGATAAAACGGAAATTCCCCCATAAATATCTTGATAATTAATTCTTGAGTTTAGATAATGCCTGTTCTATGTCGTCCGATTTTTTAGACAGCGCCGATACTTTACCCTCATTTTCCTTAAAGTACGCGGTTCCTTCTATGAGAAACATTTTGAATTCCTTCTTAGACATGTATCCCGAAACCGGCGAATAACGGTTATTTCCGGTTGTTTTCATTATCTTTATCAAGTTCCGGTGCCAGCGGAAAATCGATGGGCACTTGCAACGTTTTTGCCATGAGGTTACTGATATAATTTTCACCCATCGTTTGAAGGAGGTCTATCACGTGTTCGTCCGTGTATCCCGCGCCAAAGAACGCGCCTAGTTCATCCACTATATCGCAGCCTCTGTTTTCTGTCACCGATTTGACAAGCTGTGCCAATGCATTCAGTTTGGGATCAAATCCGGCCATCCCATGCCTTAGCTGCATAATTTCTTTATCGCTGAAGCCGTTAAGTTTGGCGATCATTGCATGTGCGCTGAGGCAGTAATGCGAATTGTTGCACTGCGCCATTACCAGACTCACCACCTCCCGCTCCCTAAGGGTGAGGGAATTTTTGCGGCCCTGAAAATGATAATAGGTATTAAAAGCGTGCTCGGAGTGCATCATGGATAGAAAAAGGTTCGGTATGTGCCCAAGCCTTTTCTCGAAATATGCAATATAATTTCTGTTTGTCTGGCTTACCGACTCTCTATTAGGTATTTCTATTGCTACCTTCATTGTTTCGTTTAGTCCTTGTCTTTCTATTCTATTGCCCTGAATTCGGAAGCGTTGCTTCCGGTATGCTGTTTAAAGACCCGGCTGAAATGAGCGGGGCTTTCAAATCCCAGTTCATAGGCTATTTCTTTGGCAGACTTGTCGGTATAATGTAGGTACCGCTTCGCCTCCAGAATAATCCGGTTACGAATAAGAACCGAAGGAGCCGGTTGCTTTAAAAGTGCAAATGTATTGCTTAGCGTTTTGGGCGATTTATTCAGTGCCGCGGCATAGAATCTTACCTCATGTTCCTTTTTGAAATTCCCTTCGAGTATCAGCGAAAACATCCGTATCAGATCCATTTTTTCATCAGGGAATAACCGGTAATCTTCACTCTGCTGTTTCGCAATCCGCGTTGTTTTGATAATCACCCTTTTCAGCAGTACGCGCAGCATCTCCCCCTGGAAGTTATCCCTGACCCCCATTTCAAGAGAAAATACACGCGACAGGTCTTCTATTTCCTTTACTTCATCAGGTTCCAGTGTGATAAACATGGGATGGTGTATTCCATAGAAAAGGAAGCCCACACACCCTACTTCCTTGTCGTGGTTCAGGATACAATAAAACTCACGGTTAAACTGCCAGGCCACCAGTTCTCCGGGCCGCTCAAACTCGAAGTGCTGATTAGACACCAGGGGCAGGATACTCGCTTCCGGCATCGTGTAGGTCACCTCGTCGATTTTTACCTCTTGTGCCATACCTCTATTGTAAACAAAGGTGTTGACTGGTTCCGGATCCCGGTCTCGCAGGCCGCTGCCCGAAAGCAGCTGGTTGTTCTTGTGCATGACAAAACGCCCGAGCGTTCCCTTTTCATTGTATTCACTGATCATTTTCGTCCGGTTTATTTACTGTGAAGTCTATTCCTATACGAATATATTTACTTTTCTGCCGTCTTTCATAAAATTACGGACGTTGCCCCGCCGTCCACAATAATATTCTGCCCGGTTATAAAGGATGCCTTTTCCATGGCCAGGAAAGCAACCGCTGCGGCAATTTCCGCTGGAAAGGCCGCTCTTCCGAGTGGAGTGCGAGCGACGATGCGCTCCAACTTTTGGGGATTGTCCAACAGCGGCCGAGTAGCCGGCGTACGGGTAAACCATGGAGAAACGGTATTCACCCTTATCCCCCGGTTTGCCCACTCGGCAGAAAGGCTCCGCGTCAGCTGCAAAAGTCCTGATTTGGACATGCCGTACGGGGCGCCGGTACCGGCATCCATCAGGCCGGCTACCGAAGAGATGTTGATGACCGAAGAACCTTGTCCTTTAATCAATTGCGGATACAATTCCCTGCTGAGTAAAAAGGGTGCGTAAAGATTTAAGTCCATCAGTTGTTGCAGCTCTTCGTTGCTCAGCTCGTTTGATGGTTTACGGATGTTCATACCCGCATTGTTAACCAAAACATCCAGCCTTCCCCACGATTTACTGATGGATTGGGCTATGGTCTTCCTGAATGTCGCATCTGTGACATCACCCCGTAGCGTCAACAAGCGCTCGTTTTTTAATTCGCTTTCTACCGTATCGATGTTCTCCTGGTTCCTCGCAACCAGCATGACCGTTGCTCCAAGTTCAAGGAATTCACTTACAATAGCTTTTCCTATTCCTTTCGAACCACCGGCTACCAGCGTTAATCTGCCTTTTAGATTCCATCCCATTTCGTCGGTTTTATATGTTATAATGTGATTAAATAAACGAGCTATTTTTTTGCCTTCGCCTGCTTCCCGAATTCAACAAGCTTGTCTCCGTCCACAAAACCCACCTGCTGCAAGAGCAGTTTTCCCTCCGGACTGAAGAAAAGCAGGGTGGGGTAGGCCGTTACATCCCATTGTTCCGCAAGTCTGATACCCTCGCCCTTTTCCGTATCCACGGTATAGTTAATGAAATGATCATTGAAATAAGCTCCTGCATTTTCTTCAAGAAACGTTTTTGATTTCAAAAGTTTACATGGGCCGCACCAGGTGGTATAGGCATCGACAAAAATATACTTACCGCTTTCCTTCGCCTTGGCAACGATATCCTTCCATGGGCCATCGGTAAAATGGATGCCTTTTGATCTATTGGAATCCGTTTTCGTTTGCCCCATGGCCTCACCGCTTAGGCACAATGTCAGGAAAAAAAATAAATAGGCCATTGCTTTGGGGTATCTGTTCATGCTTATCATCTTACAGTTCATTGTAAATGGTTGTTGCCACCGCTTTCAGCAGTTCCGGGCTGAGGCGCTGTTTGAAGTCAGGATTAATATATTCATAATGTATTTTACCCGCTTTATCCAGAATAAATACCGAAGGAACGGGCAATAGCAGATCCTTATTCATCCCGCCGGTAGTTTTTGGCAGCATTTCCCAATAACCTTTTGGCGCCTTATAGGCCAGCCCAAATTTTTTGGAAACCTGTAGATCGGCATCCGAGAGTAGGGTATAGCCAAGCTGTTTCTCGTTGGCTGATTCCATCAGCCCTTCCGGACTATCCGTACTGATGGCCAACAGTTGATAGCCCATTTTTTCGAGCTCCGGCGTCAATTCCTGGAGGCCGGACAGTTGCTTGGTGCAATAAGGGCACCACCCACCCCGGTAAAAAACAAGAATGGTCGGCTTGCTTGCTACAGCCTTGTTCAGGTCAAAGGCCATGCCGGTTGCATCCTTAAGTGTGACCGTTGGAATCGACTCACCGATAAGCAGGGGGCTGATGTCCTCCGGCTTCTCTGGTATCCTATACATGGGTTCATCCATATTCATTCCGGAGGACATCTCCATCTTGTTTTCCTTATCCATATTGTCCTGAGCCAGGGTTATTGCCGGTGTCAGAAAGGTGCTCATCCCCGCTATAGCCATCGCCGAAAGTAAAGCCTGTGGGTTTATTGTTCTCATCATTTTCATTTATTATATGTTTCTTGATCCAAAATTTCCTTTGCTAAGGGAAAATCAATCGGCACCTGCGTCAGCGCGTGCAGTAAGTTGCTGATTGTTCTGTCGCCGATCAACATGATCAGGTCGACCAAATTTTCCCTCGTGTATCCCGCTTCGAAGAACAGATTCAATAGAGACTCATCTACAGATCCACGGTTTTCGGTTATGGCTTTCGCCAGCTTCACCAAACGGTCCAATTTCTCGTCGGAAGAAACATGGCCCGACCTGATCTCCAATGCCATCTCCGCGCTGATACCGGCTGATTTTGCGATTATGGTATGGGCACTGAGGCAATAAATACAGTTATTCAACTGACTGACCACCAGGTTGACAGCTTCCGTTTCCTTAGTGGAGAGTGAGGTGGGACTTTCTTCCAATTGCAGGTAAGCTGCCAGCGCATGTTCCGAATGGGCTATTACATTATAAAGATTCGGCACTTTGCCAAAGGAGCGCTCCATTTTTTCGAAAAGCGCCCGATTCTTCTCCGATACTTCCTCTTTCTTTAATATATTGAATCTATTTGCCATCTTGATTTTTTTCCTGTTGTCTGATTATTCATTTTTTATTGGAGCGTCACTTTGATAATTTCATTAATAGCCGGCAAAGTGGTGAAAGCGTTGGGGTTTGGCACGCCTTCAATGGCTTTGCTTTCTTCCAAGGGCGTACCCGCCAGGTTAAACTGCGTGATCCCTGCGCCGGGGAATTGATCCACCGCTGTTCCGTTATCATACAAAGCAATGGAGCTAGAGATATCTCCTTTTTGGGAGGCATCCACACCGTTATCCTTCGATGCAAAGAACCAGTCATTTGAAAAGCCGTACATCGTGGCAATGGCCAATCGGTCACCCTCAACAATGTTCAATTGTTGCGTTACGTTGCTTCCTGCCTGGTCGCCTATTTTCGGCAGCAATATGGTTGAATTTTCCGCAGGTAATACGTATACTTCTTTTACACCGTCTACGGTTTTAAGATAATCGGCAAGTCCCGAAGCATCGCCTTGTTGGGCCAACTCCTTCAAACCTTCGCCACGGTCTGCTTCTCCTGTTTTATAGATCGGATTTTCAATACCATTGTAAACGACAACGAGTATGGGAGAAAGTGGTGTAAAAATACCGGTCTGTCCAGCGATATATTCAGCCAATACACTGTTGTCTCCTGTTTCTGCTATATTGGTGAGGCCGTTTGCTGAAGGTTGGCCGGCTTCAAATAATGGCGTAGGGTCTAAAAGGTCTCCTCCCGCTATATAGGAAATAGCCCACACACCGGGGCTGAAAGGGGTTACATTGTCGGTATCGCCCGAGGTGTTTTCGATGGTTATGGTAAAGGTTGAATTACCCTCATAATGCAGGCTTGCTTTCATTAAAGAAGAGGCTGCTGCATAGGTGTTGCCCTGTGCATCGGTCCCTGTAACTTCGGTAATATTTTCTGCTGTGGCCTCAGGCGTTCCAGGCCGGGTAACGTCCGGTCCGGGAGCTTGATTGATGCGGGTACCGTTGTCCCATAACTTGATCTGTGAAGAAACATCGCCTTCAATGGGCGTTCCATCTTCCTCATACAATGTAATTCCCGGATTTTCCGGTGCGAAGAAAAGGTCGCTTGACCAACCGTACATGGTGGCAAATGAAAGCGCCTGGCCTTTGGCTGCCGAAAATTGGAACGAAATGGATTCGCCGGGCATGATGACGGGTGCATTTCCGTCATTCTCGAAAGTTCCCGATTGTACCAAGGCCCTGGAATCAAGTACATTTTCCACCGTAATAGTTGAAGGCATACCCATTTGCTGGCCGTCGCTGTCATCCTTATTACAGGCGGCAAATAGGAAGGGCAGTGTTACAAGGGATAACCAAACTGATTTTCTGTGTTCCATAATTTTTATGTCTTTTTAATTTTTTTTTAATAAGACAAAGGTATCCCGGCAGGCCGCCTTCACCGATACCCAGATTTCCCGACCTCATGACTGTTTTTCCCGAATACACGTAGCCAGTCTGTTTCAATAGGGAAACTTCGTCTAAATCACATTTTAATAGCATAATAAGAAATACCCCTGATTTCCACTATTTTTTTCCCCGCCAGACCACGGTACATTTGTGTCATGCGAAATAGTAATGCACATCCGATTTTCCTGGCACTGGCAGCCGTGTTCACCACGACGGCCAGTGCCTGTATTGCGCCGGGTGAGCGCCAGCCCAGCGAACAACGTGCCGACACAATGCAATATTATCCTTACCTCTCGGCCAATGGCCAGTATGGTTATGCCGACGAACAGATGAACGTCGTCATCTCCCCTTCGTTCCGCTCAGCTGCGCCATTCACCTCCACGGGCTTCGCAGTGGTGAAGGACAAGCAGATGCGCCATGGCGTAATTGATAAAACAAGCAAATTGGTTATTCCCTTCCAGTACAGAAATGTATATTTACAAGTGGTAGGCAACCGCACGTTCGCCCGGACGGAGCGGGGATACGTCAATCCACTTCGGTTTTGGGAGTGGCGTTTCCTACCGGGGTTTTCCATTACCGGTGGCTCATCGGATAGCCGGTTGTTTGACACCAAAGTCAAACGTGCTCACCTGAAAATCACCGTACTCGAAACGAATCAGACCATTTTTTCGGAACGTATTTCCACTGGTGCTGGCTTTAGCTTTCATTTCGGCATCCACCCGCTGGATAGCCAACACTTCCTGCAACGGAACAGGCTTTTTAAGTTAACCGATCGAAAGGTAAAGCTGCTGGCGCGGAATATCTTTGACGAGGCTGATGGCGGACTGCTCCTGCAGCAGCGCGGAAGCGGCTTCCGGTTGATTGACCGCGAGGGGAAACCGGCATCCAGCAGGCGGTACAGACAGACCTACAGCCTGCATACCGCTATCAACGGTCAGCCATTTGCCATTCCGGTGAGCAGCAATCGATACGATAAAGCCTGCTATGCCATGGTATTAACAGACGACGAAGGGCGCCAGTACATCTTCCCCGATTTTCACAAGCCGTTTCCCTCGGAGGTAGCTGCGGTAGCAGTTCACGACTTCGCCGCCGACACCGTACTCAGTACGGCCAGATTAATCAACGGGATGCCCGGCACAGACCGATTCATGCTGCGGTGGTTCAATCGGCAAGCATCTTGGTTCGAATATCCTATGGTCGATACCGCCGGCCGCTGGCACATGCACCCGCCACCGAATAATGCATTCACCGTGGTAATCCCCTCAGGAAATATCATTTGGCCTCCTGCAGGGCACATCATCCCCAATGAGGCCCTGGAAACCGGTTGGCGAATTGTCGCTTACAGCAAAATAGCAGACGGGCTATATGACGTGACCATCAAACGGGACAGTACGGAACGTATGGGCCTTTGGGATGCCCAGACGGGTGACTGGCGCTGGAAACCTGAGTACCATTACATCGGCTGTTTGGATTTTCGCCGGGGTTATTGGACCTTTAAGCCTGATAAGGACGGTAGCCATGGTTTGTACCATTTACCGTCGGCTCGCGTCGTTATCCCGCCGAAATATCACGGCATGTCGGCAGATGGCATGGTGTCCTACTACGATGAAAAGCGCAGTTATAGCCGGTTTTATGTAAATTGGGACACACAACAGGAATACCGGGAAAAAAGTAACTGAAGTGAGAACGTGCAGACTGGCTGAACGGGTTTGCCCCGGATCGTTGGGATTCTGCAACCAGTTGAATTAAGATAATGAATTTCGTTTTAGGTTATTTACAATGGTCGCAAAATCGGTTTAAAAAGTCTCCGAAGTCGTTTTACAAAGTCTCCGAAGTCAATTTTAAAACGACCACCGTCACTCCGGAAACGCTCCGAAGTCGGTTTTTGAAGTGACCAAGCGTCATTTTTGGCCAGTTTCAACAAAAAAGCCGCCCCGAATATACCGGGGCGGCTGAACGGCCGGGGTAACGACAGCCTTGGCTATCGTATTTTCTCGAAAGTTAAACCGTCAACAACGGCCTTGACGTGTTTGCCCGGATGGAACAACAGTCGGGTGCGGAAAATATTCGCGCCGGTTACTTCCTCCGCGGTGTCGCTTCCGGTACTATTGCTCCCCAGGCGGAATGCCCCGAGGTTGCCTAAGCGTACAATATACCCGTGACTGATGTTGCGTGGGATTTCACGCACCAGGCTCTGCAAAACAGCATAGACATCGGATTCGGTGAGTGATGAGGAATACGAGATGTCTGCCGCCAGGTTTTCGAGCGTGATTTCGCCGGTGTGTACCGGACGGGGATAGAACTTCTTCGGCGCAGTCAGGTCTCCCGGCTTGCCGATTTCCAAAACGTTGAATTTAATTGCCATGTTACTTCTTGTTAAAAAGTTAAAAAATAAAAAAAATACTCCGTGCCACGGGCGGTACCTTTCCCTTGGCAATACAAAGTTGCGGAACATGTCAAGAAGGCCTGTCGGAATTGGCGGTTTTGGCGGTTTTGTCGGGATTGTCGGTTTTGTCGGGATTGGCACGCATAAAAAAAACCGCCTCACCCAAGGCGAGACGGTTATCCCATAAAATCTTTTCGCTGCCGTGGCAAACCCTTTGCCAACTGCTTGGTTTAGGAGCGACGCATGAAGACGGAAAGTTCCGCTACCGGAATGCCCAGATAATCTGAGGCCTGATAAACCGTTACATGCTGGTGCTTACGCAAGCCAAACATATCCCGAATCTTGTTAATGAGCCGCTGGCAGGTGCGTTCGCTCTGACCAGTAACCTGTTGAAGATCCGCAGGATAAACAGCTAACCTTGGTAAAGATATTTCCATATCTGCCAATATTGCATAGACAAATTTACAAACCTTTTAATCCTTAAGGAAATATTCGCCTGATTTTCTTCTTTTTAGCCTTCATTTTTATGGATTTCATAATGAGGATCGAACCCTCGTTTCTAAATTTTCAACCTTGGTAGAACGAGCATTATGAAAATCGTAACCACGTAATCGTCTTTTTATTTGCCCAAATCACTTAAAAGCTCCTTTACTGCCCGCTCCAATTGCGGATCGTTGCCCTGCAGTCGGTCCATGAAGGTGTTCTTGACGTAGATATCCGGCGTTACGCCGGTCAACTCCAGATCGTCGCCATCCAACGTATAGCATCCCCAGGCCGGCACCCGGTACATGGACCCATCTACAAGACCTTTGGCCGAGGTAAAGATGATCCACCGATAGGTTTCCGTACCAATGATTTTGCCCAGTTTCAGCGCCTTGAACCCAGCGGCTGTCATTTCCGCATCACTCAGCGACTGCTCATTCACCAGCAGCACAATGGGCTTGCCCGATGGGGCGAAGTTGCTTTGTGGTGAGCGCTTACCGCCCCGGTATTGCCATTGCAGGTATGGCCGCTGCGAAAGGAACTGCAGCACCTCATCATGCACATTGCCGCCGGTATTGTACCGCAGGTCCAGAATGATGGCATCTTTGTGGGCCTCCTGCTCCACCATGTCCAAGAGGAACCGCTCCAACTCATCCCCACCCATATTTTTCATGTACGTGTAGGCGATACGATCCTGACCCAACGAATCCACTTTACGGCGATTGGCCCGTATCCATTCATCGTATTGCTGATCGCGCAGTGCACCACTACTTTGCGGCCGCACGTTGACGTTTACCTCTGCAGTGCCGCGCCGGAAGGTAAGCACCATCTCTTCGGCCAACGATGGCCGTGTGAAATACCGATCGCGGTCTACCAACGTATCCACCCACTGCCCGTCAACCGCCACCAATACATCGCCGGGCTCGACATCAACCCCCTGGCGGGCAGCGTTGCTCCGGGCCACGACGCGCTCTGTGCGATAGGGGTTCTCGTTATCGAAAACCAAACCTATTTCGTTGGTAACCGCTGAAAAATCCCTGCGTTCGTCGTTGCCGCTTGAGTTGAAGCCGAGGTGCGATGAGTTAAGTTCGCCCAGCATGTCGTTGAGCAGTACCCGCAGGTCAGCGCGATTGTTCAGGTAGGGTAAATGGGCTGCATAGCGGGCTTTCATGGCCACCCAATCCAACCCGTGAAAATCACCATCGTAAAAGTTCTCTTCGATGCCCGCCCAGGTTTCGTAGAACATCTGGTTAAACTCGTCCTGCAGGTTGCGGCGAAATTTGAAGGCGATATCCACCTTTTCGAGTTTGTTACCGTCAATGTTGTATTTCTGCACGGTACCGCTGGAGAGGGCGTAGAATTTTCCTTTCACTTCCACCAGGTTGCCCACGCCGCCATCGGCAACCTTCTCGGTCTTGTCATCTTCAAACGGCTCGCGCACGGTACGGTACAACGCCCGGCGCCCTCCCTCGTGGTTCGATGCATAGAAGATATAGGTTTTCTCCCCTTTTTTGAACGCTGCGGGATTGCTTTGCGTACCAAATGCTGGCCCTATGCGGGTAATGCGATCAAGCAATCCTTGGGTATTGATAACAATCGGTGCTTTGGCTGCGGCCGCGCTATCGGCATCATTATCTTTTCCGTCATCATTGGCCTTGCCTTTCTTTTTGCTGTCCTTCTCGTTTTCATCTTTCTTTTTCTCCTCAAAAAGCGCATCGAATTTATCGATCCGGTAAGGTTCGTCAAAATCATCAAGCGCCATGCGGTAGATACTGGCATCGCGCATGCCGGTGGGGTAGGCCGGCTTGGTGCGGTTGCTGGCGAAGTAGATGGATTTCCCATCAGGTGCCCAGACAGGCGACGCTTCCGACACCCCTGTATTGGTGAGGTTAATGGTTTGCTTCCTGGCGATGTGGTGTACGAAAATATCCTGCTCAAAGTTGCGGTAGGCGGTGAACAGGATGTATTCGCCGTTGGGTGAAAACGAAGGCTCCGAATTTTGGAAAGCCCAAAGCTCATCGTTCACCAGGGTGGTGCTTTCCAGCGTTTTCAGGTCGAGCAAGCGTACTTCATCACGGCCGCTGAGGTAAACGGCCTGGGTACGCTCGGCATTGAAAGTGATATCGCGGTTGCTGCGCAGGTCTGCCGTCAGCTGTTTCACTTGCCCTTTGCCGTCGGCCACCACCGTATACCAGTTGGGATAACCGGCATGGGTTTGATTAAACAACAATGTTTTATTGTCGGCCAGCCACTTTACCTCCATGACCCGCTCGCCCGAACTGGGCATCTGTTTTATAAATTTGCCTTCAATATCGCTTACAAAGAGTTCTCCACGCGAAATGAAGGCGACCTTCTTTCCGTCGGGCGACACATCGAAATAGGAAATATGTTCCTTTACGTCAAACTCCTGTTGGGCATCAAGCACCGCATTTCGGTTCACCGAGATATCAGGTTTTGATGTTGTTCTGGCGGCTACGTCGTAGACATAAAGCTGGTAGTCTTTCTCAAAGACGACTTTCGCACCGTTGGCCGAGACGAAGGGCCGTTTAATGGAGGTATCGAATTGGGTTAACGCAACCTTTTTACCATCAACAAATGTATAAAGGTTGTACTCGCCATTGGCCTCATCCGAGGCAAAAAACGTATTGCCCTGTTGGTCTACGGTAGCCCAGAAGTCTTTACCATCATAATCGGTATATTGGGTAAATACCTGTGTAGCGGGGCGATAGCCCAGGATGTCGGGATTAAACTCGCCCTTGTAGCGCTTGCGGTTCGCATTAAAATAACTTTCCCATGTGTTATTGAAGAGCAGTTCACCATCGGGCTTTTCGACCACGCCATGTATGGTATTGAAGTAATGGGGGAAGAGCCGTTTGGCGGTTCCTCCTTGGGCAGCCACCGAGTAACTGGTAAATCGGTTGTACCGGCCTGAGGTGAAATAAATGGTCTGGCTATCCCAGCTCCAGCTGTCTACCTCGTCGGAGGCATCGTGGTGGGTGAGCTGCCGGATATCGCCGCCCGCCAGGGGCATCACGTAGACGTCGTGGTTGCCAAACTGGTTGGCGGAGAACGCCAACCATTGGCCATCGGGCGAAATTCGCGGCGCAATTTCGTCACCGCGCATCGCCGTGAGCCGGAGTGCCTGGCCACCATTAGCAGCAACTTTCCACAGATCGCCCGCATAGCTGAAAACAATCGTCTGCCCATCGGGGCTCAGCGTTGGATAAGAAATAAATGTCGGTGAGGTCTGCGCATGGGCGGCAAGCGACGCAAATGCCAGGATTGCCGTCAATAGGCAAGCGTTGATGGTATTCATGTTTTTAAGTTTATTGTGCTGCCGCAATATTAACGAAAATTAACAACAACATCACGTAACCTTTTGGTAGTTTTGACCATGCTCATGATGAAACCGTTGCTTACGCTTGTTCTTATCAGTGTGGTTACCATGCTGACCCAGGCACAGACTTATCAACTCACCGGGCAGGTAACCGACGAAAAGGGCCAACCAGTGCCGTTTGCGAGCATCTACCCAAACGGAGCCGCACATACTGGCACCTCGGCCAATAGCGAGGGCGTTTTTAAACTGCCCCTTGCGCAGGGCACCTATGAGCTGGTGGTCCGTTCCGTAGGCTACCGGCAGGCCATCCAACCGGTGGTTATGGACATGGATAGACACCTCCGGGTCACCCTTCTTGCCGAATCGTACCTACTGGATGAAGTAGTTATCGGTAACGGCGAGGACCCGGCATATGCCATTGTCCGGCGTGCTATCCGGCAGCGCAGGAAACACCTGCGCGAAGCCGCCCCGTACACCGCCAATGTATACATCAAGGGCGTGCAGCGTCTACTCCAGGCACCAAAAAAATTCCTTGGCGTGGATATCGACCAAATCGGTCGCGAAATCGGATTGGACTCCAACCGAACAGGCATTGTGTACCTCTCCGAATCCGAATCGCGCATCACGGTACGGCCGCCCGACGACTTCCGCGAGGAAATGATCAGCTCGAAGTTCTCGGGCAACAACCGGGCTTTCAGCTTTAACCGGGCAGCCGACCTGAAACTGAACTTCTACGAGAACAACCAGCCGATCTTCGACGGGTTGAGCCCGCGGCCATTCGTGTCGCCCATTGCCGACAATGCCTTCAGCTATTATCGGTACCGCCTGCTGGGTACCACCGAAGAAAACGGGCTTACCATCCATAAAATCGAAGTAACGCCCCGCCGTAAGGGCGAACCGCTTTACCAGGGCAATATCTATATCATGGACGACCTATGGCGTATATACGGCGTAAACCTGCAACTCACCAAAGCATCCAGCATCAACATCCTCGATACGCTGGATATCCGGCAGGAATTTATCCCTATCGAAAGCGGCCAATGGCAACCATCGAGCATCCGGTTCGATTTTGTGGGCGGCTTGCTTGGCTTCCGCATAGGCGGCTATTTTGCGGCAGTATACAGCGATTACGAAACCAACCCCGCAATTGAGAAAGGGTCGTTCAACGAAGTGCTACGCATTACCGAAGGGGTCAACAAGCGCGATTCGGCCTACTGGGCCACACATCGCCCGTTGCTGCTCACCGAAGAGGAGCGGCTGGACTACATCCGCAAGGATAGCCTGCAACGCCGGCGCGAGTCTAAACCTTATCTCGATTCGCTCGACCGCGTTTCCAACCGGCTGAAGCCGCAGCAGCTACTGACCGGATATACCTACCGCAACCGCGCAAACCGGTCCGCTCTCTCGTTCGACGGGCTAGCCACATCGCTGCTCTTCAACAGTGTGGAAGGGCTGGCACTCAATTACGGCATGCGGTATTCTCGACAGGTCGATACGGTGCTGAACCGCAATTTCACGTTATATGGCAACATCCGCTACGGCTTTGCCAACCAACGGCTCAACGGCTATGCGGGCACCTCATTCCCACTGGGCAAAAGTTTCTTCCACTTCTACGGGGGCAGCAACGTACAGGACATGAATAACCGGGGATCGCTGCCCCCGCTCTTCAATACCATCAGCACCACGCTTTTCGGCCGCAATTACCTCAAATTATATGAACGTACGTTTGGTAGCGCGGAATGGCGCTATATGCTCCCGGCCAATATCACCGTCACCGCATCCGCCGGATGGGAAAACCGCCTGTGGCTTCCCAATAGTACTGACTACACGTTCTGGGGGTCGAATAAACGGCACCTCACCTCCAATAACCCGTTGATGCCAACAGAAGACGTTCCGCTGTTCCCCGAAAACCAGGCCTTTGAGGTTTCCCTGGGGCTGATTTACGACTTCGGCACCAAATACGAGACCTATCCGCACCGGCGGGTATACCTGCCATCGCCGTGGCCCTCCTTATCCCTATCCTATACAAAGGGGGTGCCGCAGGTGCTGGGAAGCGATGTGGATTATGATTTGTTGATGGCGCGGCTGCATAAAACGGATATCGGGCTGGGCTTGTACGGACGTATGGCATTCGACGTGCGGGCGGGCTCCTTTCTGAATGACAAGTCGATTTACTATGCCGACTACCGGCATTTCAAAGGCACGCGCACGCTCATCAGCGACCAGCAATCGACCACCTTCCTATTGCTGGATTATTACCAGCACAGCACATCGGGAAACTTTGTGGAAGCGCATGGCGAGTACAACCTCTCCACGCTCCTTACGGGCAAGGTACCGCTACTCCGCAAGCTCAAATTAAATGAAATCATCGGCCTCCATTACCTGCATACACCGGGCTTGAAACATTACGGAGAAGTCCATGCCGGACTGGAATGGCAGCGCGTTCGCGTAATCTATGCGCGATCATTTGGAAGCCACGTGGGGCCAAGTGGAAAGGAAGCCCTCCGGATTGGGGTGCGGCTGTTTTAAGCGGTGGTTAACCCAACGAAGCGGTAATCAGCTGCAAGAATTCCTGCCGGGTGCGTTCCTTGGCAAACTCGCCGGTAAATGCGGAGGTGGTCGTCACCGAGTTCTGCTTTTGGATGCCGCGCATGCACATGCAGAGGTGCTTGCATTCGATAACGACGGCCACGCCGATCGGGTTTAACGTATCCTGGATGCAATCGCGGATTTCGTTGGTGAGCCGCTCCTGCACCTGCAGGCGGCGGGCATAGATGTCTATCACCCGGGGAATCTTGCTCAAGCCCACAATATGGCCATTCGGGATATAGGCAACGTGCGCTTTGCCGAAGAAGGGCAGCATGTGGTGCTCGCACATCGAATACACCTCGATATCCTTCACCACCACCATTTGGCTGTACTCTTCCTCAAACATGGCACCCCGCAATACGGCCGCCGGATCCATGTCGTACCCATGGGTAAGGTATTGCAGCGCTTTGGCCACGCGCTCGGGCGTTTTTAACAGCCCCTGGCGCGTAGGGTCCTCGCCCAATAGCGCCAAAATTTCAGCATAATGCGATGCGATGCGGGCCACTTTTTCGGGGTTGTAGCGGTCTATTTTCACGTATCCGTCTATTTCTTCCTCATTGAGTGGGAAATCGTTGTCCATAATCGTTTTGTTAACAAATGGCGCTACTCGTCGCCAAAATATTCCACGGAATTATTTTCGGTTTCAACCAGCTTCACCGAATGAAGCATGGCCCCAGTTGCTTCCACATGGGGCTTCAACTGCTTGAAAATCTCAATGGCCAACACTTCGGTCGATGCCATCTTCCCTCGCATAAAATCAACATCGAGGTTCACATTGCGGTGGTCCAGCTTTTCGATGACATGGGTTTCGATGATGTGCTTGAGCTCCTTCAAATCAATCACAAATCCGGTCTGTGGGTCCACCTCTCCCTTAACCGTCACAAATAATTCATAATTGTGCCCGTGCCAATTGGGGTTGGAACACTTGCCGAATACGGCTTCGTTCTGCTCCAAGCTCCACTCCTCGCGGTATAATTTATGCGCCGCGTTAAACCGTTCGCGCCGTGTTAGATATATCATAGCGTGCAAAGATAAGCTAATTTGTAATTTTGCTGCTTGCTTTTTTGTTTTTCCCGGTGCGCTGTGCCTTCGGGATGCCACTTCATTCCATTTGCTTTTTGGAAATCCGTACCTTTGTCGCGTGGAAGCCCCCCATCAACGATATTTCATCGAAATCGCCTTTGACGGCAGCGCGTACCACGGTTGGCAAATCCAATCGAATGCCGAAACCGTGCAGGAACTGCTTGATAAAGCGCTGACGACGCTGCTGCGCCGGCCTACGGCCACGGTAGGATGCGGACGCACGGATACCGGGGTACATGCCACGCAGCTTTTTGCTCATTTCGACCACAAAGAACGGGCATTTCCGATGGAAGTACACGAGTTCCTGCACCGGTTGAATGCCCTGCTTCCGCACGACATCGCCGCCAAACGACTTATCGCCGTGGCACCTGATGCCCATGCCCGCTTTGACGCCGTAAAGCGCTCGTACGAATACCATGCACACCTCCGCAAAGATCCCTTTCTACACAATCGATCCTGGTTGCTGCGCGACTTACCCAATGTATCGGCGATGAATGAAGCCGCTGCTATCTTACAACAGTATGAAGATTTTTCGTGCTTCAGCAAATCCAACACGCAGGTGTTTACCAATAACTGCCACGTTGTACATGCCGAATGGCGCTGGGCAAACCATGACCGGCTGGTCTTCCATATTTCAGCGAACCGTTTTCTGCGCAATATGGTACGGGCCATCGTGGGTACCTTGATGGAAATAGGGCGTGGGGAGCATTCCCCGGAATACATGCATACGGTAATCAAAAGCAGGAACCGATCCGTGGCTGGTGCCTCTGTTCCGGCATGCGGCCTTTACCTTACCAAGGTGGAATATCCGTACATCAGTGCCATTTGACAAATCAGGTAGCCGGGATATTCGGACAAACTCGTACTTTTGCAGCTGTCCATGAGCGAACCGAAGGTAACCGGGAAGACGTATGATGCGCAGCTGCTCCGCAGGATGCTGCGGTATGTCAGGCCATATAGGGGCATTTTTGCCGTCTCTGTCGTTCTTACGATTGTAATGGCCGGAGTTGCCCCCGCGCTGCCCATGCTGGTGGAATATACACTCGATCGGTTTATCCTCCAGAATGACATCGGCGGCCTCCGGTTGATGCTGCTGTTCATGCTAGGGTTGTTGCTCTTGCAAACCGTGGTACGCTATTTCCACACACTGATGACCAATACGCTGGGGCAATCGGTTATCCGCGACCTACGCATCAACGTATTTAACCACATCACTGGTCTACGCCTCAAGTATTTCGACCGCACGCCAATAGGCAGGCTGATTACCCGTACCATTTCCGATCTCGAAACCATTGCCAATATCTTTTCGGAAGGCCTTATCCAGATCATTGGTGATATCCTCCAGCTCGTTGTTATCCTGGGGGTGATGTTTTATACCGATTGGAAGCTGACCCTTATTGTGTTGATCCCCATGCCAATTATGGTTGGCGCCACGTATGTTTTTAAGGAAGCGATGAAATCGGCCTTCCAGGATGTACGCCAGTGGGTGTCCAACCTCAACACGTTCTTGCAGGAGCACATCTCTGGAATCAGTATCATCCAGTATTTTGCCCGCGAGGAACAGGAGATGCGCAAATTCAAAGCAGCCAATGCCGAGCATCGCAATGCCCATATACGAGCCAACTGGTATTTTTCCATCTTCTTTCCGGTATTGGAAATCATCATGGCGGTGTCTCTTGGCCTGCTGGTATGGTATGGGTCCAAGCAGGTACTCGCCGATACCTTATCTCCTGGCGTCATCGTGGCGTTTATCATGTACATCAACATGATTTTCCGTCCTATTCGCGAACTGGTTGACAAGTTCAACACACTGCAGATGGGCATGGTCAGTGCCGAACGGATCTTTGCCGTCCTCGATACCGACGAGCGCACGCCCAATGCGGGCGTTCAACAGCCGGAACACATCCGCGGGGAAATTGTCTTTGACAACGTTTGGTTTGCGTATGATGAGGAAAAATGGGTCCTGAAAGACATCGATTTTACCGTAAAGCCCGGCGAGACCCTGGCGCTGGTAGGCGCTACGGGCGCTGGAAAATCGTCGACCATCAATATCCTTAGCCGCTTCTACGAAGTTAATAAGGGCTCGATACGGCTGGATGGGGTAGACATCCGCGACTATGAACTCAACTACCTGCGGCGTACCATTGCCACGGTATTACAGGATGTTTTTTTATTTTCAGACTCGGTGGCCAGTAACATTACCCTCAACGATCCGTCCATCACCCGGGAGCAGATCGTGGAAGCTGCCAGGCAGGTGGGTGCCCATGAATTTATCATGCGCCTACCGGGTGGTTACGATTATAAAGTACAGGAGCGAGGCGCCACCCTTTCTTCGGGTCAGGCCCAGTTGATTTCGTTTATCCGCGCGTTGGTGCACAACCCAAAAATATTGGTGCTGGATGAGGCGACCTCATCTGTAGATACCGAGTCAGAAGAACTGATTCAGCAGGCTATCGATAAGCTGATGGCTGGTCGTACTTCTATCGTCATTGCACACCGCCTTTCCACTATCCAGAAGGCCGACAAGATCATCGTACTCGATAAGGGCGAAATGAAAGAGATGGGATCACACCAGGAATTGCTCCGCATGGATGGATACTACAAACGGCTGTACGACCTGCAATTCCATTCAGCAGGGATATAACTCCTAAGTGCCTTTGTTGCCCCCAACAAAAAAAGGCCACAACCTGCACCTTTCCTTGTATCTTAAGCAACCGCTAATCCAATCCGCGTTTTTTCATTAAATGGACTGGATTGGGATCAGCGCCCCGAAATTCCCGGTAAAGTTCGGCAGGTTTTTCCGTTCCTCCCTTTTGAAGGATATTCTTGCGGAATGCATCAGCAGTAGCCTGATCATACAAGCTGGTTTCTTTAAACGCCGCAAACGCATCGGCATCCAATACTTCTGCCCAAATGTAGCTGTAGTAACCTGCGGAATAGCCGCCGGAAAAGATATGGTTGAAATAGGTGCTCCGGTGGCGCGGGATAATTTCGTCGATCAGCCCAGCCTTTTCCATCGATGCCTTTTCAAATTCCACTGCACTAACCGTGATGGGGGCAGTAATGGTATGGTAGTCGAAATCTAGAATGGCAGAAGCCAGGTACTCAACCGTTGCAAATCCCTGGCCAAACGTACCCGCGCTCTCCAGCTTGGCGATAAGCTCATCAGGAATAATCGCGTCGGTTTCATAATGCTTCGCATATGTCTTCAGTACCGCTGGGTCTTCCGCCCAGTTTTCCATCACCTGCGATGGCAGTTCCACAAAGTCGCGCGATACGGACGTGCCCGAGAGGCTCCGGTAGGTGACATCAGACAGCAGGCCGTGCAGCGCATGGCCAAACTCGTGGAATAGCGTATTGGCCTCGTCAAAGGTGAGGAGTGCAGGCTGGTCGCCTATCGGCGCGGTAAAATTGCACACATTTACAACTACCGGTGCTACACGTTCACCGTTTTCCGTATACTGGCGGCGGAACGAACTCATCCACGCACCTGGTCGCTTCGACTCGCGTGGGAAGTAATCGACATAGAAAATCCCAACAAGCGAACCATCGGCTTCCGACACTTCATAAACCTCTACCTCGGGATGGTAGGCGGGCATGTCTTCCAACCGTTTGAACTGAAGCCCGTACAACTTGTTGGCCACATCAAATGCGCCCTGCCGAACACTGGCCAAGCTGAAATAGGGTTTTAATTCCTCCTCGCTCAGCGAAAAGCGCTGTTGACGAATCTTTTCCGAATAATAGCGCCAATCGTAAGGTGCCGCCGTGAAATCCTCGCCCGAAGCTGCGACCTCTTTCTGGATATCGTAGGCTTCGGTCTTCGCTTTCGCGATGGCCGGCTTCCACAAATCATCCAGCAATTTCTTTACGTTCGTCGGATTCTCGGCCATAGCCTCTTCCAGCACGTAATGGGCATGTGTAGGATACCCCAGCAGGTTAGCCTTGCGGAGGCGGAGATTGGCAATCTCCACTAAAATATCGCTGTTGTCGTTATCGTTGCCATTGGCACCACGGTTTTTATAAGCCTCCCAGATCTGTCGGCGCAGTTCGCGGTTGTCTGCATATTGCAGAAAAGGCATTACACTGGAGTTTGACAGGGTGAACACCCATTTACCGGCATGCCCTTTGGCTTTGGCGCTTTCAGCTGCCGCGGCTTTCATTCCGTCTGACAGGCCGGCGAGCGCGTCCTCGTTATCCACCACCAACTCAAATGCATTGGTTTCTTCCAGCACGTTCTGGCCAAATTGGGTGGTCAGCTCCGCAAGTTGCGTGTTGATTTCCCGCAAAGTATTTTTATCAGCTTCGCTCAGGTTGGCCCCGTTGCGCACGA
>Ga0182739_1001769_pt1 | contig 21465 bp, 16 predicted proteins | sample eDN5th30CBELigBY_FD_128873 | JGI IMG/M metagenome (GOLD analysis project Ga0182739, IMG submission 128873) | Enriched backyard soil microbial communities from Emeryville, California, USA - eDNA 5th pass 30_C BE-Lig BY (version 2) (version 2) | ecosystem: Environmental > Terrestrial > Soil >...
TGACCTGGCCGTCAAGTGGACCGGCCATAAGCTGCCCAAGGATATGCCGGTCTTCTGACCGCGCCGCATCCTTATCGGCCGGAGCACACCCCGGCCGATCGGCTTCCCTCTACCAACAGGCCCACTATGGCATTTGAACTGCAATTTGCCCCTGTGCTTGCCCAGGCGCCCGTACTCATCGATTCATTCTGGCTCACCGTCAAGCTATCGGTGTCCGCCGTCTGCCTTGGCGGTTCGGTGGGCCTGCTTGCCGCGATGACGCGCAGCATGCTGGCGCCGCGCCATCGCTGGCCCATCGACCTGTATGTCGAACTCATCCGCAACACACCCTTCCTGGTGCAGCTCTACATCATCTTCTTTGGCCTTCCCGTCATCGGTGTCCTGATTCCCGCCGAGTATGCGGGCCTGCTCGCCATGGTCATCAACCTGGGCGCTTATACGGCAGAGATCTTTCGTGCGGGCATCGAATCCATACACCGGTCGCAAATCGAAGCGGGCCTGTCTCTGTCGCTGACGCGCCGACAGGTGTTCCAGCACATCATTCTCAAGCCCGCCGTGGCGCAAGTGTGGCCCTCGTTGGTCAGCCAGTTCATCCTCATCATGCTCACATCGAGCGTGTGTTCGTTCATCTCGGTCGAAGAACTGAGCGGCGGCGCGGCGGTCATCCAGTCGCTGACCTTTCGCAGCTTCGAGGTCTACATCATCGCCAGCCTGCTGTATCTCGCCCTGGCGCTGGCCTTCAAGATCGGCCTCACTGCGCTGGGCCATATCCTGTTCTCGCGACCAAGACAAGGCAAACGGCGTCGCCCCACTCCACCCGTCGGCTCGCAGGTGCAATCATGATCAGACCCTTCGGCTTTCATGAATTCATGTTCCTGGTCGAATCGACCCGATGGACCCTGGTTCTTACGCTTGCGGCCATGACGGCCGGCGGCCTGCTGGGTTTGGGCATCGCACTGGCTCGCGTCGCGCGCAGCCGGATACTGCGCGAATGCACCCGCAGCTACATCGCCGTAGTCCAGGGCATTCCCGTCCTGATGGTGCTGTTCCTGTCGTACTTCGGCCTGGCGCATGCCGGGCTCGAACTTCCGCCCATCGTGGCGGCTTCCATCGCCCTGTCGGTTTACTCCAGCGCCTATCTGGGTGATATCTGGCGCGGGGCCATCCAATCCGTGCCCCGCCAGCAATGGGAAGCATCGGCGTCGCTCGCGCTGACTCGAAAACAGCAGTACCAACATGTGATCTTGCCTCAGTCCATCAAGATCGCCTTGCCGCCGACGGTGGGGTTCCTGGTGCAGCTCGTCAAGAACACATCGATCGTGTCCATCGTCAGCGTTGTCGAACTGACGCGCGCCGGGCAACTGATGAACAACATCACCTTCGAACCCTTCCGCGTCTTTGTTGCTGTGGCCCTCATCTATCTTGCCATCTGCTACCCGTTGTCCCGCATCAGCCGCCGCCTCGAGGAGAAGTTCCGTGTCTATCGTCACAGTTGAAAACGTCCATAAGCGCTTTGGCGACAACGAGGTGCTGAAGGGCGTCTCAATGTCGGTCGAGCGCGGCCAGGTTGTCGCCCTGCTGGGGCGCAGCGGCTCGGGCAAGAGCACCTTACTGCGTTGCCTCAACGGGCTCGAAGAGATCGACAGCGGACGCATACGGGTCGCCGATCACGACATGGACTACGATCCGGCCAAGCTTCGCGCTCTACGCCAGGACGTCGGCATCGTGTTTCAAAGCTTCAACCTGTTTCCCCATCTGTCGGTGGCCCAGAACATCATGTTGGCGCCCGGCCTGGTCAAGGGTTCATCGAAGCAACACAATCGGGAACTCGCCGAGCGCGTGCTCGATCGCATCGGCTTGCTGGACAAGATCGACGCCTATCCCGACAGCCTTTCCGGCGGGCAGCAGCAACGGGTCGCCATTGCACGCGCCTTGGCCATGGAGCCGCGTGTCATGCTCTTCGACGAGGTCACGTCCGCGCTCGATCCAGAACTGACCGAAGAAGTGCTTGCCGTCATCGAACAACTGGCGCGGGACGGCATGACCATGCTGCTGGTCACACACGAAATGAACTTCGCCCGACGCGTGGCACATACCACCGTGTTCATGCACCAGGGACACATCCATGAAGCAGGTGCAACGGCTGCATTGTTCAGCCAGCCCAAAACGCGCGAACTGGAACAATTCCTGAGCAACGCACTCAAGTAATGGCAAGGGCGTCTGGTACGAACAGTCATTGCACACAAATGCAACAAGCGCCACGCGTCACACTGCGCTAGTATGGCGGTCTTCTGCTGAATCACCACGACGTTATCGCAACTGGCGAACGTGGAGACCAGGCGGATCCGACCAACAGCGCACGAGACATGTCGCATGGATCGCAAGACCTTTTTTCTGATCGCTTCCGCAGGCTTTGCAAGCATGGTGGGCATGCGCATATGCGATGCGCTGCTGCCTGAGCTCTCCGCGTCATTTCAAGTCAGTACGGGCACGGCCGCCAGCGCGATATCGTTATTCGTGATCGCGTACGGCGTCCTCCAGCTTGTGTATGGCCCACTGGGAGACCGCTATGGCAAGCAGCGTGTCATCACCTGTGCAGTCGCCGCATCCGCCCTGATCAATCTTGCCCTCGTCTTCGCGCCTTCGATGCCGGCCGTGGCCGCCCTGCGCGCCATCGCCGGCGCGGCGACGGCAGGCATCATTCCGCTAAGCATGGCCCACATTGGTGATTCGGTGCCGTATTCCGAACGGCAGCGCGTCCTGGCCAACTTCATGTCGGCCACCATCCTCGGGATGATTTCGGGGCAATGGATGGGGGGCCTGTTCGCGGATGTGCTGAATTGGCAAGCCGCTTTCGTCCTGCTGACGTTGGTCTTTGGCAGCGTAGCGCTCATGTTGCTGCGCACCCTGCCTCCCAAACCAGCGCCAGACGTCCACAGACGCGGCTTTCTCAGTCAAATGTCCAGCGTGATGCGCATCGGATGGGCGCGGCGCGTCTTGCTGATTGCATTGATCGAAGGCGCGTTCGTCTTCAGCGCCTTGGTGTTCATCCCCACTTACCTCCATGCGCGATTTCAGGTGCCACTGACTGCAGCGGGCGCTATCGTTGCCTTGTATGGCGTTGGCGGCCTCGTCTATACCTTTTTTGCGCGGCGCCTGCTGGGCCGATACGGCGAGAAAGGGCTGGCCCAGATCGGCGGCGCGCTCATGGGAATTGGCTTTGCCATGCTGGCATTCGGTAACCACTGGGCCTGGTCCATTCCGGCATGCTGGATTGCCGGGTTGGGCTTCTATATGCTGCATAACACCCTGCAGGTCAATGCGACCCAAATGGCGCCGCACGCGCGCGGCACCGCCGTATCGCTGTTCGCCTGCAGCCTTTTCCTGGGACAGTCGCTGGGCATCGCCGCGATCGCGGCACTGGTCGACAGTTACGGTGTTGCGGCGGCCTTCCTCGCGAGCATGATCGCGTTGCCCGTGCTGGGCCTGTGGTTTGCAAGTTCCGTATCGCGCAGGCCCGAGCCCGAGCCAGCCAGCTAAGCGCTCCTTATCGGCCCGATTACGGGCGATGCCACCCGCCCGCTACACGGCCGTCCGCCCATTGGGAGCACCCTTCACCACTGGTAGCGGAAGCTGACATTCGCCGACGTTGCCCGCCAGTCGGTAGCCGACTCCCTGGACACGTCCAGGAGCAGGCTCATGCGCCGATCGATTTCGCCCGACAATCCGAAGCCGACGTTCAGCGACGTACGCCCGACGGATGCACTCCGGACGTTCACGGAAGAACCCAGCAAGGTGGTCGAGGCCACGGCTTGCCTGTCCAACAGCTCATGCGCCACGCCGGCCCGCAACGAGGCCCTCCACTCGGTCGAGCCAAACTTCAGCGGAACACTGCCCTGCAAACCAATGGACGGGGCAAGCGACTGCAAGGTGCCTGCCTCCAGATCGAGCCGTGCTGCGGCGGGGTTGCCCTGCTCTGCCCCCGACAGATGACGGCTGGCTACATATTGCATTCCCAGCCATGTATCGAGCCGCTGTCCCGACGAGCCCGCCAGGCGATAGCCGGCACGCCCTGCCAGCGCAAGATGGCGGCTGCGCAAATCCGCACGATACGTTTCATTGACGCCCGGCAACGACAGGGTCCTGCGCATCGCCATCTGTCCCACGCCCAGACCGGCCGTGCCGTCCAGGAACCATGCATCGCGCTGGCGGCTGCCATACGCCATTAGCTGCCAATTCTGCATGCGTGCACTGCCCATGCCGTCGGTGACCTTGATCTTGCCATTCGCGTACCCGAAAGCCAGCCCAGCGACCGAATCGGGCCCCAGGCGGCGCTCTACGCCCAAAGCCACGCCGTCGACCGGATCGCCGTAGCCGTAGCCTTCTGCGTCCTGGCTCAGACTGGCGTCACGGCGCCAGACGTGGGCCCAGGCGCCGTCCGTGCGCCCGCTTTGCCCCTCTGACGCATGGGCGGGCAAGCCGTGTTGTTGCCCGACGGAAAGTTGATCCATCACCTTCGTGGTCAGGTATTTGCTGTTCGCGTGGTCAGCCCATAGAACGGGCGCATAGGCGGCGCCTCCGAGCTGGTCAAGGGATCGTGCCAGTTCGTCCGCCCTGACAGGGGCCAGCGCATCGAAGACGGGCCGGCGATCATCGGGGGCACGCAAGCCGGCCGCCGGCCGGGCACGTTCCACCGCGGCGCCGGCATTTTGCTGGTTGCGATTGACCTGCAGGCCCAGAGCACCGAGATTCGCATACGAGGCGGGCGTCACGTAAAGCTGGAGGGACCGGTCGCGGTACACCGTGTCGAAGCGCGAGCCCGCGATCAAGCCCTCGGACGGCTGGACCATACTGGCGTAGCTGCCCAGAATGCCGCCCTCGGCCTCGATGACCGTGAAGTCTTGCCCGATGGGCGGGCTGTATGAGTTTGTCGCGTCGCCGGTAATGCCGCGCAAGATAGGCGTGATCTGTCCGTCGGCGGTATACGTGTTGGCGGCTCCCTGGACGAGCAGCCGGGAATAGTTTCCGGCGCCGGAGCCCGTGCCGGTGCCGTCGATATCGGTCGCGAATGTACTGGCCGGCCCCTGCATCACCGGACCTGCGGCCGTCATCGTGCCCGGCGAATTGCCCGGATGCAGGCGCCCGTGCACGGTCAACGGTCCATTCACATGACCCGTGCCACGCAGGGTATTGCCGGCCGTGACAACCATCGGACCGTTCCATGTCGCATTGAGGTGGACGTCTCCGGCGATCGTCATGGGACGGCCCAGCAAGGTCAGACTGCCGGGGCCGTCGATGGAACCGGCGAACGGGATGTCGTTATTGGCCGTGTCGAGTATGCCGTTACCGAAGTTCACCGTGAGGCGACGTTTGAACTTGCCCGTTCCGTCAAGGACGAACCCGTCAAGCAGGTTCAGGCGGCCGGCGTCGAAGCGGATACCGCCTTGCGCCGCGCCCAGGTGAGCGTCCTTGCCGGCGCTGAGGGTCGCGTCGCTGATCAAGGTTCCGCCAGCGTAAGCATTGTCGGTGGACAGCGTGTAGTGGCCACCTCCGGTCACCGTCAACTGGCCGTCTCCGGATATGGGTTGATTCCCCTGCTTGATCGACAGCCGGTTGGTGTGCAGCGTCCCGCCGCCCGCTTCCAGCGCAATGGCCCTATCCATGTTGAATGACGCAGCAAACTTGAGGGTGGCGCCGTCAATGCTCAGGCCGCGCCCTGCTGCGCCAAGGTTATGGTCGCTATTGACCTGGGTGAGCCCGCCTTTCAATTGCGTGCCGCCGCTGTACGTTGCGACGGTATTGGTCAGGTCCAGGGCACCCGGCCCCACCTTGATCAATGGACGGCTGAAGTCAACATCATTGAGTGTTTTTCCATCCACGAGTTGGTCATTGATCGGCTGGCTGTTGTTGCCAGCCTGACCAAAGACCAGTTTCGTCGCCTCGGGGAAAAACGTGGTGGTGTCATACAGCACGAATGCGCCACGGCCCATGGTATAGGCCAGCAGCACGTCATCGTCCACCGAGTAATCCAGCCCGAAAACCGGGCTGTTCGGTATGCGTCCCAATCGGGTGTCCCACACCGCGGTCGCTGCCTCTACATTTGCAGGCCCCCGAAGCGTATACAACGCGTTCCCGCCTGCGACCTTGTGCGTGCCGGCGGTGACCAACGCCGAAACGCCATGCTTGTAAATGTGATCCAGGCCCCGCCTGTCGATGAAAACGTCGGGTAGGCCGTTCTCCTTGGGAGTGCTGCTTCCATTTATGTCTTCGATGTCGTACGGTTCCGCATCGCCGGTCGCATTGGCATGCCCTCGGAGAATGTTCTTCCCGTCGCTGAAATAAATCGTATCGGTGCCGCGTTGCCGGTCGAACAACGCTGCCTGGATCCCCGAGGACTCGTACACCTGCACTGGGTCGCGACCGCTATGGACGTCGGGGGTGTAATACAAGGTGCCCTTAGCGTCGATCGTCGCCTGAAATCCCGTCCCGGCCAGCAAGGCATCGACGTTGTTCGCCGCGCCATAAGCTAGCGAAATGAAGCCGGGGTTGGTCGCCGGCCCATCGAAGATCTTTTGAGTGACGATGCGCACGCGCTGCTCGTCGTCTTCCAGCAAGGAGTCCTGCCCGACGTAGAGGTTGTAGCCCCCCACGGCGATACGCGTCGGTTCGACGCTGTTGAGCTTGAACGATGGATAGAAAGTGATGAGTTCCACGTTCGCGCTTTGGGTTGCTTCTGCCTCGCTCTTGGAAATGGGCGCCCTTGGCCGTGGCGGCTTGATGGCTCCCTGGCCATCTCCGAATGGCAGGAATTCGCCATCCTTTTCTACGCCGATCTCCAACTCGGTTCGTTCGCCATCTTCATGTTTGCTGTCTACGCGAGTCCGCGCCAAGCCGCCCATGAACTGCGAGCTGGTGTAAACGGCAGCATAACGCTCGCCATCGAGCGTCCAATTCGGATTGACGGCGGCAATGCCGCCGTCGCCACCCGACATGGTTTCGTGTACGCCGTGTCCCGCGTGGCGTTGCATGGTGGCGCCGTTATCCTGCATGGCTGTCACGACGGTATGGCTCAGCGGGTTCCACGTTGCCGCATGCACTTCACCGGTTTGCAGGTTGCCGTTGAGCGACTGCCACACGCCGTGCCGGCTTTTCGGATCCGTGCGGCGATAAACGCCGCCGTCATCCGTCTGCAGAAGATTGCCCGCCGCATCGATGATCATGAAGCGGGAATCCGCGTGAGGCCCCGACCCGTTGCCCGTGTAATTGTCGGTAATGGCTTCCCACACCGTGTTGCCCGAGGCATCGACCTTGCCACGGAACAAGCGGCCGCTATAAACTCGGGCGCCGATCGCCGTGGGTTCGCCGTTGCCGATCAGCTCGAATGGGCCTTGGGCATCGCCACTGATGTAGACCACCGTCGAATCCTTCGGGTCCACCAGTAAAGCGCCATGCAGATTGAATTGGCCGCCGCTATAGACGCCCCAGTCCACGGTCCCGCCGCCCGGCAATTGCTCGGACGTAAACGGGGTGCCCATGCTTTTCCAATTTTGGCCTTGGTCTGTCGAGCGGTAGACCGTGACCAATGGGTTCTGCACAATCAAACCCGTGTCCGTCCGCAGAGGCTCGATCACACTGGCGACAACCGTACCGTCGTTCGCGACCGACAACATGATGTCGTAAGTGATGCGCTGATCGCCGCCGCCCTCCCCCGTGCTGATTGGCAGGTTCTCCAGGTAAGTCCACTTCTCGCCGCCGTCATCGCTGCGGTAAACACCTTTGGGCTTGCCCGGGTCTACGACCGCGGCGTAGAAGCGCTGGGCATCCCTCGGGTCGCCAACAAGGCCGGTGACATTGCCGGATGCCAGGCCCGAGTCGTTGGAAATCTGGCTGAACGTTTTTCCGCCATCGGTACTCCGCCATACGCCGCCTGTGTCGGCCGATGACTTGACGCCGACCATGATCTGCTGGTCATTGACGATGAGCCGGGAAATATCCTTGCCGATCAATTCGTTCGAAGATGCTCCCTCCGGGAGCATCCAGTTGCCTGATTTCGTGTCCAGCCTGATGATGCCTGCCTGCGCACCGCTAACGCCTTGGAAAGAGCTTTGCTTGCCAAAGCCCACCCACAGCTGGGTCGGGTCGTGCTGATCGAAGGCCATGGCGCCAATCGACAGCGACGCGAGGTCATCGCCCAGCGGCGTCCAGGTGACCCCGCCGTCCGTCGTGCGCCAGACGCCGCCATTCACCCCTCCTGCATACATCACATTGGGGTCAGAAGGACTGGGCAAGACCATGCGCATCGCACCGGCCGCCGGGTTGCCGGGCATGCCGATGACGTTCGTCTTCGCGTCTTCGGAAACGGCCGGCGAGGGGCCGACCGGCGTCCATGTCTGCGCGATACTACCCGACGCCATAGCGGCGAGGGCAAGAGAGGTCAGGCGAACGAGGGTTTTGCGTGAGAACGACTGGCGCACATGGACAGCGGTCATAGGGTCTCTCCTGGAGCATTGTGTGCGCGTTTCGCGCAGGGACCAGAATCGCGTTAAACCCTATCCAGGCTGCTTGTTATGGTGGTTTTGTCGCGGCCGGCAAGTGTATCATCATGTTTTATGCAGATACAAGCAGGCACAAGTCGACTCACGTAGCAGTTTTTATGGTGCTTGATATGTCGGTCCGTTGGCTCAACGGGGCCGTTGGCTTCGAACACTACTTGGGCGCGATGCGCTTCACGAGCAGCTGATCGATGCGGTTGTGGTCCACATCGACCACCTCGAACTTCACGCCGGCGAATTCCACACTGTCGGTAGGCCTCGGAACCTTGCGCAACATGAACATCATGAAACCAGCCGCCGTCTCGTAGTGCTCTTCCTGAGGAAGCTGATCGATCCCCATGGTTCGTTTCAGTTCTTCAATAGCCGTGCCACCATCGATGAGCCATGAACCGTCTTCGCGCTCCAGAATCTGCTGGCTTTCATCAAACGCGGCGCCCCAATTGCCCATGACCGTCACCATGATGTCGCTTAGCGTAATCACCCCGATGACGAGGGCGTACTCGTTGATCACGACGGCAAAGGTCTCCTTCGTGGCACGGAACCTGTCCAGCAGCTCGGACAGCTTCAAGGTGTCGGGAATGGTCAGGACTTTACGCACACTCGCTTCGTTGATCTGGAACGACGGCTGCTTGCTGAGCCAGAAGGCCAGTATGTCGCGGGTGTCGACATAGCCGACCACCCGATCGATGACGCCGTCGCATACCGGAAATTTCGAGTACGGATGCAGCGCGATCTTTTGCCGGATGCTGTCTTCGGACTCACCGAGATCGATGAACACGATGCTGTCCCGATTCGTCATGCAGGACGAGACCAGGCGCGACTCGAGCTCGAATACATTCTGGATGAAATGCTGTTCCTGCTGCTGCAGCACGCCGGCCTGCGCCCCCGCTTCCACGACGGCCGATATATCGTCGAAGGTGATGTTGTCTTCACGCGCCGTATTCACGTTGAACAGCCGGAACAGCGTGTTCGCGACCCAATTCAGGACATAGGAGAAAGGTTTGCAAAGGCGAATGAAGAGATGAACCGGGTTGATCACCGCGACGGCAAAACGCTCGGGCGCCATCATGGCCAGGCGCTTCGGCATCAGGTCGGAGAACAGCACGAACAACAAGGTGACAAAGACGAAGGAGAAAGTGAAGCTCAGTTGGTCAACCCAAGGGCCGTTGTATGCGCGGCTCAGCAGCCCATAAAAGTAAGGACGGAACGCCGCCTCACCCAGGATGCCGCCCAGGATGGCGACCGCATTCAGGCCGATCTGGGACGCCGCAAAGAAGCTGGCTGACTGCGCCTGTATGGCCATCACCTTCAGCGCCCGATTGTCGCCGGCTTCCGCCATGAGCTTCAGCTTTATTTTCCGTGCTGCCGCGAGCGCAATTTCCGTGAGCGAAAGAAAGCCCGCTGCCAGCACCAGTATTACCAGGACCACAATACTTTGAGTCAAACTCACGAAGCATCCTTACTTTCTGGGTTTTCGGATTCCGGGGTGCTGGGGTCACTCAATCCTGCATCAGCTTTCCAGTCGTCTGGCCATGGCCACCGCGCCGATGGACTGACCCGACTCATCGCGCACGACGGCAAAACTCATTTGCACGTAAAGCTTGTTGCCGGACTTGCACAAGGCGCGCGTCCGCGTCGGCACACCGCCCAAACGGGTCTTGCCGGCCGCCATTGCGTTGGAAAAGCCCCGCCAGTGCGCCTCGCGCAAGCGGTCCGGAATGATCAGGTCGACGTTCTGACCCAGCGCTTCCCCCGCGCTGAATTCGAACAGGCGCTCCGCTGCCGCGTTCCAAATACGAATGACGCCTTCCCGATCAATGACAATGACTGCATCGGCGCTTTGCTCCAGCGCAAGGGTGTGTAGGTCGGACATGGGGCTCGGCATGACTTGGTAGTGAAGAATGACTTCACTCTACCACCGCGGCGGCCGGCCGCCATAGAATCCCCCTTGGACGGACTGCTTTTTGATCAGCGCCTGCGAAGCAAGTGCAATGACGCAACTCCTCATGCAACGCCATCACGCATGAGTCGCTCGCCGAGTGCACGCAACAGCCCTGCCCCGTTTCCCGTCCAGGCACTGCCGTGCATGCATGCCAGCGTGGTGGGCCCTTCCTGGGCGAGCTTGTCGATCAATGATTGCGTATGGGTCGAATGAGAGAAGTAATCCAGCGGAATGCGGAAGGCTTCGCTGGGCTCGAGGATATCGCCCTCGGTCATGGCGACGCTGCCATCGCCGCCCTGCGTGAACAAGTCGCCGCAGAACAAGGTCTTGGTCTGGGACTCCATGAGATACCCGGTTTCCCATCCATGCGGCAGATGAGGGGTATCGAGCCACTTGACGGAATGCCGTCCCAGACCGAGACTTTCACCGTCGGCCATGGCGCGCGCTGGTCTGTCGGCGACGTCGTTCACGGAAACCATCGCCGCCACTTTGCTGCACAACGGGGCAGCATGTGGCGCGGCCGCCAGCCATTCGTTCAGTGAACCGCATTCATCCGCCTCGAAATGCGACAGTGCAATGTAGCGCAGGCGGTCAGCGGGAATGAGGTGTTCGACCGCCTCGCGCACGAGCGGAAAGAGCTTGCGCGGCCCCGTATGAAATAAAAGCGGTTCGTCGTCAAGAACCAGATACTGATTGAATGAAAACCCGCCGGGCACGATGTTGATGGGTGTGCTGACGCGGTAGATGCCGTCTGCGATCTCGGTCACGCTCGTGCCCGACGCTGTATTGGTGATGGTCATCATGTCCTCCTTCGTCCTCAAGTTGGCGCCCGGCGTGAGTGGGTGAAATCGTGCGACAGACGTTACCGGACGTCACCCCGAGATCATGATCGCTTACTGTGCAATATTGGTAATCAAATTGGAACGGAATGTCCCGCGGCGGCATCTAGTGCACGTGCCGGCAGCCCGCTAAAGTAGATACATCATCAATCGGAGAACACTCATGAAACAACTGTCATTCATCAAGCGCAGCAACGGCGCTCATTGGGTCGGCGACGGGTTTCCGGTAAAAAATATTTTCTCTTACGGCGACATCGCCCAGGAAATGTCGCCTTTCCTTCTCATGGACTATGCCGGGCCGGTCGAATTTCCGCCCACCACGCAGAAGCTCGGCGTCGGCCAGCACCCGCATCGCGGCTTCGAAACCGTCACGATCGTCTACGAGGGAGGTGTATCGCATCGCGACTCATGGGGTGGCGGCGGCACGATCGGCCGAGGCGATGTGCAATGGATGACGGCTGCGGCCGGGCTGATGCATGAGGAATACCACAGCCCCGAATTCAGTGCGAAAGGCGGTGCCTTCGAAATGATCCAGTTATGGGTCAATCTGCCGGCCAAGGACAAGATGGCAAAGCCTGGCTATCAAGGCATCACGACCGACCAGATACCTCAGCTCGATCTACCCGATGGCTCCGGCACCGCGCGTATCATCGCGGGTCAGTATGGCGAAGTCCGCGGCCCCGCTCGCACGTTCACACCGATGAACGTCTGGGACCTGCGCCTGAAAGCGGGCCATCGTGTAGCCTTCGAGCTGCCCGCCGGCCATACGACATCGCTCTTCGTCTTGCGCGGAACACTGGATATGAACGGTAACGACAAGGTAGGCACCGCGGAATTGGCTGTCATGGAGCGCGAAGGGAGCCGGCTGGAATTCGATGTTGTGGAGGACACCACCCTGTTGCTGTTGAACGGCGAACCGCTGAACGAGCCTATCGTGGGCCACGGCCCGTTCGTCATGAACAGCAAGGCCGAAATCATCGAAGCGATCAATGATTTCAACAGCGGCCGCTTTGGACAGATCGGCGCCTGACACAGGGGCCAGGCGCATCAGCCCAAGCCGATGCGCCTGGCGCCTTTGCGGAACAGTGCTTCCGCCTCGCCGGATAATCGAAAGGCCGTCAGAAAATCCTTGATGTCATAACGCGGGAACAACTTGTGGACCAACGCCACAAAGCCGCGCGCTTCATCGAGCCGGTCGGCCATCGCGAGGCATTGCGCCGCGATCGCGAGTATGTGCACATGGGCGTTGGGGCGCGCAGCGGCCTTCACGGCCCAGTCGGCGGCCTCGTCGAACCTGCCCAGACGAACCAGAGCGATGGCGCGCACGGCCAGCATGCCGAACAACAGCGGATCGAAAGGGCTTAAATGGCGCGAATGGTCGGAAGACTCGATCGCCGATTCAGCGTCGCCGGACTGGCAATTGACGAAGCCGAGCGTATAGTGGCCCAGTGCGAAATTGGGGCTGAGGTCTACTGCGCTACGCAACTCGATCAACGACTGATCCTGCTGGCCCCGCAGCCAGAGCGCGCGACCCATGGCCCAATGTGCAGCCGGATCGCGATCGTCCACGATCAAGCTCTGGCCGGCCGTCTGAAAGGCACGATCGATTTCCGCGTCATGTTCGCCCCAGCCCTGGAAGGCATTCTGCCAATGGGTAAACGACAGGCCGGCGTACGCTCTTGAAAACGTCGGATCCAGCCGCAGCGCCATCTCAAAAAAATGACGGGCCTGCTCGTTGTCGGCGCGATTGAAGCGGTACATATGCCACAACCCGCGGTGATGCGCCTCCCAGGCATCCAGCGAGTTCGGCAGCTTCAGCATGGCCCGATTCCGTTCCGCCATCTCGATTTCGGACTCGACCGACGCAACGATGCGATCGCCGATTTCATTGAGCGCGAGCAGCGTATCGACCAACTCGTGATCGAAAACATCCGTCCACAGGATGCGGGCCGTCCTGGATTCCACAAGCTCCACGTCGACGAGAATGCGCTGTCCCCGGCGGTTCAGCGAACCGCCCACCACGTAGTCGACATTCAGTGTCCGTCCGGCCTCCTCCGGCCCCACGCTGCGCTGATCCAGCGCAAAGACGGTCCCCTGCGCGATCACGAACAGGCTGCGCAGCTTCGCCAGGCGGCTGATGATGTCGTGAGCCAGCCCATCGGCCAGCCCGCCCCGCACGCCGTCCCGCACCGACAGGTCGGTGAATGGCATGACGGCGATCGACGCGCGACGCGCACCGGAATGAGGCCGCTCTGGCGCCGCAGCCGGCATCGCGGCAGCCGCCACGCCCGCAACTGCCGTCGCAGGCGCACCGCTCGAGAATCGCGCTTTAGCATCGCGCCACACGTCGCGCAACGGCCGCCAGTCCAGTCCTTCCGCCTCGAAGACCCGGCCGGTCGCCGCAAGATGCTCGTCACCCTCCCGCAACTGCCTCCGCTGCGCTAGCGCCTGCAGCAGGAGCTCGTGCACATGCCTGTCGAACGGCGCCAGTTGCAGCCATGTGTCCAGGCAGGCAAAGGCCTCATCCGAGCCAGCAGGAAGATTTGCGACAAGGTATTCGAGGATGGCCGCATGACACGCCCGGAGCCGCCGTCGCTGTGCGGTGAGCCAGCTGTTGAAGGCCGGACTGCGGTCTATGTCCAGGCCGTCGAGAAAGTCGCCCACGAACCGTCCCGACAACGCGCGCAGGTGATCAACATCCAGCTTGTCGACGCCCCGCTGCATCGCCTCGCCAATGTCGATGACGTCGACGCAGCAGTCGCTGAGGTCGAGACTGACAGTATCCTTTGCCGTCACGATCCTGCGACGACCTGGCTCGTCGAGCAGCGCCCTTGCCTTGCTGAGGCACCAGCGCAACTCGCCGCGCGGATCGTTGGGAATGTCCCACAGAAGCTCGCACAGGCGCTCCCGCGTCGTGCCCTGTGGCGTCAACGCCAGATAGGCGATGAGACCGCGCAACTTGCGTGATGGCGGCAGGATCAATGCGGTGCCGCTCCTGCGAATCATCATGGGCCCGAGCATGCGTACATGGACGCCGGCCAGCTCATTGCGGGGGTCGGGTCGCTGCGATTCCACGGAAGATTCCACGCCGGCTACCATGCTGGCCCCCACGGTGTGGCCCTATCGTTGACATCGAGGGTCGGACGAGTGCAAAGCCACAGGTCGCATCGTGCGGCACCTCGATCCGGCGGCGATTGGCGCCGTCATTCACTGCCCAAACGGAGAAATATCATGTCCGCATCCACGGTCACCTGTCAAGAGCAAACATCCCCCGAGCTCGTCCAGTCTTCCCCCGCCACGACGGCCGCCTCAGCCCTGCAACCCGACCTCGCCGCGATGAAGACGCGCCAGCACGGCGCCTGGTCTTCCGGCGACTATGCCGTCATTGGCACCACCCTGCAGATCGTGGGGGAGCAACTCTGCGAAGCGCTCGACATCCGCTCCGGACAAAAGGTTCTTGATGTCGCGGCCGGCAACGGCAATGTGTCGCTCGCCGCGGCTCGTCGCTGGTGCGAGGTGACCGCCACTGACTACGTGCCCGCGCTGCTCGTACGCGCCCGCGAGCGCGCTGCCTCGGAACACCTGACGATCGAGTTTCGCGAAGCCGACGCCGAAGCGTTACCATTCCAGGACGCCAGCTTTGACGTCGTTGTTTCGACCTTTGGCGTGATGTTTACACCTGACCAGGACAAGGCAGCGTCGGAGATGATGCGCGTATGCCGGCCCGGCGGCAAGATCGGCTTGGCAAACTGGACGCCCCAGGGCTTTATCGGCCAGTTGTTCAAGACCATCGGGAAGCACCTGCCGCCCCCTGCCGGCGCCAAATCGCCCGCATTGTGGGGAACCCGCGAGCGCATCAGCGAGATGTTCGAAACGAAGGCGAAGTCGATCACGGTCGAGCCGCGCCATTTCGTCTTCCGGTACCGCTCGCCGGAGCATTGGCTGCAGGTGTTCAAGACCTACTACGGTCCCGTCCTGAAGGCATTTGCCGCCCTCGACCCGCAGGGCCGAGAGGCCCTCACCCAGGACATCGTGATGCTGATCGAGCAGTTCAACCAGTCGGGAGACAGCAGCATGGTGGTGCCCGGCGAGTACCTGGAAGTCGTCGTGATAGTGGAAAACCCGAGTTTCGCGCCGAATCGTTGACACTGCCGATTTTCGTCGGTAGAGTCCGCTACAACGAGCTAAAGCAATACCCTACGTATCGCACCGACCGCCAATATTGCCGGTCAGGTGCAAGGCAAAAGCGCCTCACCTCGGACACACAGTCCGCGGCGGGGCGTTTTTTTTTGCCCCACGATTCCTCGGCGCTACCGCCCTGAGGTCGATCAGGCGCCCTACCCGGCTACACCGCCGGGGCTGCTCTACGCGATGTACCGCTCGGGTTTTTGTTGTTGTGATTGGTTTTACGTTGTTGGTAGTTGGGAATTTTTCCTTTGACTTACAAAACAGGTGAACAACAATGAATCATTTGACACGGCGTCGTTTCATCCAGATGGGCGGTTCGCTTGCCGCGGCCAGCGCCTTTCCTCACATCGCCCACTCCAAGGAACTCAAGGGCGTCACCGCCGACAAAGTCCGCCTCGGGCTGCTGCACTCCCTGACCGGCACATTTGCCATCGCCGAAGCCGCCCAGGTCGATGCCGAGAAACTGGCGATCGACGAAATCAACGCCGCGGGCGGGGTATTGGGGCGTCAGATCGTCCCCTATATCGAAGACGGCGCGAGCGAAAGCCCCATCTTTGCCGAGAAAGCCAAGGTGCTGCTGCGTCGCGATAACGTGGTTGCCATCATCGGCTGTTACTCCTCGGCGCTGCGCAAGGCCGTGCTTCCGACGGTCAACCAGGCAAAGGGCCTGCTCTACTACCCCACCTACTACGAAGGACAAGAGCAGGACAAGCGCTGCATGTACACCTCGCAGGAAGCGACTCAGTCCGTGATCGCGGCGGTGACGTGGATGGCGCGCGAGAAAGGCAAGAAGTTCTTCCTGGTCGGCTCGGATTACATCTATCCCGTGACCTGCAACAAGATCGCCAAGCCGACGATCGCCAGTCTGGGCGGCACAGTGGTCGGTGAAGAATACGCGCCGCTGGGTCACACCGAGTTCTCGTCCATCATCAACAAGATCAAGGCCGCCAAGCCCGATTGCATCTACAGCACCGTGGTCGGCGGCAGCAACGTTGCCTTCTACAAGCAATTGCGTGCGGCCGGCCTCGATGGCACGAAGATCACGCTGCTGTCCACCGTCGTGTCTGAAAACGAAATCGACGGCATCGGCAAGGACAACGCAGTGGGCTATTACGCCTGCATGGGTTACTTCCAGTCGCTCGACAATCCCCAGAACGCCAAGTTCATCAAGGCACTGAAGGCCAAGTACGGCGAGGATCGCGTCATTGGCGACCCGATGCAATGCGCCTACAACTCGGTGTACTTGTGGAAGGCAGCCGTCGAAAAAGCCAATTCGTTTGCACCGGACGATGTCATTGCCGCCAGTGCCGGGCTTGCGCTCAAGGCACCCGAGGGCGACATACGCTTCGACGACAAGAACCATCACGTGTGGAAACGCGTGCGGGTCGGTCGGGCACGAGCGGACGGCCAGTTCGACATCGTGCACGAGACGCCCGATCTCGTCCCACCCAATCCATTTCCAAAACTGTAAATCCTGGCGTGAAAGCGTGCCGGTCTCTGGACGGGAACCCCCCGTCCGGGGCCTGGTGCGCCCTTCATCAGCCAAAGCGGCGGCCTGAATGCAGCAAAAGACGAAGCAAGGAAGGGATCGACGATGAGCCTGAATATCATAGTGATGCAGATTTTTGGCGGGCTGAGCCTGTTCACCATCTTGTTGTTGATGGCCCTCGGGCTCGCCATCGTCTTTGGACTGATGGGTGTCATCAACATGGCGCATGGCGAACTGATGGCCATGGGCGCGTACGTGACTTATCTGGTGGCTACGGCGATACAGCACTTCGTCCCCAGCCTGATGGGCATCTACATTTTCATCGCCATACTCTGTGCTTTCGCGGTGACCTTCGCCTTTGGTTACCTGCTGGAGAAAAGCTTCATCCGGTTTTTCTATAACCGTCCCCTGGACACCCTGTTGGCGACCTGGGGCCTGAGTCTGCTGCTCCAGCAACTGTACAGGACGATATTCGGCGCCCAGGAGGTCAGCGTGCCCATGACGTCATGGCTGACCGGGGCCTGGGAGCCCACCGAATTCATCCAGCTGCCGTTGAACCGTATTTTCATCATCGGGCTGACGGTGCTCGTCGCGCTAGGCGTCTATGTCCTGCTCTACAAAAGCCGGTGGGGCCTGAAGGTCCGGGCCGTGACGCAAAACCGCGCCATGAGCGGCGCAGTCGGCATCAATACCAAGAACGTCGATGCGCTGACCTTCGCGCTGGGATCCGGCCTGGCCGGCATCGCCGGCAGCGTCTTCACCATGATCGGTTCCACCAACCCTGGCACAGGCCAGCTCTATATCGTCGATTCATTCATCGTCGTCGTGTTCGGCGGCGTGCAGAGTCTGCTGGGAACGGCTCTGTCGGCCTTCACGATCGCCCAGTCGCAAACGACCCTCGAATACCTGATGTCCGGGACCATGGCCAAGGTCACCATCCTGCTGTGCGTCATCGTCGTCCTGTATTTCCGCCCCCAAGGGCTGTTCTCATCCAAGGTCAGGAGCTAAGCCATGCTGACACGCGAAACCAAATCCGAACTGGCCGGCTACATAGGTCTGCTCGTGCTGCTCGCCGTCGTGCTGCCCCTGTGGCTGGATCCGTATCGGCTCAACCTCGTCAGCAAATACCTGGCATTGGCCTTCGTTGCGGTCGGCATCGTTCTCATGTGGGGTTATGGCGGCATTCTCAGCCTGGGACAGGGGGTGTTCTTCGGCATCGGCGGGTACTTGATGGCCATGTTCCTCAAGCTCGAGGCCTCGGCGCCGGAACTGCCGGATTTCATGGTCTGGAGCAGCGTCGAGACCCTGCCTGCCTGGTGGATTCCGTTCCAAAGCTTCACGATCACCCTGCTGGCGATCTTCGTTGTCCCGGCCATCATCGCGTTTGTGTTCTCGTATGCCATCTTTCGCAAGCGGGTCAGCGGCGTCTATTTTGCCATCGTGACGCTGTCGCTTGCCTTGACGCTTTCGGTGCTGATCGTGGGCCAACAGGGCGACACCGGCGGGTTCAACGGCATTACGGACTTCAGCACATTGCTGGGCCTGGACATCGTCGAAGACGAGTCGAAGAACATCCTGTATTTCATCCAGCTCGGTTTGCTCTTCCTGGTGATGGGCATAGCCAGCATCATCCTGCGTACCCGCCTGGGCAAGATCCTGATCGCCATTCGCGACCGCGAAGACCGTGTGCGCTTTACCGGCTACGACACCGCCATGGTGAAGGCATTCATCTTTACCGTGGCCGCCATCTTCGCCTCGATGGGCGGCGCCATGTATACCTTGCAGGTAGGCCTCATCGCGCCCTCTGTCGTGGGCGTCATGGCGTCGGTCGAGATGGTCATCTATGCCGCGGTCGGCGGACGGATGTCCGTGCCGGGCGCGGTGGTCGGCGCGCTGATCATCGGCTATGCCCGTTCCTACCTGTCCGAGAACTTCCCCGAGAGCTGGCTGTTCTTCCTGGGGGCCGTGTTCATCCTGGTCGTACTGATCATGCCCAACGGACTGTCGGGCGTACTCAACCGGCTCACGGAGTCGGGATCACCAAGAAGGTGGGCGAGATGATGACAGCAACCGTCGATACCCATACGCGTACTTATCCGGCACCGGAACAAGCAAGAAAAATGACCAACGACATCCTACAGATAGAAAACCTGACCGTGTCGTTCGATGGTTTCAAGGCCGTCAACGACCTGAGCCTCAGCATCAGCCGCAACGAACTGCGGGTGATCATCGGCCCGAACGGCGCGGGCAAGACCACCCTGCTCGACATCATCTGCGGCAAAACGAAGCCCAGCATGGGCCGGGTGATGTTCGGAGGCGACGATCTGACCAAACTCGGCGAACACCAGATCGTACGGCGCGGCGTGGCGCGCAAGTTCCAGACCCCGTCCACCTACGAAGACCTTTCGGTATTCGAGAACTTCGAGATCTCCATACCGCGCGGCCGCGGGGTGATCGGTTCCCTATGCTTCAGGCGCGACAAGGCTGTGATGGAGCGCGTGACGGAAATCGCCTGCGAGGTCTTCCTGCAGGACGCCCTGCACACCAAGGCCGGCAGGCTCAGCCATGGCCAGAAGCAGTGGCTGGAGATCGGCATGATGCTTATCCAGGATCCCGAGCTTCTGCTGCTGGACGAGCCGGTGGCCGGCATGAGCCCTAAGGAACGGGAGAGCACAGCCGAACTGCTGAAGCGAATATCGCTGGGCAAATCGCTGATCGTCATCGAGCACGACATGGACTTCGTGCGCAGCATCGCCCAGAAGGTCATGGTCATGCACCAGGGCGCGCTGCTCTGCGATGGTTCGATCGACGAGGTACATCAAAACGAGCGCGTCATCGAAGTCTACCTGGGAGCGTGATTCGCCATGCTGAAAATATCGAACCTCGATGTGTACTACGGCGAAAGCCATACCATCCACGATGTGTCGCTCGCCCTGGGCAAGAACGAAGCAGTCGCAATCATGGGACGCAACGGCATGGGCAAGACCACGCTCTTGAAAGCCATCATCGGCATGCTCCCGTCCCGCAACGGCAGCATCTCGCTGGACGGCGAAGCCATGCAGGGCAAGCCGAGTTATGAGCGTGTGCATAGCGGGCTGGCCTTTGTTCCGCAAGGCCGGATGATCTTCCCCTTCCTGACCGTCAAGGAAAACATTCTCACCGGCATGGAGCGCAGCAAGGAAAAGACCATCCCCGACTACATATACCGCTACTTCCCCGTCCTGAAAGAGATGGAGCACCGCAAGGGCGGAAATTTGTCCGGCGGACAGCAGCAGATGCTGGCCATTGCGCGAGCCCTCGTTTCGAACCCCAGGGTATTGATCCTGGACGAACCGACAGAAGGCATACAACCGTCGATCATCAAGGAACTGGGCCGCTCGCTCACGGCGCTTCGGCAAGAACGGAACTTTTCCATCCTCGTGTCCGAGCAAGTGCTGAGTTTCGCGATCGAAGTCGCCGACCGCTTTCTCGTCATCGACCGAGGAAGGATCGTCCAGGAAAAACAGAAGGGAGCCGAGGATATCGAAGAGATACGCACATTCCTGACTGTGTAGCCGCAACGGACAGCACCCGAATCGAATCCCGGAAATTAAGGAGCGCCGGGCGGCACAACGCTCCCTGACTTGCTTTTTACAGTGCAGCCTGACGGGCAGCCTATCTTAGGAGAGAGTAATCATGAAGAAGGTAATCAGTATCGATCGATCGAAGCTGCCGACCGAGCAGCCGGATCCCGTGATCATCAACCGTTGGCACTGCGATATTCCCATGGCGGCCTACGTGAATCCGGGCGAATCGTTCAGGGTCGAGTGTTTCGACTGGACGGGCGGCCAGATCGCCAACAACGACAGTGCGAACGACATTCGCGACGTCAACCTGGCGCCCTGCCATCACCTGTCCGGCCCCGTCGGTGTGCGCGGCGCCGAACCCGGCGACCTGCTCGTCGTCGACATTCTGGATATTGGCGCTTTCGAAGACCAGCAATGGGGCTATACCGGCATCTTCAGCAAGCAGAAGTTCGGCGGCTTCCTGACCGACTACTTCCCCAACACCGCCAAGGCCGTCTGGGATTTCAATGGCATCTTTGCGACCTCGCGCCACATTCCCAATCTGCGCTTTGCCGGCCTGACCCACCCGGGCATTATCGGCTGCCTGCCCTCGCGAGACTTGCTCAACGAGTGGAACCGTCGCGAACAGGCATTGATCGACACCGATCCCAACCGCGTGCCGCCTCTTGCTCTGCCGCCCAATCCGCAGGACGTCATCCTGGGTTCGCTGAAAGGCGCGGCCCTGGAAGCAGCCGCCAAGGAAGGCGCCCGGACCGTTCCGCCCCGTGAGCACGGCGGCAACTGCGACATCAAGAACCTGTGCCGGGGAAGCCGCGTCTACCTGCCCGTCTACGTCAAGGACGGTGGCCTGGTCGTCGGCGACCTGCATTTCTCGCAAGGCGATGGCGAA
>Ga0182739_1001770_pt1 | contig 21459 bp, 12 predicted proteins | sample eDN5th30CBELigBY_FD_128873 | JGI IMG/M metagenome (GOLD analysis project Ga0182739, IMG submission 128873) | Enriched backyard soil microbial communities from Emeryville, California, USA - eDNA 5th pass 30_C BE-Lig BY (version 2) (version 2) | ecosystem: Environmental > Terrestrial > Soil >...
GCTGCTTACCGGGGTCCACATACTGTTCTTTTACATACTCATTGGCTTTTCGCCAATCATCTCCGAAGCCGAGCTCGCGCGATGCCTTTATCAATTCCTGATCGCACCACGCCATCTCCTTTTGTGCAATTTCATAAATTTCCTCGGGTGTATAGGGTATCATTTCGTAGGTAAAAAGCTTCACCAGTTCATCCCGCCCCACGGGCTCCCTGGAAATGATACCGTTTTGATCGGCGGGCGGCAATTTCGTATCAAATTGCGTAGCAAACAGGCTTAATGCACTGTCCAATTGTTTATAAGGCCGTTCGGCCCACCAGGTAAACGAAGGGTCATATCCATTATAAAACTCATATACACTGCTCAACGCCGTCTGCAATCCGCCCAGGGTTTGTTTCGCCGTGAGGATTTCGCCTGTGGTGAAGTGCGTGTCATTTTCTGCAAAGCGGGTGCGGAGCTGGCCTACCTCCTTGGTGAGTTTGTTCCAGTAAATGGCCACCTGTTTAGCATCAACACTCGTCCCTCTTCGTCGGCTTTTTTCCAAAGCGTACACCGAATCTGCAAATGGAAACCAGGTTGCTACCTTTCTGAATTCGGCCTCTTCTTTTGTTGCAAACCGGATATACTCATTTAAATTCCTTTGGAAAAGCAGGTAATCCACCTTGCATTCCTGATTCAACGCATCAAACTCCAACTGATTAAGCGCACTAAGATACTCATTGTACAACGAGATAAGCCGTTCACGACGTTCGGGAGACATGTTTACGATATAAAATCGATCAATGGCTCGCCGGTCGGCACTAAATTGTTGAATAAGTTGCGGAATTTCCTGACACGGCACCGCAGAAAGTTCCTGCTGTGCCGTGCCGGATAATGCGCTTGCCAGAAATAAAACGAGCGCCGATATCGTCCTAATTTTCATGAAACAGTTCATAAGCTGATATTAACTTTCTGCATTGTTATGGTTGATCCCACCATACCCGATCCGTCAAGGTCGCACTGTGTTGTGGTTGCGGGTTGGTTGAAACCTCAATTAAGGGGTAAATCAACCGTCTTGGAATATCAGAAAGTGCATTTTCCACTTTCTCCATCGTTGGAAAACCTGTCCGGCGCCAATCGTTGAAATTCTCGGCCGAAAGAAAGTTGGCAATCTTTTTATCCTCCATAATGCGTTGCAGTGCGTTGCCGGCGGTCAGCGGCAGCCGCGATGAGACATAAGCCAGTACGGCAGCGTCATCGCGCGACAACCCAACCTGCTCCATATTGGTCAATATGGCTTCGCGGAATATTGGTTCGGCAGCTTCATGCCCCGAAACGATGAGCGTCGCCTCGGCTTTGATAAACAACGCTTCGGAATAGGTCAGGAGGTGAATACTGGCCGCTTCGCCACCATAGTAATCGCCCAATATGGAATAGGATTCGAGACTGCCTATCCCCTGCTGCCCCAAAGGCCGTCCCCGATATTCGCCATCGCTCTTTGCAGGTGAGACAAGAAGCGGTAGCCGTGGATCCTCGCGGGACACCAGCGTATCTACGGCATTTGCTGCAAGGACAATGGTTTCGAGGGGCAGCATGCGTGTAAACCAACGGCTCTGCGTTCCGGCTCCACCCGGATAGTCAAACTCCATGTTTTCACTGTTGCTGTCGTACCCCTTCTCCAAGGCCTGCAATGCCTTAGTGGCCTGCTGTGCTGCATCGTATCCCGGCGCACCGGTAAGGTGGATAGCAAACCGGGCCTTCAGCGTATTGGCTGTCTTTATCCAGTTTTGCATATTCCCGCCAAAGAAAAAATCATCATTACCCGGTGTCAGCCCAGTATTTCTGCCGATGTCTGCTATTCCTTCATCCAACAATTGCTGGATTGCCTGATAAATCGACTCCTGTGAATCATACGTTGGGCTGAAGTTACCCTCGCCTTGTAAACTCTCCGAGTAGGGGATATCACCCCAAAGGGAAGTTCCAATACCCAGGTTATAGGCGGTCAATATTTTAGCGATGCCTACATAGTTGAAATTTTGTTGTTCTTCAGCTTGTTGTCTCAGTATGTCCAGATTTTTCAAAACCGTAGCGTACAGCGAGGTCCACGGTGTATTCAAATCGCTGGGAACCAAGAGATACGTGCCATGATTCGGAATTGGTTGGTTCAAGGCAACATTCTGCATGTAATAATTGACAAACAGTGTACCATCGCCTCCGGTGATATTATGGGCAATTTGATAGCAAAGCGGGGCAAGCAACAGCTTTTCATCCACCTTGGTCGGAGAGTTCGGGTTGTCATTGACATCGATAAAGTTTTCACATCCCGTAAATAACAGGGTGGCGAAAAGAAAAGAAAATATATACGGTCTCATCTGTTTTGATTTTAGCAGTTAACAATAACACATCCCATTAGAAATTCACAGACAGCGTGAAGTTATATGATCGCGAGGTTGGCACCGAATAGGCATATACTCCCTGCGAACCGTTTCCGGATCCATAACTGCTCACTTCGGGGTCAGACCCTGTGAAATTCGGCGCATAAATCCAGAGGTTCCGCCCGGTTGCACTGATAGTTACGCCCGAAAACGGCGTTCTGCCGATCCATTTTTCAGGAAGTCGGTAACGGATGGATGCATTACGCAATTTCAGATAGGTACCATCTTGGATGACAGACTCATAAATTAGGTTCAGGCGCTGGTAGTAATCTTGTGCCTCCACCTCTATCGTATTTGGCAGATTGTCTGCAGCACTGATGCCGGGGACTACCCGCGGCTCCCGGTTTTCGGTAACCTTCGGTGTACCGTAGAAAAACCCGTAGCGATCGTCGGAGTTGAAGATATCACCGCCCTTTTTGAAATCAAAGAAGAAATCAAAAGAAAGGTTATGATAACGGAAGGAGTTGGTAATCCCGGCCGTCCATTTGGGCTGTATATTACCAATGATTTGAAGTTCGTTACTTACAATCGGCAGCCCACTGGCATCAATCAGGATCTGGTTGTCGTCGTTACGCTCATAACCATAGTTATAAAACACCCCATAAGGCCGGTTTAAGAAGGCCCATGTCTGGCCGATCTGGAGCTTATCCTGATCACCGTATATACGGGTTACATTATTCCTAATCCTCGAGAAATTAACCATGACGTCCCAGCCGAAATTGGCATTCTTTATCGGAGACCCGTTCGCGATCAATTCGATCCCTTTGTTGGTCATATCGCCTGCATTGAGGGTCGTGGAACTATAGCCCGATGCGGGAGAAATGGGGATGTTTGAAGTCAGCAACTCAATGTGGTTACGATTGAAATAACTGAATTCAAAGCCAAGTCTGCTTTGCATGAATTGCATCTCAAGGCCAAGTTCATATTCCTTCGTTTTTTCATTCACCAAATTGCTATTTCCGAGTGTATTTCCCATCAAGAAACCACTGCGATTATTGAAGGGAAAATTGTTTGCAATCTGGAAAGCGTTTTGCAAACTATATGGCCCGATATTGTCGTTACCGACGATGGAATACGAAGCCCTCAGCTTGCCGAATGAGATAGCCGGCATATCCAATAATTCTGAAAACACAAAAGATGAAGAAACAGATCCATATGGATACCACCGATTATCGGAGTTCAATACCGAGCTGCCATCATAACGGCCGGTCAACGAAAGATTCAGGTAACGCCTGAATTCGATATTTGCCTGGCTATAGAAGCCAACCTTCCGTTGCAGGTACATATTTTCCGTACTGACTTGACGTGTCGAATTACTGACGTTCTTGAAATCTGCAATGGTCAGCCCTGTTCCCTCGATCTCCATTTGCTCACTATAAGTCGATAGAATGTTATTTCCCAGCATCAAACTAACATTCCAATCTTCGCCGAACTGCTTTCGGGCCTCCACAATCAGGTCGTGGTTAAACTGGCGGAAATTGCTGTTCCGGTCGCGGATGATACCCTGTGTTTGCAAGGTATTGCTCCGTGCTTCGTAGTATTTGGTCTGATCGGCAAAAACATCGGCCCCGATACGTTCTGTCACCGTCAACCAGTCAAGCGGCGTATAGCTGAATGTTGCCACGGGGAGAAAACGATGAATAGTGGAGGTATTTGTGATGTTATCCAGTACCCAATACGGATTGTTTCTCGAAAATCGGTACATCCGCTGGTCACCATTTTCATCCAGGTATGGCTTTGGATTCCACGTCCGCGGAGCGGTGTAGATTGTCCAGAGCGGGCTCACCAAATCGTAGCCCTCCGGCACCCTGTCTGACGAAGATGTCGTGTAATTCAACTGAATGGTGCTCGATAACTTATCTGAAATCTGAGTGGTGTATTTTGCAAACATGGAATGCCGGTCGTAAGTAGACTTCGGAACGATACCACCCTGATCAACGAAAGAGTAGGAAACAAAATAATTGGAGCGTTCGCTCCCGCCGTCGATACTGAGTGAATTGGTTGCAGTCTTTCCCGTTCGGAAGAATTCCTCCATCGGATTTTTGTTGTAAGTGACTTCACCGCTGGCCAGGAGATCAGCGATAGGCGGCCCCCAAACGTTACTTGATTTACGTTCATCACCGTCATAATATTCACCCCGATCACCCAATGCATATTTCTCCTGCAACTGCGGGAGAATTGGATTTTCCAGTGAATACTGCGACGTAAAGGAAATAGTGGGTTTGCGGTCTTTCGATCCGTTTTTGGTAGTAATCATCACCACACCCCTTGCTGCTTTCGAGCCGTACAGGGCAGCTGCGGCAGACCCTTTCAATACGTTAATCGACTCGATAATTGCCGGGTCGATATCCGAAATCCGGCTGATACCAGCTCCCGGGCCGGCGTTACCGCCTTCGTCGTTATTGATAGGCACGCCGTCCAACACAATCAGCGCTTCATTTTCGCCTAAAAGCGAACTGGTACCACGGATTACAATACGCGAAGAGCTGCCCGGTTGGCCGGTGGACGACGTAATTTGGACGCCCGATATCTTTCCTGAAAGTGCATTCAACACATTAGGCTCTTTCGAATTCGCTATGGTCTCGCCACTAACCTGCTGAGTACTGTAGGTGAGTTGCCGCCGTTCTCTTTTGATACCAAGGGCTGTTACAACCACCTCGTCTAAATCGGTCAACTCATCGGACAGGTGAACCTCATAGTAGTCTCGGTTGTCGATGACAAACGTGGCCGGCTGATAGCCAAGCGAACTGACAGAGACGGTAGCGCCCACGTTTCCGGTCAATGAAAATGCACCGTTATTATCGGTTTGGGTTGTTGCCGATGCACCCTCGACCTGTACGGTCACTGATGCGAGAGGCGTGCCATCTCCCGATACAACTTTGCCATTAATGGCCTTCTGCTGGCCATAGGCAATCAAGCTACAAACCGTGCACAATAAGATAAGATAGGTAATTTTTTTCATACAATTCGGATTCATTTGTACCAGTTAATATTAAAAAGTTAATACATTCTCCGTCACACACCACAGTGACCACTATTAAAAAAACCCGGCCTCTTTTAATATCGAATAACTGGCTGCAAACGTCAATAAGACATTAACTATCGCAAAGATAACCGGATGCCTATGACGAGCCTAACCGCATATTGGCGTATACAAACCATAATTTAACTTTGGGTTCGCTGGCCCAAAGCAAGCTTATATTAGATGCCTCCCGACGGACAATATTGGAAATCCGGATAACCTCATTGCCGTCAATTTTATAGTAAGATTGCCCACTGCCGCCCCAGACCACCTGGGCGTAACCCTGCCCCGAGGCTCCTGCACATAATACGAACAGAGAACAAACGATATTTCTTAAGTATTTAATCATAACCGATGGTTTAGTTATCTTGATAAAAGTAGGACAACAACAGTAAAGTGGCTAACCCGATATTATCAGATTAGCCACCGAAATTAACCTAACTAACAGGCTATTAACCGTTATTTTCCTGAAATCTCCAGCAGCTCTTTCAAATAGTCGCCCCAAATCAACGGATTGGAATGCGTACCGTGGCCGGAGGTTTTATCAGAAATCGGTATCAGGATATATCTCCCCTGTTTTACCTTCCGGATTTCACGTTCCATTAAACCCAATTCGGGTGGATTAACCTGATCGTCTGCGGAGTTAATCGCAAATAATGGGGCTTTGATTTCAGCCAAATGAGGAGCCGGGTTATAGTCTCTGGAAGAATCATATGCATAAATCATGTCGTTGGCGTCTAGTATGGATAGGTAGCGGTTAAGCAGACGATCCATCATTTCGTCCGACTGCTCGCGTGTGGGGGCAGATTTCTGCCATTGCAACGGACTGCTCACCATATACATCATCGCCAGAATGGCTCCTGATAGCCCGACGCGGGGTTGTTCGCTGTATTCCCCCCCCTTCCAGGCTGGATCCATCTTTATCAATTCGATGGCCATTTTACGCTGTATGCGGTTTCTTCCCGCAATTTCAACTGGCAGACTGGCCAGCGGCATCAGTGCATCCATGAAATCAGGATAGGTATAACCCCACACCCAAGTATGCATACCACCCATGGATGTGCCGGTAACCAACCGTAGGTGATCGACGCCAAGATACTCGGTCAGCAACCGGTACTGCGCCTCGACCATGTCGTCGTAGGTATACTTCGGGAACTTCATGTGAAGTCCATCACTTGGCTTGCTCGATTGCCCGTGCCCAATGGCATCGGTAAGAACAATAAAGTATTTGGTGGCATCCAATAATTGCCCGGGACCGAAGAGGTTACCGGCAAATCGGCCACCAAGAAACCCATTTCCGTTGCCTGTTGTTCCATGCATAATTAGCACCGCGTTATTCACCTTACCATCCGCTCCTTTAGTTGGCTTGCCGATGGTGGTGTAGTGCAGGTTAAGTTTATCCAGTGTTTCTCCGCTCCGGAACCGGAAATCGCTCAATACATAATCACCCTCTACGGGCGTAGGGTAATTTTCCTGAGCAATAGAAAACCCGACCAAGCCGGTCAATACCAGTACACATACAACTAATTTTCTCATCATCATTGAATTTAAAGCTATCATCTTACTTCGCTAATTAACATCCCAAAATAATTTCGTTTCTACGTTATCTCCTCCGATTGCTGCGGCTGCTGCCGCATAATTATCTGCATTCAGTTGTTGCTCGTTTCCGGGATAAAGCATGCGATTAGGAAACCCCGAAATTGCATCTACCGCTAGCGGTAACTCCGGATAATCCAATCGCCTCAATTCCGTCCATCCTGCAAACGGTCGGTTATACAGTGCTATCCATTTTTGCGCACCTATTTTCTGGTGCCAGTTACCGGTAGCCGTTGCATAAGCCACGTCCGTACGTTGCAGGTAGGTTTGTGCTTCGGCAACGGTTCCGCCCCAGTAGCGGATAGACGCCTCGATGGCATTGCCGTAGTGTTCGGCCGCCGTACCGGATATGGCATACCCACGCTCTTTGGCCTCAGCCCGGTAAAATTCTGTTTCCATATAGTCCATCAACACAAAGGGTGCATCCGGGGCGGCGACCTTCGCACTCGGTTTGGACATGCCTGAAAAATTGCTGGCCACACCAACTACGCCGCCAACGTATTCGCCCTGGTCATTTACGCCAAAGAACTGTGACTTGCGAGGGTCTTCCTGAGCAATAAGCACATCCATGAGGTCTTTAGCTGCGATGAAATCGGTCCGGCCTGCCAGTACAAGTTGGTTGTACAACGGGTTGTTGTTGGGTGTGGCGGGATAATAATGTAGGATCGCATCGCCATCGGGTGAGGCGATTGCCCCTTCATTTGCGGCTTCAAATGTGCTTTTGGCCAACTCGTTGTCTACGTCCGCGATGGTCATCGCCATTTTTATCCGCAAGGAGTTCGCAAAGGCAATCCATTTGGCCATGTTGCCCTGATAAAATAAATCTTCGGATGCGGAAAACCCGGCGCCCGAAGCGTCCATCATGCTCACGTCCTGGGCCAGTCTATTGAGTAAATCTACATAAATGGTCCTAGCATCGTCATACACAGGAAATAAATTATCCGCATCGAGCGCTTGTGAATAAGGAATATTTCCGAAGGTATTCACCAAGATATTGTAGGCGAAAACCTGCATAACATCGATAACCGCCAATTGGTTGGCTTTTACCTTCGGGTCCATCGAATTATCTTCCGTGATAATCCGTGCAGATTCCTTCAAATCGTTCAGCACGTCCCGATACATCCGTGCCCACCACGATTGGTGGGTAGCCCGGGTAACGAAGTCGTATTGTGCCTCTTCCTGGATAACAGCCTGTGCCCAATGCTTAACGAAATGGCGGTAAATATTGGTTCCCACAGCTGCGGATACCAAACCGTCACACATACTTTTTGTGGCCCCTGTAAACAATGGCCCTGCGGGTACAACGGCAGCATTCTTTGTCTCCGTATTGAAGCGGGTGATATCCTTAGTACAGGCACTTCCCCCAACTATAAGCAAGGCCAATGATAATATTTTGATTGTCTGTCTCATCGTTATTGTGAATTTGTTCACGTTAATCGTACTATGTCCCTTAGAATGTCAATTTCACATTCAGACCGTAAGTTCTCGTTGTAGGGTAGGATCCACTTTGGTAACCTTGTATGTTACCGGCAGAGAGGTTTTCTTCCGGATCGGCATATGGAATATTTTTATGGATTAACCACAGGTTCCGGCCGATCAACGACAGCTCAATGCCATTGATATATTTGATCCTATCCATCAACTTCGATGGCAGCGAATAGCCAAACGATACCTCACGTAACTTCACGTAACTTGCATCATAAACAAATTCCGATTGCGGAAGGACATAGCTGTTATTGGAGGTGATCGTTACCCGTTGGGTATTCGGCTGACCATCGGCAGTGACGCCGGGAAGAATGACACCTCCGCCCGCCTCAACAGGGTCCCTTACGGGATTGCCCAGATCATTAACTCCGACCGATTCCTGCAATATCCCCGAGGCCTGGCCGTAGTACATATCCAGCGAGAACACATCGCCGCCTTGCTTCACATCAACCAGGAAGTTCAGCCTGAGATTTTTATACCGTAGGCTATTGTATGCACCCCCAATCCAGTCCGGATTCACATTCCCAATAGGGGTACTGGTAACAGAAGATACCGCATATGTGCCGCCAGCGTTGACCAGCGGCTGTCCGTCCAACAACTGGAAGGTAGCCCCTTGCAGTATCCCATAGGGTTCACCCACAGTCGCATTCAGACTTACACCACCCTGAAAGGAAGCCAGTTGGATATTCTTACTGTCGTTATTGAGCGAAACCACCTTATTCCGGTTACGGGTAAAGTTCAGGTTAACGTTCCACGAAAAATCGTTGGTTCGCACCGGTGTTGCATACAACGATACTTCGATCCCTTTATTTTCGATATCTCCTGCATTTACAAACTTACTGGAATAACCTGTGGCGGTCGAAACTGCCATCGGAATGATCTGATTGACCGTATTCGTGTGGTAGTAAGTCGCATCAAGCCCGAGCCGGTTATTAAAGAACGCGAGTTCGAGACCGATTTCCCGGCTTTTGGTGTTCTCCGGTTTCAGCGCTTCGTTATTCTTTGTTCCCGGTAACGAGAAAATCAAACCACTTCCGAACGGATCAGGTTTATCATAGATATCCATAAGGCTTCCCCACGGTGCGTCGTTGCCCACGGTTGCATAGTTAGCCCTGATTTTACCCGAGGAAAGCCAACCCAGGTCGCCCAGATGCTGGCTGAAAAGCCAACTGCCCGACACCGCGTAATAATTGTACGCATTGGCATTTTCGGGGAGCGTGGAAGAAATATCTCTGCGAATTGAAGCATCCAAGGTCAGAAACTCGCGGTAACCTAACGTAAAACCACCGAAATACCCATCCACGGCTTTCGGTTGATACGATTCCGTTGGGGCGGGCACCGTACCCTGCGAATTGGCAATGGAATAAAGCCCCGGAACAACGAGTCCACCGGACGTCTCTTGCGAAATCGAACGGTAGGAGTTTCGCCGCAGGTTAACACCCGCCACACCGTTTAATCGGAAATCAGCAGATAGTTCCTTATCCACCGTGGCCATGAGGTCGTAATTCGTTTCATTATACGTCCGGTCAAACCGGGAATACGAAGATACACCGATGCTTCCTACAGCTTCCCGCTCCTCGCCGAATTCGGAATAATTATCGACAGACACGCGGCCCATGATATTCAGCCAATCGTTTACCTGATAGTTAAGCGATGCGTTGCCGAAAATCCTATTGCGCTGATCATTTTGGAAGTTTTCATAAACGATCCAATAGATGTTGTTATTGAAGGCCGGCGTCAATACATCCGAAACGGACGGGTCCGCCCAATTCCATGTCATGTTCTTCCGCGTTCTGAAATAGGCATCCTTTTGCTCCTGGATATCCACATTCGTCTGCCCGAATTGCCGGAAGGTCACATTCACATTGCGCGATGCATCATAACCCGTCCCGTAGCGTCCCTGGCCGTTTATCTGCGAATAATTGGCTACGGCCGAGGCGGTCAATTTATCTGTCAGGTTATAGGTCGCCGCGAAATTGACAATATTCTTAAGCACCTGGCTATTGGGCACCGTACCCCGCTCATCATTCCTTACGTAGCCCAATTTAAAGGTACCTTTATCAGTACCGCCATCGACCATAATACTGTTATTGGTCGATACGGCGGTTTCAAAGAATGTCTCTGGACCATTCTTGGGTGCTACCCATGGCTTTGCAGTCATGTAATATGGAGATGTCGGATCGAACGCATCCCAATGAAAGACCATCAGATTGGGATCGTACCGTGGGCCCCATGACCGGGGCGCGAACGTAGGCACCACCAATTCCTCCGTTCCGTCACCATTCGCATCGAAATAAAGGAACCCATCACGGTCGTAAGGATCGGAGCGGCCTGCGCCATATTCCTGTTGGTATTTCACAAATGTCGATTTATCGATCTGGCCAACGGTTGTACCCGAGTTCAATGTGATGCCAAGTCCTTGCCGCGCTTTCTTGGTAGTGATCATAATGACGCCATTGGCAGCTCTCGACCCGTATAGCGCCGAGGCCGCCGCACCTTTCAGCACGTTTATCGATTCAATATCGTCAGGATTGATATCCGCCGCCGCGTTCCCGTAATCATATCCGCCACCTCCGCGTTGCTGGCCGCTCGCATTGTTTGTTGCATTGTCAATGGGTACTCCATCAATAACAAACAATGCCTGGTTATTACCTGTCAATGATTTGGCTCCCCTGATGACGACGTTAACGGAGCCGCCGATGGAATTACCCTGACCGATTTGCAAGCCCGAAACTTTGCCTGACAGGCCACTAGCCACGTTGCTGACACGCGTTACGTTGGCCTCACTGCCGGTAATGGATTGTGAAGCGTAACCGAGCGTCTTTTTTTCACGTGTGATGCCCAACGCGGTAACCACCACTTCGTCCAAATCGGAAGCTGAAGGTGCTAGTGCTACATCGAGAGAGGCGCCACTTCTGGCCGCGATTTCGACAGGGTCATAACCCACAAAGGAAATGACCAATATCGCCTGATTGGGGACGCTTAACGAAAAACGTCCGGATTGATCGGTCCGTGTCCCGATTCCGGACTGCCCTTTTACCACTACAGATGCCCCTGCCAGCGGTTCCCCCCGTTCGTCCTTCACCACACCGGTTACGTCTATTTCGTCTTGCTGTACTTGCCTTCCAACCCCGGCAGTTGGTTTAGACACAACATTCGGAATGCCGGGCTTCATCTTAACGGTGATCGTACCGGCGATCATCCTGAATGTCATATGCTGCGACGCAGTGATAGTTTCCAAGACATCCGCCACAGCGACATCCACAACATCGATACTGATGGGTGTGGCATGTTTGACAACTGCACTGCTGTATAAAAATTGATAATTTGTTTGCTTCGTTATCGCCGCAAAAGCATCCGTTATTGATGCATTTTTTAAATGCAGGGAAACCTGCTGGGCGCTAACTTCAGCCCGGACGGCGGTTACAAACACCAATAAAAGTAACGTCGCAATTTTCATGGTCCGCAAAATAATGCCGGCAATTGGCAAACGGAAGACGCTTGCTAATACGTTGCCCAAAAATAAAAGCTTATGCATACATTTGTAAAAATTAAGGTTAGTTAAATCATTGTATTTCTGCTGTTTTTGTCAGCTTAGCCTTGGTTAAAGGGGAGCGCTGCAACGCTCCCTTTTTTGGCTATTTTTCAGGTTATCAAAATGTGACCGTTACCTCCCTTCCTTTGATATCAAAATCAGCACCGCTGATATATTTCAACATTTCCAATACCTCAGATAAGTTGGCTCCACGCCGTATCCTTCCATTATAACCCTCCTGTGGTATACCACTTTCCTGATGATAAGAAACATCAATGTCATACCATCGCGCAACCTGTTCCAGTATTTCTGTAATCTGGTCATCCTTAAAGTAAAAGAACCCATTTTTCCAGGCCACGGCCTTCTCGACATCGGCCTGGTAGACCCTAATATTCCGCTTTACTTCTGCCTCCTCTCCGGGCCTGAGAAGCCGTTGCTCACTTTCATGAATGATTTTAACCGATCCTTCGATCAACGTAGTCGTAACTGCACCGTACCCGTTGGCATTAAACTGTGTTCCTAAGACCTCAATTTTCGTGTCATTCAAGGTCACATGGAAAGGCCGCTTATGATCCGGGCTTACATCAAAATACGCTTCCCCCCCAAGTGTCACTTCACGTGCGTCGCCGACGAATCGCAATGGATAGGTAAGCGATGAATTCGCGTTGAGCCACACGTGGGTGCCATCAGGTAAAACGGCTTGGTACTGCCCCCCACGCGGGGTAACAAGGGTTAGGTATTCTGGCAGTTTTGCATCGCCGGAACGGGCCATCTGCAGCAAGGTTCCGTCATCATAAGTAATCTGTTTGCCAGTGACAATACCCTGTTTACTACCATCCAGCTCCAGCTCGCTCCCATCTGCTAAAATCAATAATGCACGGTTGCCGCCTGCCAGTATCTCCTCATCACTCGTTACCGATTGATAACCAATAATATGCGTATGGACATAATAGCCTGTCACAGCCATACAAAACAGAACTGTCGCCGCAACTGCGATCGTCTGTCTCGAAATCCAACGACGCCGCGTCGGAAATTCCGCGATAGTTGCGCGTTGGATTTCCGACTTGACCCGGTCCAGGCGTTCAGACAATAAATCTTTTGTATATGAATCCAACCCGTCTTCATCGACCACTGCTTCCCGCAATTGAATTTCCAACAACCTATCTAAGGTTAATTCATCCGTATCGAAGTAGCCTATCAGTTCTTGCACCTCGTCTGGAGATGCAAGGTTGTTAACATACTTTTCCAGCAGTTTTTCGATATGTTCAGAAGGCTGTCCCATGGTCTTAATATTAATATAATACGTTGCAGGAGAAAAAACCTACCATAGGTATGAGTGATTTTTTTCTACCGGCAATGAACAGTTGTAATTTGTAGTTGGAGGGATTAGTCCAACCAGGCCTTTAGCATGATGAACAGGAATACAAGTTGGCTGAAATGGTTACGCACCAATTGCTGCCGGATTTTCTTAGTTGCACGTGATAATTGGTTGCCTATCGTCGCTATCGATAAGTGTAGGATCTCCGCAACCTCTTCATAACTTCTTCCGTCTATCTTGCACAATGTAAATATTTTACGCTGTTGTGAAGGCAGGTTATGGATAGTCTGATTTAATAAAAGGGCTGTCTCTTTTCCCAACACCTTCTTTTCGGTATCTTCATCATAAGTCAGCGTCGATGCAATCAATTCATCGATTATCCGTCTATCTTTAGCAGCTTTACGGAAAAAATCAACCACGAGGTTCTTTGCAATACGGAATATGTAGGGTCTAAAAGGTCGGTTTACATCAATGGCCTGACGGTTTTTCCAGATGTTAAAAAACAGGTCCTGTACTATATCCAACGCAACTTCACGCTCCTTTACAAGCCTGATTATGCTAAGGTAAACGGACGGACTATACCTGTTATATAGGGTGGTAAAGGACACCTCATCTCCACGCTGAAGTCCCAACAATAATTCCTTGTCTCCAATGGATGTTTGACTTTTCATACGAACCTTGATCCATTTCCCCCACGACAACTCCGGACCCGCTCCGGATATGCATTCACTCAGAATTAATAGCAGTTTAGCGCTTGGATAGCTATAACGTAAACACGTTAAACAAATTTAGAAAACGCAGGATCAAACGGCACAACGTATATTCACCAATCCTTTGCGAAAATTAACTATTGTCCCAACAATCCCTGACGCACCCGTTTGGCTGGGTAATCAAGATTGGCAACCGGCTTTATGACTGCCTTTACTTGGGATTTCCCGTCTTTATGCTGCACGGTATCGAATACAATGTCCAATCCTGCTTTTGCTAAATACCTGGCATAATTGATTTCCTTGGTAGTATTGATATATTCAAAAATCTCATCAAGTGGCTTTCCGGCCTCCGTTTCACAAACCATCCGTACCTCGGCTTCTGTGAATCCGCGTCGCCCATCTTTGTAGTAATCGGTGTAGAGTTTCCGCATCACATCATCCAACGAACGTCTATTTGCCGTCGCATGTCGGATTTCAATATCGAGCAGCATGGCAATAATAGGGCCTTTCACGTAATAGGAGACGGTTTCACCGGGCTTGCCGAACGGGCCGTCTTCCCATGTATTCCAGCTTGACTCGGCAAGTGTTTGCTTAAACCGGCCCGGATTATTTTCCAAATTGGCAATGACGGCCGCCCAGTCGTCAAGAACCTGCTGATCGCTCATCAATCCCGCCCTGCGCAACAGTACATTTTCGTAATAGACGGTTAACCCCTCTGCTACCCAAAGTAAATTGGTACGATTTGGCCTGCTATAATCAAACGGGCCGAGTTCAATCGGCCGGATGCGTTTTACATTATAATGGTGGAAGTATTCGTGTGCGATGAAACTCAACGTCTGTAACCGTCCGGGACCATCAAGCCCTTCTCCTGTAAAGCTTATCGCCGTAGAATTGAGTTGTTCTATTCCTCCTTGGCCAGCTCCTATTCCGATGAAGGTATAATGTGTGTAAGGGATTTCGCCAATGATGGTAGCCGCTTCCTGCACAATCTTGCGGATGTCGCGCATCAAGGCTACGCCGTCGAAGTCCGTTGACATGCCGTAACCAACAAATCTATGCTCGGCCCCGCCTACTTCGAATGGTGGTAGCGCCCGCAGATCTCCGATTAGGATCGGGCTATCGTATAGTATATCAAAATCGGCAGCTTCGAAAACACCTCGTTCGCCACCTACTCTGTCTAGCCCAGTTGCTATATCAGACCACGGCGACGCAACTGATACTCGGGCCGGACGTTGCAATTGTCCATCGATGTACATAAATACACCGGCGGGTTTGATAAATGCCCGATTGGTGTCAATATAGCTGGTAGCCACAAATGGCCGATCCGCAAGAACAGTATAACTAAGGGTAATTTCGGCCGCATCGCCACTAAAAATCCGCCACCCATCCTGCCCAAGCCGTTCCCAGTGCAGCGCTGCACCTTCGGTTGTTTGTGCAGCAAAGTCACACACCTTTTCGGGGTAATTCAATGTCTGGTAGTAACCTGGAGACCACATGGGCATACGGATATCCACATAATTACGCGACGCTGTCGAGAATCGCATAGACACATCTAATTTGTGTTGCTCCCGCTGCTGCATGGTTACAGCGAAATGCACCGTATCCCCCCGTGCCAGTACACTACCACAACACGTGATAAGCGTCCAAAGCGCTAGGCATAATAATTTAACCGTATTGCCCATTATACAGGCTGTATCGGTTTCTTCTTACGGATAAGGTAATAAACCGGAATGCCAATAGACGCGATGATAATCCCTGACCAGGTATAAGTCGGTTTGTAAACGGCCATCAATACGATGAAAATAATGCCCATAACGATGTAAATCATCGGCAATACCGGATAACCAAACGCCTTGTAAGGCCGTGGGATGTCTGGCCGTGACTTCCTCAATCGGAAAATACCGATAATGGCGAGTACATAAAAAATAACAACAACACTGGAAATCATATCCAGAAGGTCTCCGTACTTACCACTCAGGCACCAAAGAGCTGCGATAACGCACTGCAACCAAAGGGCTACGCCCGGCACGGAGAACTTGTTCAACAGGCCGACTTTCCGGAAAAAGAGTCCGTCCTCCGCCATCGAATAATACACCCTGGCACCGGCCATGATGAGCCCATTATTGCAACCGAAGGTAGAAACCATAATCATTACGGCAATGACCGTAATACCGACCGGACCGAATATCTCCTGTGCCGCCGCCATAGCCACGCGGTCTTTGTCTGATGCTGCCATCTGCTCCATGGTAAGCACGCCGGTGTACATCAGGTTGGTTAGCAGATACACCACGGTAACGATGATTGTACCGAGTGCCAGGCTTAACCCTACATTTCGGCTGGGGTTCTTTATCTCACCGGCAACCGATGACGAGGCGTGCCAGGAGTCACTGCTGAAAATAGCGCCAACCATCCCTGCAGCAATAGCACCCAATGCGGCAAACATGGTATAGTCAGCGAGGGAACCGTCGGCATTCAGCCGTTGAAGATTCCACGCATCGCCGGACAGCCAGTTGCTCTGCCACACGTCGCTATCAAATGCAAACAGGCCGAAGAGTATCAGGCCTAGCAAACTCACGATCTTGACAACAGTTATCGAGGTCTGTACCGCCTTACCGCTATTGACGCCACGGGTATTGACAACTGTAAGCACCAATATAACCACGATAGACACCAATTGCGCAGCTGATATCTGCAAAAAGCCCAAATCCCAAAGTATAACATCTTCATCCAGTTGCGGTAACAGATAGGCTGTAAATTTGGCAAATGCGACACCAACCGCCGCGATAGTTGCAGTCTGTATCACCGCAAAAAATGTCCAGCCGAATACGAAACTCACCAGCGGGTTGTACGCTTCGCGCAAGTAAATGTACTGGCCACCAGCTTTGGGAAACATGGCACTCAACTCCCCGTAACTTAAGGCAGCGGTGAGTGTCATGAATCCGGTAATTAGCCAGACCACCATGAGCCATCCCGCACTACCAGTATTGCGGGCGATATCGGCACTCACAATAAAAATCCCCGACCCGATCATGCTTCCTGCCACTAGCATGGTGGCATCCATCAAGCCCAATGAGGACTTAAATCCGCTTGTTGTTGTACTCATATAGAATAATTTCGGTTTGATTTGTTAATTAAAGTCATAAAACTTCCAGATTGGTTCATAATCTCTCGTTAATTTCTGATTAGTCAATGTTGCTCTAACCATTTCTATTGGCATGCTGTTTTGCTTCATAACCGCATCATGGAATTCCTCGAATGTCATTTTCCCGCTATCTACCAATTCATTCTTGATACTGAAAAGCTGGAGCCCCCCCACGAGATATGCCAATTGGTAGAGCGGGCTATAATTGGCTTCGAACGATCGTTTCACCTCGCCGTGTGCGTTGGCTGGTTCGTGGCCGACACGATCGACCAGGTAATCGACACATTGCTGGGGAGTCCACTCGCCCAGATGGAACTTGATGGAGAAGGTAATACGGGCGCAGCGGTGCATCCGCCAGAAAAGCATACCAATCCGTTCTTCGGGGGTTTTGGCAAACCCTTTGTCATACAACAACAGTTCCCAATACAGCGCCCAACCTTCCCCCCAAAAGGGAGTATTGAACGTGGAACGGCGATAAGTCTTATAACGACTGTTCATGAAATACTGCAGGTGATGCCCCGGCACCAACTCATGTTGCACGGTGCCTCGAGAGAAATACGGGTTATTACCCCGCATGCTCATCAGCTTATCGTCGTGGCTCATGGTGTTTGTGGGATATGACACACTGATTTCACGGCCACCGGTAAAGAATGGGTTTACCAATTGCCTTTCCGGAGTCATCATAATCATACCCCAGGTCTCTTCGGCAAGCGGCGGCAAAGCCATCAACTTATTTGCTTTAATGAACTGTACAGCATCGTCATTAAGCTTGATGATTAGCTCTGGTTGCTTTCCCACGGGCACGTAACTGTTTTTCACCTGCTCCTGGGCGGCTTTCCAATCGTCGCCGAAGCCCATTTCGCGTGACGCTTTCAACAGCTCCGCTTCACACCACGCAAACTCTTGGTCTGCAAGTTTCAGCAAATCATCTGCGGTATACGCAATCATCGCTTCTTTTAACTGGCGGTTAAACGCTTCACGGCCGATGGGTTGACCGCCAATGTTGCTACCGTCGTCAAATGGTTTGGCATCGCTTTTTGAGCGGATTAGTTTTTCATATTCAGTCAACGCTTCATCCAGTGCCTTGTATGGCGCGGGCACCCACCACGTAAACATCGGATCGTACCCATCGTAAAAATCATAGGCGCTTTTGAGTCTGGACTTCAATGCCGACACTGCATCTGCCAGGAAGCGGGCATCGTTCTGCGCTATGCTTTCCATCGCATCTACTGTTGCTTTCGTATTATTCAGCGTGCCCAGCGCGTCGTGCAACTGCTGCGCGATGGATTCGCCGTCCACGCTCGTCCCCCGCCGCCGCTTGGCTTCGAAGTCATAAATGGTCTCTGCAAAAGGCAGGTATTTTGCTACTTGCTGGTAGTGTTCGCCTTCGGCCTCCAGTTGTTCGATTTGAGCCTCGATATTTCTTTTCAACAAGACATAGTCTACCTGGCCATGTATGCTCATACCGCCAAAGTCCAATCCGGCGAGTTTATTGAGGTAATCCTTATCCAATTGGAGCAAACGTGCCCGCTGTTCGGGAGAATTAAGCGTCTGCGCACCCCAGCGGCCATAGCCACCAGACGACATGGGCCCGTAAAAATAGTCGACGGCACGCACGTCGTTGTCATACTGTACCACAAGACCCGACGTTTCACTTGCTTGTTCGTAGAGAGTGGCCAGCGTATTGCTGGTGTCCTGAGCATAAGAAGGCGATGCAGCTAAAGCAGCGGCGGAAATACCACACAATGCTATCTTTTTTATCATGAATTATTAGATTGGTTATTGTTAGTTAAAGTCATAGAATTTCCAGTTGCTTTCAAAATCCCGACGCAGTTTCTGTTTGGTCAACGTTGCGCGGACCATCTCAATAGGCAGGTAATTTTCCCGGATTATCCGATCGTGAAATTCCTTATATGTCATTTTTCCGCTATCGACGAGTTCTTTCTTCAAGCTCCACAGTTGTAACCCCCCGGTGAGGTAGGCTAGCTGGTAAAGGGCACCATAATTCGCTTCAAAGGAGCGTTTTACCTCGCCATGTGCGGTCGATGGCTCGTGCCCCACACGGTCTACCAAGTAGTCTACGCACTGCTGTGGACTCCAATTACCTAAGTGGAAGTTGATGGAAAACGTGATACGTGCACAGCGGTGCATCCGCCAAAAGAGCATGCCAATACGTTCTTCAGGAGTTTTGGCAAAACCAAGATCGTATAACAACAGTTCCCAGTATAGTGTCCATCCTTCCGTCCAGAAAGGAGTCCGGAATGCATTAGCGCGATAGGCCTTGTAACGGCTATTCATAAAATACTGGAGGTGGTGCCCCGGCACTAGTTCGTGCTGAACGGTACCTCGGGAAAAATAAGGGTTGTTTCCCCGCATGCTCATCAGCTTCTTGTCATGCGCCATGGTGTGCGTTGGATACGAAACCATGATATTTCGCCCGCCGAGAAAAAACGGACTCACCAATTGCTGTTCGGGAGTCATCATTACCATGCCCCAGGTTTCTTCTGCTAGGGGAGGCATCGTTACCAAGTCATTCGCTTTGATAAAATCATTGGCATCTTTATACAGCTTGATGATAAGTTCAGGTTGCTTTCCTGGTGCCACATAACTGTTCTTTACCTGCTCTTGGGCAGCTTTCCAGTCGTCCCCAAAGCCCATCTCCCGCGATGCCTTAAGAAGCTCCGCCTCGCACCATGCAAACTCCTGGTCGGCCAGCCTCAATAATTCCTCGGGCGTGTAGGGTATCATATTATCGCGTAACTCCTTGGCAAATGCATCTCGACCAATGGGTTTGCCACCGATATCACTGCCATCATCAAATGGTTTGGCATCTGTTTTATCAGCAATAAGCTTAGCGTAAGCCGTCAATGCGGTGTCCAAGGCCTGGTAAGGCGCCGGCACCCACCAAGTGAACATTGGGTCGTATCCGTTGTAGAAATCAAATGCATTTTTGAGCCTGGCTTTCAGGTCTGTGACTACTGCGCCCGCATAATCAGAAAGCGCAGCATCCATTTCCGGTTCTTCCAGTAATACAGCGCGAATACTTTCGAGCTGCTGCAAGGCACCGTGTAGCGACCCGGCTGTTCTTTCACCATCAACCGCCGTACCTCGCCTCCTGCGTTGTTCAAAAACATAAATGGAATCTGCAAACGGAATCCATTCGGCAATCTCGGCCCGGTTACGTTCTTCAAGTATTAGCGCTTCCTGAAGGGCCTCAATTTTCTGCTTCAACAGGGTATAGTCTACCTGGCCATGAACACTAAAGCTATTGAAATCCAATGCGCTCAGCTTATCAAGATAAGCTTTGTTCAAGACCTGCAAACGATCTAACTGCTCGGGGGAATGCACTGATGCACCCCGCCGTCCGTTAGATGCCATGGGACCATAAAAATAATCGATGGCTTGTACGTCCTCACCATACTGCACCACCAATCCCGAAACCTCACTCACCTGCTCGTAAAGGCTGGATTCCCCCGACTCTTGCTGGGCAGAAACCCCGTATGGAATGACAGCACTGAACAACAAGGCAGCAAAAACGTGACGTATTTTATATACCATAATGAAGACAAAATAAACCGCTTAAATCAACGACAGCAGGTTTCCTAACAACAGGTTAGCAATCGGGAATCAAATTACCCTGAATCGTAGCAACAAATATAGGATAAGAAAAGAAAGCATGCATAGCCACATATTAACATTTCTTGCCCTGATTTACGCACTACCTGTAACATCATTATGGCAGATACCAATCGGTGACCAGTCAGGCCGTCACCGATTGGTAGACTAAAAGCGCAGCAGCAAGATCCTCAACAGCCATTCCGGCCGACTTGAAAAGCGTAATTTTTTCGGCGTCGGTACGACCTGCATGCGTGCCTTTGCAAAGCTCGGCGATATCGGCTTTGACGTCTTCCGGTTTCAACAGTCCCTCAGCAATCGGGATGGCCAGTTCGCCCGTTTCATGGAGTGCACCTGCCCGCGAGTCGACAAACACCTCACTTCTACGGATGGCCTCGTCATCCACTTCCCTCGTCCGGGGCGTGTGCGATCCTATCAAATCAAGGTGTGTGCCCGCCTTCAGCCATTCGCCTTTTATCAATGGCGTTGGCGACAACGTAGCACACGAAATCACATCTGCTGCCTGCGCAGCACCGGCCAAATCGGTCGTGGCCAATACCGAGTAGCCCAAATCGGCCAACTGAGCGGCTACCGTTTGCGCCTTATGGTTATCCCGGGCCCAAAC
>Ga0182739_1001772_pt1 | contig 21448 bp, 17 predicted proteins | sample eDN5th30CBELigBY_FD_128873 | JGI IMG/M metagenome (GOLD analysis project Ga0182739, IMG submission 128873) | Enriched backyard soil microbial communities from Emeryville, California, USA - eDNA 5th pass 30_C BE-Lig BY (version 2) (version 2) | ecosystem: Environmental > Terrestrial > Soil >...
CACCGATAATCCAAACAAGGATATGGACCGTACCTCCGCTTTTTTGGGAATGGTATTCACTTCCTTGGAAATAGGCAAGGTGACAAATTTTTCCACCTCCTCCGCACTCCTTCCAGGCCACTGCGTGATGATTCGTGCGCGGGTATTGGTCACATCCGGATAAGCCTCAATCGGTGTATGCAGCAAGCTGAAGATGCCCACACCAAGTAATATCGCCGTGAAAAAGAAAACGATAAACGTATTTTTGAGCGAAAAGGACACGACATACTGTACCAGTTTATTCATCCTTTTATCCTTTCGTAAATCAGCAATTGATTTTTGCTGACGACATGCTCACCTGCTTCAAGCCCCTCATTGACAAAATACCATTGGTTATCCCGTGCGGAAAATGAGATTTTCCGGAGCTGCAGGTCGCAATCGCTATTGTAAACCACGGCGAAATACTGGTTGTCATCAAAAATAATCGCATCCGCAGGTACCGCTACGGACATCTGGCCACTTCTTCGCTCCACCGAAATATCGGCAGACATGCCGGGCTTAAGCCGAAGCTTATCGTTCTCGATCACCACCCTGCCCTTAAGAACGCGCCCTTCGCTATCAAACACTTGTGAGAGTGCGGATATCTTCCCCCGGAAAATCTCGTCCGGATAAGCCAATGTTCTTATTTCAACCTCCATGCCCGCTTGTACAAACTGCATATCCGTGGCGTATACGTTCACCATTACCCACACCTCATTTAACGCCGAAACCGTAAACAGCGCATCGCCATCCCTGATGGGCATTCCTGCATTCATCTGTTTTTCTACGATGTAACCGGTGGCCGGCGAGCGGATTTCAAATACGCCCTGCGCTGGGGTGGGATTAAAAAGCGCAAGGTTTTCCTGAAGGTGGCCGATTTCAGCATCCAGTCGCTCAAGTGTTAATCTGGCCTGTTCCAGGTCACGTTCGGAGGCGATACGGTCAGTATACAAACCTTGCGTGGCCTCGTATTGGCGTTCGGCCAACAGTCTTTCGTATTCAAGGCTCTTCTTTTCCGCCAGCATGGTATTGAGCGTCGGACTTTTAATCGTAGCAAGCACTTGGTTTTTTTCGACAAAGTCACCGAGGAAAAAATGGGTCTGAACGATAATCCCATCAACCCAGCTTACAAACTGTATAACCTTATCGGGATTATAGGACACTTCGCCAGTCAGCATGATGTGCTGAGTCAATTCACGCTCATACAGCGTATCGGTCACCAATCCGCTGCGTAGGTTGTCACTGAGGCAAAAGCTCTCCGGCTGCTCCTCCACCCGTTGATCGGGCTGGCCACATGAAACTGCGAAGGCGAGCAGTAACCAACCGTATGGTTTTACATTAGTCATCTGTTTTCGTCATTAATGGGAGTTGATCCCCTATGTAGTACCGTAAGGTTTCGATTTGGGTATATATGTCCACTTGATTGTCAAGAATATGGTCTTTAGCATCCAGATAAGCATCCAGGTAATCGAGATATTCAAGCAAGCTGATATCCCTTTGTGCAAAACGCTGTTGATACGCTTGCTGCAGCGTATTCAGTTCGGCCCCGAGGTCAGCCCCGAGCTTTTCTTTCTGTTCTATGGAAAGCAATAGGGCCTTCCAGACTTGGACAACCGCTCCGTCTACCTCGTTTCTCGTGTTCTCGGCCAGTAGCTGACTTCTGTCGACGGTAGCTTGGGCAGCCCGTATATTACCCTGGTTACGTTGGAAAAACGGAATGTCCATGGAAACGCCCACCCCTATAAAATCGCGCATGATGTTCCCTCCGCGGTCGTAATTGATCTGTAAGGTGAGGTCGGGTACCCGATGTGCCTTTTCGTAACTCAACTGGTGCTCGGCTTTGATTTGTTCCAATTGGGCAGTTTGAAGCGCCGTGCTGTTCGCCTGTGCCCATTCCAACAGGGTGGCCGGGGTGAGGGTTTTGAACGCTGCCAAGGGCACCTCTTCCGGCACACCGCCTACCAATATCAGCTCAGTGTGCGGTGCCACGCCCATAAGCACCTTCAATGCCTGCTGCGCAGCTTGGTTTTGCTTGCCGATATCCACAATGTCGCTGACCAGGCTCGCCTCCAATGCTCGCAGACGCACATATTCGCTTTTGCTTACATTGCCCTGCTCAAATTGTTTCCGGTATGCCTGCAAAAGAAGCCGCAACTGGGAATGTGCTTGCTGATAGATTACGGTGCGTTGTTGCGTGCGTTCCAATTCAGACAGGCGTAAGCGAAACTCTGTTTTGAGGTTCCGCACCAGGTCTTCAAATTGCTTCTCCGCAACCAGCACTCCCGCCTCTTCCACAGCCATCAATTTCTTGCGCTTGGCCGCCGTCTGGATAAGCTGTTCTACCTCCACCGCTATTTGGGCGTGGTTTCCCCATCCACTGGTGATGCGGCCCAACTCCTCCGGGGTTCCGTTGCTCCATAAGTTCACTTCACCGACAGAAAGCGTGGGGTTAGGCCATAGTTTGGCCTGCAATACGCGTGCTTTCGCCTCATCGATATCGAGCCTACCAGCCAATAGCCGCAAATTATGCCGGATAAAAACAGCTTCGGCCTCCGGGTAACTGATCGTTAACGTATCAGTTGCCGGCTGTGGAAAGACGTCCTTGGAAATAAGTACCACCAAGGCACACCAAAAAAAACGAGTACCCATCCTCATGTATTCTCCTTATCGGTGTTACCTTCCTGTTTAGGTTCCTCGGTTTGGCCGCGTTTAAATTCCCGCACACCCTGCCCCAATCCACGCATCAACTCCGGGATTTTTTTCCCACCGAACAGCAGCAGGCACGCTACGATGATGAGCAGCAACTCCTGACCACCGATGCCGAAGGCACCCAGCACGACGGATGTCGGATAAAGCATTGTTGTTTCCATTGCGGCAAAGGTAAATCCGCAACATTAGAATGGTCTTAGAGCCGAATTAGAATTGATTAAATGCCAGCTGGACGGTCGTTCCTCTATTTTTTTCGGAAGCCAACGAGAAAGAGATCCCATTCTGCTTGCAAATCAGTACAGCGAGCGAGAGCCCGATACCGCTTCCCTTGGTATTGCCTACATTGCTTCCCCGGTAAAACGGCTGGTGAATCAACTTCAGTTCTTTTTGGGATATCCCCACGCCCCGGTCTTGGATGGTGAGCTGTGATGCGTTTCCATGCTCGTCCAACCGGATAGTCACGGGCTTTTCATTGGCATATTTCACTGCATTATCGATGAGGTTATAAATCGCCATTTGTATCTGGCTGACGTTTCCTTTCACCTTCAATTTTTCCGGCACTTCGACCGCCACCTCTACGTTTATCAGTAATCGGGCATGGGGCCATTTCTCGAAAACCCGCTCCAACACATCCCATATCACCTCGTCGACACGAAAGGCTGCGTCGCTTTGGGGCGAGGTGCGCAATCCGGCGAGCACCATCAGTGAGTTCATAATCTGCTCCATTTCGGATACCTGCCCCAGCACCGTCTGGCTCACCTGCCGGTACTCCTCGGGCGATCGATCGCGCTGCCCGAACACCTCAAGGTGACCGGTGATGGCCGCCAGTGGTGTTTTAAACTCGTGCGAAATGTAGTTAATAAAATTCCGTTGGATGACGAATGTCTCCGAAAGCCGAAGTAACAAGCCGTTGAATGTATTGATGAGGTCATACAGTTCATCCTTAGACCGGGGCAAAGAAAGTGCCTGCTCCAGCGTATCTGCCTGCAGCGCACTGACCTGCCCGATGACCGATGAAATAGGCCGGTAGGCAACTTTAGAGAGCCAGGAGCTCAACAGGAAGATAATCACCAGCCCCACCCCCAATGCAACGGCCATCATCAGCAGTATCTGATTGCTTTGCGAAGCAAAAAAGGCGTTGCTGGTTGCTACGACCACTACAAAATCACCTTGGTTGTCCGGATAATGCATTCCGAAATAATAGTATTCCCCAACCTCAAATTGCATTTTCCCTGCTTCGCGTATGCGCCCCAGGGTCGCTTGCGTCAACTGCTCGTCAAACTGTCCGTTGCCATATCGCAAGTTATTCCCCGCGTCATATACTTTGACATCGGTCTGCTGCATTTCAGCTTCAAAATCTGCCCTAATCCGGTTGTGCTCACGCACGGGCAGTTCATCTTCTTCGAGGTAGAACATCGCCGAAAGCAGCCCCGTTTTTTGCAGCTCACTGAAAATAATCCGTTCGGACGACACATGGAACATATAATAAACCATCCATGCCGCCACGGCAAACACCACCCCGAAGGTGAGTGACGATACAACGGTAAGGCGATTGCGGATGGTCATAATAATCAGTCTATTGGGATTCCTTCCACAAGTACCCGGTGCCCTTCACCGTATGGATAAACTTCGTGCCCTTTTTTTCAATTTTACTTCGCAGGTATGAAATGTATACATCTACGACATTGGTATTGCTATTAAAGTCGATTCCCCACACCGCGTTGAGCAACTGCACACGCGGCAGTACCCGTCCCCGATGATCCAGCAGGTATAACAGCAGTTTGTATTCTTTGGGCGAAAGGTCCACTTGCTCGTCGGCAATAAATACCGCATGTTCATCGGTGTTTACCCGTAGTGGGCCGCTGCGATACTGCTCACCCTTGTCGTAATGGGCCCGTTTTGCTCGCCGTACCAAGGCGGTGATGCGCGAGACCAATTCCTTGAAATGGAAAGGCTTCACCAGGTAATCGTCGGCACCGCTGTCTAGCGCAGCAACTTTATCATCTAGGCCATCAAGGGCACTGAGTACCAAGATCGGGGTTTGATTGCGGCGGTGCCGGATGAGTTTCGTCAGCTGCACACCGTCAATGCCCGGCAGCATGATATCGAGCAAGATAATATCCCACTGGCGGTCCATTATCCATTCTCTTGCCGTTTCAGCCGTAATAGCTAAAGTCACTGCGTGTCCCACTTCCTCCAGCCCCTTTGCCACGAAATCGCTGATGCGGCTATCGTCTTCTACTAACAGTATATCCATCGAACACCAAAGTTAGCATTCGCGATGGCCAAATCAAATTTCGATGCTTACTGATACTGAATATAACTTGGATGTGGGGTCAGCGCAAGCACTTCATCCAATGTCATCATCCGGTGCGGAGCCGGTATCAGGTCGTTTTTATAGAAAAACTTGAATCCGGTAAACTGTACCGGTTCGCTGAAAACGTACCGGCGATAGGTATCCTTCTTAAGTGCAGGAGCACCCCAACCATCCATATGGATAAGCAGCTGCACTTCGGGACGTAGTTTAATCTGCCTATAATCTTTCACCATCCCCTGTGTAAACCGGTGCACCACAAGCACCTTTGGCGGCAAGTCGTGCGTGCGTACCAATTCGGCAAGGTGTGTCGCGGCAAAATTGATATCGTCTGCCGTGAAGTGACCTATCCGTTTGCCGGGTGGCAGATCGTCTTTCATCGAAAACTCTGGATCGATGCCCAGGTGCACGTGCGGCATGCGGAGGAAGGTGTCTAGCCGTGGGAGTTCTGCATGAAGATTGCTAAACCCAACCTGGATATCAAGGAATACCAGCGCATCTCTTTTTTTCGCAATACGGAGTACGGAATCAATCTGGCTGAAAGGCATCCGCGCGCGGAACTTCCCGTCGCGACCAGCACTTCCCTGTGCGGTAACCGCGATATAATGTAGCGCCGGAATTGCTTCGGTTGTGGTATCAGCTGCGTTCCAGTTGGCGACCTCTTCATCCAGCTTCGCCAGCATATCATCCGGAGGCAATTCGCCAAGGATACCCATTCTCGCCGAATACAGGTTACCATAGAAAGCGACAATCCGCTTGTGTGGTACAAGACCTCCCGGCAACGGCTGCGGCTGGTTAGCCACGGGCCAGCGCCCTGTCGTGTCCCCGTTGGCCAGCGCTTGGAGTTTCGCCTCGTAAACAGCCTCATCCTCTGCCTCTTGCGGAATTTCGGACTGCAGAACCCCGCCATCGTCTACCACTGCGATGCTTTCGTCGGTTCCGGCCAGCGACTCATCGGTTGTATTTTCAGTCGAATAGCCATTATCCTCCCGAAACTGGCATGTAGCGAATAACAACGACAGGACTAATACGGAAGAAAGAAGAGCCGGGTAACGCATGTGTGCAACATTCATCGCCGCAAATAAACGCAAAAAAAACGACACCCCTTATACACCGGGGCAGCGTCTATCCTATTTTGGGAATGGATGAGACATACTGCTCGTATTCTACTTGTTGCTGATGAATAAAGGCGTTTTCCGCCAGAGAACCTACCACGGCGTCCCGTTCAGCTTCGTTTTCATAGACCATCAGACGGAACCGATTCTGGTAATCTTTCGCCCTTGTTTTATGGATTTCCTCGCAAACCCATTGTTTCGTCGCGACACTTTCGTCGATAACCTGTTGGATAAACGCCGCTGTCAGCTCGTTTCGTTGCATACCGTTTATCTCAAGCAGCGATGCCAAGGCATGCCCCAGCTTATGCGCCGGGTAATTGACACTTAGCCTATGGTAGCAGTGGTGTACCTCCCCCCACTCGCTAAGTTTGCCCTCGCGGATATCGGCCAGCAGTGCATTAAGGTCCTGCTTCCGAAAGAGTTGTCCCCCCACATCTTCAAATTGCTCCCGCTGGCAAGATGCTTGGTTTGCGGGGTATTCATCAGCGAACTGGGCAAAAGTATGGGTATCGAAATACTGTTTCAATTGGGTGGCACCGTAGTAAGCAATCATCCGCCGATAGATCTCGTAGCCCTCGCGCACTTTGACAAGCACCACCCTGCGCTTCGAATTTTCCACCCCTGCAAGCGTAATCTCCCTGGCATGGAGATCGATGTCATTATCGGCAAGGATTTCACGGCCGCGCTGGGCACATTCGTCTGTACCGGTCAATTCCGGGAAGAACGACTTACCCACTGCAATTTCCATTTCACGGAGCGCCGCAAACATCTCATTTACGGTATCGGGCGCTAACACATCATATTCAAAGTATTGGTTCTTCAGCGAACGGCGGTCGCGACTAAGGAATTTCGTGTTGTTCCGCATCAACGCATACATATTGTATAAAAACCAGTACGCTGGTAAAATGACCAACCGATCATTTGCCACATCGTTACTCACCACGGCAAAGGGCAATCTGATGTCCAGCTCGTACATAAAATCGCCCTTGGCGATGAGTGTATAGGAAGCGAAGCGCGAATTATGTTTGAGACTCACGCAGAGTCCCGGCCAGAAACCACGCCCAGCTACAATCTCACCGTCTGCTGCCCGGGAGTTGTGATTCGATCCTACAGTGGCACCCGCGGCCATATTGCTCTGGCCCATTACCAACGCCGCGCAGAGGAACGAATTGTTATGGTGCTGCTCGTGGGCTGGGAAAATCAGCGAATTGAGCACCTCACAACACGAGATAGTACTATTATCGCCCAGAAAAGAGTTGATGAGTCGTGCGCCATACTTCAATTGCGAAAATGCGGAGAGGATAAAACGGACGGCCTTAACCCCATAGAAGATGCGGCAACCATGGCCTACAATTCCATTGACCAATTCGCATCCCTCACCAATCTGAGTATAAGCACCTGCAATCGAATTGACCGTCACATTCTTCAGCTTATTGACGCCCTTGATGTAGGCATCTGTGCCGATTTTCACGTCCTTTATCGTATCCGAGTTCTTAACAACCGTCCGATGGCCGATGGTACTGTAATAGCCCCGGCGGGTATCGAAACCAGCCAGTGTCATTTCCCGGAAACGGGCCTGTAGTCGACTATCGTGCCGGTTGCGCGTCCATAAGTAGACGTCTGACGCCTGCATCCCATCGAAGGGGAGCACCGCGCGGCCGCCGTTTTCATTGCAGAGTTCCAACGCAATCAGACTGTTTTCAGCATCGCCATCTTTCAGGATACCGTTTCCGAATTTCGCATTGCTGCTCGTTTCCATCTCGTTGATGTTGAATAGCACAACCTCATCACCGAGGATAAAGTGGGCCATATAATGCACATTATGGATGGCGTTATAACCCCCGATATCGCAGCTTACCACCACACTGTTGTAGATACCTGTAGGCAACTGGAGATCGCGGTAATCCAAAAAACTGGCATCCATATCGCCGATACGTACACGACCGTAGAACGAGGACTGTTGTATCTGTGCAGGAATGAATCGATCCGTTACGCTAACATCGGCCCAATTGGGTGAGTAGTTTCCGTTACGGATAAGCAACTCGATTTCTACGGCCTCAAGTTGCCGATAAGTATATGCCGTTAACTGCTGTGTATCGCGTCTATCGTATTCATCTTTCCCTTCCAACAGATATTCGGCAGGAATAAAATTATACCCTAGGGTATCCAATGGTTTTCGTTTCGGTGTCATTGTCGGCAACTTCTTATACTGCTATCCACCTATATGTCGGTGAAGTGAAAATGGTGTAGCCGCTGGGCTACAAATCGGGTGTAAAAATAGTATTTTTAAGGTTAATCAATCGATTGTGTCTGGGTTTTCGACAAGGAGGATCGATTTAGGGCATTATCATCATTCATCGGGGTCGCCAATGGCAGGTTATAGCAAAATGAAGCGCCCCCTTCGGGATTGTTCATTGCCCAGATTCGGCCATTCATTTTTTCAATCATCTCGTGGCAGATAATCAATGCCAGACCGGAGCCGCCGCTTGCCCTGTCGGACTGTTCTTTATCAAACAGGTGAGGCAATAGGCTTGGCGGGATTCCGCTGCCGGAATCCGCGATACGGACCCTCGTATGATTACCTCCGTCTTCCACTACGGCGGAAATAACGATGCGTCCGCCGTTGGGCGTGTGGCGTAACGCATTGCTAATGATGTTGCGATTGACGAACAAGAGCATTTCGCTTTGGGCAAGTACATCAATCGTTTCGGGAATGAAGTCCATCACTGCGATGCCTTTCTGATCGGCCACCATTCGGTTGTAGGCTAGTGCCATCGAGAAAACTTCCTTAAGGTTTACGACCGACGGGGTGTAAGCCAGCCCCACCGTATTTAATTTCATCCAGTGCACCAAACCGTCCATTGCCTGCAGGCTCGTACGGGCGTTCTGGCTAACCTGATCGAAAACGTACTGCCGTTGCGAATCACTCATATGTTCAACCATACCACCTTCGCCCAACATCAACATCGATGATAGCGGCTGCCGCAGGTCATGCGAAATGATCGAAATTAATTTCTGATGAAACGCGTTGTTGTCTCCAAGCTGTTTGTACTGCTCTTCCAATCGCACATTAATCTCTTTTTGGCGTGTAGCCAACCGACGCTTATTGCGATACAGACGGAAAATGAGTAGGGAGAACCCAACCGCCAGCACGCAAATGACTCCCAATGATATAGCCAGCATACGGCGGGAATGCAACCGCGCCTCGTCTGCCGCCACCTGCTGTTCTTTAAGCGCCAGCTGGAGAAAATCCATTCCCGTTTTCTGACTTTCAAGCTCCTTGTCGCGAGTAAGCGCCAACAGCTTTCGGCTGTACGCATTGGCCTGAGGCGGCACCGGCTGCATTTGTGACAGTACTTGATATGCCTGCGCCATCGTCTGGAAATGAAGACCCTGATACCCTGTTTTATCGGCCAGTTCGATGGCCCGATCGAAATATTGGATGGTGCTGTCTACTGCTAACGGCAAAAACATGTTGGCAAGCTCCATGTACGCCAATGCCGTGAAATATTCATAACCAGATGTTTTCGTTTCCTCAATGACAGCGCGTTGCAGCGGAATGACTTCACGTGGTGGCATACCGCTACGGAAACGGGTAGCGTTACGCGTTAGCCGCGCGATAATCAAAAACCGCTGGTTACCCTGCCGTTCGGCTAGTTGCTCCGCTTCATCAATTAAGGGGCTTACATCGGGTGGCTGCGGCGTGAACGATTGTGCCATCGCAAGGTTAAGCAGCACCAGTGGCCTGATGGAGTCTTGAGGGATGCTCTTACTCAGCTCGTATGCCTTACGGTATTGTGATATCGACTGATCCAACTTGCCTTCGAAACTCAGCAGCACACCGATATTCATGGTTACTTCACAAACTTTCGACTTGTTTTTCAACCGCTCAAAAATCGTTAGCGATTCGTTGATGTATTTATAGGACAAGTAAGGGTTCACTTTTTCCTGGTAGTAGAAGGCGAGTACATTAAGGGCTTCCGCTTCGCCGGCCTTGTCATTAATGCGTTTAGCGAGATCAAGTGCCCGCGCTCCGAAATAATAACACGAGTCTAGTGACCGGTTGGTATACAGCATGCCCAATCGCGCATACAGCGCTACCTGCTCCATGCTGTCACGCAAGGCAGGAATACGTGCCCTTAGTGCGGAGATGTCTTTGATTTGAGCCGCCAACGGGCTGTTAAACACAACCATCGTCAGCACAATACACGCTAATTTAGGCGCTAAGCGTTTCATTTACAGCGCCAAATATAGAAAATAGTTTAACAAAACCAAACAATTAAACCCCTGATTTCCGGTATTGTGTGACCGATGGGTGTAAGATACTTTTGTATGATGAAACGAATCTCTATATTCACATGGTTGGTGTTGATCATCGCTGTGTGGTCTTGCAAGGCACCCGAGCAACCGAAAACGGACCTAACACTTATCACCAACGGAAATCCCGTGGATACGCTGCAAATCATTGATGAGTTGCGGGGATTGCTGGCTCTTACCACCGGACCTGATGCGTCGGGCCGATCGTTTACCGTGACAGCTGCCGGAAGCGGAGACACCTTGAAACTGGCGGTTCGCCCCGAGTTGACTGACGCCCATAAGGAAGTCTTCGGCGCACTGCTGGACACGCTTAGCAGCCACCCGTCTGCCTGGTCTCCCGCTGCATTAACATTGTTTTATTCAGATAATGATCGGGAAATCGCCGAATTACTCCAATTGGATACGCTGAATGGGTATCCATTGGCGATTGACCATGCGTCGGCCCGATGGACTTATGAAGAAATGCAGACATTCATGACGGGCCCACTTGCCAGTGGCGCCGCGGTTTCATACCTCGACTACCGGTTGAAACAGCCGCTTCCTTCTTCCTCCTATACCCTGGGATTGGACAAAACATCAGGCGAGACCAATGAAGCCGCCGAATTGGTTTCATCGATATTAGGTGCCGTGGGGCCCATCTCGTCAGCATTTAAGGTGACAAGTGATGATACTTCCATTACGCCACTCTGGGATAGTTTGCGCATGAACCATCGTTTGCATATTGATAGTCTGCAACTCGCTGTTCGTTGGGCTCATGTTGAATTCCCTTACCGGGAATTTTCAAGGCATACCGACCAGGATACAATGATAACCTCAAGCATTGACAAGTTGCGCAGTACGCCACCTTACCTGTTCCATGCGTTGGTCGCCCCGCGGCTTTCAAGGATTATGACCGGCTATCGGTGGAATCCCTGATAAGTTCAAAAACAGAAAAGCCCCACATTGCTGTGAGGCTTTTTGTAGTGGGCGATACTGGGTTCGAACCAGTGACCCTCCCGACTGTAGGTCGGGATGCGCCGAACCAGCCGAGCTATGCTCCCGCAACCAGCCATTCAATCCGCTTGCGGCTTTTCCATGATTTTATCTCACGCTCACGGAACATAACAGCTGGTTTAGAAGCATAAATTTCATGATACACCAACTCCCAGTCAGAAGCACTACCCGTAAACCCCCGGTGATTCGAATTATGCCGCCGCAAACGCTCCGGGATATCCCTGCAACTGCCTACGTAATAACGGTCTCTTTTCGTAGAGTAGATGATATAAAGGTAATGCATGGCCTATAAATGAAAACACCCGCCGTATAGCGGGTGTTCCTGTGGGAGATACTGGGTTCGAACCAGTGACCCCCTGCTTGTAAGGCAGGTGCTCTGAACCAGCTGAGCTAATCTCCCTTTATTTGTTGCTCCTTCGTCCATGTGACCCTCCCGACTGTAGGTCGGGATGCTCTGAACCAGCTGAGCTAATCTCCCTTATTTGGGTCTGCAAATATAGCGCAGTTTAACGATATACAAAATTATTTTTTTCATTTTTTTGCCAGCCCATGCATATAGTTGTAGTTTTACGGTTTAATTCAAAACCAATATGAAGCATGCGCGTATATTAGTCGTTGACGATGATTCCGATGTATTAACCGCTGTACGCTTATTACTCAAACAACACGTTGCAGCAGTCATTACCGAGCACAACCCTGAACAAATCCCTGCGGTGCTCTCAAAAGAAAAGCCCGACCTAGTACTCCTGGATATGAACTTCAAGAGCACCATCAATACGGGCAATGAGGGGCTTTATTGGTTAAATCGTATCAAATCAGTCAGGCCTGACCTGCCCGTCGTGATGATTACGGCTTATGGCGCGATCGACCTGGCCGTGACATCACTCAAACAGGGTGCGGCAGACTTTGTCGTGAAACCCTGGCAAAACGAACAGCTGATTGGCGTCATTGCCGATCTGCTCTCACCAAGGGAGCGTAAAAAAACCGGGGAAAACAATGTAAATGCCGATCTCGAATTTATCGGTGCATCTCCCGTAATACAAGACTTGCGCTATAAAATCGGCAAAATAGCGCCCACTGACGCGAACATCCTCATTCTGGGCGAAAACGGCACCGGGAAGGACCTCATCGCCACCGCGATACACAAGCAATCAAACCGCGCAGACAAGCCATTCATCAAGGTAGACGTCGGCGCGTTGACGGAAAGTTTATTCGAAAGTGAGCTTTTCGGGCATAAGAAAGGGGCATTTACGGATGCCCGAGAGGATCGCATCGGTCGGTTCGAGGCGGCTAATGGCGGCACGCTTTTCCTCGACGAAATCGGCAATATCTCACTTCAGCAACAGGCAAAGTTATTGAGTGTACTCCAGAACAGGCAGGTTATCCCCCTCGGTAGCAATAGCCCCCTCCCTGTGGATATCCGTCTGGTTTGTGCAACGAATGTCCCGCTGGCCGACCTAGCCAATGAAAATCGCTTCCGCAAAGATCTTATTTACCGCATTAATACGGTAGACCTACAGGTGCCGCCACTTCGGGATCGCGGAGATGACACCCTCCGCATTGCGCGGCACTTCCTCGGCAAGTACGCGCAGAAATACCTGAAGGCTGCCACTGATTTTGATAAGCGGGCGGAACAGAAGCTCCTCGACTACCACTACCCCGGGAACGTCCGTGAGCTCCAATACAGCATCGAACGGGCAGTTATCATGACGGAGGGCGAAATCCTGGGAGCTGAGGATCTCATCTTTTCGCCGATTGAGCAAGCGCCAACCGCCGATCGGAGCAGCCAGGCTGACGCGGACCGGCACAACCTGGTGGAACTCGAACGGATTACCATTGCCAATGTTGTTGAAAAACACGGCGGTAACATCAGCAAGGCCGCCAGGGAATTAGGCATCACCCGCACGGCATTGTACAGGCGACTGAGCAAATACGATATCTAGGCATGCAGCGGTTCAGGCGGTTGATTTTTTTCCGGGCAGTATTGCTCATTGTCGCGTTGACTGGCCTGGCCTATTTATTATTCAGGGGGTATTATGGTTATGCTGCTGTACTCGCTCCTTTTTGCATCTGGCTGCTCGCACTTAATTTCCGTTCGCAGTTGCGCGCATACCGCGAATTGGAAGAGTTTGCCGAAGCGGCGCGATACCGGGACTTCACACGTCACTTTCCCCTCAGCCATGCCCGAGCGGAACTGCTCCCCCTTCGAAGTGCATTTAATGAAATCAATAGCGTTTTCAAGAAAATAAGCGGCGAACGCGAAACACAATACCAATACCTGCACCAGATATTGGAAATCGTAGATACGGCCATCCTCTCCTACAACACTGAAACACATGAGGTGATGTGGATGAACGAAGCGTTCAAGAAGCTATTCGGTATTCCCTATCTGCACCGGTTTGAAGGCCTGCAAAAGAAAAATGAGGATCTTTATCAGAAGACGACAGCGCTAATCCCCGGCGAGCACACTTTGCTGAGCGTGAACTCGGCAAAAGGCAATATCAAATTGCTGCTCACCGCCAGCCACTTTCATACGCCAGAAGGCAAGTTTCAACTTATCGTGTATCAAAATGTCAATGAGGCCATTGACGAAACCGAAGCCAAAGCCTGGCAAAAGCTGCTCAGCGTACTCACCCATGAGATCATGAACTCCATTGCGCCCATATCGTCCCTCGCCGATACCCTGAAAAGCCGATTGGACGCCTTGCCCAACAGCGAGGAACTGGAAGATATCCGGCTGGGTACCGAAACCATCAAACGGCGCAGTGAAGGGTTGCTCAAATTTGCCGGCACGTATCGATCCCTCAATAAAATCGAAAGGCCGAGCCTGAGCACCGTACGGGCTACCGATCTGTTTGAAAACCTATACCAGCTCATGGAACCCTCTGTCATCCAGAAAAACATTGAGCTGGATATTATCCTGAAAGACACCCAACTGGTTCTGGAACTAGATATCAACCTCATCGAGCAAGTGTTGATTAACCTACTGCTCAATGCAATGGAAGCGGTAAAGGATGTTAAAGAACCCCATATTGCCCTCTCTGCTTCGGCAACCGATGGCAAACCAAGAATACAGGTAAGTGACAATGGCAGGGGCATCCCGGCGAATCTGCTCGAAAATATTTTTATCCCGTTTTTTACTACCCGCAAATCGGGAAGTGGCATAGGGCTCACACTAAGCAAGCAAATCATGCTGCTGCACGGCGGCAATATCCTTGTACATAGCGATGAAGGTAAGGGGAGTATTTTTACCCTACAGTTTTAACAATTTGATTACGAAACCGAGATGAAAATACTGATGGTATGTCTTGGCAATATCTGCCGATCACCGCTTGCACACGGCGTTCTGCAACACCTGGCAAATCGAAAAGGGCTTCCGTGGACCGTCGACTCTGCCGGCACCGGCAACTGGCATGTAGGCGACCCGCCAGATCGTCGTTCAATCGCGATAGCCAAGCAGTATGGCGTCGATATCAGCAGGCAGCGCGCTAAACAGTTTGCGAGCCACCATTTCGATGAATACGACCATATTCTGGTGATGGATCGCGACAACCTGCGCAACGTTTTGGCCATAGCCCGGACCGACGAACACCGGGCACGCGTGCAACTGTTCCTGCCCGACGAAGAGGTGCCCGACCCGTATTTTGACGATGGCCTGTTCGATCCCGTCTATCAGTTGGTGGCAACACGATGCAAGGAGTTGGTGAAAGAATGGAGCAAGGACAGGCAATAAAAAAAAGCGTCACCGAAGCGACGCTTTTCCAGATACTAAAACAAACAGTTCATACTTACTAAGTAATTTACCGTTCTCTTTGAGCCGATCCGCAATCGGTACGGCTATATCGTTATTATTGTTGTTTCGTTAAAAACCTTCCCATAACGGTTAACCTATTAACCACAATACTGTGCCAATTTAACTTGATCGCCTGTATCCACCTTCCGGAAACATGTATTGGGTTGGTGTTCAACTTGTTTTGATAAACTCAAAACCGTCTGCATAGGTTGAACCCGACACACCGGGCTTCAACCCTGCCTATCGGCTCCCCACTTTGTAGAATAATTCCCCAAAAACAACTACCGCCCTCTTGCTGCTTGCATATAATCGGCAAGTTAGCTAAGTTTGCGAGGTGAACGCAGCGGTGGTAAATAAGAAGTGGGGTGAATTGCAGGTTAGTACGGCAACCCAGTTTGAAATGGAAAAGCCCGACATTAAAGTCATGCTTTTTCTGATCGGCGTACAGGAACTTGGAAAAGGACCCATGAAATTCAATAAAAGGCAGAAGGAAGAATTAATGCATATCGCTACCTGCCGTCTTTTCAGTGCCATGGGCTTTTACGAGCTGGAAGGGCTCGATCAAGACGGCTGGCCCCACTGGCGACTCCTCAAGCCTATCCCCAACTATACGCTTCTGGAACAGGAGATGGTCATCAAATCGCTTATAATTGACTATTTCGAGGAAGGGTTGTAGGCCATGGCGCTTATCATAAAAACATAGAGAAAAAACGAAATTTGTAATACGTGAAAAGAATCCTCCTCATCATCGCGTTGGTGGCTTTCCATACCCTGCTTCAGGCAGCCCCACCCCACAAATATGTGCGTATCATCACCTCCGAAGGAGAGTGTTTATTAAAATTATATGACGAAACACCGCTGCACCGCGACAACTTTGTGAAGCTGGTGCGCGAAGGGTATTACAATGACCTGCTGTTTCATCGTGTTATCAACCATTTCATGATTCAGGGTGGCGACCCCAATTCGCGCTATGCCGCAGAAAGGCAGCAGCTGGGTGAGGGCGGGCCCGACTACACCATTCCGGCAGAATTCAGCGACAGCCTGTTCCATAAGAAGGGCACCATCGGTGCGGCCCGCGACGACAACCCGGAGAAGGCATCCAGCGGCTCCCAATTCTATCTGGTGCAGGGACGGACGTTTAGCGACCGTGGCCTCGACAGTCTTGAACAAATCCGCCTTGGAGGGCGGAAAATCCCGCCGCATCAGCGTGAGGTGTATAAAACATTGGGCGGCACGCCCCATCTCGACCAAAGCTATACCGTTTTCGGCGAACTTATCGCTGGAATTGCCGTGATCGATAGCATTGCGGCCGTACCAACTGACCGTCATGACCGCCCGTTGCAAGATCAACGCATGGAGATGGTGATGCTTACCCGGCGTGAGGCTATTAACTTGGAACGTGAACAAGCCGGACTAGAACCCCGCGATAATATCTTCACCAAGTTCCTGGATTTATTCAAACCTAAGTACTGATTGCCGACCGACCACTAACCGCCGGTTACTGGTCCTTCTTACCAAACACACGCTTGAAGAAGCCGCCCGTCTTTTCGGATGCTTTTTTGGCATCTTCAGCCGCATTCATTAGTCGTTGTTCGCGTTCGGGGCTAATACCCGCGCATTCCTTAACCCCCTGCAATAAGCTTTGCCAAAGCGTTTTGAAGAATGAAAACGTTTCCGGGCGTACATAATTGATGTGCCCCGTATGGTATTGGCCGTTCGCATCGGGATTGCTGTCGTTGATAACGAAGCTGTTGGCGAGGAAGGAGATCACCTTTTTCGATGACTTTTCCCCCGCTTGATCATTAGTCAACAAATTTATTTTCATATTATTATAATCGAAACGCATTGACCCGCGTGCTCGGCGATCATCTGCCTTTACATCAAAATTAAGCCCTTTGATGTTCGCACTGGCCACTTCGGCATTCAGCAGCGGTGTGAGGATGCGGTTAAGCGGCTTACCGTTCATGGGGCCGAGCGTCCCTTTATAGGTGTGGGCACCGCGATCGTCGAGCATATCGAAGGTAAATTCCACATCCAGCTTGCCCGTGTTCATCATATATGTTGTCAGGTCGGCCACCATCGTTTTATTCTGCAACAGGGCAAGGGTGTCGTTAGTAACATTTCGGAACACGCCGCTGGTGCGCTCAAACGTTATTTTCCCTTCTTTCTTATACTTCCGGCCCACCTCAGCGTAACTGATATCCACATTGTTCAACAACACCGAATCTATCTTAATCGGCTGCTTCAACTGGAGTAACAGCTGGTGCGGAGACTTACCGATCTTGTTCGTCGGCTTCTTCGGATAACGTAGATCGTTGGCTATCGCTACGGTACCACTGTCGATGTGCAAGCTTCCGGCATAGAGCTTCTGGCTATGGACAAACCGCTGTAAGTCGATGTCTTCAAGCCTGATGGTCGGAAAAGCGATCACGGCCATATCCTTTGCCTGTTGCTTCCGTTTAAAGTATTCCGCCTTGCTCATCCGTGGCGCATATTTGAACCCCGAAAGTGTCACTTGCTTGTAGAGTGTGGCTATTTGCAACCGATCGAAACTTACATAGTAAAAGCTGTCGGGCGTTTCATAACGAAAGCCAGGCATGTCGATATCAATCGCACGGGTATGGTAAAACCGCGCCGTATCGAACTGCGATAACGAATCGATGAGGATGTCGCTCACCTTCACGTTCAGGTTTCGCAGGACCGTTTCGTTCCGGGAGGAATCCGTCTCTTTCGAAAACTTGAACTGGATATCATTAAACGCTATCCGCGACACGCTCACCTCGCGGAGGATGTTCGATATCCGTTGGTAGAGGGTACGCTCATCGCGCTTGGTCTTTACAGTATCATTGTATACGTGGTATTTGTTCATCACGTGGATGCTCGGTGTGTCGATGATGATGTCGTCGATATGCAGTTTGCGCTCGGTAAGGATCCTGCGGGGATGGAATTGCCTGATCCGCAGGTTTGCAATGTTAATGTGATAAATATTATCGGGTGCCTGTTGCAAAAGCTCCATCTGCCCGTATCGGTTGGTATCAGCGGTGAGCCGTAGGTTTTTGATGGAAGCATTCCCTGTAATCAAGTTGAAATCCAGTCCATCATAAGCAATGAGGTATAGGCTGTCCGTAGCGTTTATAACGGCTTCCTTGAGCTGAGCGTCCAATATCGGCTTCCAGTGACGGCTCAGATACCAGGCACCAATCGCAGCGACAATCAACAGGCCAACCACAACGCCGATTATCCATTTCCAGACAGGCTTCATAAAAAAGTAAACGTTAATTCTTATAATCTCTTTTATTTTCTACTTTGATCGTATTGACCGAGAAACAATAATTGGTTATGAATGTTTGCGTGCAACGATGTATTTGTGGTTGATTTTCTACAAGAACGTTTGCGAAAATAGGCGCATAAAAAAACGGAGAACCGCCTCTTTCGATTTGAATTCTCCGTTTTTAACCTTAAGTACAACCGTAGTTGCAAATCAGGCACCAAGTTGAGTATCTTCACTGGCATTCGTTTTATGCGATTGCTAATGAAAGCAGTTGCATTCGTCGTTTGCAGCTTGCCACGTACCGCTTCCCTCCGTAGAGATCCACGTAGTGGACAACCCCCCGTGCAGTTGGTGATTGTGTCGCATGCCGTTGGCAGTTGACCATATCCCCTTCGGTATGAAACCTCCGAGAACCAATCCCTTGCTAAAGTCATCCGATGGTATCAACCTCTCGGTTATCCACCACCTTTGCGATGCTTCATTCGGGCTATGTTAAAGAACTCCGTTCTTGATAGTACCAAGGTAGCAACAAAAGCCCTGCAATGCAAGAAAAAGATGATTTATTTTATTAACACGTTTTCCACTTTTTCGGTCCGCTTTATCAACAACCGGCTGTGGCAAATAATACGTTTGCAAAGGTACGGGGCCACATTGGGCTCGACTATCCACAATCATGCCTCGCGGGATTATCCACAAATGGGTCCGGCGCGATAGTACCCCGCCTTTAATTTTTTCTGCGCAAAAACACAAGGCCGCCTGCTCCTCTGAACAAAAAATAGTATTTTTATCGCATGGCGACACCCCGCAAGATTTTCGTTTTAGACACGTCCGTTATCCTCTACGACCACAATGCCCTCAATAATTTCCAGGAGCACGACGTAGCCATTCCCATCCAGGTACTCGAAGAACTCGATAATATGAAAGGCGGCGACGAAACCCGCAATTTCGAGGCGCGCGGCTTCATCCGCCTTATCGACGAGCTCTCGGGCAAGAAGCTGATCAACCAATGGGTGCATCTCAATGGCAAGACCAAAGGCCGGTTCCGGGTTATCCTACCAAGCCGCCAATTGCCCGTAGATGCTGTTGACATCTTTGGCAATGACAAATACGACCACCAGATCATCAATGCCGCGCTCATCCTGATGGAAGAACATCCCGATAAAAAAGTGGTGCTCGTATCCAAGGACATCTGCCTGCGGCTCAAAGCCAAAGCGCTCAACCTGCACGCGGAGGATTACGAGACCGGCAAAATAAAAAACGTGGAAGCGCTCTATACCGGCAAGACCATTCGCCGCGACGTGCCTACGACCCTTATGGATGCCCTGCGGCATAAAACGCCCGTCGTGGCGGACGGAATCTCCATCAACCATGTAGGTGCCAACCAATTCTACGTACTCAAGCAGCAGCGCAGAACCACCGCTGCATTTTACCACAAAAGCACCGATACGTTTGTTCCCGTATCGAACACGACGGTATGTCGCATCAAACCCCGTAACCAGGAACAGGCCTTTGCGCTCCACGCCCTGTTAGACCCCGCCATCCGGCTGGTTAGCATCCAGGGCAATGCCGGTACGGGAAAAACATTGCTCGCGCTGGCCAGCGCGCTGGAGCAGCGTAAGCATTACCGGCAGATTTACATCACCCGCCCCGTCATCCCGCTGAGTAACCGGGAAATCGGCTTCCTCCCCGGCGACGCCAAGTCGAAGACGGACCCGTTTCTAGCGCCTATCTGGGATAACATCCGGTTTATCAAAGAACAATTTGCTGATGACCCCAAGATGAGCGACAAGATCGACGAGCTTATTGCCAACGAAAAAATCGCTATCGCACCGCTGGCATTCATCCGCGGCCGCACACTGACCAAGATTTTCTTCATTGTAGATGAGGCGCAGAACCTCACGCCGCACGAAATAAAAACCATCATCTCCCGTGCGGGTGAGCATACCAAAGTTGTTTTCACGGGCGACATCTACCAGATAGACACCCCCTACCTGGATGCGGAGAGTAACGGTCTTTCTTACCTTATCGAACATGTGAAGGACCACCCGCTCTATGCGCACATCACCCTGCAGAAAGGGGAGCGCAGCGAATTGGCAAACCTCGCCAATGATTTGCTTTAATCCCACCTACATCGTAGCGATCCGCCACGCTTTCGGATAGTAGTTGTTGATGCGGTTGGGAAGCACTTTCATCCAGCCTAGCGTCACACCCTCGTAGCTCGCAAGTACCCATCCGTGCAGTCCCTCTTTATTGATGGACGGCGATGGGCTTCCTTTGCGCAGGTATTCCAAAGCCTCGTCTTTCGTCAACACCATGGCAGGAAGATCAGGTCGGCGCACGAGGCTCAGCGCCAGGTCGTGTGCCGGGATAAGATCGCCGTTGGCCATCCACCCTACATACGTTCCTGCGTTGCGGAGGTACAACATACCCCGGAGTATATGCAAATCGTCTTCCCATTTTCTGGGGATGATATGGATATCTTCACCTATGGTAAACGGGAAGTAGTCATCAATGCCGGCAACCCATTTGCCTAATGCTGGAACGGCAGTCCGTTCCACCTTCGGTTTGCGGCGTTCAAATGTGGATTGCTTGCTTACCTTCCGGAAGGCCGCCAGGAAGAAACCTTCGCCGCGGAGCTTATGCGGATAGAACCGATATCCGGGGCACGCATGCTTGGCAGACTGCGTTTCTTCGATGCCCCACTCGGTACCAACGGGGATGCGCAGCGGTTCCATGCCCTGCGTGTCGCACAGCCAATCGGCAATCTGTTCATTCTCTTCCGTGGAGTAAGAACAGGTGGAGTACAACAGTATGCCTCCATTCTTTAGGGCGGGCAAGCTCGCGGCCAGGATACGTTGCTGGCGCTCAAAGCAAAGCTGAACGGCGGCCTCCGACCATGCATTTATCGCTTCGTGGTC
>Ga0182739_1001773_pt1 | contig 21429 bp, 17 predicted proteins | sample eDN5th30CBELigBY_FD_128873 | JGI IMG/M metagenome (GOLD analysis project Ga0182739, IMG submission 128873) | Enriched backyard soil microbial communities from Emeryville, California, USA - eDNA 5th pass 30_C BE-Lig BY (version 2) (version 2) | ecosystem: Environmental > Terrestrial > Soil >...
CGCGCCCGCTTCGGCGATCAGGTCGAGATCCTTGCGCGTGTGCCAGCCGATCTGCGGATGATCGTCGAGCAGGATGCAGTGCGCCATGATCGTGTCGCCCTTCATCAGCCCCTGCTCGGCGGCCCACTGGATGGGCGTCTTGTTGTGGCGGCGGATCATCTCGCGCACTTCGACCACCGACTGGCCGACATGGGTCGAGAAACGGCGGCCGGTGTCGTCGGCGTGCTTGCGGCCGGCCGCGAACAGCTCCGGCGTCACCGTGTCGATCTGCGCCGGGAAGACCACCGCCCCCAGGCGCCCCGAATTGTGCGCCTCGGCCTCGTCCATCACTCGCCGGGCCTTCTCGAACTGCGCGACGCCGGCGGCCTCGTCCCATTTCCAGGTCACGGTCTGCGGCGCTGCCATGCCCCAGCGCGCCGAGGCGAAGGTCGGCGCCGCGTAGAAGCGCATGCCGCTCCGCGCCATCGTCTCGAGCCAGCCGTCGAACGGCGCCGTGACGTCGCACACGGTCGTCGTGCCGGCCCGCAGCATCTCCGAATAAGCCATCGTCGCCGCGCTCTGACGACCGTCGTCGCCCAGGCGAAACGCCTGCAGCCGCTCCATCAGGCCGGTCATCTGCTGCTCGGGCACGCCATGATCCTCGCGCACGCCGCGATAGCCGGGCTCGGTGGAGGGATGGGAATGGATGTTGATCAGGCCGGGCAGCGCCAGCAGGCCCTTTCCATCGAACACGACTTCGCCAGGTCCGGTCGGACGCGCGCCGGCCGGCGTGATCTCGACGATGCGTCCGTCCTTCAGGTGAAGGTCGACCTCGCGACGATAGATATGGCGCTTCTCGGCACCATCCCGGACCACGGCCCAGGAGACGTTCCGGATCGAATCGGGCCGCATCGACATGATTTCTGCTCCCTGCAAAGGCATGCCTGTTGCATAGGCAGCGCAACGGGACGATAGAATCGAGCCAACGAGAGAACAAGGAGGCAGATGATGCGGAAGATGAAATGGGCGGCCCTCGCCGCGGCGACGACGGCGCTGTTCTCGGCCACGGCCGAAGCGCAGACCCTGAAGGTCGTCATGCATTCGGACGTCAAGATCGTCGATCCGATCTGGACCACCGCCTACATCGTCCGCAATTACGGCTACATGGTCTACGACACGCTGCTGGCGGTCGACGAGAAACTCGACGTGAAGCCGCAGATGCTCGAGAGCTGGAAGGTGAGCGACGACAAACTCACCTATACGTTCACCCTGCGTGACGGGCTGAAGTTCCACGATGGCGCGCCGGTGAAGGCCGAAGACTGCATTGCCTCGATCAAGCGCTGGGCATCGCGCGACGCGATGGGCCAGAAGCTGATCAGCTTCACCAAGGATCTCGCCGTCGTCGACGACAAGACCTTCACGCTCACGCTCAAGGAGCCCTACGGGCTGGTGATCGATTCGCTCGGCAAGCCGAGCTCCAACGTGCCGTTCATCATGCCCAAGCGCATCGCCGAGACTCCGGGCAACACGCAGATCAAGGAGTTCATCGGCTCCGGCCCGTTCGTGTTCCGCGCCGACCTGTGGCGGCCGGGCGAGAAGACGGTCTACGACAAGTTCAAGGACTACAAGCCGCGCGCCGAGCCGCCCTCGGCCCTCTCAGGCGGCAAGAACGTCTATGTCGACCGGGTCGAGTGGATCAACATCACCGATCCGCAGACCGCGGCCAATGCGCTGCTGACGGGTGAAATCGACATTCTCGAGCAGCCCCTGATCGAGATGCTGCCGTTGATCGAGAAGGACAAGAACATCGAGGTCAAGGACCTCAATCCGCTGGGCAGCCAGTACAGCCTGCGCTTCAACGTGCTGCACAAGCCGTTCGACAACGCCAAGATCCGCCAGGCCGCGCTCTATGCGCTGAACCAGAAGGACTTCCTGCTGGCCGCCATCAACGACCCGAGATACTTCAAGGAGTGCAAGGCGCTCTTCATCTGCGGCACACCCTATGCGACCGACGCGGGCTTCGAGGACAAGCTCGAATCCAACTTCGCCAAGTCGAAGGAGATCCTGAAGCAGGAAGGCTATGACGGCACGCCCGTCGTGCTGCTGTTCGCGACCGACACGAACACCGGCCGCCTGACCCCGATCGCCAAGTCGCTGCTGGAACGCGGCGGCTTCACCGTCGACATGCAGGCGATGGATTGGCAGACCGTGCTGTCGCGCCGCGCCCGCAAGGAGCCGCTGAATGCCGGCGGCTGGAGTGCGTTCATGACCTCGTGGGTGTCAGCCGACCTGCTCAACCCCATCGTCTCGGCCTTCGTCGGCGCCGCCTGCGACAAGGCCGCCATCGGCTGGCCCTGCGACGCCAAGATCGAGGAGCTGCGCAACGCCTTCGCCAAGACGACCGATCCCGCCAAGCGCAAGGAGCTGGCGACCGCCGTGCAGGTGCGCGAGTCGGAGTATCCGACCTTCGCCCAGCTCGGCCAGTTCAACATCCCGATGGCGATCCGCAAGACCGTCACCGGCAACCTCTCCTCGCCGGCGCCGGTCTTCTGGAACATCAAGAAGGCGCAGTGATCCAAGACGCGGTGAGGAGAACGGAGCGCGCCACTCCAGTGGCGCTCATCCTTTCCTCACCGACAATGCTTGAGCGCCACTGGAGTGGCGCGCTCCAATGATCAGCCGAGCTCGAGGCTGGTGATGCCGAACAGACCGGCATAATCGACCTCGGGGTCCGCGCCCGTGTACATGCGCGCGGCCTCGAAGGAGGGCTTCAGGCCGATCTGTTCGGCCAGCCGCACCGCCGGCTTGTTGCGATCCGGCACGTCGATCGCGACGGCGGTCGCGCCCAGAGTCGTGGCGAGCGCGCCCACCAGCGCGGACGCGATCTCCGGCGTCGCGCCATAGAGCGGCCCGACGCGCGAGGCGGCGGCACAGGCGCGCATCACGGCAAAGCCCACGATCTCGCCGTCACGCAGGGCGACGAGCGCGGCCCGCTCCGGCAATGAGATCCATGTCGCCAGAAAGGAATCCCGTGGCTCAGGAAAGAACCGGCGGTCGTAGGCGGCGAGCCGGTCGAAGCCGATGCTGCGGGCATCGGCGAAGGTCACGCCGGCCGGTGGCTTCCCGGCCGGTGGGGCGCCTTCATGGCGGACATTGTTCCAGGCGAGCCGGAAGCCCGACTTCTTGTAGTTGCCCTGCTGCGCCACGACGCCATCGAGTCCGACATTACGTCCCTCGAGCCGCGCCATGCCGGCGCGCCAGAGCTGGATGCCATAGCCCTTCCCGCGGACCGGCGGCCGGGCGATGTAGAAGCCCAGGAAGCCGAAGCCCGCGCCGTATTTCACGACGGAGATGCAGGCCTGCGGTGCGCCATCGAGGCGACCGATCAGGAACGCCCCGGGATCGGTGGCGAAGAAGGCCTGGGCGTCGGTATTGCCCGGATTCCAGTTCTCGTCGTTGGCCCATGAGGCCATGCGTTGAACGTCGTCGGCGCTGCCGACGTCGATATCGAAGTCCGGCATGATGCCCCTCCCCCTCGCTCTTGCCCGGCAATCTGCGGATATTCGGCGGACGGTCAAGGTGCCTTGAGGCCCGTCCCCCGGCGCCGTCCGTCGGTCCGCTGCCGGATCGCCGGCGCGATCGCGAACTGTTTCACGAGTTCGGCGCACACCAGGTAGGCCACGACCAGGGCGGCGACACTGACGGTGACGGCGGGCGGCGGCGCCTGAAAGCCAAACCAGGCGCCGGCCGGCGTGAAGGGCAGGACCATCGCCACCAGCAGCGCGGCGAGCGACGACAGGGTCAGGGCTGGATGCGGCCAGTTGCGCCACGGCCGACCGTTGGTGCGGATGATGAAGATCACCAGGATCTGGGTCGCCATGGATTCCAGGAACCACACGGTGCGAAACTCCTCGGGCACGGCGTGAAAGACCAGCAACAGGCCGGCGAAGGTCAGCAGGTCGAAGGCGGACGATAGCGGCCCCATGATGCCCGCGAACACCATCAGGCCGCGCATGTTCCAGACCTGCGGCGCCGCCACCGCCTCGGGACGCACGGTGTCGAAGGGAATGCCGATCTCGGAGAAATCGTAGAGCAGGTTGTTGAGCAGGATCTGCGTCGGCAGCATGGGGAGGAAGGGCAGGAACAGCGACGCGACCGCCATGGACAGCATGTTGCCGAAGTTCGAGCTGGCCCCCATGCGCACGTACTTCAGGATGTTGGCGAAGGTGCGCCGGCCCTCCTCGACGCCGTCGGCGACCACTTCGAGATCGGATGCCAGCAGGATCATGTCGGCTGCGGCCTGGGTCACCCCGGTGGCGCCGTCGACCGACAGGCCGATGTCGGCGACCTTGAGTGCCGGCGCATCGTTGATGCCGTCGCCCAGGAATCCCACGACATCGCCGCGCGACTGGAGTGCCTTGATCAGCCGCGATTTCTGATCGGGGGCGAGCCGCCCATAGGCATCGACGGTTTGGACCTGGACCGCCAGCGCATCGTCGCTGAGCTCGTCGATGTCCGATCCCGACAGAACGGTCTCCGGATTGAGCCCGACCAGCCCGGCCAGCCGTTTCACCACGACCGGATCGTCGCCCGACAGGATCTTGACCCGGATCCCGGCAGCCGCCAGCCGCGCGATGGCCGCGGTGCAGGTGGCCTTGGGCGGATCGGCGAAGGCGCAGATCCCCTCGAACGTGAGACGCGTTTCATCGCTCGCCTCCAGCTCATGCGAGGCACCGGACCAGGGACGCGAGGCGACAGCCACCGCCCGTAGCCCCTGCTCTGCCAGCGCCCGCACGCGCGCCTGGGCGGCGAGATGACCGGCAGCCTCCATGGCGACCAGGCCCGTCACCGTCCGCATCGACGTGCAAAGCGGGATGAGCGCTTCCGGCGCGCCCTTGGCGATCAGCAGCTTTTCGTCCGGCCCGTCGGCCAGCACGGAGCCCAGGCGGCGATTGAAGTCGAAGGCATGGCGCGCGAGCAGGCTCCAGCCCTCGGCCGCCCCCGGCGAGCCCGCCACCAGGGCAGCGTCGAGCGCCCCGCGATCTCCGCCGAGCTCGGCGGAGATCGCGCCGAGACGCGCCGCACGGTCGTCGGCGGCACCTTCGGCATCGAGGCTCTGCGCCAGGGTGATTTCCGCCGAAGTAAGCGTCCCGGTCTTGTCGGTGCACAGGACTGTCATGGCGCCGAGATCGTGGATCGAAGCCAGCCGCTTCACGATCACCTTGCGCGCCGCCATGCGCAGCGCCCCGCGCGACAGGGTGACGGTGGTGATCATGGGCAGGAGTTCCGGCGTCAGACCGACGGCCAGCGCCACGGAGAACATCAGCGATTCCAGGACCGGCCGGCCGAACAGCACGTGCGTGACCAGCACCACCAGCACGAGGGCGATGGTCAGTCGCGCTATGAGCAGGCCGAAAGTATGCAGGTCGCGCTGGAACGGCGATGGCGCCTGTGCCTCGACCAGCGACGAGGCGGCAGCGCCGAACAGGGTCGAGCGCCCCGTGCCGACGACCAGCGCGAGGGCCTCGCCGGTCTGGGCAACGGCGCCCCGAAACAGTGCATTGGACGCTTCCCCGGCATTGCGGGCCGTCACCATGCCCGGGCGCTTCTCGACCGGATAGGGCTCGCCCGTCAGGGCTGCCTCGCCGACGGTGAAGGCAGCCGCGTCCAGCAACAGCGCGTCGGCCGGAATGATATCGCCCGCGCGCACCCGCACGAGGTCGCCCGGTACCAGGGTTTCGACCTCCACACGCACGAAGGCGCCGTCGCGCTTCGCCTCGGCCTTCAGCGCCACCGACCGCCGCAGCTCTTCGGCCGCCCTGAGCGCCCGGCCTTCCTGGAAGGTATCGAGGCCGATCGACAGCGCCAGAATGGTGACGATGATGGCGCCACCGATACTGTCGCCGGTGCCGGCCGACACGATGCCGGCGGCCAGCAGGATCAGCGACAGCGGCTCGAGCAGGCGACGGAAGATGGCGACCACGGCGTTCGCACGCCGCGGTGGCGCATCAGAGTTCGGTCCGTAGCGGGCGAGCCGCGCCGATGCCTCGGGCGAAGTGAGGCCGTCCGAACCACAACCCAATTCGGCCGCCGCCGCCTCCTTGCTGCGGGTCCAGAACGGAACGTGGTTCGGCGCGCCCATGCGGGGACATTATAGCCCCGCACCTTCAACCGGGAGCTATTCCGCCGCCTTGCGATGGACCGGGAAGAACCGGTTGTCGGGCCGCGGCAGGCCGAGGTTTTCACGGAGCGTCGTGCCCTCATACTCTGTGCGGAAGAGACCGCGGCGCTGCAGTTCGGGCACGACCTTGTCGACGAAATCGTCGAGCCCGCCAGGCAGGTAGGGGAACATGACGTTGAAGCCGTCGCAGGCTTCCGTCACCAGCCACTCCTCCATCTGGTCGGCGATCATCGCCGGCGTGCCCAGCATGCCGAGCCCGCCATAGCCGCCGAGACGGCCGGCGATCTGGCGCACGGTCAGGTTCTCGCGCTTGCCGAGTTCGATCACCCGGTCGCGGCCGCTCTTGCTGGCTTCGGTCTCGGGAATGTCGTCGGGCAACGGCTTGTCGGGATCGAACTGGCGGGCATCGACGCCCAGCGCCATCGAGACGGCGGCGATCGAGCTGTCGTAGTTCACCAGACTGTCGAGACGCGCGCGCTTCTCCTTCGCCTCGTCGAGCGAATCGCCGACCACCACGAAGGCACCCGGCAGGATCTTGATGTGATCGGGATTGCGGCCGACCTTCTTCGCGCGACCCTTCACATCGGCGTAGAAGGCACGCGCGCCGTCGATCGGGCCGCCGGCGGCGAACACCATCTCCGCCGTCTCGGCGGCAAGCTGGCGGCCGGCATCCGAAGCGCCGGCCTGCACGATGACGGGCCAGCCCTGCACCGGCCGGGCGATGTTCAACGGCCCGCGCACCTTCAGGTACTTGCCCTTGTGGTCGAGCACATGGAGTTTCGCCGGATCGAAGTAGAGGCCGTTCTCGACGTCGCGCACGAAGGCATCGTCGGCCCACGAATCCCAAAGGCCCGTGACCACGTCGAAGAACTCGCGGGCGCGGGCGTAGCGCTCGGCATGGGGCATCTGGTCGTCGAGGCCGAAGTTCAGGGCGGCATCGGGATTGGACGTCGTCACCAGGTTCCAGCCGGCACGGCCCTCGCTGATATGATCGAGCGAGGCGAAGCGGCGGGCGATCGTATAGGCCGGCTCGAAGGTGCTCGAGGCGGTGGCGATCAGGCCGAGATGCTTCGTGGCCATCGCAAGCGCCGGCAGAAGCGTCAGAGGATCGAACGAGGTCACCGTTGCGCTGCGCTTCAGCGCGTCCATCGGCATGTTCAGCACGGCCAGGTGATCGGCCATGAAGAAGGCGTCGAACTTGCCGCGCTCCAGCGTCTGGGCGTAGTTCACCAGCGCCTTGAGATTGAAGTTGGCGTCCGGCGTGCCGCCGGGATAGCGCCACGCGGCGGTGTGGATGCTGACGGGGCGCATGAAGGCGCCGAGGCGAAGCTTCTTCTGGGTCATGGGCGGTATGTTGCGCCCGCCGGGCGGACCGGCAAGGCCCGCTCGGACGACAAGAACTAATTCAAACGAATTAATTCGACAGATCACACGATCGGCGGATGCTTCTTGTCCGTCCCGGCGACGCGCTCCCAGGCACGCGCCACCTTGAAGACGGTCGCCTCGTCGAAGTAGCGGCCTACGAACTGCACCGAGACCGGCAGGCCACCGACCGACAGGCTGGCCACAAATTCCCATCCCTAATTTCGCCAAGCGCTCTGCGAAAACGCGCTAACGTTCACCGAAAGAGGAACCTTCCAACTGGAACCCACCGAGAGTTTCAGTTGCATCCTCCATCAATACTGCGAACCAATCACTGAAATCAGAGCTGTCTGCAGTGAAGTATCTCAGTCCATCGTCCGATCCAGACGTACTCAAGCCCATCGTCGCGCCGTCGTGTGTAATTTCTTTAATTCGACTCCATGCTTCCTGATAAACATTCACGTGCTTCATAACCGTTCGGTTCATTCGCGAAATGCCCAACGCAGCGGTTCGTTCCAAGCGACTAATCTCTTCAAGTGTCGCTCGTTCTAGTGCTCGATTCAGCGGGTCACTGTTCTTCCGCTCTGTCATAACCTCAATATCAGTCTTTCCGAGTAACAGCTTCCAGTTTGTCATTAAGGCCAGATCAGCACCTGGACCAAAAGCTTCTTCGCCAAAGCGCACTGGGTCTCCTTGTATTGGAGGCAGTGCAAGCGCAGTTGGCAGGCCGCCATTAGCGCCACCAAGATCGAAGGGGTGGACGCCCATTGGACCATCGACGTTGGCAATTGATAACGTCTTGACAGCCGAATCGCTTGTCTTAGTCGTAACTTGATCGAATGGTCTAAGCATCTCTCCCCCGTGCCACACACTTAACGCAGCCATTATCTGAGGTTGATACTCTCAGAAATGCAACCCATGCGGCAAGGGAAGTTGAGCAGCCAAGTACTATCTGGCGAAGAGCGCCTCGCTAATTTCAGCCGATGGATTGTCCCAATCAACTTGAAGCTGAATGGGCATCTTGCGCACCCGGTGTTAGCCTCACCCTCACACGATCGGCGGATGCTTCTTGTCCGTGCCGGCCACGCGCTCCCAGGCGCGCGCCGCCTGGAAGACGGTCGCCTCGTCGAAATAGCGGCCGACGAACTGCACGGAGACGGGCAGACCGCCGACCGAGAGGCCGGCCATCATGGCGAGCGCCGGGTGGCCGGTGACGTTGAACGGCGTGCGCGCCTGGCGCGGATAGGTGCGCTCGACCTCGGCCGTATCCTCGATGCGGCAGGCCGGGTCCATCGAGCTGGCGCAGAGCAGCACGTCGACCTCGCGGAAGGCGGCCTCGACCTCGGCGATCATCTGCAGGCGGCGGCGGCTCGCCAGCATGTAGTCGCCCGCGCTCATGAAGGCGCCGGCCATCAGGCGCTGACGGCCCAGCTTCCCGTAGTCGCCGGGTCGCTCGCTGAGCCACGGTCCATGGATCGACCAGGCCTCGCTTTGCAAGATCACGCGGTTGACGGCGCCGAACTCACCGAGCGACGGCAAGGTGATGGTGCGCACCTCGGCGCCCTCGACCTGCAAGCTGCGCGCGACATGTTCCAGGGCCGCCGTAACCTCGGGGTTCGCGGGCGTGTCGATCTCGTGGAAGTGATGCACGAAGCCCACGCGCAGACCGCGTATGCCGCGGTCGAGCGCGGCGCCGTAGTGGCCTTGCGCCGCGGCCGCGCTGCCGGGATCGCGCGGATCGTGGCCGGCGATCGCCTGCAGCATCAGCGCATTGTCGGCGACGGTGCGGGTCATCGGCCCGACATGGTCGAGCGTGAAGGAGAGCGGGAAGACGCCGCGGCGCGAGACCAGCCCATAGGTCGGCTTCAGGCCGACGATGCCGCAGCAGCTCGCCGGGTTGCGCACACTGCCGCCGGTGTCGGTGCCCAACGCCATCGGGAACAGGCCGGCCGCCACGCCGGAGCCGGAGCCCGACGAGGAGCCGCCGGGATGATGATCGGTGTTCCAGGGATTGCGCGCCGGCGGCCACGGCAGATCGAAGCTCGGACCGCCGATGGCGAATTCGTGCGTCGAAAGCTTGCCCAGCACGATGGCGCCGGCGCCGCGCAGTCTCTCGACGCAGACCGCGTCGGCGGTCGCCATATTGTCCTGCAGGACCTTCGAGTGACAGGTCGTCGGCAGGCCGGCGACATTGATGATGTCCTTGATGCCGACCGGTACGCCGTGCAGGGGCCCCCGCAGCCGACCGGACTGGGCCTCGGTCTCGGCAGCGAGGGCGGCCGCCATGGCGGCGTCACCGTCGATGCGGATGAAGGCGTTGAGCCTGGGATCGAGCCTCTCGATGCGGTCGAGCAGCGCCTTCGTGAGATCGACCGGCGAGAGTTCCTTCGCAGCGATGGCGCGCGCGGCCGCCTCCACCGTCATCCAGTGCAGCTCGCTCATAGCGTCGTCCCCGCCTTCATCGGTGGCCAGGGCTCGGCCACCGGATCGGTCGGGCGCTTGATCTTCTGCGCCACGTCGGCTGCCTGTTTTGCAGCCGCGATGACATCCTCCGGGAACTCCGCCAGAGCCCGGGCGAGGCCGCTGCGACGCGCGAGCACTTCAATCGCTTCCTTGTCCACGCGATTATCCTCCTTCAGCTTTGAGGGAGGTCAGCATGAGTCGTGCCGACCGTCCATCCTTGGCAGAGAGTTTGTGTAGTGTTGATCGGGGGACGGCTTGGCTGCAGACCATACGACGGCAATTTTCATAGCCCAGCTGATCCTGCTGCTGTTCTTCGGCCGCCTGATCGGCGAAGCGATGACGCGGATCGGCCAGCCTGCGATTTTTGGTCAACTGCTGGCCGGCGTCCTTCTCGGCCCTTCCGTATTCGGCCTGCTTCTGCCCGAACTTCGGGCAATTGTGTTTCCAACCACACCCGCCCTCAAGAGCATGATCGATGCGGTCTCGCAGATCGGCATCCTGCTGCTGCTGCTGCTCACGGGAATGGAAACCAACCTCGCGCTGGTGACCCACAAACGAAAGGCGGTCGTCTCCACCTCGTTGATGGGCATCGCCATCCCGTTCGCGTGCGGCGTGGCGCTCGCCTATCTGCTGCCGGCCGAGCTGATTCCGTCGCCCACCGGCCGCCTGGTCACTGCCTTGTTCCTCGGCACCGCCCTGTCGATCTCCTCGGTGAAGATCGTCGCGATGGTGCTGATGGAGGTGGGCGCCATCCGGCGCGATCTTGGCCAGTTGATCCTGGCGACGGCCATCCTCGACGACACGCTGGCCTGGATCATCATTGCCGTCATCTCGGGCATCGCCGCCCACGGCATGGTGAGCGTCGCCGATATCGGCTCCAGCCTGGCACTCACCGCGATCTTTCTGCTGGCAAGCCTGACCGTCGGGCGGCGCCTCGTGGCGCGCATCATCCTCTGGTGCAACGACAATCTGACCATCGAAATGCCGGTCATCAGCGCCATTCTGGTGATACTCCTCTCGATGGCGCTGATGACCGAGCTGATCGGTGTGCACACGGCACTGGGGGCATTCATCGCCGGCATGCTGATCGGGCAATCGCCGATCCTGACCGAGCACATCGAGGGGGAGCTCCGCGGTTTCATCATCGCCTTCTTCAGCCCCGTGTTCTTCGCCGTCGCGGGACTCGGCATGGATATCCGAACGCTGTTCGATCCGACGCTGGCTCTCTTCACCCTTGCCATCATCCTGGTGGCCAGCATCGGCAAGTTCCTCGGCGCGCTCGTCGGCGGCAAGCTGGGCGGGTTGACGGGACTGGAATCGCTCGCCCTGGCCACCGGCCTGAACGCCCGCGGATCGACCGAGGTGATCGTCGCCAGCATCGGCCTGTCGATGGGAGCTCTGAGCAGCCAGCTCTACACGATGATCGTCGCCATGGCGGTGGTCACCACCATGATCATGCCCCCCAGCCTGCGCTACATGATGGCCCGCGTGCCTCTGCGCGAGGAAGAGTCCAGGCGCCTCGACAATGAAGATGCCGAGCAGCAGCAGATCATCCCGCGAATGGAGCGCGCCCTCGTCCTCGGTGATGACAGCGGCAACGGCCAGTGGACGACCTCTCTTGCCGGCCTCTTCACGGGGAGCCACCGACTGCTGACCACGGTGCTGCACCATCCGACGGCGGCAGGAAACCCGGGAAAAGCCCAGGCGAGAGACAGGCTCACCGCGGCCATGCGGGCAGCGCTCGAACGAGGCCCCCCTGCGGCTGCCCAGCAACCGGCACCCGCGACCAGACCGCAGGTAGACCAGTTGCTGCAGGCGCGGACGGCAACGACCGCGGACGGGCTCGAGAAGGAAGTCGCCAAGGGTTACAGCATTGCCTTCGTGGGCGTCGATCAGCCGGTTTCCCCGGAAGCGGCGCGGTTCGAGGAGAGGCTTCAAAGGCTGGTTGCCGCCTTCGATGGCCCGCTCGCGATCATGCTGAACGGCGACAGGGCGGACATCGCGACTGGCCCCCTCGACATTCTGGTGCCGACGGGTGGCGGCCCCGATGCCCGACTTGCGACCGAGATTGCCGTGGCTCTGGCCGCCGCCAGCCATGGCAAGCTCTCGGCGCTGCACGTCTTCGATCCCAGCGACGACACGCTGCTGCTGCGTGGCCGCGCGCGCCGGGCTGGCATGTCGGTACTGCTCGGCGTCCATCGACTCGGCAAGCGCGCAGGCGTCCCGGTCCGGGGACTCACCGCGACGAACCATCATCCCGAGACCGAGATACGCCGGGCCGCCAGCCGCGGGCGCTACGATCTGATCGTGATCGGAACGACCCTCCGCCACGGCGATGCAAAGTTCCTGAGTTCGGGGGCGCTTTCCCTCATCCGGGAACTGCAGAGTCCAGTGCTGCTGGTGGCGCGCTGACCGGGGGTCAGCGCGTCGGCACGGCAGTCAGCGTTTCCAGGCCCGGCGGGTGCTTGTGCCAGGCACGGCCTTCGACGATCTGCCGCACGCCGTATTCGTAGAGCGCGTTCATGTAGGCCTGATCGAACTCGCCCTGCTTCGGCGCCTCGAAATCACGCCCGATATAGGCCAGGTTGTAATCGACCTTGTCGCGCTGCGAGACGAAGTAGGTCCTGATCACGTCGTTGACGCCGCTGGCCGCCAGCATCGTCGCGATCGCGCGGCCGGCGATGGTGATGGTGCGCCGCTCGGCCATCGCATAGTCCGGATCGAGCCGGGCGTTGCGGATGATGTAGGCGCGCCGCTCGCGCTTGACGCGGGAAACATCGATCGACGGCGGATAGAGGAAAAGCTGGGCGATGGCCCCGCCGTCGACATGCAGCTCCTGGTACTTCTTGCCGTCGAGTTCGACGTCGATCAGCACCGGCTGGAAGGCGCCGGGGATGGCGGCCGACGCGCGCAGGATCTTGCGGAAGAGATCGAGCGAACCCGGATGACCGCTGGCGGCGATGGCGCCGATGTTCCAGATGACCGGCCGCTGGGCATCGAGATCGGTCGTACCGATCATCAGCAGCCGCCCCTTGTTGTACTCGGCGGCGATCGCATCGAGCATCTTGTGGTCGGCATACCTCGCGATGATCTCGGCGAGCGGCCCCGTATCGGCCATGGCGTCGTCGAACAGGGCCGCCGTGAGACCGCGCCGGCGAAAGACCTTGTCCGGCGTCATGGTCGTATAGACCTCGCGCAACTGCCCATCGTAGTCGGAGCCCAGGAAGGCGAAGGGCGCGATCAGCGCGCCGGTGCTCACGCCGGTGACCATCTTGAAGGTCGGCCGCGTGCCGACGGCTGTCCATCCATTGATGATTCCGGCGCCGAAGGCACCATTGTCGCCGCCGCCCGAAACGGCGAGGAAATAAGCGGGCGGAACATCGGCCGGCGACCTGCCCTCGGCCCGCAGGGCGGCCGCCTCGCGCAGACCGGATTGCACGCCTTCGTCGACCATCAGCTTTGCATCGCCATCGGCGTAGAAGCGCGCATTGGGAATACCGAGCGGCATTGCCCGCGCAGTGTCGACGCGAGGCACCGCATCGCCGCGGTCCGGAATCGAACAGCCCGTTCCCAAGAGACCAACCATCGCAGCCGCCAGCAGAAGGCAGCGACGGCCTGTTGTGATTGTCGACATCCCCTCTCCCCCCCGACTCCCGTCGTCAGTCCAGTTGTAGCACCATGGCCTTCAGATAAGCCGTTTCCGGCAGGTTCGGATGAACCGGATGATCGAGCGCCGCGCCGCTGCTCAGCAGGATGCGGCCGGTCCGCTGGGCATCGCGCAGGCCGCGGCGGACCTGCTCGGCAAACAACGGCAGATCGACCAGATGCGAGCAGGACGCCACGAAGAAGAAGCCGCCCTTGGCAACCAGCGGCGCCGCCAGACGCACCAGCTTGCGATAGCCCTGGGCGCCGATCTTGAGGTCCTTGCGGCTCTTCACGAAAGCCGGCGGATCGCAGATCACGACCTCGTAGCTGCGCGGCTTGTCCTTCTCCAGAGTCTCGAACACCTCGCCCTTCTGGAACGACACGATCTTGTCCACGCCGTTGAGGGCCGCCGCCTGCTGGGCCGCGTTGAGGGCGGGCTGCGAGCGATCGAGGCAGACGACGGACTTCGCGCCGCGCGTCGCGGCCAGCACGCCGAAGCCGCCACTGTAGCAATAGGCGTCGAGGACGCGCGCATCCTTGGCCAGTCCCGCCATGAAGCGGCGATTGTCGCGCTGGTCGTAGAACCAGCCGGTCTTCTGCCCTTCCGAAAGATCGGCCACGAAGCGGGCGTCGTTTTCGATCAGCTCGATCGTCCCGGCCTCTCCCTTGGCGACCACGACCTCGCGCTTCAGTCCTTCGAGTTCACGCACGGGCGAATCGTTCTTGAGGATGATCGTCGTCGGCGCGAATTCCGCCTCCAGCGCCTCGAGCAGGGCCGGAGTCAGGGCCTCCATGCCGGCCGTATTGACCTGGACCACGAAGGCATCGCCGAACCGGTCGATGATCACGCCCGGGATGCCGTCGGCCTCGGCGTGGATCAGCCGGTAATAGGGTACGCCGACCAGCCGGTTACGCAGGGCTGCCGCACGCGTCAGCAGACGCCCGAAGAACAGCGCATCGGCCTGGCCTTCGGGGTTCGTGGTGAGGAGACGCGCGGCGATCAGCGAATGCGGATTGAATGTGCAGATGCCGAGCGCCTCGCCGCCGGGCGCCCGCAGGGTCGCCAGGCTGCCGACGGGAATCGCCTTGGCATCGGCGTCCATCAGGATCTCGTTCGAGAAGGCCCAGGGATGGCCGGAGCGGACGCGGCGATCCTCGCCGGCGCGCAGGATCACGGAGGGAAGTTTCTTCACGGCCAATTCTATTCTCCTCGGGCGACGCCATCGCGTCGTGGGTCGGCGCCGCCTTCCCACCCGTCGCCCGTGCGCCGGATGGCCGTCAGGCCGCCTTCATGCCGGCGGACTTGTACTTCATGGCCCAGCGCGCGCAAGGCGGCCGCCTGGTCGGCGATCGGCGTCCCCTCCTCCAGCTCGGTCGCACCGTTCAGGTTGGCGACCCGCGGCAGGTCGACGGCGGCCTGCGCCGACAGGTCCCAGTCGAGCATGCCGATCAGCGCCTGCAGCGTGTCGCCGATGATCCTGGCCCCGCCCGCCGAGCCCAGGGCGGCCACCAGCTGGCCGTCCCGGTCGAGGACGAAGGTCGGGGACATGGACGAGCGGGGCCGCTTGCCCGGCTGCACCCGGTTGGCGACTGGCTTCCCGGCAAGTTCGGGAAGGGGCGAGAAGTCCGTGAGTTCGTTGTTCAGGAGAAATCCGCGCACCACGATGTGAGCGCCGAACGGCGCCTCGATGGTCGTGGTGAAGCTGACGGCATTGCCCCAGCGATCGACGATGCTGACATGGCTGGTGCCGCGCTCGACATAGCCCGGGGGCACGCCGGGGCCCACCTCGCCCATGCTGCGATCCGGCGACATCAGCTTGCGCCGCTCCGCCAGGTAGGCGGGCGACAGAAGGCCGGCCACCGGCACGTCGACGAAGGCCGGGTCGGCGACGTAGCGATTGCGGTCGGCGAAGGCCAGCCGGCTCGCCTCGGCGATCAGATGGACAGCGCGAAGATCGTTGGGTGGATCGCGCTGGATGTCGAAAGGCTGGATCAGGCCCAGGATCTGCAGGATCGCAATGCCACCCGAGGAGGGCGGCGGCATGCCGCAAACGGTCCAGATGCGATAGGGCCCGCACACCGCTTCGCGCTTGATCGGCTTGTAATCGGCAAGATCGGCCATCGAGAGCGTGCCCGGGCGGCGGTGATTGCGCACGCGCTCGACCATCTCCGCCGCGACCGGACCCTCGTACAGGACGCGCGCGCCCTGCGCGGCCAGCAGGCCCATCGTATCGGCGAGCGCCGGGTTGGCGATGCGTTCGCCCGGCTTGCGCGGCGCTCCGTCGGCATCGAAGTAAGTCTCGCGAATCGCCGCCTCCTCGCGCAGAGCGGGAATCCTCTGCAGCCAGGCGGCCAGACGGGACGATACCGGAAAGCCGTCGCGTGCCGCGGCGATCCCAGGTCCGAACAGCTCACTCCAGGCGAGCTTGCCCTTCTCCTTGTGCGCGAGCTCGAGCATCGCCAGGAGGCCGGGAACACCGACGGAAGTGCCGGAGGCCACGGCTTCGCGGTACCCAAGGGGCTTGCCGTCAGGCGACAGGAACATGGTCGGACTGGCGCCAGCCGGCGCCGTCTCGCGCCCGTCATAGACAGTGATGGCATGGCTCGCGCCGTCGTAATGTAGCAGGAAGCCGCCGCCGCCGATCCCCGAGGCGTGCGGCTCGACGACGCCCAGCACCATCTGGACGGCGATCGCCGCATCGACGGCCGTGCCGCCGCGGCGCAGCATCTCCAGTCCCGCTTCGACCGCCAGCGGATGGGCCGCCGCCACCATCGACTGCGGCGCCGCCTGCACGGCCGGCACGCGCACGGCCGCGAGCAGCAGCAGCGCGACGCCCAGCACGCGCCGGAACATCATGCGCGCCGCGCCACGATGAAGAGGCGGCGGAAGGGAAACAGCGTGATGCCGTCGGGACGCGTCGGATAGGCTTTGCGCAGCAGCGCGGCATAGGCCTCGTAGAATTCGCTGCGTTCCGGCTCCTGCAGCAGCTCGAGATAGGGCCGCAGGCCGGTCGACGACGTGTACTGCGCGACCGGGTCCTTCCCGGTGAGCGGTTGCTGGTAGATCGTCTCCCACACTTCGAGGTCCGAACAGAGCGGCTTCAGCACGTCGTAGTAGCGCTCCGGCTCCTCGACGCGAACGATCGGACGCACCCTGGTGAGTTTCTCGCGCCACGGACCCGCCTGCGCCGCTTCGTTCATCGAGGCATGCGAAGGCGCCTCGTGATTGCGCGGCATCTGGATCGCGAGCTGGCCGCCCGGCGGCAGAAGCTTCAGCAGGCCCGGAAACATGTCGATGTGTCCGTCGAGCCATTGATAGGCGGCGTTGCTGTAGAGGATGCCGGGCGGCAGGGTCGGTTCGAAATGCGCGAGGTCGCCCTTGGCAAAGGTGACCCGCGTATCGACCGTCTGGCTGCGCGCCTTGGCGAGCATCTCTTCCGACGAATCGATGCCGATGACCGGCGCTCCAGGGAAGCGCTCGGCGAGGATGCGCGAGATGTTGCCCGCGCCGCAGCCGAGATCGTAGATCGCATGCCCCGGCCGCGCGCCGTTGGCCGGATCGAGTCGGCCCATCAGATCGAGCGCCGGCCGCGTGCGATGATCGGCGAACTTCAGGTAGAGATTGGCGTCCCACACCGTGGACTTGGCGTCGCTCACGTCACTTCTCCTCGAAAGCCTCGTCGATCGGCACGCGATAGCCGGTCGCGATCTTGTTGCCCTTCTGCGCCGCCAGCACGACTGCCATGAACTCGTCGAACATCTCCTCGGTCATGCCCTTCTGGCGCGCCATGTAGCCGTGCGAGTTGATGCAGTAGTCGCACTGGTTGGCGACCGAGACGGCGAGATAGATCAATTCCTTGGTGAGTCCGTCGAGCGCGCCCGGCGCCATCACCGACTTCATCTCGGTGGCGAAGCGCTCCATCGTGTCGGGATGGCGGGCCAGCGCCTTCCACACATTGTTGATGCCTGCCGGATCGATGCCGCGCGCCTTGGCGATGCCCTCGACGACGGCCTTGGCCCGCGGGTTCATGTCCTCGTATTCGGTCAGCTTGGCCATGCGTGATTGCTCCAGAAATGAAAAGGGCCGGCAGTGTGCCGGCCCATCTTGGCGTTTCTGCGCCGATTGTCAGTATGGAAGACTGGTCAGTACATATGCTGGCCGCCGTTGATCGACAGGGTCGAGCCGGTGATGAAACCGGCATCGTCGGCGATCAGGAACATCACGCCGCGGCCGATCTCCTCGGCCTTGCCCAGCCGCCCGACCGGGATCTTGGCCACGATCTTCTCCAGCACGTTGGCCGGCACAGCCGACACCATGTCGGTGTCGGTATAGCCCGGCGCGATGGCGTTGACGGTGATCCCCTTGGGCGCGCCTTCCTGGGCCAGCGCCTTGGTGAAGCCGTGGATGCCCGACTTGGCGGCGGCATAGTTCACCTGGCCGTACTGTCCGCCCTGGCCGTTGATCGAGCCGATGTTGACGATGCGGCCGAAGCCGCGCGCGTTCATGCCGTCCCAGACTGCCTTGCTCATGTTGAAGCAGGAGCCCAGGTTCGTGTCGATGACCGCTTCCCACATGTCGCGCGTCAGGCGGCGCATCGTCGAATCGCGGGTGATGCCCGCATTGTTCACCAGCACCTCGACAGGCCCGAGATCCTTCTCGATCTGCGCCACGGCCTCCTGGCAGGCGGCGAAATTGCCGACGTCGAACTTGTAGGCGTCGATACCATGCTCGGCCTTGAACTTGTTGGCGGCCTCGTCGTTGCCGGCATAGGTCGCGGCAACCTTGTAGCCCTTGTCCTTCAGCATCCGGGAGATGGCGGCACCGATGCCACGCGTTCCGCCCGTTACGACTGCTACCCGTCCGGCCATTTTTTCCTCCCTGATGATATCGCGCGTACAGTCTAGCCGGTTATCCCCCATCGCGGGCAAGAGTCAGATTGATGTCGCTCGACGTTCGAATTGACCGACGCCGCCGGATAGAGGCAATCGGCAGCATGGTCCTAGAACGGCGGCATGAAACCTTTCACCGCCCTGCTCGGCGCCGCCGCCGGAACCCACGCCGCCGACCAGATGGCGCTCGCCACCCTGCCCCTGACGGCGACCCTCGTCCTGGGTGCAGGGCCTGACCTGCTCGGCCTGCTCGTCGCCACGCAGAGTGCAGCCTGGCTGCTGATCTCCCTGCCCGCCGGTACCTGGATCGACCGCCTGCCGCGCCGCCGCATGCTGATCGTGGCGCTGACGCTCGGTCTCGCCGCTTCGCTCGTCGCGGTTGCGGCGGCGGCCACGGGCTACGTCTTCCTTCTCGGCCTCGCCGCCATAGCCGGCGCGTCGGGCACCGTCGTCTATGTCCTGACCTCGGTCTCGCTGCTGCCGAGCCTCGTGGCACCCGGCGACCTGCCCCGCTCCAATGCGCGCCTCGAGCTGGCGCGTGCCATCGTCAGTCTCGCCGCTCCCTTCGTCGCCGGCCTGCTCGCCCAGCATCTGTCGCCGACCTGGGGCTACGCGCTCGCAGCCCTGGGCGCCGCCCTGGCGCTGGTCTGCGTGCTGGCCTTGCCGGAAGGCGCCGCCCCGACGACGGGTGCCGAGCGTCCCACCCTCGCCAGCGCCATCCGCCTCGGCACGGCCTTCGTGGTGCGCAACGAGCTGCTGCGCGGCATCAGCCTCTGCGCGGTTTTCTGGAACTTCGCCTTCTTCGCCCTGCTCGCGGTCTGGGCGCCGCTGGCGCTGGGACCGCTCGGCCTCGACCCGGCGCATATGGGCCTCGCGCAATCGACCTACGGCGCCGGGCTGATCCTGGGTGCGCTGGTGGCGCCCGTGACGGCCCGCCGCCTGCCGCCGTTCGTGACCCTGATCTTCGGGCCGGCCGTATCGATCGTAGCGGCCCTGATGTTCCTGGCCGCTCCGTCCGGTAACGGCCTCGTCCTCGCTGCCGGCGGCTATTTCCTGGTCGGCTTCGGTCCGATGCTGTGGCTGATCTGCCAGACGACGGTACGCCAGCTCGTGACGCCCTCAGCCCTGATGGGTCGGGTCAACGCCACGGTGCAGACCGCGATCTACGGCGTCCGTCCGCTGGGCGCCCTGGCCGGCGGGCTGGTGGCGGCCCACGCCGGGATGCACGCGGCCCTGCTGTTGATTGCCGTGGCTTTCGCGCTGTCGACCCTCGTCATCGTCCTGTCACCGCTGGCGCGCCTGCGCGTCCTGCCGGCACCAGCGACAGCCTGAGGCTTGACCCGCAGGCCGGTCCGTCGGACTTTGCCGCCGGAGGTCGTTGCATGATGAAGTTTCTAGGCGCCGCGTTGATGGCGCTTTCCCTGTCCGCTTGCCAGAACTCGCCTTCGCCCTGGTATCAGGCCTATGGCACGACGTCCTTCCCCGTCGCCAAGGACGGCATGGCGGCGCTCTACATAGTGCGCGACACCGCGCCGCCGGACGCGCCGAGCATTCCCATCTCGATGAGCCGCCATCCCGTCGGCGGGCTGACCGGTTCGACCTGGATGCGCCTCGACCTGCCGCCCAATCCCTACGATCTGCGCGCCTTCGGCAGCAGCGAGAGCACCGAGGTGATCATCACCGTCGTGCCCGGCGAGACGCGATTCCTGCTGGTGCAGCCCAAGGGAACCTACGATGCCGAACTCACCTGGCTGTCGCAGGAGGACGGGCGCCGCCTCGTCCGCGCGGGCACCCAGGTCGGCAGCTACTACAATCCCTGAACAGAAAACGCCCGAAGGAGCGATCCTTCGGGCGTTTTAACGTCGAAGCGTCGACGGTAGATCAGTCGCGCTGGACGCACATCGCGATGCCCATGCCGCCGCCGATGCACAAGGTGGCAAGGCCCTTCTTGGCGTCGCGCTTCTGCATTTCATAGAGCAGCGTCGTCAGCACGCGCGCGCCCGAGGCGCCGATCGGATGGCCGAGCGCGATCGCGCCGCCATTGACGTTGAGCTTCGCGGCATCGAGGCCGAGTTCCTTGCCGACGGCGACCGCCTGGGCCGCGAAGGCCTCGTTGGCCTCGACGAGGTCGAGATCCTTCACCGTCCAGCCGGCCTTCTTCAGCGCCGCCTGCGAAGCCGTGACCGGACCGATGCCATGATCGACGGATCGACGCCCGTCGTCGCCCAGGACACGATCTTGGCGAGCGGGGTGATGCCGCGCTTCTTGGCCTCGTCGGCGCTCATCAGCACCAAAGCCGCGGCGCCGTCATTGATGCCCGAGGCATTGCCGGCCGTGACCGAGCCGCCTTCCTTGGCGAAGGCCGGCCGCAGCTTGGCCAACGTCTCGACCGTCGTGCCGTGACGCGGGAACTCGTCGGTGTCGACGACGACCTCGCCCTTGCGCGTCTTCACCGTCACCGGGACGATCTCGTCCTTGAAGCGACCGGACTTCTGCGCCGCCTCGGCCTTGTTCTGCGAGGAGGCCGCGAAGGCATCCTGCTCGGCGCGGGTGATCTGGTACTTCTGCGCGACGTTCTCGGCGGTGTTGCCCATGTGATAGCCATGGAAGGCATCCCACAGCCCATCCTTCAGCATGGTGTCGAGCATCTTGAACTCGCCCATCTTCGTGCCGTCGCGCATATAGGCGGCGTGCGGCGCCTGGCTCATGCTCTCCTGGCCGCCGACCACCATGATGCTGGCGTCGCCGTTACGGATCGCCTGCCAGCCGAAGGCGACGGCGCGCAGGCCGGAGCCGCAGAGCTGGTTGATGCCGAGCGCGGTCTTCTCGACCGGGATGCCCGAATTGACGGCCGCCTGACGCGCCGGGTTCTGGCCCTGACCGCCGGTCAGGATCTGGCCCATGATGAC
>Ga0182739_1001774_pt1 | contig 21427 bp, 12 predicted proteins | sample eDN5th30CBELigBY_FD_128873 | JGI IMG/M metagenome (GOLD analysis project Ga0182739, IMG submission 128873) | Enriched backyard soil microbial communities from Emeryville, California, USA - eDNA 5th pass 30_C BE-Lig BY (version 2) (version 2) | ecosystem: Environmental > Terrestrial > Soil >...
CCGAAACTGCGCAGGGCCAGGTTATTGCGGTCTTGCGGGCGGCCCTGCCACCACTGCTGGATGAGGTCGGCGCTGCTCTCGCACCCTTCCGCGCCAAATACGCACAGCCCGGTCTGGCCCGCAAACTGCCAGCCATTTGCCAGGTCTGCATCGTCATAGACCTCCAACCCGTCCAGCAATTGCGTGCTTTGCAGCCATGCCTCATAGGGCCGCGCACGCCGTTCGGCTTCCGTCTGGGCGGCCTGGCACCGCGCGTCAAAATCCGCCAGCGCCGCCTTCATGGCGCCCACCTGCAGGGCGGCTTGCGGATCCGGTGGCGTGACGTATTTGCTTTCGAAACGATTGCGGTATTCGCCGCTGTCGAGCTTGGCCTGGACGCGCGCCCGTATCGTCGCTTCATAGGCGCGCACATGCTGCGCGGCCGCCTCGTCCCAGCGCCTCTGCTCCTCATTATTGAGAATCCAGTTGCGCGCCTGGGCCATCTCGGGATTGAACACCTTGTCCCGTTCGATCTCGATGTAGTGCTGCGCCTCCAGCGCGGCAGACTTTTCTTCGAACTGGCGCCTGACGTCCTCGAACGCCTGCGCCACCAGGATCTTGCGCTCGTTGCTGATGCCCTTGTTCGCCGCCCCTTTGTTCAGGTGGGCCCGCAGCTTCTCCACGGCCTCGTTGCGCCAGGCATTGAGCTGCTGGGTAATGCCGATGGGATCGTGCAATACGATCGCGGCGCCGCGGGCGCGCGTCGTCGTTTCCTTCAGGTCAGACGCGATCAGTTGCGGCGCGTGGTGGTAATCCGGATCGGCGTAAAGCTGGTTGGCAAGCACCGGCGCCAGGTGCTTGTTGGCTGCGGCGATGTCCTCGGCGACGCTGCTGGCGGGCGTTGCGGTATCCAGCACATCCGCGGCGAACGAACAGCTCTTGGCGATCTCGCGGATGTCGAAGGCCTGGAGCTTGTTGCGCAGCGCGTCGGTATCGCGCAGCTTGTCCAGCATGCGTTCGGTCAAGGGATCAGGCGTGAACAGCAGGCGCGCTTCGTCGATGGCTTCGGGCGCCTTGAACAGGAGGGTCCAGGCGCCAAGCCCGAGCAGACGGCTCTGGTCCGGCGCATAGGGCAGAGTCGGCGCGTAGGGCCAGATTGGCGAGAACACCCCAGTCCCCGTGGCGCGCCATGCGCTCTCGCAAGTCCACTTTCCGAAGCGCTTGATGAACGCGTACAGGTAGCCCTGACGCATGGCGCGCACCGCGTATCGCACACCCGCAGCTTCCAGCGGGGGCAGTCCCCGCCCAAGATTGGCGGCAAGATCCGGCGTCAGGGCGGCAAGGGCTTGCGGATCATCGCTGGTCACCACGGCATAGCGCAGCGGCAGAATGGCGACTTCGGATTTGCAGTCGACGCAGGGGCTCGCGGGTTCGTCCCGGCGGGTGCTGCGCGCGATATCGAGCTCCTGTGATAGCAATTGGTCGAGGGAAATCGGCTTCATGACCGCGCCCCCCGGTCTTGGGGTATCGACAGCCGGGCAAGCGATTCGTGCAGCGGCTCGCCGCCGGCGACGGCACGATCCAGCGCCGCTTGCCAACGGGCGTCGGCCGTCTTCTGGCTCCAGGAATGGGTCATGCCCACCAGCACATAGGTCGTCAGGTCTTCGTGCCGCGTGAGCCCCACTTGGCGAGCATCGTTCAGTTGCGCCTCGACCTGCGCCAGCCGAATCCCGCCACAGTGGCTCTCGAACACGTGCGGCGCCTGCGCTTCAAGCGTGCGCAACAGGCGGTGAGGCAGCGGGTCCGATTCCAGCGCCCGCCACAAGGCATCGTTCAAGTGCAGCGCTTGCGGCGGAATCGCGCCGACGCCTCGTCCGCCACCGCGGATTCGACGCCATCGTGAGGTTTGCTTCGTCGCGTCCGCGAACCACCAGGACAGCACCGGCCCAAAGAACCAGGACACCCATGCGCGGTCGGCATGCACATAGAGCACAGGCGTGACCAGCGGATCGTAGTAGCGCAAAAGATAGCGCTCTTGCGAGGCGCCCAAGGCGTAGGTCGCCTCGCTCAAGTGCAGCGCCAGTTGCTCCGCCGGCAAGACACTGGCTATCCATGCCTGCACGAATGACTCACATCGCGTCCCCACTCTCGACAGGACCGCGTCGTATTGCCCCGGCCCGCTTCCCGCCGCGCTGACAAGCATCGCGCCCAGCGGCTGCAGCGCAGCCAGTTCAGGATCGCGCAGCAACGGGTGCACGTTCGCGGCGAAATGCGCGGCAATGGCTTGCCGCTGGTCTTCGGGCACGAGCGCCATGTCGATCAGCGCGGACAGATGGCGCGGTTGTGAACGGTCGCCCTCGTGGATCTCGAGGTTCAGGGCCCGGATCAGGTCATGGGGAATCATGCGTCCATCCTCATCAACGCCTTGCGTTCACGGGCCGCTTTCAACCAGCAACTGACGCAGATGGGTTCACCCTCGTCCGGCTCGCCAGTCAATGAGAGAGCCGTTCCCGCTCCAGTGGCCTGCACGCTCATGGGACCCTTGAGATGTATTGCCACGCCATTGAGCGTGATGCCGGACCGGTTGATGCGCAACGAGCCGCCCGGCCCCTCCAGCACGACCTCGTCCTCCACCTGAATCCGGTACACCTTGGTTCGGTGCAGGATCTCCTGCGCGGCCTGCAGATGCGCATGTCCTTCGACGCGCTGCTCCAGGAGCCCGCCGACCTCCGTCCAGTGATTGGCCGTGGTCTTATCGCGGCGGTGGTTGCCCACTTCCTCGATGCGGTCCTTGACGATGGAGATCGTGTAATCGCGCCCAACGGCCAGAAAGCCGTCCTGGCCGATGTCGTGACGCCGGTCCCGCGCGATGGAAACCTGCTCGTCGTTGCCCACGGTCTCGTTGCGGTCATGGCCGATGACGATGGCTTCATCGTTCTCCACGCGCTCGCTGCGGTCGTGACCGACGAACGTGCTCTCGTCGTGCTTGACGTGGATGTTCTGGTCCTTCTGGGCGTGGACGTAGATCTCCTCCCGTCCGGCCTCGTCCTCGAACCGCATCTCGTTGAAACCATCGCCCTTGTGCGTCTGACTCTTGATGGTCATGCGGGTCTTGTGCGCGGGCAGTTCGTAGGGCGGAAGCTGATGGGCGTTGTAGTTCCGGCCGGTAATGACCGGCTGGTCCGGGTCGCCGTCAAAGTTGCTGACGATGACCTCCTGGCCGATGCGAGGGATCGCCATGTGCCCCCAGAGCGCGCCCGCCACGTTCTGCGACACGCGTATCCAGCAGGAACTGTGCTCGTCGTGCTTGCCCTCCCTGTCCCAGCGGAACTGCACCTTCACGCGGCCGTAAGGGTCGCAATAGATTTCCTCGCCGGGCGGCCCGACCACCGTGGCCTGCTGCGGGCCATCGATGCGCGGCTTGGGCAAGGGTTCGGCGCGCCATTCGACATCGTCGGGCACCAGCGTGGCCGTGCAGTGATAGTGCGACCCCTGCTCGGCGTCGGCGCTTTCCTCGCCCTGACTGGTGTATTGCGTGCCGTGGTGCTCGATGCGCACCGGGCGCCATCCGCGGTTCATTTCCTGGCGGGGATGGCCAATGAGATCGAAGGAGACACCGGGCGTCAGCCGGGCATCGTCGCCTTCGACGACGGCGATGCGCGCGTCGCCGCGATGGCCCCGCAGGCGATCCCGGGTGAAGGCCACGCCCGCCACGCTTTTGTAGCGGCCCGGGTAATCGTAGCGCTCATACCCTCGCGCCTGGTGCGCCAGATCCTCGCCATCGCGCAACGTTTCGTGGTCGTACCGCGGATTCTTGAAGTCATAGTCGCGCTGGGTCTGACGCGCGGTGCGCACGCTTTCGGTGTACAGGAAGCTGCGCAACGCCGGGCCCGGCCTGTCGCCACCGGCCATGGGGTTGTACTCCACGGGTGGCCCCGGCTCCCTGCCGAATACCCACAGACGATCGCTGTGAACCACATGGTGCCCCGCCGCGGTATGGCGAAAGCCATAGAAGAAGCCTTCCTCGCGCATGATGCGCTCGATGAAGTCGTAGTCGGTATCGCCCGCCTGAACGCAGTACTCGCGCGGCAGGTGGAGATTCGTGGCCTGCTGCTCGTAGGACTGCGTGACGCCGTGCTGATCAAGGATCATCGTGGCGATCTCGGGCACATTCAGGGCCTGGAAGATCCGCCAATCGGAAGACAGTCGCAAGCGAGCCAGGCGCGGTTCGACAGTGGCGTGATAGCGCGTGCGCCGAAAGCCGGTATTGCCCTGCTGGAATGACGTCACCAAGCCATGCACATAGCGTACGGGCTGCTCGCCCTGCCAGATGGTGAGCAGCGCGGGCTGGTCCAGGACCTGGCCGAAATCGACGGCGGGATCGGCGGAACTGAGATCCACGTCGAGCGTGAAGACCTCGGACAACGCTTCGCAAAGGCGGAATTCGATGACGTCGAACGCGACATCGCCGGCGGTGAAGGAAAAGCGCAGATCGGACTGGGCGGGCACGCGGCGCTCCTGCGACGGCGGCCCTGTGCGTCAGCGTCTGCGTCCGGGCCGCGTGGGGGATGAGCATCCACTGCGGCACGCGGGCTTACGCGATGTTCGCCTCTGACAGCAATGGACGTCCAAGAACTTGGGTCCAGATCGTGCATGCCAGATTGTGCTGCGTATATAAGAAGGTTCTTATTTACGCTTGTGAAACAGATGGGTGGGAGCTGGAGATTCTGATGTGCAAGCGGCGCGGATGAAAGAAAGGCTCCTGGATGCCAGGAGCCTTTGGGGATCTATCGACCGGGGGCGGACGCATCGGCGCCCGGGGAATGTGTCAGACGTTGAACACACGTTTAAACGTTGATCGGTCAGCAAAAGGCCATGAATGCTAGGTTTCGCGGGGAAATCGGGCCACGGCCTTTGCGGGAATCGCTGGAAGTACCCCCAGTTGTACCCCCAAGGGGGTATCGGGATGATAGATCAGTCTGGATGCCGTTGCCAGCGCTGTGCCTGCCGGATAAAACGGGTATGGCGCAGACCGCATTGTTGGCTGACGCCTGGAACGGTACGCGATGAGATGCAGGGGAACGGGCCGCTGTGGCCCAGACCTCGGAGCACTCTCATGGCAGACCATCACACCCGCCACAACCCGCTGGGGCAAGATGCCCTGTTCACCACGCCGGCCTCGCTCATGCTCGATACCCGCCTCACGCCACTGGAGCGCAATGGTTGGCAGGTTCTGCGCATGCTGCGCTCTGCGGAAGGCATCAGCCCGCTGGCGAATCTGGGGCAGTTGCGCCGCTATCTCACCTCCACCCCGCTGGGGCAGAGGGCCGGGTACGAGACGGCCCGGCGCGTCCTCGTTGTGCTTCGGCTGACGGGCTGGATCAGCCTGGTAGGCCAGCACCGCGATCCTCTAACCGGCCATGTGCTCAGCGAGCTGTATCAGGTTCACGAAGGCGCCCTGCACTTCCAGCAGGCCTGCGCGCTCGATGCCAGTCTGTCCGCGCTTCTGCGAGGGTCTATCGGCCACGAAAACAACCAGGTGGATCGGGTGGCGGTCCACATCCAGGCAACGCTGGCGCAGGCACCTAAAGCCGCTTCCATTGCGACCTACGATCAGCACCACGATGACGATGATTTGCCCCCGACGCCGCCGTCGCAGGAGAGCGAGGCAGCCGATCCACTGCCATTGTCTGGCGACTCCGCTGGCAGCACGCTTGTTCCGCAACAGACCGGGCACGCTCGCCACATGACGGCTGAGCCGGGCGGTACGTATAAGACGTATATGTATAAAAAAGAACGTACGTACCGCGCGCGCGAAGGCGACGGCCATTCGGCATCGCATTCGGTGAGCTTGCCGCCTTGCCTGAGCAATGCCCAAGCAGATCAGCAAAAGGACGTGCAGGCCGCCTTGCGCCGGCTGCCGCCACAACATCGCCAGGAAGTACTCGACGAGTTGCAGGCACGCAGCCAGAGCGGCACCGTGCGCAATGTCGTGGCCTACTTCTTCGCCTTGGTGAAGCGCGTCTTTGCGGGCGAATTCCGCCTGTGGGCAGGTCGTAAGGAGACATCTGCCGCCCCACGGCCTGTCGAAAATCGGCCTGCTGGTGTGCCACGCACCGAACACCGCCCAGAACCGACTGCGCCACCGGCATCGCGTGAAACTGCCCTGGCGCACATCGCCAACATCCGCAAGATGCTGAATGCTCCGACGAACGCTGGGGATATCGCGGCACAGGCAATGCAGGCCAGGGGATGGCAGCCGCATCCTGCGTAGCAAATGCTGCCGCGAAACGGGTCGTCACTGCACGCCGCAGTGACGACCCCGCCTGCGCCAGCAACAATGCGGGCGAATGCCGAATCCTATTGCGTGCGGCAGACATGATGATGGCCGCCCTACACTGACCGGGCAGTTGCCAAGACCGATGGGCTTCGTACATCGGCATCCCCAACAGCGCAGGTTCCTGCAAGCGCTGGCCCGAAAGGGTGGAACCGCCCCAGGTATGCCCAGGCTCCGACCGCATACCAGCCCTACCCAGGGCGGAGCCTTATTCGTCTGTTTGAACTCATCCCTACCGCGCCACCTGGCGCACTGCCCCTTGCGGTAATTACCTGTGCGCAACGCACAGGGCTCCCGCTGCATTTCTCATCCCACTCACTTCATAGGAGGATTTGTCCACGTTCGCATCACTTTCGTCTTGCAGTACCTCCGTCCTGGCTTCCAACAGGGAGCAAGACGGACGCCTCATTCGAGGCTCTGGTGTCTCCTGAACACCATGCCCTTGCCCTCACGGGATCTCGCCTTGGCGAGCTGGCACCAACACTAACCACTGAATTTCAGGACAACGCAGTACGGCGCTTTGCTTGGAGGCCGGACGATGGACGACTTGACCTACACCCTGCGGCAGCTTTGCCAGCGCAACCGTGACGGCAGCCACAACACACAGGCCGACCGGATGCGTTCGCTGTCGCTGGCCGCGCGGCAACTACGTGAGGCCGGTTTCCGGCAGATGAAAGCATCGTCGCTCAAGGGCAAGCACGTCCAGGCGCTGCTGAATCGCTGGCAAGACGAAGGCTTGTCGTCCGGCACCATCAAGAATCGGCTTTCTCATCTGCGCTGGTGGGTCGAGAAGATCGGCAAGTCGGGCATCTTGCCGGCGGACAACATGCAGCTTGGCGTGGCCGAACGCCGCTATGTGACCAACGTCAGCAAGGCCAGAGAACTGGGCACAGGTCTTGAACAGATTACCGATGTCCACGTGCACATGAGCCTTCAGCTACAGGCCACCTTCGGATTACGTCGGGAGGAAGCGATCAAGTTCCAGCCCAGTTACGCAGATCGGGGCGACCACATCGCCCTCAAGGGATCGTGGACCAAGGGCGGTCGGGAGCGAACTGTGCCCATCACCACGACAGAGCAACGCGACGCGCTCCACGCAGCACACCGCCTGGCGGGCACAGGATCACTGATCCCGGCAAACAAGACCTACATCCAGCAGCGGCACGTCTACGATGGACAATGCAAGGCGGCAGGTCTGAGCAGTATGCACGGGCTGCGGCATCAATACGCCCAAAGTCGATACGAAGCTCTCACGGGCTGGAAAGCTCCCTCAGCGGGAGGGCCTTCGTCCGGGGGATTAAGCGACACCCAGCAAACCATAGATGTTGAGGTGCGACAGGCGATCAGCCGCGAGCTGGGCCACGAGCGCTTGCAAGTTACCTCTATTTATCTCGGCAGATAGGTGATGCGTTTGGAATAGCGGAGCAAACCTGCCTCCAAATGATGTTTCGCAACGCTCGACGCACCTGTATCAGGCTATGACTACAGCGGTCCTTACTGTACAATGCAGTACATTTGCAGTGTCCAATGGAGAGGCTATGTCCGTAAGCAAGACCGCTACGCTGACCTTCCGGATTGATCCTGGCCTCAAGGAGGCGCTTCGCACCGCAGCGAATGCCGAGCATCGATCCATTGCGAACATGGTCGAGGTTTTGATTCGGGGCTACTGTGAGCAGCACGATATTGAGATCCCGCCCTCCGAGGAAACCAAGAACAACATTGGAGCGCGTTCATGATCAAGACGGTCAAGCAAGCCTGCCGGTTTAATCCCATCATCCGCGACTACCGGATGAGCCAAGGGATCGAGAACCTCGCGGACCTCATCAATGACGCAGGCGACGGCAGCGAATTCTTCTCGCGCAACTTCGTCACCCATGGCATGGATCAGCTTTTCCGCGAAGGTCTGCTGCGCCTCTCCGGCAAGTCAGATCAAGCGGTGTTTGAATTGACTCAGGCGATGGGCGGCGGTAAAACGCACATGATGATCGCGCTGGGGCTGTTGGCGCGCGACGCGCAGCTGCGTAAAAACGTTCTGCCTGCGGACTTGGCTTCACGCGTCGATTTTGGGCAAGCGCGCATTGCCGCGTTTAACGGCCGAAACAACCCAGACAACTTCATTTGGGGCGAAATCGCCACCCAGCTCGGGGCGGCGGAAGCCATCAAGCCGTATTGGGCGAACGGCCCCAAAGCCGTCGATCAGCGCCAATGGAAGGAGATCATTGGCGACGAGCCAACCCTGATCCTGCTCGACGAACTGCCGCCTTATCTCGACAACGCCAGCACGCAGGTGTTCGGCCAAGGCACGTTAGCGAATATGGCGGTCTACAGCCTTTCCAGCCTGATGAGCGCTGCGTTGGAACTGCCCAACTGCGCCATCGTGGTCGCCAACCTCTCGGGCAGCTACAAAGCCCAGACCAAGGCACTGGCCGACGCTATCTCCAATCTACAGCAGGAAACCCGCCGTCAAGCGATGACCATCACGCCAGTGCAACTGGCGGGCAACGAAATCTACGAAATTCTCAAGAAGCGCCTCATCGACGAACTGCCGGACGAGCGTGTCATCGCTGACATTGCCGAGGAGTACGCACAGCAGATCAAGAAGGCCGAGGACGGAGGCTATATCGTAGCCAGCAGCATCGAGCAGATTTCCGAGCAAGTGCGGGAAACCTATCCCTTCCATCCCTCCTTCAAGCACCTTGTCGCGCTATTCAAAGAGAACGAAGGCTTCCGACAAACCCGTGGTTTGATGCAGTTCACCGCACGCTTGCTCAAAAGTGTGGACGAGCGCGAAGCCGACGACGTCTTCCTCATCGGCACGCAGCATCTGAACTTGAACGACGAGCAGGTCAAGGATGAGATCGAGCGCATTGCACCCAAGCTGATGCCTGCCGTGACGCGCGACATAGCCGACGCGGGCAACGCCATCGCCGAGCACATCGACGTTGAACTGGCAGGCGATGCCGCGCAACAGCTCATGACCTTGCTGCTGTCATCCAGCCTGTCGCGCGCTGTGGGTGGGCGGATCGGCCTGTCCGAAAGCGAGCTGATCGAGTTCCTGGCCGCGCCACAACGCAAACCCGATGAGTTCCTTCAGGCCTTGCAGCGTCTGCGTGAATCGGCGTGGTATCTGCACCGTGAAGAGCAGCGTTTCTTCATCAAGGAAACCGAGAACCTGTCGCGCCAAATCGAGCGCAATGCCAAGGAAGTTCCGCAACCCAAGGTCGATCAGGCACTCATCAATCGACTCGCAGGCATCCTTGCGCCGATCAGCAAGATCGCCTATCAGGACGTGCAGGTACTGCCCCGGCTGGATGAACTCAAGCTCGGTGGCCCGCGCACGTTGATCGTCATCAAGCCGGATGGCAAGGTGCCGCCCAGCGAGTTGCAGAATTTCTTCGACTACCAGCAGGAAAAGAACAACCTTCTCGTGCTGAGCGGTCAGGACAGCCTGCTGGCCGACGCGGTCGAAGAGCGCTTGCGCGAGCTGTACGCCATCGAGCAGATCCACAAGCGTCTCAAATCGGGCGACACCTTGTTCGAGGAAGCCCGCGACCGCTTCGAAGAATCGGAAGATCGCTTCAGTAAGGCGCTGTCGGCCGCCTACAACCGCCTGTACTTCCCAGCCAACGACCCGGTGGACGGGCGCGATGTGCTGGCTGGGGTCACCATCGACCAAGGGCTGAAGCTCGGCCAGGGCGATCAGTCGGCCGAGACGCAGATCGAAAGACTACTGGCCAGCCCGCGCGCTGATTACAAGCTCGTGGCTGAGCTGAACAAAGACAACTTCGACGAATGCTTCGCGCAGGCCGAGGAATACCTGTGGCCTTCTGGCAAGGACAACCGTCGCACCCCTTGGAAAGACGTCGCCACCCGAGCCAAGTGCTCGCCAATCTGGCCGTGGATGCCAGGAGCCAGTGGTTTGGATGCGCTCAAGACAGAGGCCTTGAAACAAGGTCGTTGGCGCTTGGGCGAAGACGGCTACATCGAGAAGGGGCCATTCCCCAAGGACAAGACCACCGTCAACGTCTCGGTCATCAACGTCAAGCCAGACACCGGCGAAACGATTCTGAGCCTCACGCCACGGCACGCGGGTGATAGCCCCATCGTCTATTGGTCGAACAAACCCGACGTGTCCGACAAGGACAACAAGGTCGACGACTTGGAGAACTTTGCCACCGGCGAGGGCACGGTCTACTTCGTGGTGAGGGAGCCCACCGGGCGCTATGAAACCGGCCCTGCCACCCGCTGGCTCGCCGACCTCAAGATCCGCCATCAAGTCGAGCCCGCCGCTGACAAGCGCCGTGTCACCCTCGCTGCTACGCCGAACGCCGACATCTTCTACACCCTAGACGGCTCCAACCCCAAAGACGGTATCCGCTACGACGCACCGTTCGAGATCGGTTCCGCGAGCTGCCGCCTGCTGGTGTTCGCCCGCGCGGGCGAGGCTAACAAGACGGCGGACTTCCAGATCCCCGCCAGCGGCGACAAGACGGTGCAGATCGTCGACAGCAAGCCCGCGCGCCTGCAAAGCAAGCGTGTTGCTCTCGACACGACCGACCGCGTCTTCAGCGTCATCAACCGTTTCCGCGATCAGCCGGGCACGCGCTTCAAGGGTGTGCGCGTCGAAATCGGTGAGGGCGAGAACACCGTAACCGTGCGCTTCCAGGAGCGCGAAGTCACCGCCGCCATCATCGAAGGCGTCGTCAACAGCCTCCGCGATGTGCTCAAGGAGCCCGACGCCCCGCTCAACATTGCCATTGCCGACGGCATCGCCTTCGATACCGGCTTTGCACTCAAAGAGTTCGCCAAGCTGGCCGGAATCGAGCTCAAGCCGGGCGACATCAATCAGGAGGAATGAGGATGGCTAAGGCCGCAGGTAACACACCATCGCCCAAGGCGCGTGCGCAAGTGCTGCACACGCTGGGTTTTGGCGTGCCTGCGACTTCTGATCCTCATCACTTCATGATCGTTATTCCCAAGGCCAGCACGGGCAAAGTTCAGATCAGTGAACACCTCGGCTTGCAGTCTGCAAGCAACGACAACGCGGTGATCGACCGCGTTCTACTGGATCGCCCGCGCTGGACCGCCATCCGCGCCGAAGTTCAACGAGCCTTCAACGCTCGTCTGGCCGCGCATGGCATCAAGCCCGGAACGTGGAAGGTCGGCGACAACCCGGTGGATCGCTTGCTCGGCAAGGAACTGTGCGTACTGGCCTGGGCCGTCGAGCAGATGGAGATGGAGAAGATTCCCGTCGCCGTGCGTAACTGGTTGGCGCTGCGCCCGGAGGAACGCTGGTGGCTGTTTGGCATGACGGCCATGAGCACAGGCGGGGTGATGGATGCGGGCAAGGGCTGGCGGGCAGCGCTCAAACACGCCTTGGGCGATGTGGCGCAGAGCGAACTGCTCGCTCCTCGTGCCCGACGCGGCAAGCCGGAACAGGAAGTTGCCCAGGGCTCATTAGGACTGTTCGGAGACGAAGCGCTATGAACGCCGTGCCCCCGCAGCCGAAGATCTACCACATTGCCCACGTAGATCGTCTGCCCTCCATCGTGGCAACAGGTGGCCTCTTGTCGGACGCAATGGTGCAAGCGCAAGCGCTGGGCGGAACGATGATTGGGATGAACCACATCAAGCAGCGTCGTTTGACTGAGCTTCAGCTTGCAAGTCATCCCGGCTTGTTCGTCGGTGCCTGCGTGCCGTTTTACTTCTGCCCGCGATCCGTGATGCTTTATTTGATCCACCGACGCAACGCAGAACTGGCTTACCAAGGTGGGCAAGCGTCCATCATCCACTTGCAGGCGGATTTGGGCGCAGTTGTGGCCTGGGCCAACGCGCAACCCGCTCGCTGGGCGTTCACGCTATCAAACGCCGGATCGTATTTTTTTGAAGACCGCAATGACTTGGCGCGTCTTGGTGAAATCAACTGGGCGGCGGTGCAGGCGAACAACTGGAGTGGCGGCCTGAAAGAAGGCAAACAAGCCGAGTTCCTGTTGGAGCAACATTTTCCGTGGCACCTGATCGAACGCATCGGCGTGCAGTCGGCCACGGTCTATCGACAAGTCGTCAACGCCCTTCCGGCACACGGACACCGGCCTCCGGTCGAAGTGCGCCCGGACTGGTATTACTGAATGAGAGGAGCACAGCCATGATCGAGTACACCTCAGGCGACATCCTCCAGTGTGAGGCCGACGCACTGGTCAACACCGTCAATTGCGTCGGAGTGATGGGGCGTGGCATCGCCTTGCAGTTCAAGAACGTCTACCCCGAAAACTTCAAGGCTTACGAGGCCGCCTGCAAACGCGAAGCCGTACAGCCTGGTCGCATGTTCGTTTTTGAGACGGGGCAGCTCACATTGCCACGCTTCATCATCAACTTCCCGACCAAGCGCCACTGGCGCGGCAAGAGCCGTATTGAAGACATCGATGCGGGCCTTGTCGATCTGGTCAATGTCATCCGCGACAAGGGCATTCGCTCCATCGCCATACCGCCGCTGGGTGCAGGCCTGGGCGGGCTGGACTGGAACGAGGTGCGACCACGCATCGAGCGCGCACTCGCAGAGCTGGCCGAAGTACGCGTACTGGTGTTTGAGCCCAAGGGAGCCCCTGCCAACGACAAGATGGCACACGTGCGCGAGGTACCCAAGATGACGGCGGGTCGCGCCGCCTTGGTGGAGCTGATGCAGCGCTATCTTGGCGGCCTGCTTGACCCCTTTGTCACCCTGTTGGAAGTCCACAAGCTGATGTACTTCATGCAGGAAGCAGGCGAGCCGCTGCGTCTCCAATACGTCAAGCATCACTACGGCCCTTATGCCGAGAACCTGCGCCATGTGCTGAAGGCGGTGGAAGGCCATTTGATCGCTGGCTATGCCGACGGCGGCGATGCGCCGGACAAGCCACTCACGCTGGTTCCAGGTGCGGTGGAAGACGCCAAGGATTATCTGGATCAACACGACATCAGCCGCGCCCGTTTCGAGCGCGTAACCAAGCTGGTCGAGGGCTTCGAGTCGCCTTACGGACTAGAACTCCTGGCCACAGTGCATTGGGTAATGAGCCGTGAGGGCGCCACGCAGCACGAGAGCGTAGAACGTCAGGTCTATAGCTGGAACGCACGCAAGCAGCAGTTCACCCCGCGCCAGCTTGCCATTGCCGAAGAGCGGTTGCGCTCCCACGGCTGGCTGTCATCTGACGTGGCTTCGACCCATTGAGGATTAATTAGGGAATGCAAAAAACAACAACCACTCTCACGCCATTGGCCCTGAAAGATGCGCCTGCACTGATCGAAACAGTTTTCCCCGCACAGAAGGTGTCGGTCGAATCGCAGACAGAGCGCAAAGCCGGCGCAGGTCAAACGCTCACTGCACTTGGCTCCTATTGGAAAGGCCGCAAGCCTCTGATTCTGGTACGTGCAATTGTGCTTGGCTGTCTGTTGCCGCCCACCGACGACGCTGAGGCTGACCTTGCCATCTTTGAAAAACTCATGGCGTTTGACGACGAGGGCTTGGCGCGACGTGCGTTGATCGGCAACGCTATATCACCAGCGGAGATTGCCGCACGTATCTCGCTCGAAGATCCGTGGAACTACTTTAAGGCCACGCTCAAGCGGGGTGATGTCACCGGTGGCGATGTTCGCTGGATGCGCTTTCCACTCGATGCAGATGAAGAGGGAATATCTTTGCGCTGGCAGCGCAGCCTTAGCGACGACGACAAGCTTGTGGTCTACCGCAAGTTGTTGTCCACCTGTAGTACCTATGAAGAGAAGGCAAGTCTTGGCAAGCGTCCAGAAGAACTAGATCAGGAATGGCTGTACGCCCCAGTTTGGGATGATGTCAATCGTCACTATGCCCATTTAGGCGTGAATGTGAAGTCTCTTCCCGAGTTGGTTGAACAACTGGGCATCCTTCGCTACGGACATCGTCCTCGCGTGGCCGACACCTTCAGTGGCGGTGGCTCAATCCCGTTCGAAGCGGCACGTATGGGTTGTGATGCTTACGCTTCCGACCTCAACCCAATCGCTTGTATGTTGACGTGGGGGGCATTCAATATCATCGGTGCTTCGCCAGAGCGACGGCTAGCAATTGAACGAGCGCAGCGCAAAGTAGCAGCGGCCGTTGATAAAGAAATCACCGACCTAGGCATTGAGCACGACAGCAATGGAAACCGGGCGAAGGCTTATTTGTATTGCCTCGAAGCCCGCTGCCCAGAAACTGGATGGATGATTCCGATATCACCCACATGGGTGATATCTAAAATGCGTAATGTTATTGCGCGCCTCTCTCCAGATCATCACAACAAACGATTCACCTTTGAAGTTATCAGTAATGTTTCAGAAGATGAAGTGGCAGCAGCTGGGCAAGGAACCGAGCAAGACGGCGACATGGTCTATCAGCTTGATGGAAAGACCTACCGCACTCCCATAAAAACCTTACGTGGTGATTATCGGAAAGAAGATGGAGCCACTGGAAACCGCTTAAGATTGTGGTCATCTGATGACTTTAAGCCACGACAAGATGATATTTTTCAGGAGCGGCTATATTGCGTTCAGTGGATTACCAAAGACACACTAGACGCTGGACGGCAAGAAACTTTTTTTGCCGCACCCACTGATGCCGATTATCAGCGAGAGCAGCAGGTGGAACTTATTGTTGCTGCCAATCTTCGTCGCTGGCAGGACGAGGGTCTGGTGCCGAACATGGCTATCGAGCCAGGTGATGAGACAACGCGCTTATTTCGTGAACGGGGCTGGACACATTGGCATCACTTGTTTAATCCGCGCCAGTTACTGCTCTACTATACCTACAGAAAGAGCTTATCCCTAATCGAAGATGAAAGTCTAATCTCTGCTTTATTTGTTGTTCAATCCAAGTCTTACGAATGGAACTCTCGCTTGTGCAGATGGGCAACCTCTTCGCGACATGAAAATCAAGTCAATACATTTTCCAACCAAGCACTAAACACTCTATTCAATTATGCTGCACGTGCAGTTCCCAACTTAGAGAATCACACCATAATTGGTTTTGGGGATGCGCCGGGTATTGCACAAGTAGAAACTCAGGTAGCTTCAAGACCTGCAGCCGAAAACTCGACTCAGGCGGAAATTTACATAACCGATCCGCCGTACGCCGACGCTGTCAACTACCACGAAATCACTGAATTTTTCATTGCTTGGTTACGCAGGAATCCGCCCAAACCCTTCGACGGATGGGTTTGGGACTCTCGCCGTGCGCTAGCAGTAAAAGGCGCTGGCGAGGATTTTAGGCGCGGCATGGTCGATGCGTACAAGGCAATGGCTGAGCACATGCCCGAGAACGGCATGCAATGCGTGATGTTTACTCACCAAGATACTGCTGTCTGGGGTGATTTGATCGGTATTTTCTGGGCAGCAGGTTTGCAGGTATTTGCTGCCTGGTATGTTGCAACTGAAACAAATTCCGCTCAAAAGAAAGGTGGCTACGTTCAGGGCACCGTCATTTTGATGCTCAAGAAGCGTGCGGCAGGAGAGCGCACCGGCTTCAAACAGCGCCTGCTGCCCGCTGTTCGGCAGGAGGTGGCGCGCCAGATCGAAACCATGATGCATCTGAACGACACAGTCGCCGCCCACCACGGCGAGCCGGTTTGGGGCGACTCCGATTTGCAGATGGCCGGGTATGCGGCAGCGCTCAAGGTGCTGACCGCTTACACCCGCATCGGGGACGAGGACGTCACTACCTTCGCCCTGCGCCCGCGCGCACGGGGTGAAGTCACGGTGGTGGACGAAATCGTCCAGCAGGCTGCAGAGACCGCATCCGGCCTGCTTGTGCCAGAGGGACTCACTGCCGATGCCTGGGGGCGCCTCATTGGCATCGAACGCTTTGTACTGCGGATGATGGACATGGAAACCGCAGGCGCGTCCAAGCTGGACAACTATCAGAACTTCGCCAAGGCTTTCCGCGTTACGGACTACACCCGCGTGATGGGCGACATGCGGCCCAATAACGCACGTCTCAAGAGCGTCAGCGAATACGCTTCACGCGATCTGACGGATGCCACTGAGATTGGGGTGACAAGGCTGGGTCAACTCATCATTGCCTTGCAGCAAATACTAAAGGACACCGAGGCACAGATCGTCGTTGAGCAACTGCGAGCCGAAATGCCCGACTTTCTGGAAGCCCGATCCCTGCTGGTGGACATGCTGGCTTTCATTGAGCGTAAAGCGCCCGAATCTGAGGTGCGCTCTGCTGCGGAAGTTCTGGGTGCACGTCTCAAAAATCTGCGCTTCGGCGACTGAGGCCTTGAGGTATGAGCATCCGGCGTTTTTCTTCGCGTACTCACCGGCTGGATGCCAGCTTCCTGATGCAGCATCTGGCAGGTGCGCGGAGCTACAAGCGGATTGCAGGCTACTTCACCAGCTCGTTGTTCGAAGTGGCTGGCGAGGCACTGGAACACATCCCCGAGGTCAAGATCGTCTGCAATGTGGACATCCACCCAGACGATCTGAAGGTGGCGCAACTGCGCGAGAGCAAGATGCTGGGTCGCTGGAACGAGCGCGCCCTGGAGGCCGAGGCTCTGCTGAACCGCGAACGCTATCGGCGGCTTGATGCCTTCCTCGCTAAGCATGGGCAGGCGGTGCGCATCGCGCCGGACGACATCTGCGGCTTTGTTCACGGCAAGGCCGGCGTGATTACCTTGGCGGATGGCCGCAGGCTGGGCTTCATTGGGTCGATGAACGAGACGCGCAGCGGCTGGCAGCGCCACTACGAAATCCTGTGGGAGGACGAATCCCCGGAGGGTGTGGCGTGGATCGAGGAAGAATTCGACTTTCTCTGGAACGCAGCAAAACCACTGCCTCAGGCAGTGATCCGCGAGGTACATCGGCGCGGCTATCGACGAGAGATCGAGTTCGTCGAAATCGACGATGACGAAAATCTTGCCCCTGCGGCGCTGATTGAATCGCCGCTCTACCGGGAAGGCCAGCAGTTACAGCCGTGGCAGCAAGGGTTTTTGACCGAATGTCTGCGCCATCAGCGGCTATACGGCACGGTGCGCCTCCTGTTGGCCGACGAAGTAGGACTGGGCAAAACGCTGTCGCTGGCGACGGCCGCACTGACGCTCTGCCTGCTATCCGACAAAGACAATGGGCCACGCCGCCCGGTTGTCATATTTGCCCCGGCCACGCTGACCGAACAATGGCAGACCGAGATGCTGGACAAGCTGGGCATCCCAACCGCACGTTGGGATACCGTTGGTAAAGTATGGCTGGATGCTGACGAGCGAGTGCTGTCGCCTGCCGGGCGTGAGCAGATTGCCCATTGCCCGTTGCGCATCGGCATTGTCTCCACCGGCTTGATGATGCGCGACTCGCTGGAGAAGCAGCACCTACTCGGTATGCGCTTCGGCGTCGTGATTCTCGACGAAGCGCACAAAGCCAGAACCCGCCAGGGCTTCGGCAAGGAAGCTGGAACACCGAACGAGCTGCTGGCCTTCATGCGCGAGATCGCTGCGCGTGCCGATCATGTGCTGTTGGGTACGGCTACACCGATTCAGACCAACCCTGCCGATCTGTGGGATTTGCTGGGCATCCTGCACCAGGGCCCGGGGCGCTTCGTGCTGGGGCACGACCTTGCGCCGTGGCATCGACCAGATGAGGTGCTCGACATTCTCGCGGGCCGCGTGGAGGTGGAATCGCTCAGCCACGCGTGGGAACTGTTGCGTTCGCCGCTTCCGCGCATGGAATCAACCAGTGAGCCTCGCGCCCGTCGCTTGTTCTCAGCTATCCGGCAAGACCTGGGATTGCAGAACGGCGAGTGGCAAACCAACCGTTCGTTGGCCGATCTGACGGAGGAAACGCGGGAGATTCTGGAAGAGGAGCTGGAGCGCCGCATATCAGGTGCCACGCTGTTCCAGCGCGAAAACCCGCTCGTACGTCATGTCGTGCTTCGCAAACGCCAGCAGCTCGAAGATGCGGGGCTGCTGGCTCGCGTGGGCGTGGACGTGCACCCGGAACGAGAACAGGCATCGGAGCAGCGCGCTTTCGATGCCTTGTTCGAGGGCAAGGCGCTGCGCACGTCGGAAGATTTCCGGCAGGCCTATGGCGAAGCCCGCGCTTTCGGCAAAGCACTGGCCAAACGCGGTAAAGGCAGCGGTTTCATGAAAAACCTCATGGAGCAGCGCATCTGCTCCAGCGTCCAAGCGGGCTTAGCGACGGCCCGGCGCTTGCTGCAAGGCGATGCCGAGCACGAGGAAGACGAAGAGCAAGAAGTTGATCTCAAAGTCGAGACAGGTGAGGAGCGCGAAGTTCTGCAACGCCTAATCACCCGACTTGAGCGGTTAGAAGCCGATCCGAAGATGGAGGCGGTCGTCCATTTTCTCGACAAGGAGAAATGGCTGGGATTGGGCGTCATCATCTTCAGTCAGTACTACGACACGGCGAAGTGGCTGGCGGACTCACTGGCGGCGCGCTACCCAGAAGAAGCTGTCGGCCTTTATGCGGGTGCGGGTCGGAGCCGTCTGTACCAGCGCGGTGACAGCGTGAGTGTCGAGCGTGAAACTTTAAAGCGGATGGTGGCCGAGCACCAGATTCGCGTCATGGTGGCTACCGATGCCGCCTGCGAAGGCTTGAACCTGCAAACGTTGGGCACGCTGATCAACGTCGATCTGCCGTGGAACCCGACGCGCCTCGAACAGCGCATTGGGCGCATCAAACGCTTCGGCCAGCGACGCGAAACCGTGGACATGCTGAACCTGGTGTTCGAGCAGACCGTGGACGAAAAAATCTACGAGCGCCTGTCCGAGCGCATGAAAAACCGCTACGACCTCTTTGGTTCGCTGCCGGACACCATCAAGGACGAGTGGATCGACGACATCGAAACACTCGGCGAGCGCTTGGATGAGTACATCAACGCCCAGAAAACCGCGACTGGCTTCGACTTGCGCTATACCGGCACGATGATGCCGCCGGAAAAGGATTGGCGCGAATTCACCGAAGTGCTATCGCAGCGTGATCTGGTAACGCTCATGAGTGCCGCATGGGGATAGCTCTCATCGTCAAGCATTGAGCTTCAAACGCTTACAGCGATTCGCCTCAGAGGCCCCGGCCGTCTACCGTACTGGGGGAAGTCCACACTGGGAGTCTGTTAGGTACGGGAAAACAGGGTAACCAGCGAACAATTACCCTATTTATCCCATCATTTACCCCATTTCCAGGTCCAGCCTTCGGCAAAAGGCAAACGGCAAAGGAACGGCATTCAAGGGACAACGGCCCTATCCAGAAAAGGAAAAGGCCGCCCTGTCCATTGGTTCTACAACACCCAGCCAACTCTTCCCTATGCCGTGCCGCTGCCCTCCGCAGCACTCAGGTAGTCCGCCCAGTCCTGCAACAGCGTCCTTCTCTGATCCAGCAGCAACGCCTTGTTGTACGTCGCCCGCACCTTGTTGCTTTCCACGTGGGCAAGCTGCCGCTCAATTGCATCAGGCCGGTATCCGTTCTCATTAGCCCAGGTCGAAAAGGTCGTCCGCCAGCAATGCGGCGTCGTGCCCCGGCCCAGGTTCATATCTCGCATCGCGTAGGTCAGCCGATTGGGCGTGGTGAAGCCCTTGCCGCTCCGGTGTGGGAACAGATAGCGTCCACCACCCGTGATGCGCTGCAAATCCTTCAGCACGGCAATAGCCTGCGCCGACAACGGGCTGACATGGTCGCGCCGCGCTTTCATCTTCGCCGCAGGCCGACGCCACAGTGCATCCTCAAAGTCGAACTCGTCCCACTCGGCATCCGCCGCTTCGCCTGGACGGCAGGCGGTCAGCGCAATCAACCGCAGGCACAATGAAGTTTCCGGATAGCCACGGTAGCCGCGCAACTCCTGATAGAACTTCTGAATCTGCTCTCGCGTCATCGCCGCCTTGCTCTCGCTGAACGGCACGCGCAGCAACCCACGCAGGCTGGGGATCGGATTGGCCTCGACCAGCCCCCGCACCACCGCAAACTCGAAGATGGCCGAAAGATCACCTTTGACGTGAATGGCCGCCCACGCACCATGTGCCTTGCATTCCTCCAGCAGCGGGCGGATCTGCTTCACGCCAATGTCGCTCATCGGCATCCCATCGAACTTGGGCGACAGATACTTCCTGATGCGGGACTCTTTCGTACGATAGGAACTGAGCGCGAAGACCGGTTTGATCTCGGCCAGATACGCTTGCGCCACCTTGGCAAACGAGCTTTCACGTGCGCGCTTGCGTTCCTCCAGCGCCTCCAGGTTGCGCTGCTTGACCTGCTGCCGTTCATGGGCAGGATGGATGCCTTGCTTTACCAAGGCACGCGCCTTCTCGCGGGCAGCGCGCGCCTCCACAAGGCTTACTTGAGGAAAGCCGCCAATGGCAAAGAGGTTCTCCTTACCTTGCAGCCGGTACTTCCACCGCCAGAGCTTGCCACCGGTGGGCTTGACCAACAGGAACAAGCCCCCGCCGTCTGATAGTTTCCAATCTCGATCAGTCGATTTGGCCGACCTGACCTTGAGGTCGGTGAGTAGGTTTTCGGGCATCGTTGGACTCCACTGCGGGGAAAAGTACCCCCACGGTTGAACACGAGTACCCCCAACGCTACCCCCGAATTTTTCAGACTTCGATGAACAATAGGAACGCTCAGTAGACCGTATTGTTTGGCAAGCCCTTGATTTAAAAAGGTCTGCTCAATCCACCAAGCGCCACTGAGCGCTCCTGAATTCCGAAAAATCCGTCAGACGTTGAACAGGAAGTTCATCACATCGCCATCCTGCACGATGTATTCCTTGCCTTCCGCGCGCATCTTGCCCGCTTCCTTCGCGCCTTGCTCGCCCTTGTACGTGATGAAGTCTTCGTAGGCGATGGTCTGCGCACGGATGAAGCCGCGTTCGAAGTCGGTGTGGATGACGCCGGCAGCCTGAGGAGCGGTGGCGCCGATGGGCACGGTCCAGGCGCGCACTTCCTTCACGCCAGCGGTGAAGTAGGTCTGCAGACCCAGCAGCTTGAAGGCGGCGCGGATCAGGCGGTTCAGGCCGGGCTCTTCCATGCCCATGTCCTTCAGGAAGGCTTCGCGGTCGGCGTCGTCGAGGTCGACGATTTCGGATTCGATGGCGGCGCAGATGGCGACGACGGGCGCATTGCG
>Ga0182739_1001775_pt1 | contig 21426 bp, 15 predicted proteins | sample eDN5th30CBELigBY_FD_128873 | JGI IMG/M metagenome (GOLD analysis project Ga0182739, IMG submission 128873) | Enriched backyard soil microbial communities from Emeryville, California, USA - eDNA 5th pass 30_C BE-Lig BY (version 2) (version 2) | ecosystem: Environmental > Terrestrial > Soil >...
AACAGTGCACCGTCAAGGCTGTACTGCGTAACACCGGCCCCGATGCCGAAGCTCAGCCGCTGCGTATCCCCTTCGTTCAGCCGAAGCCGGAACGCGTAGTTCGCATACGCCGAGGTAGCCGACTGCGGTCCGAGCCTATCCGCCGTAACCTGCATCCCCAGCCCATGCCGTTTGTTAACCGGATCGACCACACCGTCGATGGACAGCAGGCCCGTTTGAGGTGCGCCGTCTAGGCCTACCCATTGGCTCCGCAGACCGAGCTGCCCGAACCATTCTTCCTTGTAACCCGTATAAGCCGGATTAACACTCATCGAATTGAAAATGTACTGCGTGAACTGGATGTTCTGTTGGGCCCGCGTTTCACGGGCCGTCACCAAGCAGATCACGATTACCACTAATGTTATAATGCGCTTCATAGCCATTGTTTTCGTTGCTTTTACCTTACTGCTTTTTTATAAGTACCCAGCCTGCGTAACGCTCCTGGTGACCACCATCGTGGGTAATGATCACGTAATAATAGGTACCTTCATTGAGCCCCTGTCCACCCCAGTTATTCTGATAGTTATTATTACGATACACCTCGTTGCCCCAACGGTTAACCACCGTAATCTCTACGCGATCAAAACCTTCGATACCGACGATTTCAAACACATCGTTCTTACCATCGCCATTTGGCGTAAATACATTTGGGATCTTAAACGGGCGGCTATCGACTACCACACTGATCGTCGCGATATTGGATACCAGCCCATTTTCATCGGCCACCTCATATTGGACACTGCTGCTGCCAGTGAATCCATTAGCCGGTTCAAACGTAACCACACCTCGTGCATCCACACTATACCGGCCTTCACCCGGAATATTAACCGTGGTTACACGATTTCCAGATTCGTCGATAAGCCTTACGGTTGATGGGACAATCGGACTGCTTCCGGGTAGGTCATTTGTCAGTGCTGTAATGGTGACCGGTTCGCCATACCCTGTACTAGCCTGATCGTCTGTTGCTGTAGGAGCGATTTCGGCGGCTACGCCTTCCACCGTTACCGTGATGAGCGCAGTATTGGATTCCAAGCCATTTTCATCCCTCACCGTATACATTACCGTACTAGTGCCCACATATTCCGCATCGGGCGTAAAGGTCACTGTTCCATCAGCGCCGACGCTATACGTTCCTTCACCTTCAATGGTTACTGTGGTTACCGCATTCCCCGTGCCGGGTTCAACCAGTCGCACGGTTCCCCCAGCTAGCGGTGCACTGCCTTCAGCGTCGTTATCCAGAACGTCGATAGTAACAGGGGTACCTTGTTCCGTGCTGGCCGCGTCTGGATTTGCTACAGGACCGAATACACCAGGTATTTCGATTTCCGTTTCATCACCAGGCTTTTCGCCGTCGGGATCTTCGGCCACTACGCGTGCAACGTTTCTTACGTTACCTTTATCCACATCACTTGCCTTGATAGTATATACGAGCTCGAACGACTGAGAAGCTTTTGGCGCCAGTACCGCAATCTCGCCTTTCCAATCAGGGAACAGGACATCGGTCACCACAACATTCGACAGCGTTACATTTCCAGTGTTGGTTACGGTAAGCGTGTAAGTAATCACGTCATCGACCGCATTGAACGACTCACGATCGGCCGTCTTACCAATACTGATATCTCCATCATTACCTACGGGTACCTCCACTTCGTCTTCATCCTCTGGATCGTCCGGATTCTCACCGCTTACACTGGCTATGTTCACCACACCGCCGTTGTCGATGTCGGCCTGGGTAACTTCGTATTCCAGTTCGAAGCTGCGCGTGGCATCCGGAGCCAGCCTATCGATGCTGCCGTTCCACTCGGGGAACAATACATCGGTCACCGTATAGTTTTCCAGCGTCACGTTGCCCGTGTTGGTCACCGTAATCGTGTACGTGATCACTTCCCCCGCTTCGCTTACCGTCGCCTTGTCGGCAACTTTTATGACTTCAATGTCCGGACTACGAGTGATCGTTGTCGTCGCAATGTCTTCTCCGGTTGCCCCTTCCTCTGTTATCACGGAAACCGTATTCTCCAAATCAGCGCCGTTATCGATGCGTGTTTGATCAACTAGATATGCGAACGTGTAGGTCCATCGTTCTCCCACCGCTAATATATCGTCAGTATTGTCAGACTCGGTAACGCTACCTACATCAAGTGTTTCACCTGCCACACCATGTTGTGTAAGCACATCGGTAACGCTGACACCGGTCAGATCAAATTCACCCGTATTTTCAATTGTTATCGTATATGTCAATTCCCCTGTGGCATCGATTTCCGTCAAATCGGCGATCTTTTCCACAGAAAGTCCCACGGGTTTCACAAAAACGCTGACCGGCACGACCTCGCTGATACAACCCGTTTCGTCATGCTGCTGCGCTACGTAAACCGTGGATTCGCCAGCTACCGTCGTGTTCACAACAGGCATTTCATTCGGTGTAAGCCGGTCTCCATTTTCATCAAACCAAACCAATGTATGCCCTGCCAGTGCGGTTACGTCATAAACGACGCCTGTAGCACCCACATAGGTCGTTACATCCACTACGGCAGGCGCACTGGGTGTTGGATTTACTGTAACGGTAAACGATTTCGGTGCACCTTCGCAACCAAAGGAAGTCTTGGGAACGACTGTCACGGTTGCGATCTGAACAATTGCTGTTGTATTAACGGTTACAAAACTTATTGTCCCCTCACCTGTGGCTTCAATACCTATAGCGGTGTTGTCAACGCTCCATTCGTAACTGGCAATCCCTCCGGTTAACCCGGCAAATTCAATCAAGACGTCTTCGCCAGCACAGACTTCCAGGTTTTCGGCACCGGAAAAATCAAAACATCCGCTGATGTCCAGGCCAAACGTGATGTCTTCATAAATGGGATTACCTTCGGGCACGCAATCCGAATCTGCGTCGCCAAATCCGCTAATAAAGTCAGTATTGATGGCATATTCAGACAATGCGCCACGTCCGGAGAAACTACCGTTCAACGAAACGGTTGGGCTACAGTTGCCGCTACTTAGCAATTCTTCGCAGGAGTACAGCGATAAGCGGTAATTCATTACCGCAACTTCACCATCGGGTGTAGCCGGAAGTTCCAGGTCACCAATATCCCAAACTAACTTATTATCAACAATTTCAACCTCGCCTTTCGATACATCAATCACCGCCAGTTCGCCAAAATCAGGAAATGGAATTTCCACTTTACCGTCTTCAGTTGCCTCCGTACCTACGTTTTTTATCACCAGCTTAAAATCCACTTCCGACCCCGGCGCAAACATACCGGAAGTTGGCACGGGAGTCACCATTTCGTTTATGGGTTGAATTTCGGGTTGGTAAGCATCCACTGCGAGGGCCAGGTTGAAAATCACATAGTTATCGCTCGTGGTTCCATATTCGAACTGGGCTTCTTGCTGACGGTTACCTATGAATTTATTATCAGCATTATCTACCGAAAAGGACACGATATCTAATCCGGCATTGTCATCTAATGCCGGAAAACGTTCACCTTCAGTAACAATTGACGAATTGAAAAAGTTAGATGTTACGTTATTGACATGGGATAGATCCTCATATGAATTCGTGTTGACATTTTTCATTCTGAAGTGATCACCTTGATCCACCCGGTCGCCTTCACCTGCCATGATACCGAGCTTAAAGTCCACGGGCCCCTCTTGAATGGACTGAAAATTATCAATTGTAAAATCATAGCCAAACTCAGAAGAATTTTCGCCCTTAACGAAAGCGTAGCCATCATATACTGATACGTAGCGGGTTTTCATCAAGGGGTTTTCGTAAACGACGACCATCCCCCAGCCACCGTAGTAGCCTGCTCCTGCGCCTCCTTGATCTGCCGCGGTAGAAGTTGCAATATCAGCGGCGTAATAAACACCTTCTCCATGCGACTGCACATAATTGGTAATATCCACGAAACCAACATACATGCCGCGCCCTGTCTCGGTGTCATTCGGGTCTCCATCGCGAAAAAAAACTTCACCGCCCGCTGGTGTAAAAACCTCATAGGCATTGCCTTCCTTTTTAAATTTAATCTGGTTTTTTTGGAAGCGGTTTTCCACAACCGTCCCATCTGGAAGTTCGGCATTTACAAAATTGGTTCCTGACGCGGCGCGACCGGTCCAGTATAATCCAGCATATATAATATTAGTACATGAACTGACTGCCCCGTTTTCGTTCGAAAACATCAACGTTGCGGCAGAAGAATTCAATGTTTCATCATCGTCATCAACGTCAATAAACATAACACCATGTCCATTGTGCGGTACAACTGTCCCGTCAGGCCGTTCCGCCAGTTGGACGACGGTATTGCCTATCATTGTAAAATCCCCCCTAATAACGGACGATTGAAATCTCGGTTCGAAATCTTCAAACACTTGGGCCGTTATGGGGCTGAAAATTACCGACAAGGCCATTACGCACACCAACGCACATGCTTTAATCAAAAAACGTAGGTCGAAATTTTTCATGTAATTGTTATAAATGTTTATTCATGCTTGGCTTCACCGGCTTTAAGGTTACAACCTATATTTTGTCACAAGTATCTTGTCGGCAAATTGAGGGATTTATTGTGCGCAAGCCAACTTCGTGTACACGAACGACAGGAAAATGTATGTGAACGGCAATCTGTGTAGCAGTTATGCTACAATGAGGTTAAGGCGAGTTGTAAAACGGGAAAAATAGACGGTACGTTACTGGTAGATTTCCCAAACGGAAATAAGGTCTGAGAGGGTTTTCACACCGACCTTCTCGAATATCCGTCTCTTGTACGTACTGATGGTTGTTTCTTTTAAACTCGTCAATTTACTGATTTGTGACAGTGAAGTTCCTCTGACCAGTAAGTCGGCAATCTGGCGCTCCCTCAACGACAGTCTATGGGTAGCCCTTGGCGTAGTTGAATGGTGTGTGGCAACAGTGGTGGTCTCCACTTCACCGTGGAAAACCTCACCGCGCAGCGCTGTTTCAATAGCCAATACAATATCATCTATCCCGGCATTTTTTGCCAAAAACCCATTCGTTCCGAAGGCGAGGTATTTCGGCCCGTATACGGTTTCATCCAGCTCAGAAAAAATTAATATGCGAGTTAGTGGACTCAACGTTTTTATCCGCTCCACGGCACCCAACAAGTGTGTACTGTCTGCAATCTCAGCATCAAGCACGACCAAATCATAATCTTTCTTAGGCAAATCGCTAAGTGTTTCCTGAAAGTTCTTTGCTTCGCCAATGGACGACATTGGAAAATGCTGCTTAACCAGCCATTTCATTGCCACGCCAACCACCTCATGGCAATACGTCAAGAATATATTATGCTTAACATTTGCTAAGTTCGTTCTCATGCTGCCTTCGTAGTACGTTCCTTCGTTTGTTTTGATCTTTTAACTGAACCAAAGGTAGTTGGTTAAACAGGTATTCGAAAATCAATGCATGTAAACAGCAGAAAAATGTGTACGAACGACGAAAAACGATGTGAGTAGGCTCAACAACGGTGCGAAACCGACATCGGTCGGTTAGGTTTCAAAAAACACGGAAAACAAGTTCCCCGTTGTCAATGCGGCAACTTCGCTCAATAATCTATATCCAGCAGGCTTCTCAAAGGCAATACGACACCGTTCTTAAGCTGCAATGCATCTTCGGTGAGTGTCCACACCGTAGTTTCTACACGCTTGGGGCCGTCAACCGTTTGAAAGGTGATCGTTGCCTTGGACTTAAACTCGTTGCCCAGGCGCACTGCACCCCGTAATTTTTGCCGCAGCTCCGATATATGATCTTCTGACGCGCGCGACAATTTATATTTTGGGATATCTTCTTTAGGTATCAACTCTACCGTATCCATACTGTTTGTTTGAATAAAACAATACTAAGTAAATCCGCCCGAAATCACAATATCAGAACAGAAAAACATCGAAATATTAACATATCAGAACAGGGGGTTCCTGTCTTGATATATTATGTTGCCCACGCCTTATCCCCTTTTTTATAAGGGTAGTCCCCGTCGTATCTACCGGGAATCTGAACATACCGGAGTGCTTTGGTGGCACCCAATTCGGAAGTGAAAAATCCTAGTAAGGTAAGTTGTTTAAGCAAATGGAAATAATGGTTGGGCTCCTCATCGGCTTTATTCCGTTGATGATCCTTAGCTTCCTTATCTATTGCGGCCAACAGCTCTGTACGCTCGTTGGCGTCCAGTTCTTGGAACTTACGATTAAACTGTTCCCTGGAGGCATTCTCCAATGCGGTGAGCCCTTCCACAAAGGTTTTTTGGTCGGCTGCCGTATAGCAGTCCTTTACCATTACCGGAATAAATGCACCCACGCCGGCCTCTTTCGCGCCCGGGCTGCTCGTAGGTGGCAGGATGGTATCGGCTACATCGCCGAGGAAATCAACCGTGGCCGGTTCAAAAAGGCTTTCTACGTTCTTACCTGCCTCGCGCGTGCAACCTTCCAAAAACAGATTAGCACCGATAACCGTTCCGCCCATTATCCAAGCAACCCGCGCTAAAGCTTCTCTTCTATTCATCGTTATTTCTTTTTTAAAGTTAATAGTTAAGGTTCAGCCTATTACAGGTTACCCTTTTGTAATTCTGTTGCGGCAAAATCAACCGCACGGGCGGTTAGTGCCATATAAGAGAGCGAAGGATTTACGCAGGCCGCGGAGGTCATGCACGCGCCGTCAGTTACGAATACATTCGGTGCATCCCATACCTGGTTATTGCCATTCAGCACCGACGTTTTCGGATCCCTTCCCATCCGTGCAGTGCCCATTTCGTGGATACCCTGCCCAAAGCCGTATCCATTATCGTAAGTTTGGACATCTTTTACACCCGCAGCCTCAAGCATCTCCTGGCAATCTTCCATCATATCCTTGCGCATCTTGAGTTCGTTTTCCTTGATTTCCATATCCATGGCCAATACAGGCAGTCCCCATTTGTCTTTCACCTCTTTGTCAAGGAATATCCTGTTTTCGTGGTAAGGCAAGATTTCGCCGAACGCGGTGAAACCGACAGACCACGATCCAGGTTCACACATCGCATCCTTCCATTCGCCGCCGATGCTCATCTCCGCAATTTCGCCACTCCAACGGCCGCGGCTGGCCGACCCCTGGTAACCGAATCCACGCACATAATCCCGCTTATCGTCACCTACGTTCCGATAGCGCGGAATATACAATCCGTTGGCCCTGCGGCCAAAGTAATATTTATCCTCGTAGCCTTCCATTCTGCCCCCCGCACCACAACGGAAGTGATGGTCCATCGCGTTATGTCCGAGCTCACCACTGCTGCTACCCAATCCACCTTCCCACACATCGGTTGCCGAGTTCATCAGTATCCAGGTAGAGTTAAAGGCCGAAGCACATACGAATACGATTTTTGCAAAATATTCGTAGGTCTGGTTCGTCTCTGCGTCCAGTATTTCCACGCCTTTAGCACGTTTCGTGTCTTTATCATATAGGATACGTGTCACGATAGAAAACGGACGCAATGTAAGGTTTCCCGTAGCTACGGCAGGAGGAAGCGTAGACGATTGTGTACTGAAGTACGCACCGAAATTACATCCCAGCCAGCACTGGTTTTGATATTGACAATCCAGCCGGCCTTCGTGGGGTTTGGTCAGGTTTGCCACCCGTCCCATGATGAAATGCCGTTTCCCCTTGTAATGCGACTTGATACGGGCCGCCATGTCCTTTTCCACGATGTTCATCTCCATGGGCGGAAGGAAATCGCCATCTGGCAATACATCCAGTCCATCCCGGTTACCGCTTATGCCCGCCCATTTCTCCGCGTAGCTATACCACGGTGCGATATCCTTATACCTGATGGGCCAATCCACCCCATGGCCATCCTTCAAATTGGCTTCGAAATCCAGATCGCTGTGCCGGTAACTCTGTCGTCCCCACATCAATGACCGACCCCCCACTTGATATCCACGATACCAGTCGAAACGTTTCACTTCGACGTAAGGGCTTTCTTTTTCATTTACCCAGAAATCGAGGTTCTTCTCATTCAATGGATAATCCCTGCTCAATACCGGATAATCCTCGATCATCTGCTGTGTGCGACCACCGCGATGCGGATAATCCCAGGGGTGTTTGGTTGCCGCAGGGTAATCTTTTACATGCTCCACGTTACGACCCCGTTCTAACATAATGGTTTTAAACCCCTTTTGGGTCAACTCCTTCGCAGCCCAGCCACCGCTGATCCCTGATCCGATCACAATCGCATCATAAACATTATCTGCCATAGTTTGTATTATAGTGTTATTTAGTTATCTCTTTATTGCGTTGTTTAGCCTACTAAAGGTACTATTAATCACGTCATTTTTCAAAATTTATTGCGTTATTCCGCGGACTATCCGGCAACCGGTGTCTTTTCATTCTTAAAAAAGACCGCAAATAAAAATAACACCACGGCCGCAATACCAGCTGGCACGAGCCATACATATTGCCATAACGTATCTCCTACCGGACTGGTCTTGTAATGCTCACTTATAAATCCAGCTACCCAAAACCCCGCCAGCTGACCCACACCATATGTTGCCAATGTAATCAGTCCCTGTGCCGAACTTTTATACTTCTCACCTGCTTTGGCATCGGTGTATATCTGTCCGGAAACAAAGAAGAAGTCGTAACATATACCATGCAGTGCAATCCCGATGATCAGCATATAGGTCAGTTCACCCGCGTTGCCATACGCAAACAACAAATATCGAATCACCCATGCCAGCATACCCAGCATAATGGTATTCTTAAACCCAAATCGTACAAACAACACCGGCAACAACAAAAGAAACAAGGCCTCCGATACCTGGCCGATGGCCATTTTTCCCGTTGGATTCGCCAGGCCGGTTTCCGACAGGAATAAATTGGCATTCTGGTAGTAGAAGGCAAGCGGGATACAGATTAATACGGAAGCCATGAAGAACACAAGATAGTTCCGATTGGCCAATAGTTTAATTGCGTCCAATCCCAACATTTCCGAAATGCTACGCTCCTCCCCAATCGATTTCCGGATAGGGGGTGTTCGGGGCAATGTAAAGCTAAACAATCCCAGTACCAGTGAAGCCATGCTCGCCATAAGGAACGTATTTCTTAATAATCCCTCTCTTATTCCTCCTTCTGAGTCCCACCCTAGCAAACTGACGGTCAGTCCCGCTACAATCCAACCGACGGTTCCCCACACGCGGATACTGGAAAAAGATTTCTCCGGATTAGCCAACTGTCTAAATGAAATGGAGTTGACCAGTGCCAATGTCGGCATATAAGCAATCATGTATATGAACACGTAGGGGTAGAACTGACCCACGTGTACCGAATTATACATTTGGTACATCAGTACGGCACCCACCAAATGCAATACCGCAAGAATGCGTTCGGCGTTGAAATATTTGTCTGCTATTAACCCGATGATAAACGGTGCAATGATAGCGCCCCAGGATTGTGTAGAGAAAACATTCGCAACTTCATAACCCGATGCGCTTAAATTTTGCGGAAGGAATGTACCCAACGTCACGAACCATGCCCCCCAAATAAAAAACTCGAGGAACATCATGAAAGAGAGCTTAATTCTCGTTGCCGCAGTCATCGTCCTTGGTCTATCCTATCAACTTAGAAAGTTATCTACTTCACGGTAGGCGGCGATCAATTTGACCTCGCCTTCCCGGCCACCTTCAGACTTGCCATGCTCCATACCAACCACACCACGATATCCCTTGTTATAAATATATTTAAATACATTTTTGTAATTTATCTCACCGGTGGTCGGCTCCTTTCTACCAGGGTTATCGCCCACCTGAATATAGGCAATTTCGTCCCAACAGCGCTCCATGCTCGGTATTAAATCGCCTTCATTGCGTTGCATATGGTAAATATCGTAAAGTATTTTACACGATGGGCTATTTACACCTTTGCAGATGAGATAGGTTTGGGCCGAATACCGCAAAAAAAGATTTGGCGTATCGCTCAACGGTTCCAGTACCATGATGATACCATGGGGTTCGAGTATTTCTGCTCCCCGTCTTAATGCTTCGATAACGTTGGCCGTCTGAATATCCAGTGGCAGATTTCGGGCAAAATCACCTGGTACAACTGTTGTGAACTTACCCCCACACCGTTTTGCGAGCTCAACGGCTTGCCGGCAACCATTCAGAAAGATGTCGACATGTTCTTGTTTGCCGGCCGCCAGGGTGTTCGCCCCGTTGCCGCCTTTTTCAAGCACAAACACGCCCATGGTCATGCCTAACTTCGCCAATAGGCTACCTATCTTTTCCTGTTCATCTACAGACCGGCCGGGGAAACCATTGTCTTCAATACTACGGAATCCCTGATCGTAAGCAAATTGGATCTGATCGAGTATATTCTTACCCGCATGGTTTTCAAACTGGCCATGGTGTGGGCCATAATTAAGTGTAAACAGTCCGGTTTGCTGTTGTCCGAATTTTACACTGGAAAAAGCGGGCGACAAACCGCCGCCGATTACAGCTCCCGTTGCCAGCAACGATTTTTTTACAAATTGACTTCTCTTCATGTTTGTTACCTGTTAAATAATTTATCAATTGGCTATTAAGTGTTTAAAACCCAAACTCATGGTATCCCTTACTGCGCCGCGTTCATCCTGATAAACAATAAACACCTCCAGTTCCTTATCCTGGTTTACAAATGTAATAGCTTCTACTACGGGCATGGCCATGATTACGTTATCGTAACCATCCGCCGTCATCGCATCACTGCTATAAACTGTCGCGCTTATGATTCCTGTGGTAAACGGATACCCGGTTTTGGGATTTATATGGTGCGACACGCGTCTATCCCCATCCTTTAAAAACTTCCGATAACTGCCTGCGGTTGTAATAGCTCCCTCACGGATCTCCACCACATCGTCAATTACCGTACCGCCTCCTTCCAATGGTGAGGGCCGTTCGATCCCCACACGAAAGGGCACACCATCTGGCTTCGGCCCTTTTACGCGCAGCTCTCCCCCTAATTCCACGAGGTAATGGCTAACGCCGTGCGCTTCCAGATAACCCGCCAGTACATCCACGCTGTATCCCTGGGCAATTCCGTTCATGTCTAATTCCACACACGGGGCTTTTTTAATCAATCGTTGTCCGTTGAGCTTCAACTTATCCATGCCCACACAGGCTAACGCGTCAGTTACCATAGCGCTGTCGGGCAAATGATCGACAGCTTCCACGCCAAAGCCCCAAAGTTGTACCAGCGGAGCGACGGTGATATCAAACAGGCCATCGCTGTGCCGGTATATTTCAAAGGACCGCCGAAGTACTTGATCGAAATGCTTATCTGATATCCGTACCTCTTCGCCGGCACGATTGACTTGATTAATCAGCGAGTACGGCTTGTACAACGACATGGAACTATCAATTACCGATAATACACTATCAATGGCCGCTTTCGAAACTACCTGATGGGCGGCATAGTAAGTAATTGCATATGTCGTACCCTGTGCATACCCCGTCAGCTGGTACTGATTTATGCAGGGACTGCCAGTCCCCGTCGTTACAAACCATAAGGCGACGGCGGCAAATACACTAAAGAACAACTGTCTGTCCGGGTATCGCATATGGATAGTGACCATTTTCGTCTGGGAGTATCTTCGGTAAGGCATCCCATGCATACCGTTCGGGCATCAAATCGATGTTAGATTTCAACGCATCGTCCCATTTGATCACTTGGCCCGAGTAGGTTGCCAGTCGTCCGATAATACCTGTCAATGTACTATATGCGCCGTACTCGGCATTTTCAAATTTATATTCACCTTTCGTAATCGCATCAAAAAACTCCACATGCTCTTGTTCATACGGATTGGCATTTCCTTGTTTGGGATGAGTATAAAGCTCATTCCCATTAGCGTCCCACAAAACAGCATCATTACCGGCCGAAAGATAGATGCGCCCTTTTGTGCCCTGAAACGTTTCATCAACCCGGTTGGACGTCCCTTCGAAATGGCGACACTGACTGTAGATCACGGAGCCGTCAGCATAGGTCAACTCCACCGCATGGTTGTCATATATTTCACCGTATTCTTTGCCGGTACGCCATGCGCGGCTGCCAGTGCCCTGTATGGAAACGGGGTAACTTCCCTTTATCCAGTTGGCCACGTCGATATTGTGCACATGTTGCTCAACGATATGGTCGCCGCAAAGCCAGTTGAAATAATACCAGTTACGCATTTGGTATTCCATCTCGGTCTGCTCCGGCTTACGCGGGCGTACCCACACGCCGCCGCTGTTCCAATAGACCTGACCCGACACAATATCGCCCAGCGCCCCATCCTGTATACGTTTTACCGCTTCGCGGTAATTAGCCTGGTAGCGGCGCTGAAGTCCTACGACCACATTGAGTTTCTTCCGCTTTGCCTCTTCCGCCGCGACCAGCACCCTGCGTATGCCCGGAATATCCGTAGCCACCGGCTTTTCCATAAAGACGTGCTTCCCTTGCCGAACGGCTTCTTCGAAATGGATAGGCCGGAATCCCGGCGATGTAGCCAAAATAATTACATCGGCCAACGGGATTGCCTCCTTATAAGCATCAAAACCAACGAATTTACGGTCTTCTGGCACATCAAGCTTGTCAGGGTGACGCTCTGCCAATTTGGTATAAGCCTCGTCCAATCGATCACGGAAAGCATCGGCCAACGCAACGATCTTGATATTAGCTCCTGAAGCGATGGCATTAAAGGAAGCTCCTGTACCACGACCGCCACACCCAATCACCGCCACTTTAATGGTATCATCTACGCTCGCATGCACGCCTGCAAAAGGTGTTCCGCTCAGCATTGCCCCTCCTGCCAGGAGCGCCGACGTTTTCAAAAATTCCCGGCGTTGTCCGCCCAAACTTGCTTTATCCATTTGCTTTAGTCTATCTAAAAGGTTAATAAATGCTATCGTCTATTAGAAATCAATAATCCTCAATCGGCGGACGGTCAAAATAGGCCATAATTTCCGCCTCGGATGGTGGGTGTAATGGCCTCACTAATCGAAGGCCGATAAAAGGGGCTTCAGGAAACCACCAATTGCTTTTCGGGATTTGGGGGTCAAGTTGCTTCCAGGAAGGATCTGAGGGTCGGCGCGATGCAGAACGTAGCGATTGGGCATCGTCTGCGAAAGACCCGCCCCGAATGCTATGCGGGTACAGCTTATCGGGTACTGCTACCGGATTTTCGGCCGTTACGTCTTCAAACTGTTGGTAAAAATCAACGATATACTGGTCATATGTCCATTCGGCAACGTTCCCGTACATATCATACAGCCCCCATGCATTGGGATTTTTCTGTCCCACTTCATGCGTTTGGTCACCGCTGTTGGCCGCATACCAGGCGTAGTCATCCAATCCGGAAATGTCATTTCCGAAATGATAAGCGGTCGTAGAGCCTGCACGGCAAGCATATTCCCATTCGGCTTCCGTTGGCAGTCGATAAAAAACACCAGTGTGCACATACAACCACTTGCAAAACTGGATGGCATTGTAATGGGTCATGGCTAACGCCGGATGATTCTCCTTTCCCATACCGAAGGTCATATCCAAATACGGTTTAGTTGGTCGCGTCACTGCATCCACTTCAGGTGACACCTGGCCACCACTACGGGTCGCTTCAAGGTCTTTGTAAACAAACGGTTCGTAAATATCCCACGTCACCTCATACGTCCCCATCCAAAACGGGGCTACCGCTACCTGATGGACAGGCTGTTCATCCGAATTGCCATCGACACTCCCCATTGCAAACTCACCCGCTGGTATCGGTTGCATGGTAAAGCTAAGGTTCGTGCCCGCTATCTCTTGTGTGTAGGGTTCGAAATTTTCCTGGGCTAAGGCACAATTCAGCAAAAATATGCTTGATAAAAAAAATGGATTAACAGTCATTTTCAGCTACAATCAATCAAAATTGGTGGTTGAATTTACTGCCTTTTTATGTAAATCCAAAAATTCGACGAGTTAATTTCGATGGTCGCAATGGTGTCCCTAATGCAATTTCCGGCGCCATCAGGCTAAAAGACACCGCTTTAGTGTATTAATTACACTACGATTACGTTTTCAGATATGTGGAAAACTTTTTTACAACACCGACGCTATTATATTATCGGTTCAAACCTGGCGGTAAAATGCCGGAGCATTGGGGGTTCATAAGTAAACTGGTATCCAAGGTACTCCTGTCTTTTCTTATATACTTCTACAATGACTTCAGCGACGTAATCGATATGACTTTGTGTATACACCCTCCGGGGTATGGCGAGCCGCACAAGTTCCATGGGTGGCGACAGGAGGCTTCCATCTGCCGCATATTTACCAAACATAACAGACCCGATTTCCACGCCTCGTATGCCTCCCTCAATGTATAATGCATTGCAGAGTGCCTGACCGGGATACTCGTATGTGGGTATATGGTCCATGAAATGACCGGCGTCAAGGTAGATGGCGTGGCCTCCTGTTGGCTTTACGTAAGGGACACCAAATACGTCGAGCTTCTCCCCGATATACTGGATGCTTCGTATCCTATACTTCAGGTAATCTTCTTCCATCACTTCACGAAGTCCGATGGCGATTGCCTCCAAGTCGCGACCCGCGAGCCCACCGTAAGTTGGAAAGCCTTCTGTAATGATCAGCAAATTCCTGCATTTTTCAGCTAATTGTTCATCTCGCATGGCGAGAAATCCACCAATATTTGCAAACGCATCTTTTTTTGCGCTCATCGTACACCCGTCCGCATAGGAAAACATTTCCCGAGCTATCTGAAGAATACTTTTCGTTCCATATCCGGGTTCCCTCAGTTTAATGAAATACGCGTTCTCGGCGAACCGGCAGGCATCAATAAATAACGGTATCCCGTGCGATTTGCAAATTGCGTGTACTTCTCTGATATTGGCCATGCTCACCGGCTGCCCACCGCCCGAATTGTTCGTCACCGTTAATATCACTAACGAAACATTCTCAGCGCCCCGCTTCCTAATGAACGCCTGTAATGCCACTGTATCCATATTCCCCTTAAACGGGGCCAAGTTGTCCGGATCGCTACTCTCGATGCAGCGAAGATCAACCCCCTCGGCACCTGAAAACTCCACATTGGCACGGGTGGTATCGAACAACGTGTTACTTAATACGTATTTGTCACTTCCTCCGGTTATGGAAAACAGGATTTTCTCGGATGCCCGTCCCTGGTGAGTAGGAATAATAAATGGCATACCGGTAATTTCATTGACTATCTTTTCAAAACGGAAAAAACTTTCACTACCCGCGTAGCTTTCATCTCCCCGCATTACTCCTGCCCACTGTTCGCTACTCATTGCGCTGGTACCGCTGTCGGTCAGCAAGTCAATGATTACGTCTCGTGCCTTAATCAGAAAGGGGTTGTAATGTGCTTGTTTTAAGATGGCTATGCGTTCTTCACGCGAGGAAAAATAAATCGGCTCGACCGACTTGATCCTAAAAGGTTCAATTATGGTATTCATGAAAAAAAATCATTTAAACGTTTATATCACTAGTTAAACAACAAAAGCACAGCCCGGTTTACCGAAACCGGGCTGCTGGTCTTTCTTTGTCAACCTATGACGGCCGTTTAATGATATTTATCCACATAAAGTGCCACCGCTAAAGTTTGCGCTTTACCTCCACCTGTTCGTGGGCCTCAATAATATCGCCAACTTTGATGTCGTTGAAATTCTGGATATTCAAACCACATTCATAACCTGCAGCGACCTCTTTTACGTCATCTTTAAATCGCTTGAGCGATGCAAGGTGCCCCGAGTATACCACTACCCCGTCGCGAATAATCCGGATGCTGTGGTTTCGGTTAATTTTACCGTCGAGCACCATACAGCCCGCGATTGTACCAACCTTACTGATTTTGAACGTCTCGCGGATTTCCACATTGGCCACGATCTTCTCTTCAAATTTCGGTTCCAGCATTCCCTCCATCGCTGCCTTGACTTCCTCAATCGCATCGTATATAATCGAATACAACCGGATATCAATCTGCTCTTGCTCAGCGAGTTTACGCGCACCCGTTGAGGGCCGCACCTGGAATCCGATGATGATCGCATCCGATGCCGACGCGAGTAGCACGTCCGATTCAGAGATCTGACCAACGGATTTATGGATGACGTTCACCTGGATTTCTTCCGTCGATAATTTAAGCAGCGAATCGGACAATGCTTCGATAGAACCGTCCACATCCCCTTTAACAATGATATTCAGTTCTTTGAAATTACCGATGGCCAATCGTCTGCCGATTTCGTCGAGCGTGATATGCTTTTGCGTACGTAGCCCTTGCTCGCGTTGCAACTGCAGTCGCTTGTTTGCTACCTGACGGGCCTCTGTCTCGCTTTCCATTTCGTAGAATTTATCTCCCGCTGTAGGTGCTCCAGACATCCCCAGCATCTGCACGGGTGTGGACGGCCCAGCTTCCATTACACGCTGTCCCCGCTCATTGTAAAGAGCCTTTACCTTACCACTGTGGGAACCTGCCAATATAGGCGAACCTACCCGAAGCACACCGGCTTGTATAAGTACCGTTGTAACGATACCTCTGCCTTTATCGAGGCTCGCCTCGATAACGGACCCGACAGCCCGTTTCTTCGGATCAGCTTTCAGATCCAGCAGTTCTGCTTCGAGGAGCACCTTATCAAGCAATAAATCTACATTTTGCCCCGTCTTTCCGGATATCTCCTGACATTGGTATTTCCCACCCCAGTCTTCGACCAGAATGTTCATATTGGAAAGTTGCTCACGTATCTTATCGGTATTTGCACCGGGCTTATCTATTTTCGTAAATGCAAACACAATTGGTACACCGGCCGCCTGGGCGTGGTTAATCGCCTCTTTAGTCTGTGGCATCACGCTATCATCTGCCGCAATGACAATAATGGCAATGTCGGTCACCTGCGCGCCACGTGCACGCATGGCCGTAAATGCCTCGTGGCCGGGTGTGTCCAAAAATGTGAGCTTACGATCATCATCAAGCGTCACTTCATAGGCGCCTATATGCTGGGTTATCCCCCCTGCTTCGCCACCGATCACGTTAGTTTTCCGCACATAATCAAGCAAAGACGTCTTACCGTGGTCCACGTGGCCCATTACCGTTACGATAGGTGCCCGAGGTATCAAGTTATCCGGATTGTCTGGCTCTTCCAGTTCCGTATTTTCTTCATCCTCCGGTTTCACAAATTCGATTTCATAACCGAACTCATCGGCCACGATAGCTATTGTCTCCGCGTCCAGGCGTTGATTAATCGAAACAAATAAGCCGAGGCTCATGCATGTAGCAATGATCTGCGTTACTTGTACGCCCATCATGTTAGCCAGGTCGTTTGCAGTCACAAATTCCGTAACCTTCAACACCTTAGACATCATTTCCTGTTCCAGTGCTGCCTCTTCTGCCGAATGAGCAATATCATCCCGTTTTTGGCGACGAAGTTTTGCCCGCTGGGCAAACTTGCTAGATTTGCCCGCTCCACTGAGGCGTGCTAGTGTCGCTTTAATCTGATCCTGGATTTCCTTCTCTGAAGGTTCCTCCCGGTTTTCAGCACCATGGCGAGGTTTTCCCCTGAAATCCGAACGGCCTTTGCCACCACCCTGTTGCCCTGCAGCAGGTGTTCCCGGGCGTTGTGTCGTCGGTTTATCTTTACGTTTACGCTTCCGTTTTTGATCGTGTGATGCCCCTCCTGCTGAACTCGAAGAAGCCACCGGCTTTTCCTTCGGTGGACGCGTGGGCAAATCAATACGCCCTACTACATTGGGACCTGTGAGGCGTTGCGCACGGGCTCTGATTACGTCACGTTCTGGCGGACGAGCATCTTCCTGGGCTTCGGCTTTCTTTTCCACTTCCGGTTGAGGTGTTTCTTTCGGTGATGCGGGTACTGGTGTCGCCGCCGCAGGTTTTTCCTCCATCGGTTCAACTATGGGGTCATCCGCTTCGGGTTGTTCAGTCGGCTTATCGGCAACCGTAGGTTCAATGGCCGCATCCGGCGAAGCAGCATTTTCTTCGGTTTGCTTCGCTTCTTCTTTCTTTTCTTCCTTATCGGCCTTTTCCTCCTTATCAGCCTTCGGATGGGCTTTCCCACCTTTTTTCAGGCTCGACAGATCGATTTTACCAACAATCTTCATCCCCGTATGATGAGGTTCTTGAGCAGCCCCCACCGGTTCAACAGGTTTTTCATGATCACTTTCTTGTTCCGGGGTTTCGGCATGCTGTTGTTCATCCGGAATAAACGCTCCGGTATTCTTAATCAGAATCTCCTCTGAATCGCTTTCACGCGACGGTTTTGGCACAATCGTTTCATTGGGTGATTCCTCCCGGCGAATTTTGCCAATGATGATCTGATTGGCCTCCTCCTTCACAATCTTGTCGCCCTGAAACTCCCTTAACAGCACATCGTAGGTATCGCTATCCAGTTTGGTTGCTGGCTTTGGTTCAACTTCATAGCCACTTTTGGCCAAAAATTCCACAGCGGTACCAATACCAATGTTCAGTTCTTTTGCTGCTTTCAGCAATGTTATGCGCTTACCTTCTGACATCTAATTTATTTACCTCTCGTTTTTTGTGCTATACAAAAGTATATTTTTTTAAGCGTTTATCGGCAATGAATTAAAAAAGCATGAACCATCATGCGAACACTCCGCTAACGCTATTCAAACTCAGCTTCCAACACCTGTATGATTTCATTGATGGTATTTTCTTCCAAATCAGTACGCCGCACCAACTCATCTACCGAAAGCGCCAGCACTGATTTGGCGGTATCCAATCCTACGCGCTTCAACTCGTCGATAATCCATCCATCAATTTCGTCAGCAAATTCTTCGATATCCACGTCTTCCTCCACTTCTTCTGCTTCACGATATACATCTATCTCGTAGCCTGTAAGCTTACCCGCCAGTTTGATATTATGCCCGCCGCGCCCGATAGCCAGGGATACCTGATCGGATTTGAGATACACCGCTGCAGTCATGTGCTCATCGTCTAGCTTTATCGACCCGATACGTGCTGGACTCAACGCCCGTTGTATATATAATTGTGTGTTATTGGTGTAATTGATTACGTCGATATTCTCATTGCGGAGCTCGCGTACAATACCGTGTATACGTGAACCTTTCATCCCTACACATGCCCCTACGGGATCGATCCGATCGTCGTAAGATTCTACAGCCACCTTCGCACGTTCACCCGGTTCGCGCACAATTTTCCTAATCGTAATCAACCCATCAAATATCTCCGGCACCTCCAACTCGAACAAACGTTGTAAAAATGCCGGCGCGGTACGCGAAATAATAATACGAGGATTGGCATTGACCATCTCTACCTTATCCACGACCGCACGGATGGTATCACCCTTTTTAAAATAATCTGCCGGAATCTGTTCGGTTTTTGGTAAAATCAACTCGTTGCCTTCATCATCCAGCACCAGCGTTTCCTTTTTCCAAATCTGGTACACTTCACCAGTAATCAGTTCCCCTTCTCTATCCTTGTACTTTTTAAACACTTCGTCTTTTTCCAGTTCCAATATTTTCGAAACCAGCGTCTGCCGAGCAGCCAGTATTGCACGGCGGCCGAAACTTTCCAGCGTAATCTCTTCGATATAGTCATCGCCTACCTCCAAATCAGGGTCATATTTTCTGGCCTCTGTAAGCTCGACTTCCAGATCGTCATCTTCCGAAAACTCATCTTCCACAACTACGCGGGTACGCCATATCTCTAGGTCACCATTGTCTGGATTGACGATGACGTCACAGTTTTCGTCCGTACCGTATTTCCTGCGGATCATACTACGGAAAACTTCCTCCAGCACGCTGATGACCGTCGGGCGGTCGATGTTCTTGAACTCTTTAAATTCTTGAAAAGAGTCAATGAGATTGATATTATTGCTCATTTTATTTAAATGAAATTAACACCTTTATTGTAGTGATGTTTTCAAGGGGTATGACACACTGTTGCTCAATGGCCTTTTTCCCTTTCTCTTTTATTGTTTCAACGATCGTGATGGATTCATCCGTCACGTCTTGTAATTTCCCTGTTTTGGCTGGCCCCTCCTGCTGCAATACCTCAATCGTCCGGCCGATATTTTTACGGTACTGTCTCACCAAGCTTAGCGGCCTGTCAATGCCTGGTGACGATACCTCCAGTCGATAAGCATGAGGAATGGTGTCATCTTCTTCCAACCGAAACCCCACGTGTCTGCTTATGGCTGCACAATCTTGGATACTGATACCCTCATCGCCATCTACAAGCACCTCCAGCCTACCGTTTGAATGCATTTTCACATCCACCAAAAAGAGGTCATCCCTGTCGGCGATCTTCTCTTCAACCAAAGCAATAACGATGTTTTCTATTGAATGTGCCAAGCGTTTACAAACTACTCACCATGAAAAAAGGGGACTACAGCTGTCCCCTCTTTCTCAAGATGACGCAAAGATAAATAAAATCTTTAAAAATCAAAAATCCTACGCCGCTCGTTTTTTTATCTTTTCTCCACTACCGTACTGATGGTTTTTTGCATCTGGGTCATCATGGCAGTCAACGTTTCCATAGTCGGCTCTGGTGTGGGTTCGGGCAACTGCGTACTGATGTAGGCTTTTGCTTTCCAAACTTCGAGGATATCATCGGCCGTAACCCAATAAGGATCGTAACTTTTATTGTCGGAAACCAGCTTCAACCCCTTCTCCTCCTTATACTTAAAAGCAATTCGCTTGTAAACGACGCCTTCATCCCGCGAAACGATCACATAGGTCTGTCCGGGTTTGATTTCACTCCAATTTTCCACATACTCTGCAATAACCATACTGCCCGGCTGCAATGGCAACATGGAATCTCCCTTTATTTCAAAGGCCCTGTAGGTTCCCTGCCTGAACATCGGTAAACTAAACTTCGGCAACTCAGCGATGTACTCCGGGTCGGCATAACCATTCAAATACCCGGCGCTGGCCTTCACCGGCACCAACTCGATATTCTCCTTGTCGTCGCCATCTACTGTTATACTCAGTACCCTCACACTGGCGGCATTGCCACGAGCCGTCGGTTTCCACTTGTCGTTAATCACATCATTCGCCAACTCATCCATTGTCAAATCGTAAAAGTCGGCAATTTTCTTTAGCAACTCATACTTAGGCTCCGCCCGGCGCTCCTCATAAGCTCCCACGGAAGCACGCTTTATACTCATTTCATCCGCGAATTGCTGCTGAGTGAGCTGCTTTTTCTTACGGAGATATTTAAGATTGTTAGCAATGTTAGACATAAAAGTAAAAATAAATTTGACGTAACTAATTAAATTAGTATTATTGTGCCAATAAAGTTAGCAACTTTTTACAGAACACAAAAATTAATAGATAAATAATTTTTCCACAGCATGAATAACTATATCTATATCCTTACCGACAGCAACCGCAACTGCCTCCATGTGGGT
>Ga0182739_1001776_pt1 | contig 21425 bp, 18 predicted proteins | sample eDN5th30CBELigBY_FD_128873 | JGI IMG/M metagenome (GOLD analysis project Ga0182739, IMG submission 128873) | Enriched backyard soil microbial communities from Emeryville, California, USA - eDNA 5th pass 30_C BE-Lig BY (version 2) (version 2) | ecosystem: Environmental > Terrestrial > Soil >...
CTTCACGTTTATCTATCAGCTGAATAATTTCAAAGCCTAAAGTACTTTCCACCGGCTCTGATACTTTTCCAGTTTCTAACGCATACGCTGCATCTGCAAATGTTGGTTCCATATCAGCAATGGACAGCCAGCCTAGTTCGCCTCCATTTTCAGCTGTTTCACTGTCCTGTGAGCTTTCTTTCGCAACCGATTCAAAATCGCTGCCCTCCGAAATCTGTTCATACAATTGCTGCGCCTCTTCTTCCGTCTCAACTAAAATATGGCGTGTATGAAGCTCATATTTTCCTTGCTCATAATAGGTCTCGATTTCTTCTTCTGTTATTTCAACATCCTCCATCGCTTTTTGCTGGAGCAATTGAAAACGTATTGTATCTTTGAATGTTTCTTCTGTATAGCCATTCGTCGCCAAAGCCGATTCAAAGCTGTCTCCGTACATTTCTTTATACGTTTCGAGCTGTTCCTCTATTTCTTTGTCCGACACTTCATACTGATCTGTTAAAATTTTATCAATTACAACTTGTTCCAAAAGAATTGTTCCGGCTATTTCTTTCATTTGCTCATAAAATCCCGATTTCGTAATATCCCCGTAAGCCGTTGTTGCGACAATCTCATTATCTGTATTACCACATGCCGCCAACAAAAGTGAAGCCGTCAATGTGATACCGATTATAGTTTTCTTCATTATTACACTCCCTGTTTTTATGCTGTGAAGTTGCCGTCATAGCTTAACATTACTGCTGACGATACACCTTCCACTTTTGATAATGTTGATACAAAAGCAGCATCATTCCCTTTTAGGCGTACTTCATATGTTACTTCCATTTGTTCATCATTCATTACCGATTTAGATTTTAATAAATAACGTTTTGAAGCTTCTTTCAACAATCTTTCAATTATTGTATTTGTTTCTTCATGCTCAAAACGTACTACAACTAAGTACGGGTTTTCGATCACAATTTTATTTTGGAAAACAATAATGACTACTCCAATAATGACTGAACCAATTACCGCTAAAGGAATAAATCCTGCACCACATAAAATTCCGACTACTACTGACCAGAACAGGAATATTAAATCCATCGGGTCTTTAATTGGTGTACGGAAACGAACGATCGATAATGCACCGACCATACCAAGTGATAATAGAACGTTTTGACTGATTCCCATAATGACAAGTGCTGTCGCCATAGCCATAATCATCAATGAAATATTAAACGAATGAGAGTACACAACCCCGTTAAATGTTTTTTTATAGATGAAGTAAATAAATACACCTAATAAAAAGGCACTTGCCAGTCCGATCAATGCATCAATTAAAGAAAAACTGGACGTCTTTTCCAGGAAACTCGATTTGAAAATATCATCAAAATTGGTGATATTCGTTGCTGCTAATAATGTAAACACTTAAAATTCCTCCTATTTTTTAGCCGAACATACGGCTTAACTGATATTTTGAATACGCTTCATGACGCGTATGAATGCCCTGCAGCAGCATTTTAATGACTGTCGGCAAGTACTCGTCATACTTCACTTCCAAAATGACTTCATTTTGATCTATTACATCGACCATTGGTAAGTTTTTGTCGAACATATCGGTATTGCGCAAGCTTGTCTGTACTTTGCAATCGAATGTTATACGCACATTGCCATGCTCATACAAGTAAGCTTCACGTTCATAGTCGACAACGGTTGTTGGTTTCAGGTGATATAGTTTGATGTCTTTATACAAATCTCGAATTAATGATCGCTCATCATCTTTCATCCAGTCGAAATCATTTACACGCAATCGTTCAAATTCTTTTTTTGTCAGCGGACATTTAGATTTATATGTCTGGTTATTGCGCTTCGACTTGCGCTCAAGATGAATAACCGCATCGCTTTTGTTGTAGATGCGTACCCGGTATTTATCCCGGTTTAAAAAGCCTTCCTTCTTTTCGTTCATTACCTTATTGTCGAAGTTGTCGAAATAACAGGAACGGATGAGATAACGCCCGTTTGCATTTGCATGCGGATCGAGCTTCATCATATGTCGCAGCTTCATTTTTAAAATTTGGTAGTCGATATATGTGATCCCGAATTTCATTTCACTGCGGCCATTTGGATTATAGGATGTTTGTTTTGTCACCTTGCTCACCCCTTTTTATATTTTCTTCTGCTTAGGATTGCAACAGCACCGATTGCGATAATGACTGCTGCAAAGGAAGCTGCCAATATAATAATCGTCTGTTTTGAATTTACTGTTGCCTCGTCTTTTGTATATTGCTGCCCTGGCATGCCGTTCATTTGGGGCATGTTTTCAAAGTTCGGCATTTCTCCGTTCATTTCCGGCATGTTCTCAAAGTTCGGCATTTCTCCGTTCATTTCTGGCATATCCTCAAAGTCTGGCATCTCTCCGTTCATTTCCGGCATGTTCTCGAAGTCCGGCATCTCTCCGTTCATTTCCGGTGGTCCGCCTTGTGCTCCATTTTCTCCGTTCGCGGGTAGCTGTCCATTTCTTTGTGGGCGATTACCGCGCCCTTGGTTGGCATTCCCTTGCCCGTTATCCCCGAATTCCGGTGGGGCTTGCCCGTTCATTGCAGGCATTTCGCCGTTCATTTCACCACCCGGGCCTCCGCCAAATCCTGATCCTGCCCCTGATACACCTTCAATTTCACCGGCAAGCTGCTTTAAGATTGATTCGCTGCGCTGTTTTGCAAATTCCGGCAAGCTTTGTTCACCGCTCACTCCTGCCAGGAATTGCGCTGTCGTTGCAAATTTGGACGGATCTTCATCTACTGCTTCTTGCAGCAAATCTTGCAATTTCGTTGTAATCGCAAGTACATTTTGTTCTGTTAAAATTTCAGTTGCGATTTTTTCTAAATAACCGTCATATAACGCCCGTGCCTCTTCGTTTTCTAAAATAATTTTCAATAATGGTCGTGCATCAACAGTTGTTCCGGATACAGGCTCCGTAATACTGAAATTAATATTGGAGTCGGTTATGATCGTTTCGTTAAGCATCATACCGCCGCCACCCATTCCACCATTCATCTGCGGCGGATTGTTTGCAGGTTCTTCTGTTTGTGCTTCACTATTTTGCCCGGCATCGGCATTGGCATTGGCTTGCCCGTCCGGACGACCGCCCCCACCGCCAAATCCGCCGAATGCCATGTTATAATCCCATGGAATAACCGAGAATTGACCATTTTCATCTTCATACAAATAGTAGTTATGTTTGAATGAGCCTTGATAACTGTCCATGCTGACAAGCGCCGTATTTAATGCGAAATAACGGGCTACCTGGTCAATATCAACCGAAGAGGTATCACCTTCGCTAATTTCTTTCATCATGTTGATAATATTCGAATTTTTTTCAGCCATTTTTTTGTTCATTTTTACTTCATCAAAAATTCCGGCGTAATCATCTGTATCATCCGATTTATAGGCTAAATCACTGCCATCGCCTTCCGGTTTAAAAATGAACCCTTCTGTCGATCCGAAATTTGTTTTCGCAAAGGCTTCCCCGATTTCTTCAACGGCAAGCATCATTCCGTAATATTCACCATTCACAAGCACCTTCACATAAGAGTGTGCTGGTGTCGCGATCCCCAGCTGTTCCATCAGTTCGTATGAAACAAATTCCTTCATTTGTGTTGTATCTGAAAAGTTATTGTTTAAATTGATTTTCTCCAAACCGTAAAACGTCTGGTTCGTATCATATTGAGCAAAATCCACTTTTAGGCTGTAGCGCTCTGAATCGCTGTTCGCCACACTTGATAACGAGGAGTTCCCTTTTGCACGAACACCTACATTGTCATATGCTTCACCGTTAATCATTACTGTTGCTTCCACATATTCCTCGGCAGTCGGATTGTCCAAAATCTTATTCCAGTTGCTGTCACTCACCGTTATTTCTATGACTCCGAGTTCATCTTCGTTAAATAATTGTTCTTTATAGTCATAGCCTGCTGTTGATTTTTCTACGTTAAAATATTTCAGCCCGTAAACTGCTGCTATTACGACGGCAACCGTTAAAATAATTGGTACAACTAGCCATCTTGTACGCACTTTCAAAGTCATTCCTCCTTACAAACGATACAATACAGAGGAAAAATGAAATGAAAATGAAAAAACGGTTCGGAAAAATAAAAAACTCAATTTCTCTCCAAAAGAAAAAAATTGAGTCTATAATTCATGTATTTTGTTTTGTTGCGGATGTTAATTAGAACTCCCCGCCTACTTTTGAACAATCGGCAATTCAACAGTAAATACTGCCCCTTCGCCTAGCTCGCTTTTTACTGTAATTTGCCCGCCATGCAGATCGGTAATGACTTTTGCGATGGCAAGTCCAAGCCCCGTTCCAGATTTATTACGTATTTTATCTGCCCGGTAAAAGCGTTCGAAAATGTGGGGCAAATCTTCTGCTGCAATGCCGGTCCCGGTATCCGCCACTTCGATATTCACGAAGCTTGTTTCCTTATATGCGCGAACATGAACCGTACCTTCCGTTGTATAAGTCACTGCATTTTTCAGTAAAATATAAAGCAGTTCTTCTATCAATATTTTATCGGCTTCAATCGTCAAATCGTCCTCAATATTGAGCTGAAATGATAGGTGCTGCACTGTTTTGGCAAAGCGACGTGTTCGTTGAATGAGTACGTTCGATAAATCCACTTCACTGATTTTCAGCTGAATTTGATTTTGATCCGATCGTGTTAACGTAAGCAAACTCGAAAGCATATCATTCATATAATTCGCTTCATTTTTCATATCATCCATCGTATCAGTCGGGTAATCGGTTTCCTTTTGCTTCAGCTGCGCTTCGAATAATTCCAGCGAGCTGTACAGTACGGCAAGCGGTGTCCGGAGCTCATGGGAAGCATTTGCCACGAATTGACGCTGTTGCTCATAAGACGTCTGAATAGGTGCCATCGATTTTTTCACTAGGAAATAACTTAATATCGCGATGCCGATACTTGAAACAGTCAGCAGCATGATCAGTAAAATGAGTACATTTTGTAAGAGTTCTTCGTATGTCGTGACATCCTGGCCAACTGCGATATAACCTAATGTCTCCCCCTTCATGCGCACAGCCTGTGTCATGACGAGCAATGTTTCACCTTCGTAGTCATATCGTTTAAATTGTTTCGTTTCTACCGGCGTTAAATTTTCCTGCAATACTTCATTGAATCCTGCATGCAGCTCTTCGCCGTACAAAATGTCCAGATCACGGTTAACGACATAAAAGAAGCTCACTTTATCGACTTCAAGTTCAAAACGCTGAGGAGGCTTTGGCGGTCCGTTATATATATTGAAAAACTTATCGATATTGTTGGCTGCATAGCTTTCGACCATATTTTCCTGTACTTTGTTTAAAATTTGCGCAAAGGATATATAGAAAACAGTTAAAAATAACACAAGAAAGACAAAATAGCTGATAGCATTCATCCATGTGAGGCGCATTTTTATTTTTCTAAACATCGCTGTCCCTCAACTTGTAGCCAAGTCCGCGAATGCTTTGTATATAGGACGGCTCATCTTCCATATCGATTTTCTTGCGTACTAGGCGAATGAGCGCAGCCAGCGTATTCGTATTGGCATTATCATCAATATCCCAAATATAGTCGATCATCTGTTCATGTGTCAGTACTTGTCCCCTGTTTTCGATTAAGTATTCGAGCAGCAGAAATTCATTTTTCGTCAGGCTTACTTCGAAATTCTCAATAAAAACGGTCCGCTTGTTTTTATTAAGCTTCAGTGCCCCTATGCTAATTTCCTCTTCCATCATTTTGTTTTTCCGACGCAGCAGTGCCCTTACTCTTGCGCGAAGCTCCTCCATTTTAAATGGCTTTACCATATAGTCATCCGCGCCATTATCCAATCCTTCGATAATATTTTCCGTTGCATCTTTTGCCGTCAGCATCAATATTCCGCCTTCGAACCCTTTGCTCCGTGCATACCGGCACACCTCAATTCCTAAAGCTTCCGGCATCATCCAGTCGAGCACAAGCAGATCGTATTGATAATATTCGATTAAATCCTTCGCTTCCGCTCCATCAAATACGGAATCAACCGCATAAAAATCGAGCTTCAATATTTTCGCGATGTTTTCACACAATGTATGATCATCGTCCGCTACTAAAATCCGCAATAATCGCACCTTCTTTAATTGAAATCAACTTGCCATTATTTTTACACACCTTTTCTTTTTATTCTAGTAAAAAAGAAACGCTCAATAATTCAGAACGTTTCCCCGAGTAACTATACAAAAAAAGCGAGTGAACTGTTTTTCAACAGTTTCACTCGCTTCTATTGGTTATATTGCGTTTTGTGCTAATCGTACTTTTAGTTTTTCCAGCATATCGACCGTCATTTTTTCCAGATCGTAGCTTGCTTTAAAGCCCCATTCCTCAATCGCTGCGGATGAGTCGATTGCATTTGGCCAGCTGTCGGCAATTGCCTGACGGATCGGGTCCACCTCATAATCCATTGTGAAGCTTGGAATATGTTTTTTAATTTCTGCTGCGATTTGAGACGGCTCAAAGCTCATCGCCGAAATATTAAATGCATTGCGGTGCACAAGCTTTGCCGGATCTGCTTCCATTAGATCCACAATCGCCTGCAGTGCATCCGGCATATACATCATATCCATATACGTACCTTCTGCAATATAAGATGTGTAGCGTCCTTCCGCAATCGCTTTATAATAAATATCTACCGCATAGTCCGTCGTTCCTCCACCAGGTGGCGTCACATAAGAAATCAGCCCCGGGAAACGGACACCGCGTGTATCCAGTCCAAAGCGTGTGTAATAGTAGTCGCATAATAATTCACCGGCTACTTTATTGACACCGTACATCGTTGTTGGGCGTTGCAATGTGTCTTGTGGTGTGTTGTCCTTTGGCGTAGAAGGACCGAATGCGCCGATTGAACTTGGCGTGAAAAACTGCATATCCAGTTCACGTGCCACTTCAAGTGCATTCATTAAACCGCCCATATTTAAATTCCAGGCAAATACCGGATTTTTTTCTGCTGTTGCCGAGAGTAATGCAGCCATGTGTATCATCGTGTCTGCACCAAAATCATGGGCAAGTGTGTGCATCCGTTTCCCATCTGTTACATCCAATACTTCAAATGGACCTTCATGCTGATCAATTTTTCGAATATCTGTTGCCAATACATTATCTGTGCCATACGTATGGCGTAATTTCTCTACTAATTCCGAACCAATTTGACCTAAAGCACCGGTCACCATAATTTTCTTCAATCTGAAGCCTCCCTATCCTTTAAAAGACATATATTCTGCCTGTTACCGCTGAATATACCGTCCATTATTTCTCATCTATTAAAACAAATGTCCTTGTGGAAAATACATAGAACTATCCATCACACTTGATGCTCAAACATTTTCATGAAATTCATTATAGGATGTTCTTTTGTAAAAAACAATATGTTAAAAATATTCTTTTTGAGCAATACATTTGTACGTGTGAAATATTCGAATAGTGAAATTGCTTCTATACGGGTGTTTCTCGTTATAAGATTGAGAGAAATTTAATTTCTTTTTCTAACATGGGGTTGCTTTTCATTCCAGGTCGGACCATTCCGCTGAAGTTGCCTCCCCCATTTATCGTCTACTTTTTATTGGTCAATTGGAAAATCTACTCATCTAAGAGTGCTTCATAAATATGGTGGAAATGAATTTTTTCGCTGTTTGTCAGTTTGACGTATTGTTCGTGGATGCTGATTTTTTGGATTGCCCCGGAAACTGTATAGAGACCTGTTTGTTCCCATACTTTTAGTTGGACCGGGCAATGTTCTGTGTAGGCTCGCTGTAGATTAATGTTAATTTGTTCTAACTGGGCTTCGTCAAGTTGGGGTTGGGTAATAATTTTGTCCTCTTCTTGCCATTCACGCAATAGTTTGACATGCTCCGGCAGCATCATTGCGCTCCATTTAATGGTTCCTCTATCTCTGTTCATCGCCTTCACTCCTTATTGTTTATGCCCGCCTACTAATTTAGCCCGTGTCAGTGCAGTACCTGCTTCCGTATAGGAAACCGCACGCAATATCGCTGTTGTGCCGTATTTTGTACGTAAACGGTCCATCGTTTCTCCAAGCTTGCGGTTGCGCCAACGCATTTCATCGAACAGGCTGAGCTGCATCGAATATTCGCTTTCAATATTGCTTAATGTAATCGTAATTTTGCGTGCCGGTCGCTCTGCATAAAATTCGTCGAGCAGCTGCTTGCACACTTCGAAAATTTTCAGTGTATCGTTTGTCGGCTCATCGATTGTGCGTGAACGATGAAACCCGCCCCCGAAGGCATCTTTACTGTAGCTAAGCCCCAATGAAATCGTCCGGCCGATTTTTTTTGCTTCCCGCGCCCGCCTTGCCACGTCTTCACACATTTCCAGCAATACGACTAAAATTTCCTTTCGACTTCGATAATCGCGCATCAGCATCTGCCCCTTGCCGAAGCTGATTTGTCCTTGCATAATCGGCGCACCGACTGTCGAGTGATCGATTCCCCACGCATGGTAATACAGCTGATTGCCGAGAACGCCGAAGCGCTTTTCCAGTAACGCTAAATCGGCATGCGCCAAATCGTAGACCGAGTAAATGCCCATATGGTTTAGCGTTCTTTCCGTACGGCTGCCGATTCCCCACATCGTGGATAGCGGCATAATCGGCCACAGTTTTTCCGGTACATCATTATATGTCCATTTTGCAAATCCCGTCTTTTTTGCTTCGATGTCGAGCGCCAATTTTGCCATCAGCATATTTGGGCCGAAACCGACTGCACATGGAATTTCAAATTGGTTGTAAACGAGCTGCTGAATGTATTTTGCCGTTTCTTCAGGCGGACCCCATAATTTTTCTGTTCCGGTTAAATCGATAAAACTTTCGTCGACGCTATATACATGAATGGCCTCTTTTGGAACGAATTCGTTGAACAGACGTGTAATTTCCATTGATATGCGTATAAATAATGACATCCGCGGCTCAAAAAGACGAATATCCGGATGTGGCGGGATTTCGTACAATCGCGAACCTGTGCGAATATTAAAGCGCTTTTTCATCGGAGGGGATGCTGCAAGTACAACACTTCCCTTTTGCTGAAAATTTCCGACAATCGCAATCGGGACTTCCATTACATTTAAATTTTCAACCGACGCAATACAGCTTGCATAAAAACTGCGCATATCAATACAAATAATCGAACGTTCCGGCGCATTTTCATACATAAAGCTCATCTCCTTATATCGAACATTTGTTCTTATATTAAAATGAGACGTGTGAGATGGCAAGTGGAAAGTAGTGGTTGTTTTGGTTCTGGAGAGATTTTTTTATGTATCAGTGAGTTAATTTGCTGCTAAATACAAAAAAGCGCACCGGCATTCATCCAGTACGCTTTAAAATTTATTCTTTTATTACTTTTTCATAGAGACCCGGACGGCGGTCTTCATATACAGGGATGCGGCCGCGCACTTCATCAACCGTTGAAAAATCAACGTCAATAATCGCCAGCTCCTCATCTTCTGCGCCTGTCCAAAGCACTTCACCCCATGGCCCGATAATCATTGACTGACCATTGAAATTTTCCACTTTACGGGCAATACGATTTACCGCAACGACGAAGCACTGGTTTTCAATTGCTCGCGCCTGCAGTAATATTTTCCAGTGATCAATACGTGGTGTTGGCCATTGTGCAGGTACGAACAGTACCTTAGCGCCATCTAACGCATGGGAACGCAGCCATTCCGGGAAACGAATATCATAGCAAATCGCTCCGCCTGCTTCAAGCTCGCCTAATGCGAAACGGTTCATGTCACTGCCGGATTCCAAATACAAATGCTCATTCATTAAGCGGAATAAATGCACTTTACTGTACTCGCCAACTAATTCCCCTTCACGACTGTACGTGTACATCGTATTGTAAAACTTATCATCATGCTTCACCGATACTGATCCACCTACAATATGTACCGCCAATTCTTTTGAAAGACTACTTAAAAATGCTTTCGTACGTTCCCCATTTTCGTCCGCCAGCTCTTCCAGTTTTTCAAGCGCATAGCCTGTATTCCACATTTCCGGTAATACAACGATTTCCGCGCCGCCTGCTACTGCTTCGCGAATAAACTTCTCCGCGCGTTCATAATTTTCATCAACCTTACCAAAACCAACATTCAATTGAATACAACCAATTTTCATAACTGTCACCGCCTTAAATATTCCGTGCGAATCTATTTTCGCATATTCGTACTCATTGTAACATTTCACTTCAAGTTGTCAAAATCTTCACTTTACTTAAGTGAAGTTTTAGACTAACATTAACCTTACTATTTTTCAGAGGTGATAAAGAATGATTGAATTCTCGAAAAAGCTGCAGCAGTTACCACCACAGTTTTTCGCAGCACTCGTAAACAAAGTAAATGAAGCGCTAGCCCAAGGGCGCGATGTGATTAATTTGGGTCAGGGAAATCCCGACCAGCCAACACCGGCACATATTGTGGAAGCACTGCAAAATTCGGCAAACGATCCACAAACACATAAGTATTCTCCATTCCGTGGTATTGCAGAGCTCAAGCAAGCAGCTGCAGACTTCTATAAACGTGAATATAATGTCGACATTGATCCCGCTACAGAAGTGGCCATCCTTGGCGGAACGAAAATCGGTTTAGTCGAACTTCCGCTTGGCCTCCTGAATCCGGGTGATTATATGCTCCTTCCTGATCCGGGTTATCCGGATTACTTATCCGGTGTCGCACTTGCAGATGTAAAGTTTGATACGATGCCGCTTCAAGAGGAAAATCACTTTTTGCCGGATTATGAGGCATTGTCCGCAGAAATTAAAAACCGGGCAAAATTGATGTATTTAAACTATCCGAACAACCCGACTGGCGGTGTCGCAACGCCCGAATTTTTTGAACAGACCGTACAGTTCGCTAAAGAAAATAACATTGCGGTTGCCCATGACTTCGCTTACGGGGCAATCGGCTTTGATGGAGAACGCCCGCCAAGCTTCCTGCAGGCACCCGGTGCAAAAGAAGTCGGTATTGAGCTTTATACATTGTCCAAATCGTACAATATGGCAGGCTGGCGCATCGGCTTTGCTGTCGGTAACGCAAAAATGATTGAAGCGATCAATATTATTCAGGACCATCTGTTTTGCAGCCAGTTCCCGGCGATTCAGCATGCTGCAGCAGTAGCACTAAATGAAGAACAATCTTGTGTTGAAGAATTGCGTGCATTATATGAACGCCGCCGCAATGTGCTCGTTGAAGAAGCTCATAAAATCGGCTGGGAAGTGAACGCTCCGAAAGGTTCATTCTTTGCATGGCTTCCTGTACCTGCACCTTATACGAGTGAACTGTTCGCGGACTTTTTACTGGAAAGAGCGGATATTGCCGTTGCAGCCGGCAATGGGTTTGGCGAGTACGGCGAAGGCTATATTCGTGTCGGGCTGCTCGTCGATGAAGAACGTTTGCGCGAAGCAATACACCGTGTTGCGAAACTTGGTCTGTTTGCGCAGACAGTTGTGAAATAAAACTGGGAATATGTCTCTCTTTTAAAATTGAAGGCGCGTGACTCTTATTTTAAAGTGCTCCATTAAGCATTAAATAGAGGCACTTGGAAAAAGTCCGCGCCTTTTTAAAATATACCTTTACCAGCTTATAGCGCCGGTTTACCATACCAAACCCTGTTTTTTAATAAATTATCTACCTAGCCAACCACCATCTACAGGAATGGTAATACCATTCACATAATCTGATGCTGGTGATGAAAGAAATACGATGGCACCAACCAGATCAGCAGGATTTCCCCACCGTTTTGCCGGTAAACGATCCAATATTTGTTTATTTCGAGTTTCATCGGCGATAAGTGCCTCATTCATATCAGTTGCAATATAACCAGGCGCTACACAATTTACAGTAATTCCTCTACTGGCCCATTCATTTGAAAGGGTTTTTGTAAAATTCATTACACCCGCTTTACTTGCTGCATATGCCGGAATATAAATGCCGCCTTGATAGGAAATGACCGAGGCTAAATTCACAATCTTTCCATAGCCTTCCTCAAGCATCCTTTTGCCAAATAGCTTACATAAATGGAATGCCGCCGTCATATTCACTTCTACTACTTCGTCCCATGCCTCAAGCGGGAAATCCTCCGATGGATAACGTTGTTGAATACCCGCGTTGTTTACTAAAATATTAATGGTCCCTATTTCATCAAGAACTTTTTGAATCATTTCTTCTCGACTTGCTCTTGACTTTAAATCACAAGGATAATGGTGCGCCTGGCCACCACTTTGTTTAATTTCTTCGATTACATCTTCTGCGGAAGAACGCGAAACAATAACTACTTCTGCTCCTGCCTGAGCCAGGCCGATCGAAATCGCTTTTCCGATGCCACGATTCCCGCCTGTTACAAGTGCCTTTTTCCCACTTAAATTAAATAACTGCATATATCTTCCTCCTGTATTTTACGAAATTAAAAACTCATATTGTTCATCAGTAATTTCAATTCCATTTTCCAGAACATCTTTCTCTTTTAAATTTGCTCGTTCTCCCGGAATGGACACTTTATCAAATCCTTCCTGTGGAGCGCAGCCCTGTAGAGAAGACACCATCGATGCCATGCTGTTTATAAAACTTTCAGAAGTGCCGAAAAAACTTGGATTAATCACTAAAAAAAACTGCCCCAAATTTCTCGGTTTTGTTAAATCTTTATACATCGGTTCGATATCCCGTCCTGTGTTTGTACCAGCTAACACACCGGAAAGAATATCCACTAAAATGGCCAATCCGTACCCCTTTGCTCCCCCCATCGGTTGCAATGCCACCACGTCCGATGGGTTATCCGTCGCAACACCTTGGTCATCTAATCCCCAATCTTTCGGAATCTTATTTCCCTTTTCTTTTTCGATCATGACCTTGCCGAATGAAACCTTGCTCGTTGAAATATCCAGCACCATAGGAAAGTCTTTGCCGGTTGGAGAACCAAAAGCAATCGGATTCGCTCCCAAATAGGCTTCTTTTCCGCCATATGGGGCTACTAAAGCATCCGCTTGCGTAAAAATTAACCCAATCATATTCTTTTCAGCTGCCATTTTCGCGTAATAGCCAACCGCACCTGAATGAGATGTCTTGTGGACACTTACGACCCCAATCCCTTTTTTATGGGCAATTGAAATCGCCTCATCCATTGCGTATTTCGCCACGATATGACCAAGTCCATCATCACCGTTTAATTGAGTGATGACATCATTTATTCTGTTATACTGAAGGGACGGATTACTTTTTATGCTTTGATGTTTTAATCGCTCAATATAATGAGGAAGTCTTAAAACCCCGTGTGAAGGAATGCCTCTGCTATCTGCATATAACAAAATTTCTGTTACAATACCGGCATGCTCCTCTGTCACATCATGTTCCAGCAATTTATTCGTTACAAATTTTTTATAATCATCAACCGATATTTTCATATAAACCTCCCATTTACACAGTTCGGGTATAAAAAAGAGACTGCATAGCCGATACGACCACGCAGTCTCCTTACATTAAACAACTACATACACTGGTTTTTGCCCTGCTAGTACATCGACCACATTTTTGGTTGTCTTCGTTCTTAATTCTTCGATTGCTTCAACAGAATAAAACGCACTATGTGGTGTGATATAAACATTATTAAATGTTAGTAATTCATGATTAGCCGGAATAGGCTCATGTTCAACCACATCTAATGCTGCACCGGCAATTTTTTTAGTTTTTAAGCCTTCGATTAATGCTGCTGTTTCAATAATCGGACCGCGAGCGGTGTTAATAATGAAGACGCCATCCTTCAATGACTTTATTGTTTCTTTATTGATCAGGTGTCTCGTCTCTTCTACTAAAGGGACGTGGAACGAAAGAATATCTCCAATTTTTAAAGCCTCTTTCAATTCCACTTTCCTCACACCGTAGCTGGCCATTACTTCTTCTGATACGAAAGGATCATAGCCTACTAATGTAAAACCTAATGGCTGTACCTTTTCAATTACTCTTCTCGGAATGCGTCCGAATCCGAATATTGCAAAAACTCTATTTTCAAAACGGTAAATCGGTTTACCGATACTGAAATCCCATATGCCATTTTTCACCGCATTATTGAGTTCTACAATTTTACGTGACCAAGCCATAAGAAGGGCTAACGTATGGTTAGAAACTTCTTCAATTCCATAATCGGGAACATTGCATACTTTAATCCCTAACTCTTTTGCTACGGCAAGATCGATTGTATCGACACCTACCCCATAGCGGGAAATTACTTTGCATTTTGTTAGAGACCTTAATACACGTTCTGATAGTGGTGCATACTGATTAATGATAGCATCCGCATCTTTTGCAGCTTCAATTACTTCATCCTCTGTCCGACATTGTGCTTTTATAAATGAAATTTCTAAACCACTTTCGGCAAAGACACGCTCTTCATACTCCAAAGTATCAAATTCGTAATCTGTTAACACGACTTTAAACATGTTTCGGCTCCTTTCGCACAGATGCAATGCCAAGGCCTTCTGCTCCCAGCTCAGACATCTTTGCTTCCGGACAGTAACGTTTGATCATATCCATTCCAATAGCTGCACGGCGAACACGTTCACGAGCCAGTAACAGGTTCGTTGCTTCCCATTGTTTTCCTGACGGATAGACATCAGGATGATTACGTAGCCCAAACTTAATGTATACCGGGGAAAGCACTCGAATAATTTCCGGAATTTCGTAATATCTTAAAAAGCCGCCAAAATTATCCGGTACTTCTATATAGATATCAATCGGAATATCAATTGCCTGACGAATTGCAGCAAGCTTTGCTAATGTTAAAGAAGAAGGAACATTGTAAGTATCTGCACCTAAATCCTCCATAATTTTCACCGAAACAGGATTACACGCACCCATTTGAACTGAAACTTTAATAACAAAATCTTCAGGCAGCAATCCTTCCTCTTTCATCTTCTTGCTCATATAAAGAAGTCCTTCATCGGCTACGAGTGCTCCTCGTAACCCTAAATCCGCACCACGTTTTAAATCTTCCATTGCATATACTAATTGATCTGCACCCTCATGACGTAACGCTTGCGATTTACCAGCAGCTGTTAGAGGACCTGCACTAATATCCCATGTACCTCTTGGACCGACAAATAGGCTTAATTCTATACCACGCTCTGAAGTTAATTGGCACATTTCTTCAATTTCCTCATCAGTCTGAAGCATAATTCCACTACCTTGTGAAATCCGGTGAATTGTTAAACCATATTCATCAATTGCGTTTAATGTTTCCTTCAATGCTACAGGGCCTTCAACACTCGGCAGCTCGATACGATATTGTGCCCCATCAGGGAAACGCTTCAATGAAGTGGGTAACTCTTGGTAATCCCGTGCAGGGTAACCTAACTTTTCTAGAAATTCAATGGACTGATTCATTTCGTTCCTCCTAAAACTAAGCTTTTAGTTATCATTGTTTCAGCTAAACTTCTCAAATCCTGTTCATTATTAACAAACGGCGTTTTGAAATTCACACGTTCATCTGGATACCATCTTGCATAAACAGCTTCCTTCATCGAGATATAAAAAGATGGGTGCCAAGAGTAAAAATCCATTAAATCGCTAATTTGTCGATGTAATTCCTTAATCGTTTTAAAATCATTTGTTTGAATGGCGTTATACAGACTTACAGATAGTTCAGGAAGAAATACGGATGTACCATTAATACTCCCTGATGCTCCTAAAATCTGAGCGTCTAATAAATGCTCATCAAATGCACTATATACATGAAAATCCGGCTTTACTGATTTCACAGTATTGATTACATTTCGTATTCTACCAATACTCCCTACAGTTTCTTTGATTCCTTTAATATGAGGGAACTCACTAGCAAGTTTGCTAATGACATCAACCGGAATTTCCTGCCCTGTTAATTGGGGAATATTATATAAGTAGATATCGATTGTTATACGGTTTGCTAATTCGGCATAATAGGTATAGATTTGTTCTTCACTCATCGTCCAATAATAAGGCTGTACAACAAGTACACCATCTCCACCTAATTGCTTTACAAAATTGGATAATTCAACTGTTTCTTCTAATACAGTCCCTCCTGTTCCGACAAGTACCGGAACCCGATTATTTAAATAAGGAATAACCTCACTTAAAAATCTTTTTTTCTCATTTAAAGTAAAGTGAGGGAACTCACCTGAACTACCCAACAAGACGATGCCATGCACACCGCCATCTATTATTTTATCAAGCATATCCATGTTTTTTTCTATATCAATATTTCCGTTTTCATCTAATAATGTAACAACTGGCGAAATAATTCCCTTCATGATTTATTCCCCCCCCTACTTTGCTTTAATATAGACTGTTTTAGATACTGTATAAAACTCCTTGGCTGCTTGTCCTTGTTCACGACTACCTGAACTAGAGTTTTTCATTCCTCCAAATGGAGCTTGGTACTCTACCCCGGCACTTTCAGCATTCACTCTAATTAAACCGGCGTCCATATCATCAATAAATGCTAAAGCATTGCCGATGTTTGTTGTAAAGATCGAAGCACTTAACCCAAACTCAACATCATTAGCCATTTCAATAGCCTCTTCCGTTGTATCTGCTTTAATTAATGCAATAACAGGACCAAACACTTCTTCTTGGGCAATACGCATATTTGTTGTAACACCGTCAAAAATAGTCGGCTCCACAAAATACCCCTGAAGTTCACCTGACTGCACTGGATTTCCGCCTGCAATAAGTGTTGCTCCTTCATTTTTTGCGATTTCAATATATTCTAATACCGTATTATATTGGCTTTCACTTGCACAAGGACCCATCCATGTCGAAGATTCCAATCCTGGTCCAATCGTAATTTTCTCCGTTTCTTCGATTAAGCGATTTTTAAATTGCTCATAAATGCCTGACTGAACAATTACTCGACTTGTCGCGGTACATTTTTGACCTGTCGATTTAAAGGCACCACTTAACACCGCCTGCACAGCATTTTCAAGGTCTGCATCTTCTAAAACGATAACAGGGTTTTTGCCGCCCATTTCCAGTTGGTACTTCACCTGATTTTTAGCAGCAACCTCTGCAATCATTTTTCCGGTAGTCGAAGAACCCGTAAACGTAATCGCATTCACTAATTTACTGTTGATAATTTCGTTTCCTACTGTCGAACCACTACCAGTAACAAAATTAAATACGCCATCCGGCAAGCCCGCGTCAGCAAAACATTTAGCCACTTTCGCTGCTGTTACAGCTGCTTCAGAAGCCGGTTTAAATACAACAGTATTCCCGTAAATTAATGCAGGAGCAATTTTCCAGATAGGAATCGCAACCGGGAAATTCCATGGTGTAATAATCCCGACTACACCCAATGAAGTACGTTTAGTAAACATTAACGCATCTTTTTCGGAAGCTGGAATTACTTCACCATTACTTCTTGCGCCTTCTGCAGCATAGTATTTTAAAATGGCAATACCACGCTGTGTTTCTCCTAAAGCTTCCGGATAAGTTTTACCCATCTCATCCGTTAGAGTCTTAGCGATATCTTCCATATTCTCTTCTAAAATTGACGCTACCTTATACAGTAATTGTCCACGCTGGAAATCACCTAATTTTCTCCACTCTTTAACAGCCTTGCTTGCTGCTTCCAAAGCTTCGTTAGCTTCTTCAACAGTAGATGCCTGTACACTTCCCATTACCTGGCGATTTACAGGGTTAATACTATCTATAAATTTACCACTCTTTGATTCCTGCCATTTTCCGTTAATAAAATTCTCAAACACTTTTGTTGTTATCATAATATTCCCTCCTAGTTTTCTGTAATGCTATTTACTAACACACCAATTTTTGTACTGGATATTTCGATACGATCACCTTTTTGTAATGTAAACTCATTCGGCGGTACGATACATGTTCCAGTCATCAAGGCTGTACCTGGTTCGATGTCATTTTCGAATACTAAGTAATGAACCAGTTCATCCAACTTTCGTTTCAACTGACTAATATAAGCAGTTCCTTCAAATTGGATTACATTGTCTCTTAAAATTTTACAAGTAATATCAATATCATAAGGATTTTCAATACCTTCTGGCATTAAAATTGCAGGTCCGATCGAGCAAGAATTTTTCCAGATTTTCGCTTGTGGTAAATAAAGAGGATTTTCCCCTTCAATATCACGGCAGCTCATATCATTCCCTAATGTAAAACCGATAATATCCTCATTTTTACCAATGATTAATGTAAGCTCCGGTTCAGGAATCTGCCAATTTGAATCGCTGCGGATCGTTAAATCATCGAGAGGTCCTGCAATACGTCGTGCTGTTGATTTAAAGAAGATTTCCGGACGTTCCGCATCATAGACTTTGTCATAGAATGTCTCTTGAATTTCAACATTTGCCTTAGTCGCCTCGTAATTACGAGCCTCTTTACTTTTTAAATATGTTACACCGGATGCCCAAATTTCTTCAGGAACGATAGGCAATGTATACTGCAGTTCCTCTACATTAACTGCTAATGGTTGAATATTTTCTTTCTGAATATAATCTGAAGCTGTTAAATTATTTTCTTTAAGATAATAATAAAATTCAACATAGTCTTTAAATTCAATAGGAAAAACTGAGTTTTCTTCATTTATTAACGCTGTCTGAACCTGATTTTCAAAAATAAACCGAATAAATTTCATAAGTATCCCTCATTTATGTTATTTTAAATAGCCCAACTCACTTGATAAGTCTAATGTGCACTGCTTTAAATACTTTAAAATCTCTTGCTTTTTTTCTTCTGTGAAATTAACAAGAGGTGAAGATACACTAATTGCTGCTACTACTTTTTGAGTGTAATCGTAAACAGGCATCGCCATACAATAAATTCCAGCTTCGTTTTCCTCGTTATCTACAGCGTAGCCCTGCTCACGTACTATCTCCATTTCCGATAAAAATGCTTCATACGTTAAAATAGTATTTGCTGTCGACTGTTTAAATTCATAATGCTTAAATATTTTTTCAAATTGATCTTGCTCTAAATATGCTGTCAAAACTTTACCTACTGCACTACAATGCAGCGGAACTTTTTTTCCAATTCTAGAATAAATAACCAATGTATTATTTCCATTAATTTTGTCAATATATAATGCTTCTCGATCAACACGTGTTACTAAATGGACCGTTTCATTCAATAATTGGTTTAACTTAACTAGATATTTATGAGCAATTGGTTTGATTTCAACTTGATTCATCAGCAAATTTCCACGTTCGTATAATCTCCAACCTAATGCGTATTCTGCAGTATCGTCATCCTGCTTGATGTAGCCATAATGTTTTAGAGTTTTTAAAATGGAATGTACAGTACTTTTGTTTAAATCAAGTTTTGTACTAATTTCTTTAATACTGAATGAACGATGATTTTCATCAAATAACTCTAAAATTTCAAGCGCTCTTGAAACAGATTGGATTAATGTCATTGAATTCACCTCTTAATTAGTTAAGAGATCGAATATTAGTTTAATGAATGTTCTTTTTGAAACTTCTTCGTTGCCTCTTCATAAACCTGGATCGGAACAACACCTTTTGAAGCATCCGTATGTCCCACCATTCGGTTTACAGCAGCTACAAGCTTTTGTCTCGTTTTCATTTTTTGTTTTCTCTCATCAAATAACTGGATTCGATCTGTTTTTTCTTTTATAGTATCGTCATATGAAATAGCATTATCATAATGACCTACTAAATCAATTCTCTGTTCGCGTAATCTTAAATGCAGAATATCACCCGTTTTTAAATATCCAATCCCGCCGCCTTCAAAAGCTTCAGGTGTCATATGTCCAATAGCCGCACCATAAGTTACACCCGAATATCTTCCATCACTAATAATTGTGCAAATTCTTTTTAAAGTACGGTTTGCATTAATATGTTGCATTGGAGTAAACATTTCCGGCATACCAAACGCAACCGGTCCTTGCCCTGCAATAATTACTGCGATTTTTAATATACTTGACTTTACAATTTCATCGAAAAGTTCGTCGTAAGATAAATTGTTTAACTCAGCAAACCTTTCAGGAGCATTATATTTTACAATTGTTTTTAGTACATGCTCTTCAAAAACTTTTGTTTTTTTATAACGTTCCATTAATGTAGAATCCAACAATTGTGCGTTTGCCTCATCTTCATTATCAAAGTAGACAACAGCAGCTAATTTGTTATCGAACTGGTCTAATTGAGGTGTTGGCATCCCGCTAATCTTTACTACGGCACTTTCAAAGAAATTTCCGCGTAATACATCTACCCCGCTAAATGCTCTTCTTGGGCTACTTAAAATAACCGGATTGTCCTTAACATTTGATGCAGGTAAATTATCCGTATACACTAACCGTGATTTCCAAGATGTACCTGTTACTGTTAAAGCATCCACATCCATATCGATACCATTCGTCAATAGTTCATGGAACAATGATTCCATACCTCTGCTTTCACCGTTACAGCATTGCATTGCTAAAGCAAAAATATCTCTTCCTTCCGTTAACGAATAGTTAAATAAATCCGGAATCGGCTGTTCTTTTAATATACTTTCAATATCAAATAAGCTAAATTCATATCCGGCATAAACCATTGCCGATACCATATGCATCATTAAGTTCGTCGATCCGCCTGATGCACTATGGATACGTACACCATTCCGAATATTCTGACTAACTAGCGCAGCAACGCCAAATTCTGGTTTATTAATCATATATTCAAAAGCATCGATTGCCGCATTTACTTGTTGCTGATCTGGCGGACTTGTTAATAATTCGACTGCTGGATGGACAAGCCCTAATCCTGCTACTAAATGACGTGAACTATTTCCTGTTCCGTTAAAAGCACATACGCCGCCTTGGCTATCGCATGTTGCTGCCGCTAAACGCATTTCCAAATATTTATGCTCATCTTTCGAAATAACATTTTTTTCAACTGCTCGTTCAAATACCCCTTGGAATGAAGTATTCGATGAACACTGTAAAATATAATTCATAGTATCTTTCAAATCATTACCAATATCCTCATGTCCGCTTGCTACGGCTCTGTCATATACTTCGTTAAGCTTTAACACTACATCCTCCGGAATTGTTCCACCAACTAATACATGGGCCGGTGCAAATGTAGCGAAGAAAGGTGCATCTCCTCTGGATTTTCTTAATGTATCCAAATGAGCCAACCCACTTACAACCCCTAGTGGCTGTTTATCGCAGCCTTGAATAACAAAGGCGCCATGGTAACTGTGTGCTTCCAACTGATTGACAATCATTTGAGCGACCGCATTTCTGCTTTGAAGCGAATAGCTCATTCCTTGGTTTGATTGAGCTGTTCCATCGCACATAACAGGTGTAGAGAAGTAAAATGGAACCCCTCCATTTTGCCAAATTCGAATAGCTGC
>Ga0182739_1001778_pt1 | contig 21415 bp, 10 predicted proteins | sample eDN5th30CBELigBY_FD_128873 | JGI IMG/M metagenome (GOLD analysis project Ga0182739, IMG submission 128873) | Enriched backyard soil microbial communities from Emeryville, California, USA - eDNA 5th pass 30_C BE-Lig BY (version 2) (version 2) | ecosystem: Environmental > Terrestrial > Soil >...
ACGACGCGGTCGGGACGCATTCGCATCGCGTTGCGCAACAGGTCGCGCGAAGTGATCTCACCGTGGCCCTCGATGTTCGGTGGCCGGGTTTCCATCCGCACGACGTGAGCCTGTTGCAGCCGCAGTTCCGCCGCATCTTCGATCGTCGCGATCCGCTCGTTCTCCGAAGCGTAACCGGAGAGCAGATTCAACAGGGTGGTTTTACCCGAACCGGTGCCTCCGGAAATCAAGATGTTGCAGCGGGCCTTCACACAGGCGGCTAGGAAGTCGACCATTGGCGGCGCGATCGAGCGCTTGGCGACTAAGTCGGCGGCCAAGAGCGGCCGGGCCGGGAAGCGGCGGATCGATACCAACGACCCGTCCAACGCCAGCGGTGAAATGATCGCGTTGAACCGACTGCCATCCTCCAGTCGGGCGTCGACCATTGGCGAGGATTCATCGACACGTCGACCGACGCGACCGACAATCTTTTGAATGATTTGCAGCAGATGCTTCTCACTGCTGAACTGGATGTCGCTGAGCTCTAGGCGACCGCCGCGTTCCACATAAACCGTCTTCGGTCCATTGATGAGGATGTCCGAGACGGTCGGGTCATTGAGCAGCGGCTCCAAAGGCCCGAGGCCAAAACTTTCATTGACAACCTCGTTGACCAGTCGCTCTCGCTCGCTCAGGCTTAGCAGACCGGAGCTTTGACGCGACAATTCCTCTGCGGCCGTGCGGATTTCGAGCCGCAGTTCATCTTCTGACATTTCGCCAATGCGTGAAATGTCGAGTGACTCGATGATCTGCTGATGCAGCTCATGCTTGAGCGTATGCAGACGTTCTTCGTTGACCATATTGAGGCGATTTGCCATGGGCATCGCCGAAGCAGGATTCATAGCGCTGGCCGACGTCATCGAACAGTGTCTTGTATACTTAGCAGGACTGGGAGAGGCGAAGCGGTTTACAGGAATGCAAACCAACGCGGTAGCGGAGCCATAAGAAGGTCTGCAGTCGACCCTGGCGGACGGACACCCGCCAGGGTCGTGCAGGCCAGCAGCCGCTTAGGCCGACGGAGTGGCGACTTTGTCGGCAGGCTGGTTATTCACCACCACCAGGCATTTCGTTAGTGATGTCAGTGAAGACGTCCGAGATGCTCTCACCGAGCGTCCCAACAGCGATCAAACAGACAACAGCAATCAAAGCGACCATCAGGCCGTATTCCACCATCGTGGCACCCTCTTCGCGGGAGCCGAATTTTTGCATACGTGCGATGAACAATTTCATGGGAGACTCCGTTTTGGCCCGCGGCGGTGTTCGTCATCCCGGGCCAATGATTTGTAAGGCCTGTGGCCCCCTGGGTCGGTCAACATGCCGACGCCGAACAGAGTGCTTCGTTGATTGCCTTACTTGGAATCACGACCTATGCAGCTCTGGTGCCAGGAGCGGTTTCGGGTCGCATGAAATAGCTAACGAGTCGCCGCAAGTCACTGTCTTATAACGACTTGTATGACTTAACAAAAAGGGCTGGCGGTCGTCAGGCAGGTGCCGAACGGGTTCTCGCGGGGGGCAAGTCACCTGCCGAGGACCAGGCTGGGCTTTGGCGGCACGTCGCTCGCCGCGCAGGGCCTACAATACTTGCGATCAGCCTCAGCTTCACTGGCTCAGTGCGAAGCGGCGCCGATACCGCCAATGGGTGCGAGTTGGCGGTTGTGGTCGACGGCGAATACCTGAGCCACCGGAGCCACCGCTGGCGTTTGCGACCGATGCTCAGCGATTAAGGCCTCTAGCCCTTGAAGTCGCGCTGCCGTTTCGTGATCGCTGGCAGTCAACCGCTGGGCATGCTCCAAATGCTGCTGCGCATCGCCGGGGCGGTGGTGCAGCCAGCAGACCAGCGCCAGGTTGGCATGAGCTTGAGCGGGTGAGCATTTTGCGCGGCGAAATGCGGCCAGCGCCTGCTCCTGCTGTCCTTGTTGCGCCAGAACGACGCCGAGGTGATTCTGTGCTCGGGGGTGGTCCGGCGCGATCGCGATCGCCTGCCGCAGGTTGATCTCCGCTTCACGTAGGCGGCCCTGCAGCGACAGACTGTAACCGATGTCGCAGAACAACTCGGGGTCGCCGGGCTTGAGCTTGAGCGCCTTCTGAAACCATTCATCGGACTGTTCGAACTCACCCTGGCGGTCATACAGAATGGCTAACCGGTGGGTCGCTTCGGGGTGCTTTGGGGCTGTTTGAAGCACTTGACGATAGGCCGTTGCGGCCGCCTGCCACTGTTGTTGTTGCTCTGCCGTGCGCCCGACTGCGAATTGCATGTCGGCGGTCTGCCGCGGGCTGAGCACTGGCTCTTCGGCCGGCTCTGGCGTTTGTCCGCCCGGCCAGAAGGCGAACCGGTTGCTACTGTTGCCGGCACAGCCGCCCAGCAGCATGAGGGCCAATGCTGCGAGCCGCGCCTGACGAGGAGCGAAAACGATGATCGACATGGGCATGGCCTGTTGAGTCGAGCCGGCGTGAGAGGGGGAAGAACGTTCCTACGGCACCGGAACCGGGGTGCCCATACCGCTGCCGGGCGTGGCGGTTTGTCCGGCTGAGCCGCCGATATCGCTCAAGTTCAACAAGCTTTGATGGATCAGGACCGCATCCAGCCCGTCCAGCCCGCGCTCCGGCGATAAGCCGACGACGACGCGCTGAGCGGGCACCGGAAAGGGTGCCCAACTCAGCTCGGTGACCACTTGCGCCTGACGCGCGGCGTCGAGCTCGGGGTCGTACCGGTTCGCTTCGATGATGATCGGAAATGGGTTTTGCGGAGCGAGCTGGGCGATCTTTTGCAGCCGCAGGCGGCCACGGTAGTTGAGCGCCGCTTGACCGCGAACAAAATCATATTGATAGAGCACCATTCGCGCGGCCTCGCCCTTGGCGACTTGCGCCCGCATGATCGCATGGTAGGAAGCACCGAACGCTGGTTCAGGATCGAGATTGCAGGCCGGACAGTGTGGGCCGCTCACCGCCGCGGGAGCGACCGCCGCTGACTGCAGCGGCGCTGCTGGCGAAAACTCCGTCGGGGATGGGCCGTCATCGGGCCGGCTTTCAACCACTGGCGCCGAGGCGCTCTCGTAGAGCGGGATCACATAAGGTGTCGCGACTGGGGGCGACGAGGCCGGAGCCAGCCGCACCGGCGGCTCGGCTGCAAGCAGCGTCGAGGTCCAAACGGCGAGCACAACGGCGAGGCTCAGCCCGCAGCAGCGACAGGTGGGAGTCATCAATGGTCCATCCACGCGAGGTGATAATCTTATTCAGGGCTAATGCGAATAGCCGTACGGGCCGATGAGGTATTCGCTCTCCAACTGTCGCCGCTGTTCCCAGCCAAAGGGGTCATCCCAGCGTGTGGTGGAGCGGAACGGCTGGCCGGTGCGGCCTTCGATCCGCCCTTGCAGGAAGAACTCCTTATCCGTTGGTTCGCAAACATCGGCGCCGGGCGGCGGCGGCACTTCATCAGCGGACAAGGCGCCGACCAGGTGGGGCGTTACCAGGATGATCAATTCCTTCTCCACGCGCCGCGAGGTGTTGTTTCGAAACAGCGCGCCGATGTGCGGCAAGTCGCCCAGACCGGGGATGCGGTCGGTTCCGGCTTCCATCTCCACCTGCAACAACCCCGAGACGGCGAGCGTCTGGCCCTGTTGAAGTTCCACCACCGTGCGGGTGCGGCGGGTGTTGAGCGCCGGCACTTGAATCCCGCCGACGGTGATGCCGAGCGTGAAGTCGATCGAACTGACCTCGGGTGCGACCGCCAAGCGAACGGTGTCTTCATCGAGAATGAACGGGACGAAGGTGAGGCCGACGCCGAACTCTCGGTACTGGATCGTCACCGCGCCGGTCGCGGCCCCACCTTGAGGGACCGGAACGGGAAACTCACCTCCGGACAAGAAACTCGCCTCTTGCCCATGCAGTGCTACCAGCGTCGGCTCGGCAAGGATCTTGAAGACCTGATTGCGCCGCAGCGCGTCGACGAAGAAGTTGACGTTGCCGCCGTCGAACACGCCGAACGCCGTGGTATCGGTCGTCAGCGGGTCGAGCAGGCCGAGCAGACCACCGCCCTCAATGCCCGGCGGCAGGCCGCCGCCGATGTTGCTTCCGAACGCATTGCCGTTGTTTTGGAACAAGAAATCGACGCCCAATTGTCGCAGTGCGGTGCGGTTCAGTTCCGCCACCTGCACCTTGAGCAGCACCTGCTGCGGTCCGGGCAAGCGGATGAGGTTGATGATCTGGGGGCGCGGGAGTTCCACGCGAATCGAAGGCCGGCTGATGTCAGGGCTGATATCGCCTGGTGCGCGGAGCACCGGATCGACTTCGCCAGCCAGCGGCGGCGGCAGTTCTTCGGCAGGCAAGGCGTCGGGCGCAGCGGCATCAGCGGGATAGGCCACTGCGGGGGCGTCGCCGGCACTGCGCGCGGCACCGGCGCCCGATGCCCCTTGGGCCCGGCGTGAGACCTGGACCGATTCGAGGTACAGGCCGATGAGCTGGATGATTTGCGAGATTTGACGGCTGTCGCGGGCTTGGCCTTCGACGACGAGGTGTTCGCGGAGGTGCGAGATTTCCAACAGCGCATCGGGAAAGGTTTGGCGCAACCGGGCGCGGAGGAAACTCAGGTCAGCGACAACATGCACTTCCAAGTGAAAGGCTTCGCCCACCGACGGCACGATCGACAGGTCGGTCACCCCGAGACGTTGGCCGGTGACGCGGATCTGCCGTGGCCCCACGACCTCAAAATCGATGACGGAAGGATCGCCGGTGGCGATCAGTGGGCTCGGTTGGCCCGGCTCCACCATGTCGCGGTCGAGCGTGAGCAGCCGGCCTTGGCCGATGATGACTTCAAAGAACGCATCGTTAGCGCTGAGGCTGCTGATGAACGAATCATCCGCCTGCCGCTGCGTCGGCTCGATCTGCATCAGCGGCAGCGTCCGGGCGGCGGCGCCGCGCGGGGGCGGGACAGATTCCGCCGGCGGCGCAAACGCCTGAGCCGAGGCCGTCGGCGCGGGGGCGAGACCGAGCAGCAGCACCGCGGCACTGCCGACCATCGCAGCGATCGGCCAGCGGCGGCGTTGCTGAACGTTGACGACCATGATCGCTTTGCCCCTGATGGTTTGATCCTCCGTTGCCTCCCTGGTCCCTGGTGAGCTATCGTCACGATCGGCACAACCGGCAGGTCGGCTGCAACCAAAGCGGTATTTTGCCGTCTTGCCGCCGTTTTGCTGACACAAATGGCTCAGGCTGAGCGCTTTCAGTCAGGCCGGGGCGAGGTCCGCAAGAGCGGGGGCATCCCCTGCCAAGGCGCGACAATTTTGTGAGGGACCGAAATGACTTCATCGCCCGGTTTTGTTGAGGTTTGTGCTACCGAAGCTCATTTGGCCAGGCTCTGAGACTGCAATTTGGCACAGGAACTGCCTAAGATGCGACGGCAACGCGTGACGCCTCCTGCCGTTGCCAGCGGTCTAGACACCTTGCGACTGACCGGTCGAGCAGTGGGAAGCCAGGTAGAGTGAGCCTCGCTTCACTGCTGTTTTCCTGTTGGCAAGCGTCCCTGCTGTTGCTGTGCAGAAGCGTCACGCTCATCCCCCCAATCCGCTTTCGAGATAGCCGAGCCGCTTATCGGTTTCGGTGGAAACAAGGACCCCGTTAATGACACAAACGATTCGTGCGTTGCTGGTTGAAGATAATCGCATCGAAGCACGACAGACGCAGCACTGGTTGGCCGCCAAGAAAGAACCGGTGATTCAGGTGGAATGGGTCGAGCGGTTATCGCTGGGGTTGGAACGGCTGGCCTGCGGTGGGATTGACGTGGTGTTGCTGGACTTGAACCTGCCCGATAGCCGCGGCATGGAGACGTTCACGGCATTGCACGCGAGCTTTTCCGACGTGCCGGTGATTGTGCTGACCGGTGAGCACGATGAAACGATGGGGATTTTGGCGGTCGAGCAGGGCGCGGCCGATTACTTGGTCAAGCAGGATGTCGACGGCGCGAAGCTGGCGAAGATCGTGCAGTTTGCGGTCGCTCGGCACAAGGCTCAGGTCGAGCAGATCACGCGGGAATTGCGTGGCACGGCGGGACGCGTCATCAGCTTCCTCGGGGCCAAAGGCGGCGTGGGGACGACCACCGCGGCGGCCAACGTCGCGACCGCCCTGGCGGCTCAGGGCAAGTCGGTCATCCTCGCCGAACTCAAGCCTGTTTTCGGAGGGCTCGCCTTTAGCTTCCACGGCGATCCGACGGCAGGGCTCAATTCGTTGTTGGATGTTCCGCCGGCGCAGATCAGCGATCGCGATCTCGCCGCTGCGCTGTGTCGCGGCCCGGCCACATCCCGGGTCTTGTTTGGGACCCAGGATGCGGAGCGGGCGGTTGGGCTTGATGCGGAGCGAACCGATACGATCGTCAAGGGTTTAGCCCGGATGGCGGAGTTCGTCATTTTGGATTTGCCGAGTTGGCCGTCGGCGGTGACCGCAACGGCAGCCCTGCAATCCGAGTACGTGGCTCTGGTGACCGAACGCGAGCCGTTAGCGGTGCGTCATGGTCAAGCCGCCGTTGCCCAGTTGAAGGCCTGGGGTGTCAACGAGCGGCGGATCGGTGCGGTCGTCGTCGGCCGCAGCACGCTGCCGCTGGCGATGGACTTGCCGACCATTCGGTCGCTGTTGGGGTGCGGGATCCTGCGGATCGTCCCGCCGGCCGCCGCCGCTTGCTATAAAGCCTATGTCGATCGCACGCCGCTGGTCCTCTCTCAGCCCGACAATGAGGCGGCGGAGGTCTACCTCGACATCGCCCGGACGATTGCCGATGCGCGCGGGTTACGTACGGAAGCTGCCTGAGCGACCCGCCGTCTGCCGCAGGATGGGGCCTGAGAATCAGTTGCACTTTCCGGTGCCACGAGACGCCGGTGTTCCATCCCTTTTAAAATCCCGACTGCGGCCTCTTCCGTGAGCATTATCAACTGCGTCGACTTCCTCAGGCGACCTACCCTGACGTGGAAGTTGTGGTGTTATTTTGCAGCATTGTCGCTGATTCCGCTGGTCAGCCTGTTGTTCATCCTGCAGTCAACGGCTGAGCGAGCACTGCGGCAACAAGTCACGCTGCGGATCGACGCGGTGGTCGACCGCAAGGCTGCCGACCTGGAAGCGTTCTTTGCCGCCAAAATCGCTGATGCCAGAGTCCTGGCGGCGACGCCGCAGATGATGAGCGCCGTGGAGCGGCTGGTCCAGCACGACCCGTCCGCGGCCGACGGCGAGGCTCTGGACGCCGCTGAGGAGCAGTCGCTGCGCGACCTGTTGAACGAGCACATCGGCGCTCAGCAGTACGCGAACGTGTTCATCGCCTCGCCGGCAGGAGATGAGCTGTTCACAACGGCCAACCGTCACCAGCCGCGGGCCAATTATCTTGCTGATTCGTTTCCAGTGGCTGAATTGGCGGAGGTCTTTGAGCGATCGCGGTCGACGTTGCAGCCGGTGATGTCGGCCTTTGCGGCGGCCGATCGCGATGGTCGTCCGGCGGTTTTTCTGGCCGCTCCCGTGCTGCGCGAGCACGCATTGCTCGGGGTGCTGATCGTCAAGATCGGTGGCGAGCTGATTTACGACTTGCTCAAGCAAAACAGTGAGTTGGGAAAAAGCGGTGAAATCATCGTCGGTCAGTTACGCGGTGAGCGGGTCATGTTGGTGGCCCCGACGCGCCATGATTCGCAGGCTGCGTTCCGGCAATCGGTGCGGCTCGGAGAGCCGCGGGCGCAATCGCTGCAGCGGGCGGTTGCCGGTGAGCAAGGCAGCGGCCAGCTCCTGGACTACCGTGGGCAGGAGGTATTCTCGACATGGCGTCACTTGCCGCTAAGCGATTGGGGCTTGGCGGCGGAAATCGATGTTCGCGAAGTGATGGCGCCGCTGTATCGCATCCGGCTGTTAGCGGTATTGCTCGGAGCCTGGGCGGTGGCGGTGACCATGATCGTGGCGTGGTACGTCGCAGCCTCTTTGTCGCGGCCGATTCACGCCATGACCAGTGCGGCCCATGCCATCGCCCGCGGCGCGCGCCACGAGCGTTTGCCGGTCGACCGGGCCGATGAGATCGGTACGCTGGCCAACGCCTTCAACGCGATGAGCGATGAACTGCAACAGATGCGGGCGACGCTCGAAGAGCAGGTTCAAAAACGCACCTGTGAGCTGCAAGAACAGCGGGAGCGCTTTCAGGAACTTGCTGACAGCATCCGTGAGGTGTTTTGGCTGTCGGCCCCCGAGTCGTCGGAGATTCTATATGTCAGTCCGGCCTATGAGACGATTTGGGGCCGCACCTGCGAGAGTCTGTATGCTTCGCCCCGCTCGTGGTTCGAAGCGATCCACCCCGAGGATCAGGATCAGGCCATACAAGCCGTAGCGACCGCCGTGCGCGAGGGGAAATCGTGGGTACGCGAGTTTCGGGTCATCCGTCCTGACGGCGCGATCCGCTGGATCCGTGATCGCGGAACGCCCATCCTGGACGAGCACGGCAACCTCAAACGCTTGGCCGGTGTGGCGGAGGATATCACGCAGCGCCGCCGAACCGATGAAGAGTACCAGCAGTTCTTCAATGAGTCGCGCAATCTGTTGATGATCGCGGACTATGGTGGCCAGATCCGGAAGGTCAATCCCGCGCTGCAGCGGACGGTGGGCTATTCGGAAGAGTTCTTGCTGCAGACGCCGTTCTTGGAGTTCATTCATCCCGAGGACTACGAACGCTGCGTGCTAGAGATTGAACAGGGGAAGCAACGCGGCTATACGAATGATTTTGAAGTCCGGGTCTGCCGCGCCGACGGCGAGATCCGCCAGTTTTGCTTGAACTCGACGACCTCTCGGGATGTCGAGTGTTTCTACCTTGTCGGCGAGGATGTCACCGAGCGCAAAGAGGTGGAGCAGGCGCTGGCGGAGTCCGAGCGTTTTGCCCGCTCGACGCTCGATGCGCTGACCACTCACCTGGTGATTCTCGATGAGCAGGGGGTGATTCTCGCCACCAATCGTGCCTGGCGCGAGTTTCATGTTGGAAACTGCGGCAGCGACCTCGATGTCGGGCTCAACTACCTCAAACATTGTGAGCGTCAGCCGTGCCATTACGGCCGGCACGCCAGCGCCATGACGGCTGGCATCCGCACGGTGATCGGCGGCCAGTCGCGAGAGTTCAGTCTCGAATATGCCTGCCACTGGGGAGACGAAAAACGCTGGCTGATGGCCCGCGTTACGCGGTTTGAAGATGAAGGTCCGATTCGCGTGGTGGTGGCGCATGAAGACATCACCGCCGCCAAACTCGCCGATGAGGAACGGCAGAAGTTTGTCTCCCTAGTTGAGAACTCGACCGACTTCATCGGCATGGCAACGCTTTCAGGCGACTTGATTTACTTGAACCACGCCGGTGCCGAGCTGGCGGGAATCGATGATCAGAAGGATAGCTGCGGCACGCATGTCACCGATTTTGTGACCGATTCCGGCCGTCGCATTCTGCTGGAAAACGCCTTGCCATCCTTGGAGGCGGCCGGGCGATGGGCCGGCGGGATTCAGTTGCGGAACTTCCAGACCGGCCAGCCGATCGAAACGCACTCCAGCATGTTCGTGGTCCGCGATCCGGCCAGCGGCGAGCAACTCTGCATCGCGACGGTGTCGCGCGATATCACCGAGCAGAAGCAGGCCGAAGATCAGATGCGCGGCAATGAATTGCGGGTCCGCCGCCAGCAAGACGCCCTCGTCTCGTTGACGCGCGGCAGCAGTCAGCGAACCGAGAAGGGTGTCCAGTACCATGCCATTACCGAAACCTCCGCCCGGATTCTGGAAGCAGCGCGGGTCAGCGTGTGGCGTTTCAACCACAATCGCGATGCGCTGCACTGCATCGATCTCTATGAAGCGGAAACCGGTGTCCATTCCGCTGGCCTGGTCCTCTCGGCAGCCGAGTATCCGAAATACTTGCAGTCGTTAAACGACATGAATGTGCTCGACGCTGGTGACGCCCCAAACGACCCGCGCACCGATGAGCTTACGGAGAACATTTTCAAGCCACTGGGGATCACGGCCGCGTTGGACGCCCCGGTTCGGCTCGGTGGAAAGGTCGAGGGCGTTGTCTGTCACGAGTATTTGGGGCCTGTCAAACAGTGGCCGGCCGATGAAAAGACCTTTGTAGTGGCCGTTGCCAACCTGGTGTCGCTGGAGTTTGAAGTAGAAGAGCGCGAGCGTGCCGAAGCCGGCTTGCGTTGGCAAACGGCGTTCCTGCGCGCCCAGACCGAGAGCAGTCTGGAGGGGCTGTTGGTGGTCGACGACCAGCAGCAAAAGATCCTTCAAAACCGCCAGTTTGCGGAGATCTGGCAGATTCCCCAGCAGGTCTTTGACGACCCCGATGAAGCCGCGTCGCTCAAGCATGTTCTCGGACTGCTCAAAGATCCCGAGGGGTTCATGCAACGGTTGGACTTTCTCTACTCCAATCGTGATCAGGTGGCGCGCGACGAGATCGAACTCCAAGATGGACGGGTTTTGGATCGCTCCTCAGCGCCGGTGATTGGCGAGGATGGTCACTACTACGGGCGGTTCTGGACGTTCCGCGATATTACCAGCAGCAAACTGGCCGAAGAAGAACTCCAGCGCGCTAAGGAGACCGCCGAAGCCGCTAACCGCGCCAAGCAAGAACAGGTCGAGGAACTGGAGCTCAAGAATGCCCAACTGCAGGAAGCTCACCAAGCGGCCGAAGCCGCCAATCGCACTAAAGCCGGCTTGATGGCCGACCTCGCCGCCGCTCACTCGGAACTCGAGGCCTTTGTTCAAGCGGTGCCTGACATCCTGTACATGATCGACCCCAAGACCGGGCGGATGTTGTGGTGGAATAGCAACCTCGAGAAGGTCTGTGGACAAACCGCTGAGGAAGTCGCGGCCACCAATGCCTTCGAGTACTTCCCCGAAAATGAGCATGAGAAGATTCGGGAGACGCTCAAACGTGGCATGGAAACCGGCTTCGCCAAAGCGGAACTCCATCTGCGGGCCAAAGACGGTCGGATCCCCTACGAGTACAATTGCACCCCCACCCGTGACTCCGAGGGCAACGTGATCGGCATGGCGGGCTCGGGACGCGACATCACCGAGCGTCTCGCACTGGCCGAATCGATGCGCGAAGCCAAAGAAGCGGCGGAGACCGCCAATCGCGCCAAGAGCGAATTCCTGGCCAATATGAGCCATGAGATTCGCACCCCGATGAACGGCGTGATCGGGCTGACCGAACTCACCCTGGACACCGAACTGACCGCCGAGCAGCGTCAGTACCTCGAAGCCGTCAAGCAATCGGGCCACGCGCTGCTGCAACTGATCAACGACATCCTCGACTTCTCGAAGATGGAAGCCGGCGAGCTGATGATCGATGAGATCGACTTCAATCTCAGCACGGCCGTTGAAAACGCGTTGAAGACCCTGGTGCTGCAGTCGCATCAAAAGGGTCTGGAACTGCTGTGCGACATCCGTCCCGATGTTCCCGAGATCCTGATCGGCGACCCGGCGCGGCTCCGTCAGGTGCTGCTGAACCTCGTCGGCAACGCCGTCAAATTCACCGCCCGCGGTGAAATCTCGGTCACCGTCGAGCTAAAAAAACTCTCCGCCGAGACCGCCTGGGTGACGTTCTCGGTCAGCGATACCGGGGTCGGCATCCCCATCGATCGGCAACAAGCAATCTTTGAAGCGTTCACGCAGGTCGACGGATCGACGACGCGCAACTACGGCGGTTCGGGGCTCGGGCTGACGATCTCCTCGCAACTGGTGCAGATGATGGGTGGAACGCTGCAGGTTCAGAGCGAGCCAGGCCACGGCAGCCGATTCTTTTTCACCGTTGGACTCAGGCGTGCGCCGGCGCCAGGGGCCAATTCTCTCGCTCCCCAGGGCGAGCTGCAGGGGCTGCGGATGTTGGTGGTCGATGACAACGCGACCAACCGCCAGATCCTGGTCCGCACGCTGGCCGGCTGGGGCGTGGCGGTGGTCGAGGCCGATAGCGGAGAAGTCGCGCTGGCGATTCTGCGGCACGAGGCCAACCGCGGTGAGCCGTTCCAGTTGTTGCTGATGGATGGGAGCATGCCGGGCATGGATGGCTTTGCGGCTCTGGAGCAAATTCGCCGTGATCCGACGCTGAGCACCCCGACGATCTTGATGCTCAGTTCGGTCGACCGGCATGCGGACCTGGCGCGCGTGCGGCAGCTTGATGCGGAAGCTTATTTGGTCAAGCCGGTGCTGCCGGGTGAACTGCGGGTGGCGATTCACCAGGTGCTGGCGACCGAGCAGGCTGCGTCGTTTGCACCGGCCGGGCCGCGGCCAGTCGTGCCAGCGGCGGTAACCCAGGCGGCCTCGTTGGCAGGTGCCAGCGGTCCCGATGGCAGACGTTCCCTGCGGATCCTGATCGCCGAGGACAACGCGGTCAACCAGTTGTTTGCCCGGCGGACGCTCGAGCGCGCCGGACACGAAGCGGTCGTCGCCGAGAACGGCGAGGAGGCGCTGGCGCTGCTGGAGCAGCAGGATTTCGATGTGATCCTGATGGATGTGCAGATGCCGACGATGGACGGCTTTCAGGCGACCGCGCAGATCCGCCAGCGCGAACAGGGAACCGGCCGGCACCAGCCGATCATCGCGATTACCGCGCATGCGATGAAGGGTGACCGCGAGCACTGCTTGTCGATGGGGATGGACGACTATGTCTCCAAACCGATTCGCACCGACTTGCTGTTCGAAGCGATCGCTGCGGTTCTGTCGCCGCACAAGGAGCAGCAGGAAGCTGGCGAGACGGCGGCCCAGGCGGCAGCGGCCGACGCGTTTGCCGAGGATCCGGTATTTCTCGCTGAACTGGCCGGGATGTTCTTGGAGGACTGTCCGAATCTGGTCAGCAGCATCCGCACCGCGATCGATGTCCAAGATGCGGCAGAGTTGAAACTCGCCGCGCATACGCTCAAGGGCTCGATCGGCGTCTTCAAAGACCGCTCGGCATTTGATGCTGCCTTCGAGATGGAATGCGCCGGGCGAGACGGCGACTGGGAACAGGCAGAGCGCATCTGGCAAGGCCTCAACGAAGAACTGACCCGCCTGAGCGGTTTTCTGAAAGCGTTGGTGGGCCCTGCGGCATCGTCCATCGGCCAGGAAGGTCAACGTTGATCCATGGTGTTCCATCTGCTCGCTCGTTTTCGTCGGTTGAACTTGACCTGGAGGCTACGGTGGTGGTTCATCGGCATTTCGCTGCTGCCGCTGGCCAGCCTGCTGTGCCTCTTGTATTTCGAGGCCAGCGCGGCGCTGCGGCAGGAAGTCATCCGCCGCATGGAGTCGCTGGCTGACGCGAAGTTGGAACGTTTTGAGACGTTCGCCGAAGAGCATCTGGCCAATGCGTTGGTGTTATCCAAGTCGCCGTATTTGAAGATGGCGACCGAGCGACTGGATCAGCACCGGCAAACAACGCAGGGACTTGGTGTCAACGATGCCTCCTCGTCGGACGCTGGCGAGCAGGAATTGCGAGCGCTACTCGAAGTGCCCGTGACCGCGTTCGGCTATTCGGAGGTCATGCTCGTCTCGCCCGCTGGCGATGAACTGTTCAGCTTTGCAGGACATCGGGACGGGAGAATCAATGATCTGAGCGTTCCGCACCACGAGCCGGAACTGGCGAAGGTCTTTGCCCAAACGCTGGCGACACTCGCTCCGGTTATGTCAAGCTTTGCGCCGTCGGCTCGCAGCGGTAAGCCGGTCCTGTTTGTTGCTGCCCCGGTTCACCGCGACGAAACCCTGGTTGGGGTGTTGGTCGCGGAGATCAGCGGCCAGCAAATCTACAATCTGGTCCGTCATCACCCCGGGATGGGTGCCAGTGGAGAGATCGTTGTCGGTTCGCTCCAAGCGGACACGGTCACCTTCATGGCCCCGACGCGGCATGATCCCGATGCCGCATTTCAACGGACCGTGCCTGTCGGCGGCCCGGCGGCAAAACCGATTCAACTGGCGGCTGCAGGTGGTGATGGCAGCGGTCACTACATCGACTATCGCGGCGTCGAAACCTTCGCTGCCTGGCGGTTCTTGCCGACCAGTCGCTGGGGGATGGTGGTCAAGATCGATGCCGGCGAGGTCAGGCGACCGCTGGATCTGGTCGGCGCATGGGTGTTGCTGTTGGGGACGTTGGCCGTGGCCGCGATCGTGGTGCTGGCGTGGTACGTGGCCGCCTCGCTAACGCGTCCCATCGCCGCGTTGACCGACGCAGCGCGGGCCTTGGCCAGCGGCCGGTTGGAGGGACGCGTGCACGTCGAACGCGAGGACGAAATCGGTCTGCTGGCCAAGACCTTCAATAACATGACCGATGAATTGCGGCAGATGCGGGCGACCCTTGAAGAGCAAGTGCGCGTCAGGACCAGCGAACTTCGCTCCCAAACGGCGCTCTTGCACGCCCAATTGGAATCCAGCGTGGACGGGCTGCTCGTCGTTGACGAACAACAAGGCTGGGTGTTGCAGAACAAACGGTTCTTCGACATCTGGAGAATCCCCCCTGAGATCGCCGGGCAAGGCGACTCCGAGATGCGTGAGTTCATGCACAGCTCGATCAAGGAACGCGAGAGTATCACCGAAGAAATCAATTTTCTGTACGCCAATCCCGATGCCTGCGCTCGCGATGAAGTGGAACTGATCGACGGCAGAGTCTTGGAAGCCCACTCGGCTCCGGTGATCGGTGAGGACGGACACTGCTTCGGCAGGTTCTGGATGTTTCGTGACATCACCAACAGCAAGCTCGCCGCGGTCGAACTGCAAACCGCTAAAGAGGCGGCCGAAGCGGCCAATCGCGCCAAGAGCGAGTTTCTGGCCAACATGAGCCACGAAATCCGCACGCCGATGAACGGCGTCATCGGGCTGACCGAGCTGGCGCTGGAGACTGAACTGAGGGACGAGCAGCGCGAATACCTGGAGGGGATTCAACTCTCGGGCAACTCGTTGCTGCAGGTGATCGACGACATCCTCGACTTCTCCAAGATGGAGGCCGGCGAGCTGGTCATCGATGAAATCGACTTTAGCCTCCACTTAACCGTTCAGAACGCCGTCAAAACCTTGGCCTTGCAGGCGCAGCAAAAAGGTTTGGAGCTGTGGTGTGAGATCCGCTCGGATGTCCCCGAGATCCTGCTCGGCGACCCGGCGCGGCTCCGTCAGGTGCTGCTGAACCTCGTCGGCAACGCGGTCAAGTTCACCGCCCGCGGAGAAATCTCGGTCACCGTCGAGCTGAAAAAACTCTCCGCCGAGACCGCCTGGCTGACGTTCGCCGTCAGCGACACCGGGATCGGCATCCCCGCGGACCGGCAACAGGCGATCTTCGAAGCGTTTACCCAGGCCGATGGCTCGACCACGCGCAACTACGGCGGCTCCGGCTTGGGCCTGACGATCTCCTTGCAACTGGTGCAGATGATGGGTGGAACGTTGCAGGTCCAGAGCGAACTGGGCCAGGGCAGCCGGTTCTGCTTTACGGTCGGTTTCAAACGGGCGCCTTTACCGCTGCGGCTCGAGCCGCCGTCCTCACAAACCGAGTTGACGGGGCTGCGGATCCTGATCGCCGAGGACAACGCGGTCAACCAGTTATTTGCCAAGCGGACGCTGGAGCGTGCCGGACACGAGGCGGTCGTCGCCGAGAACGGCGAGGAGGCGCTGGCGCTGCTGGAACAGCAGGATTTCGATGTGATCCTGATGGATGTGCAGATGCCGACGATGGACGGTTTTCAGGCCACCGCGCGGATCCGACAGCGCGAACAGGAGACCGGCCGGCACCAGCCGATTATCGCGATGACCGCGCATGCGATGAAGGGTGACCGCGAGCACTGCTTGTCGATGGGGATGGACGACTACGTTTCCAAACCGATTCGCACCGACTTATTGTTCGAAGCGATCGCTGCGGTTTTGTCGCCGCACAAGGAGCAGGAGGAAGCGGGCGAGGTGGCGGCCGCTGCTCAACCCGCACCCTCGGGGAATCCGCTGGCCGACGATCCCGTCTTCTTCCGCGAGTTGGCGGGGATGTTTTTGGAAGACTGTCCACGTTTGCTGGCTACCATCCGTGAGTCCATCGACGCCCGCGACGCCGCGGAATTGAAGCTCGCCGCCCACACGCTCAAGGGATCCAGCGGGATCTTCAGCGACCGCTTAGCCTTTGCCGCCGCCCTGGCGATGGAGCAGGTCGGCCGTGATGCGGATTGGGCCAAGTCGGAGCAGGTTTGGTCGCTCCTGTGCACGGAGATGGAGCGACTCTGTGACCAGCTCACAGTGGCGACGCTGGCTGAGCAAACCTAATCAGCCGTTCGCCGCGGTCGATTCCGATCGACGCGATCTTGAAGCGCAGCGGAACATAACATCTAGCAAGACTCAATCAGCCGGCACGCGTTACAGCTTGTTGATTTAATCAGCCGCAACGCGTTAGCCCGGATATCTCACCGGTTGATTGGTCTACCCCGGTAGCGCAAGAGCCTTAAGTCAGGTATGTAGTGGAGTTACGACAATCCCTACGTCCCCAACCCAAGGCTCTTGGCAGTGACACAGCGTACTCGAAGACGGCCGATTCTCAAACGCCTCCGCCGACAAGCCGTCGAACTGGATTTCCAAGGCGGAACCCTCACCTCTGACGCCGGCCTGCTGGTGCTGCGCCAGGTCGACCGCAGGCTCGACTTGATCCGCCGGGTCGACCAAGCGATCCCCGATCCACGCGATCCCGCCGGCACCCTGCATCCCCAAGCCGAACTGCTCACCAGCCGCATCTTCGGCCTCGCCGCCGGTTATGAAGATGCCAATGACCACCACACGCTGCGCCACGACGGGGCCTTCCAGGTCGCTGCCGGGCGGGCTCCAGCAGAAAACCACTACGACGACGATCAGTACCCACTGGCCAGCCCCGCGACCCACTCGCGCTTTGAAAACCGGGTCGACTCCCAGGCCATCTTCAAGCTGCACGAAGTCCTCGTCGACACCTTCCTGGACAGCTTCGCTCAGCCCCCGCAAGAGATCATCCTGGACTACGACGCCACCGATGATCTGATCCACGGCAACCAGGAGCGGCGGCACTTCAACGGTTTTTATGACGGCTACTGTTTTCTACCGTTATATGTTTTCTGCGGCGATCAAATCCTGGTTTCCTACCTGCGCCCTAGCCGCGTCGGGGCGGCTCACCATGCGCGCGGCGTCACCAAACTACTAGTGCAAAAGATTCGTTCGCGGTGGCCGGAGGTCAAGATCATCCTCCGCGGGGACAGTGGCTTTGCGAGCGAGCGGTTGATGCGTTGGTGTGACAAAAACCATGTCGGCTATGTCTTTGGGCTGCAGAAGAACGATACTTTGGTGCGGGAAATCGCTTGTGAAATGACGCGTGCCCGTATCTTACAAGCTCAGCTGGGCGGCAAGCAGGCGTATTATAAGTGGTTCCGCTATCGCACGACTAAGACTTGGGATCGCCACCGCTGGGTGCTCGGCAAAGCGCAGTACACCAGCAAAGGGGCCAACCCGCGTTTCGTGGTGACCAATCTTCCCAGCAGTGAGGGGATCGTCGACGCGACCTACCACCGCCCGTCTATCGATGGCAAGCAGGTGCGGCAATTGAAGGAGCCCGGGACGCGCTGCTCGGTCGCCCGCAATCCCGAAGTGTTTTACCAGAGGATGTACTGCCAGCGGGGCGAGATGGAGAACCGGATCAAAGAACAACAGCTGTGCTTGTTCGCTGACCGGACCAGTTGCACGCGGTTCATGGCCAATCAGTTTCGCTTGATGCTCTCTTCGTTGGCCTACGTGCTGCTCGATGGCCTGCGGCGGTTGGGGCTTGCAGGGACTGCGGAGGCTCGCTGGCGCGTCGACACGATCCGCTTGCGACTGCTGAAGATCGCCGCGCGGGTGCGCGTGAGCTGTCGCCGCGTGGTGTTTCACCTGAGCAGTCACTGTCCTGCCCAGGGCGTGTACGAGCGCGTCTTAGAGCGGCTGTGCCGCAGCGACTAACGCCCCCCAGCGTCCTGAGCAGGCATACCCTGGAGCGACCGCAGGTCCTCTGGGGGTAAGGGGGCCATCGGCGCCGGCAGCTGGGAAATGGCCACCCCACCACGCCAACGCCATAGTCAACCCCGCCAACTCCATCAACCATCTACCCATGCAATATCCGGGTTAGCGTCCGGTTCTCACGAACCATGAGCCGCACAGCAGCGACCGATTCGACCGCAAGACTATTTCAAATCTGCTAAGTGAAGCACAAACTTGTCTGCCACACCAAGCTTGGTAGGCACCTGAAGTCATACCGCGCCGCAGCCTGATCAGCAGACGTCGAAAGCGCAGCCAGCATCTGCGTTCGCTGCTGCGCGAGTTTCTAATTTAGCGCCGTAGCCGCGCTCTGATCGCCGCCGAAGGCCTCGAAAGTGGCGATTCCAATCGCTCCACCAGCCGCATCCGCGCCCGAAATTCACGCCGATTCAGTGTGGCGACATTTTTGTACAGCGCGAGCTGTGTCGGAGCAGGGTACCTCGGGCACTGATCGCAAAATTGGTCACCAAATTTTTGCCGAGAGCACGCCAGCGCCGAGAACTCGAACACAAAGTCCAGAATGTCGTGACAATCAGCACTGCGCCAAGCAACCGATCTGCGACGAAATCCATCGCCGCTGACGCGTCAGCCGTCGTCATCTCAGCCGAAAATCGGCTGGTGCCTGGGCCTCAGTCCCATCAATCCGCCTGCTCAAACGCCCGGCTGAGTTTTTTGACAGGTAGCGCTTCTTTTTTCTTGTCCAGCACTTTTTTCTTGTCGCATTTACCCCTTTTTCGGATTCCGGCTTCTAGCTCCCAAGAATTTCTTAATGACGGCCCCCCCGACACGATCAGATTTTGCACTCTTTTCGGCCATTTCAAGGGCCTTGCGATAAAACTCGGTGGCGGCTCTGTAATCGAAATCCAACCTTGCTTGTTCCGCGGCGTTTTTAGCGGATTCAATGTCTCCGTTCGCGTCCATTGCATCAGTTGCAATTCGATAAATTTTATCTACGCTTTCAGGTTCATCTTCGTCGGTCATGGTGGCTGCAAAACACCGCACCGCAGCGACTATCCGCTCTAGGTCAAGCTTTGCATCAGATAGTGATATGGCTTTCGAGAACCACTCACGAGCCTCCGCTATATTCGACCTGGAATGTTCGACGATACCTAGCTGATGGCAGGTTGAAATCATCCCGACCCGGGCCTGGCATTCTTCGTTAATCTTTAAAGATTTAGAAAGCCATTCGATTGCTCCTTCTTGGTCGCCCATCGCATTGGTTACTGCGGCTAAGCTGTTGAATGTTTTGGCGTACTCAGTATCCGCCGTCTTGCTCGCACGGTCCGCGAGTTCTAAAGATCTAAGGTAGGATTGCTTTGCTTCCGCGAGTGTACCTAAGCGGTAATAAGCTGTTCCAAGCAAATCGTAGGCAACAGATGCGTCCTGGAAGTTTGCTCTCTTCTCGAGTTCGCTGGCAGCAGCCTGGCAGATCGCCGCAGCTTCTTCAAAGCGTCTGCCGTCAAAAGCTCTTAAGGCTTTCTCATAGTATCCGTGGTGGTGATCTCCGGCAATCGACATTTCATCTCACCTAGTCTGTGTGGGGCATGCTGTGCTTGTAAGATAGTAATGTTTAGACACTCAGGGCAGAGAACCCCCAGGGGAAGTCCGGGGTTCAAGAGGCTCCGGACGAATTGCCGGTCTCGTGGGCCCCCGGGGTGCCGGGCCCGGGGCTCCAGGCGTTCCCGGTGCCTGCTGTACTGTTGGTGGCTTGGGTGGTTGTGGGGCAGTGGGATTGCCCCTCGGCGTGCCTCTTACTTTTGTCCAAACCCACTTGCAGCCGTTCCATACCCACGTACCGATTTTGGGCAGAATTCGTATAGGATTTTTGCCATCTGGGTCTACATAAGTGCTAGGAGAACCTTCCACGTACCCGTAGAGGTTCCAAGGGCTTCCCTCGAACCCAATCGGATCCCGCCCCAAGAACCGCCCCGCCACGGCATCGTACATCCGTGCCCGGTAATGATAGAGATCCAACGCCTCGTCCCATTCTCTCCCGGTGTAGGTGTAGCGGTTGTCCTCGGCACTCGATAAAATCGCCGTGCCGCTGCCGTCGAAGAACACCGGCTGGCCGTAGGCGTCGTACGCATACCGTTCAACAACCCCACCAGAGCCGTTGGTCAGGGCGGTGATGTTGTATTGCCCGTTGCGATGGTAGTAATGCACGCCACTGCCGCCGCTGCGCAGCACCACTTCATCGATGTAGCTGCCATAGACGTAAGTGTACGCGGGGCTCCCTGCGGCCGTGCCGGCCGGGTAGTCGGCGAGGGTTTGCTGGCCGTCTTGGAAGTAGATCGTGTGGTTGGTGCTGTCGTCGCGGCCGACGCGGCGGCCCAGGGCGTCCCAGCGGTAGAAGACATCGTCGACACCACCATTGTCGGTGTCGGCAGCACGGAGCCTGTTGTCGAAGTCCCACTTGAGCTTCAGCGGATCGCTTCCAGGCCGCAGCGCCGGCGGAATCAGCGTCATGTTCCCTTTGGGGTCATGCTGCACCGCTTGGCCGCTGGCGGTTAAGATCTCATGCACCGGGCCGTGGGTGCGGTGCTGCACTGCAGAGTTCTCGGTGATGCTGTTCCAGTTGCCCACCGGCGAGAGGTCCCAGGACTGGTCGAGGCTAGCGTCGCTACGGTCCCAGCCGATCAGCCGGTCTTCGGCGTCGTAGCCGGCAGTGAACCCGTAACCGCTCATCACCCCACCGATGGCTTCGCTGGTGTTGTTCTGGTTGGCGTCCCAGCCGTAGGAAAGGTCGCCGATCGCGGCGCCGCTGTAACTGATGGATGCTAGCGTGTTGTCGTCATTGTAAGCTCGCGTCTCGCCCACTCCGTTATTGTAGCTGCTGGACGTCATCCGGCCACCGTTATCATAGAGGCGGGTATCGATCGTGGTCGAATTAACCTTGATTGTGTGCAACTGGCCACGGGCGGTGTAATCAAGCTCGACCTCGGTACCGTCGGGATAGGTGAGCATCGTGACCCGACCGGCCGCGTCATGCTGCTTCGTCGACGTGTAGGTCTGTCCCGAGATTGTTAGCGAGTTGCCGGTCAGACGCCCCGCCGCGTCATACGCCAGCGTGACCGTGTTGCTGTAGCGGCCGCTTGTGGCGGTCAGCATTCTCGAGGAAGCGTCGTAAGTGAAGCTGTCGCTGTCGGCGATCGTGCCCGAGGGGCTGTTGGCCGCGGTGCGGTAGTCACGCGAGAGCAGCCGGCCAGCCGCGTCATGGTTGTGCGTGACCGTGTCGCCGAGTTGATCGGTGGTCCGCAGCACCCGGTTGAGCGAGTCGTACTCGGTCTGCGTGATCCCATAGCCGGCATCGCCGGGATTGCTACCGGACACATGGTCCGGCCAGATCGTTTGGTAGTGCCGCTGGTATTCGTCGTAG
>Ga0182739_1001779_pt1 | contig 21412 bp, 17 predicted proteins | sample eDN5th30CBELigBY_FD_128873 | JGI IMG/M metagenome (GOLD analysis project Ga0182739, IMG submission 128873) | Enriched backyard soil microbial communities from Emeryville, California, USA - eDNA 5th pass 30_C BE-Lig BY (version 2) (version 2) | ecosystem: Environmental > Terrestrial > Soil >...
CCCGTTCGGCCCGATCAGCGCATGGATGCTGCCGCGCCGAACCTGCAGGTTCACGTCGCTCACCGCCACGAACCCGCGGAACTCTTTGAAGAGGTGTCTGGTTTCCAGGATGTAGTCGCTCATACCCAGCAATGATGGTTTTGGGATTGTTCAGGATTGAACAAAAGTATGAGAGCAAGCCTTTTAAAACACTATGCGGGTTTTACATAGGTGTCTGGAAAACCCCTAAACCGTCTTGTCCTTGTATTCGCACAGGTCCGCAATCCCGCAGCGCGGGCATTTCGGCTTGCGCGCCACGCATATATAGCGGCCGTGGAGTATCAGCCAATGATGCGCATCCAGCATGAATGTCTTCGGGATGACTTTTTCAAGCTTGCGTTCGACTTCGAGCACGGTCTTTCCCGGTGCGATCCGCGTTCGGTTCGCGACCCGGAAAATATGCGTGTCGACGGCGATGGTGGCATGGCCGAATGCCGTGTTCAACACGACATTGGCGGTCTTGCGTCCCACGCCCGGCAGGGCCTCCAGCGCCGCGCGATCATCGGGCACCTGGCCCTGATGCCGGTCGATCAGCATTTGGCAGGTCATGATGACGTTGCGCGCCTTGGTCTTGTACAGGCCTATGGTTTTTATGTAGTCGGCCAGCCTGGCCTCGCCCAGGGCCAGCAGGCCTTCGGGTGTGCCGTGTTCCGGAAAGAATTTGCGCGTGGCCAGGTTCACCGAACGGTCGGTGGCCTGCGCCGACAGGATGACGGCGATCAGCAACTGGAAGGTGCTGGCGTATTCCAGTTCCGTGGTAGGGCTGGGATTGGCGGCTTGCAGCCGCTGGAATATTTCGGTGCGTTTTGCGGCGTTCATGATTGCTGGCGCCGCGCGCGTGCGCGGGCAAGGGCCTGGGCAATGGCTTGTTGGCGCAGGGCGGGATCGCTGCCGGCCTGCGTGGCGATGGGTGCCTTGTTGGCCAATGTCCGGGCGGCGAGCGCCGACGATTCGCTGTGCAGGCGGTCCAGCCGGTGCTGGCGCCGGCGGTGATGGCCGCGGGCCGCGTCGGCGCGCTCCGGTGTCCAGTCGGACTGGGCCGGGACCATGCTGATGCAGTCGACCGGGCAGGGCGCCACGCACAGATCGCAGCCGGTGCAGCGGTCGGCAATGACGGTATGCATGAGCTTGTTCGCGCCCACGATGGCGTCGACGGGACAGGCCTGTATGCACAGCGTACAGCCTATGCAGTGGGCTTCATCGACCACCGCCGCCATCAAGGGGCCGTGGCGGCCGCAGTCCTCGTCCAGCGGCAGCTCGGGCAAATCCAGCAGCTTTGCCAGTGCCTGTATGCCTTGCGATCCGCCGGGTGGGCAGCGGTTGATGGCCTCGTGATCCTCGGCGATGGCCTGGGCATAGGGACGGCAGCCGTCATAACCGCATTTGGTGCATTGGGTCTGGGGCAGGACCGCATCGATGCGGTCGACGAGCGATGAAGAAGACATAGAAAAAAAGGGGGGCTGCAAGAGCCCCCGATTTCAGATCGCGAGCCGGCGCCCTTACGCGGCGTGGCGTATGAACTGGGCTATTTTAGGACAAATCGTTTCGCGCCAGCGCCGGCCCGAGAATATGCCGTAGTGGCCGCAGTTGGGCGCCATATAGTGCTGCTTGCGGTTCTTGGCGATGCCGGAACACAGATCGTGCGCCGCTTGCGTCTGCCCCTGGCCCGAGATGTCGTCGAGCTCGCCTTCGATGGTCAGCAGGGCAACGTTGCGGATGGCCGACGGATCGACTGTCTGGCCGTCGATTTTCCAGGTGCCGCGCGGCAGGCGGTGTTCCTGGAACACCGTCTTGATGGTGTCCAGGTAGAACTCCGCCGGCATGTCCAGCACGGCGTTGTACTCGTCATAGAAGCGCCGATGCGCTTCCGCGTCGTCGTTGTCGCCCTTGAGCAGGTCCATGTAGAAATCGTAGTGCGAACGCAGGTGGCGGTCGGGATTCATGGCCATGAAACCGGCATGCTGCAGGAAGCCGGGGTAGACCAGCCTGCCGGCGCCCGGGTAGCGCACGGGCACCCGATGGATCAGGTTCGATTCAAACCACGAGTAGGGCTTGGTCGTTGCCAGGCGATTGACCTGGGTGGGCGATTTGCGCGTGTCGATGGGGCCGCCCATCATGGTCATGCTGCGCGGCAGACAGGGCTCGCCGTTGGCGGCCATGAGCGAAATGGCCGCCAGCACCGGCACGGTGGGCTGGCAGACGGAAATGACGTGGACGTCGGGCCCCAGGAAGCGGATGAACTCCTGGACGTAGCGCACGTAGTCGTCCAGATGGAAGGGCCCTTCGCCGGCGGGCACCATGCGGGCATCCAGCCAATCGGTGACGTAGACTTCGTGGCTGGGCAGCAGGGCGCGGACGGTATCGCGCAGCAAGGTGGCATGATGGCCCGAAAGAGGGGCAACCAGCAGGACGCGCGGATCATCCCGCTTTGCCTGGTTCAGGCGCCGGAAATGGATCAGCTGGCAGAAGGGTTTCTTCAGCACCGGCTGTTCCTCAATGGCCACCTGCTTGCCGTCGATGGCGGTGTGCGCAAGCATCCATTGGGGTTTTTCGTAATCCTTGCCGAGGCGGTGCACCAGTTCGTAGGTGGCGGCGATCTGCCGCGAAACGGGCGTGTAGGCGAAAGGGCTGTAAGGATGCGAAAAAAGCTGCGAGCCCGTATCGGTGAACGCCGCCAGGGGCGTCAGGAAAGACCGTTGAAGCTCGTGCAGGTCGTACAGCATGTATGTCAGCCCCTTGAAAAGGATGTTCTTGTTGGCGGAGCGTAAATCCGTAAGTAAATGTGCCCAACCACATAAGCTTAATCACAAATCAATGGGCTTGACCAGTTCTTTCCCCGCGGCGTCCGCCGGGCGGCGGACGCCGCCGCAGGAAGAAGGCGTGACGGTGGGGGTCGCGATATGTTGGGGTTTTGCAACAGGACGGGGCTTCGTGCCCGCCTCGTACCCGTGTGCGGTTTGCCTGGCTTGTGCAGTCGTCAGGCAAGCCGCGCCATCAGCGTTCCAGATGCTGGAGCTTGTCGGGCAGCCCGTTCCAGTCGTCGGCGTCGGGCAGCGGTTTCTTGGAGCGGTTGATCATGCCGAATTCAGGTGAGAGTTCGGCATTCAGGGCGATGAACTGGACCTGGTCCTGGGGAACGTCTTCCTCGGCGAAAATGGCATTGGCCGGGCACTCGGGCACGCAAACCGCGCAATCAATGCATTCGTCCGGATCGATGACCAGGAAGTTCGCTCCCTCGCGGAAGCAATCCACCGGGCAGACATCGACACAATCGGTGAATTTGCATTTAATACAGTTTTCGGTGACCACATGAGTCATTTGAAGGCTCCTACATCAGACGCCCAGATTTTAACCAATAAATAAAGGCAGGCCCGGATAGGCCTGCAAGCGACACTGGTTTTGGGCCGCCGCAGGGCCGCCGCCCGGTATATAGTGCCGTCATGGCGTCCGGCGCCTGTGCTATGGTAGACAAAACCCCTTTCCGACCCGCGATGATAATCACTTCGTTACTCGATACCGATCTGTACAAGTTCAGCATGATGCAGGTGGTGCTGCATCACTTTCCCGCAGCCCAGGTGGAATACCGCTATAAATGCCGTACGCCCAACATCAACCTGGCCGCCTATCTGGACGAGATCCGCCAGGAAGTCCACGAGCTGTGCCAGCTGCGATTTACCGACGAAGAGCTGGACTACCTGCGCAGCCTGCGCTTCATCAAAAGCGATTTCGTCGATTTCCTGGGCCTGTTCCATATGCCTGAAAAGTGCATCAAGGTGTCCAAGGGAGCGGCGCCGGGCGAGATCGACATTACCGTCAAGGGGCCATGGCTGCACACCATTCTGTTCGAGATACCGGTGCTGGCCATCGTCAACGAAGTGTATTTCCGCAATGTGTGCAAGGAGCCCGGCTGGGAAGAGGGCAGGAAGCGCCTGCAGAAGAAAATGCTGCTGGTCACCGATGATCCCGACCTGGCGGACTTCCGGGTTGCCGAGTACGGCACGCGCCGGCGTTTCTCCAAGGTCTGGCACGAAGAGGTGCTGGTCACCATGAAAGCCCAGATGGGCGTGCACTTTGCGGGCACCAGCAATGTCAAGCTGGCCATGAAGCACGGCGTGACGCCCCTGGGCACCATGGGACACGAATACCTGCAGGCCTGCCAGGCGTTGGGCCCGCGCCTGCGCGATTCGCAGGTCTATGCGCTGGAGGTCTGGGCCAAGGAGTATCGCGGCGACCTGGGCATCGCCCTGTCCGACGTCTACGGCATGGACGCCTTCCTGCGCGATTTCGACATGTACTTCTGCAAGCTGTTCGATGGCGCGCGCCACGACTCGGGCGATCCTTTCATATGGGGGGAGCGCCTGCTGGCCCACTATGCGGCCAACCGCAGCGACCCGCGCACCAAGACCCTGGTCTTTTCCGACGCGCTGACCATCCCGCGCGCGATCGAGCTGGCCAAGCGTTTTGCAGGACGCTGCAAGGTTTCCTTCGGCATAGGCACCAACCTGACCAATGACCTGGGCCACGAGCCCTTGCAGATCGTCATGAAGATGGTCCGCTGCAATGGGCAGCCGGTCGCCAAGGTATCCGATGCGCCCGAAAAGACCATGTGCGACGATCCGGCCTATCTGGCCTACCTGCGCCAGGTGTTCCAGCTGCCGCCGGCCTGATACTTGCTGATGCGCCCGATCGGGGCATCCCACCACGCAAAAGCACGCACTCCCACGAGGATCACGCTGCTTTTCAGGCTTGAACCGTAATGTTTTGATGTGATTTTTCTTATTTGGGAGCGTTTAAATGAGTGAAGTGGAACGGGTAAACGTGGAAAAGCGTTTGTCGGATATGGCTATTTTCAATGGCGTGGCGTATCTGGCGGGGCAGGTTCCCGACGACAGCAAGCAGGACATCCAGGGGCAGACCGCCCAAGTGCTGGCGACCATAGACCGCCTGCTTGCCACGGCCGGTACCGACAAGTCGCGCATTCTGATGGCCCAGATATTCGTTGCCAACATGAAGGAATTCGATGGCATGAACAAGGCCTGGGACGCCTGGGTCGCGCCGGGCAATGCGCCGCCCCGGGCCACAGTCGAAGCGCGGCTGGCCAACCCGGACTACAAGGTCGAGATCGTGGTGACCGCCGCGCTGCCTTAGGCGCGGCAGGCTTATGGCCTCATAGCAGCAGGGCGGCCAGCGTTCCCCCCAATGTTGCACAATCCTCCAGCCGGTCTTGGGGCACGATCTTGGGTGCCAGGATTTCCTGCGGCGTCTGTGCGCGGGTGTTCACGATAAGCGTGGGCGCAATCTGACGAAGCCGCCAGCCCGTGCAGATCCTTTCCGCCTGGCGGGCCGCGGCGCTGCCGTCGGAGCCGGCCGCGATCATGAGCGCATAAGGCCGGCCATTCAGGCGGTCGAGCACGGAATAGTAATTGCGGTCGAAGAACTCCTTCATGGCCCCGCTGAGCGCCGCCAGGTTCTCGGGCGCGCAGAACAGGTAGCCGTCGGCGTCCAGCATGTCGGCGGCCTGCGTGTCGCAGGCCTCTTTCATTACGATATCGAGCGGGCCGTCCGCCCGCAGTTCGTCGGCCACGGATCGGGCTCCGCGGCTTGCCGCCTGAGCCATCTGCCTGGCCGCGCCGGTACGGGAATGCCATACCAGCAGCAGGGTTTTCTTCCTTGATGAATCGACCATGGTTTTATGCGCCAACGCGTCCCGGACACGTTAGTATAGAGGCGCTGGAACTTACGACATTTTCGCCGCCGTCGCCTCATGACCATCCCTACGACAGATCAGCCGGATATCCATGCCCCGCCTTTCGATGAGGGCTGGCTGGCTCGCGCCGGCGAAGGCCTGGACGAGGCCGGACGGCAACTGTTGACTCTGGCCGCCCAATGGGTGCGCGGGCCGCTGCTGGGGCTCAAGGCCACGACGGGCGAGCCGCTGGATGGGCATAGCGCGGCGGTGGCCTGCATACTGGCGGAACTGGGCACCGATGCCGAAACACGCGCCAGCGCCTTGCTGGCGGTCTTGCCGGGCGACCATCCGGCAAGCGGCGCCGGAGCGCGGCAGGATCCGCTGCGCAAGGCATTCGGCACCGAGGTCGTGTCGCTGGTGCAGGGTACGCGGGCGCTTCTGCGCCTGGGGCACCTGGCCGGTCAGGCCAGCGACAGCGCCGCCACGGGCACGGATCAGAAGGAAATGCAGCGCAAGATGCTGCTCGCCATGGCCGCCGACCTGCGCATCGTCGTCATGCGCCTGGCCTCGCGCCTGCAGTCGCTGCGCTGGTACGCCAGCTCAAAAAACCCTTGCCCCGCCGGCTTCGCACGAGAAACCATGGAACTGTATACGCCGCTGGCCAACCGCTTGGGCATATGGCAGATCAAATGGGAGATGGAAGACCTGGCATTCCGGTTCCTGGAGCCCGATACCTACAAGGCCATCGCCCGCCGGCTCGAAGAGAAACGGGTCGAACGCGAAGCGTTCATCGTGGCCGTCGTCGGACAGTTGCAGGATGCGCTGCGCGACGCCCGCATACCCGCCGAGGTCACCGGCCGGCCCAAGCATATATTCAGCATCTGGAACAAGATGCGCATCAAGCAGCTGGAATTCAGCCAGCTGTTCGACCTGCGCGCCTTGCGCGTCATCGTGGACGACGAGCGCGCCTGCTATGCCGCCCTGGCCCTGGCGCATTCGCTGTGGACGCCCGTTTCGGACGAATTCGACGATTACATCTCGCGCCCCAAGCCCAATGGCTATCGGTCCTTGCATACCGTGGTGGCCGACGGCCAGGGCCGTACCTTCGAGATCCAGATACGCACACGGGACATGCATCAGTTCGCCGAATACGGCATGGCGGCGCATTGGCGCTACAAGGAAGCCGGACCCAGGGGCGGAGAGGTCGCCGCTGCGGGCGGCTATGACCAGAAAATAGCCTGGATGCGCCAACTGCTGGCCTGGGACAAGGACACCGGCGCGGCCGCCGGCAAGGATGGCGACGGCGTTGCGCAAGACAAGGCCGTCGGCGGGGGCCGCGCGCCCGCGCCCGCGGGCGAATCCGGCGAGCGCATCTACGTCATGACGCCGCAAGCCCGGGTCATCGAACTGCCGGCCGGCGCCACGCCCGTCGATTTCGCCTATTACCTGCACACCGACCTGGGCCATCGCTGCCGCGGGGCCCGCGTCGACGGGCAGATGGTTCCGCTGCTGACTCGCCTGGCCACCGGACAGACGGTCGAGATCATCGCCGCCAAATCCGGCGGACCGTCGCGCGACTGGCTCAATCCGCAATTGGGCTTCCTGGCCAGCCCCCGGTCGCGCGCCAAGGTGCGCGCCTGGTTCAATGCCATCGAATTGCAGCAAAGGATTTCCCAGGGCCAGGCCATGGTCGAGAAAGAGCTGCAACGGTTGGGCAAGACCGCCATCAATCTGGAGCAGATGGCGCAGCAATTGGATTTCGCCCGCGCCGACGACCTGTACGTGGCGGTCGCCAAGGAAGAATTCAGCCTGCGCCAGATCGATTATCTGCTGGGCGCGGGCAAGGGCAGGGCCGCCGAGACGCCCGATAAGGCCGACGCGGCGCCCGAGGCCAGGGTGTATGCCAGCGGCGTGGGCAGCGTGGCCAAGACCGGTAAAAGCGGGGTGCTGGTGGTCGGCGTCGATTCGCTGATGACCCAGCTGGCGCGGTGCTGCCGCCCGGCGCCGCCCGACGACATCATGGGCTTCGTCACGCGGGGCCGGGGCGTCTCCATCCACCGCCGCGACTGTCCGTCGTATGCCGCGCTGGCGGGCCGCCATCCCGAGCGGCTCATCGATGTGGACTGGGGCGATACGGGCGATGCGCTCTATCCCATCGACATCAGCATCCACGCCCAGGAACGCCCCAGCCTGCTGCGCGACCTGTCGGAGGTCTTCGCCAAGCTGCGCCTGAATGTGATCAGCGTCAATACGCATAGCCGCCGTTCGCTGGCCCACATGGTCTTTACGATAGAGGTCAAGAGCGGCGAGCAGATAGGGCGCGCCCTGGCGGCCCTGAACGAGCTGGCCGGTGTAAGCGCGAGCCGGCACTGAGCCGTGTCGCTGCCGTGTCCCCGCCGCACTGCTAAAATGCAGGATTACCTGTTTATCGGCCCTGTGCAAGAGGGCTGCGGCAAGGACCTTGCCTAACCAGAGAGTAATGCCTTGAAATCCTATACCCTGCCCGACCCCGATGGGCATTTCGGCCAGTATGGCGGTTCCTTCGTTGCCGAGACACTGGTCCATGCACTGGACGAGTTGCGGGCCGCTTACGATAAATACCGCGACGATGCCGATTTTCTTGCCGAGTTCGCCTACGAGCTCAAGCATTTCGTGGGACGGCCCAGCCCGGTCTACCACGCGCGGCGCTGGTCCGAAAAGCTGGGGGGCGCGCAAATCTGGTTCAAGCGCGAAGACCTGAACCACACCGGCGCGCATAAGGTCAACAACTGCATAGGCCAGATACTGCTGGCGCGCCGCATGGGCAAGCCGCGCATCATTGCCGAGACCGGGGCCGGGCAGCACGGCGTGGCCACGGCCACCGTCGCCGCGCGCTACGGCCTGGAATGCGTGGTCTACATGGGCAGCGAGGATGTCCGCCGCCAGGCTTCGAACGTCTATCGCATGAAACTGCTGGGCGCCACGGTGGTGCCGGTCGATTCGGGCTCGCGCACCCTCAAGGATGCGCTGAACGAGGCCATGCGCGACTGGGTCACCAATGTGGAGAACACCTTCTACATCATCGGCACCGTCGCCGGGCCGCATCCCTACCCCATGATGGTGCGCGACTTCCAGACTGTCATCGGCAAGGAATGCCTGGAACAGATGCCCGCCGACGCGGGCCGCCAGCCCGACTATATCGTGGCCTCGGTGGGCGGCGGGTCGAATGCCATGGGTATTTTCCACCCCTACATCGACAACGAAAGCGTGCAGTTGATCGGCGTGGAAGCCGCGGGCGATGGCCTGGAGACAGGCCGGCACGCGGCCTCGCTGAATGCCGGCATAGCCGGCGTCCTGCATGGCAACCGTACCTACGTCATGCAGGATGAACACGGCCAGGTCCAGGAAACCCATTCCATCTCCGCCGGGCTGGACTACCCCGGCGTGGGGCCCGAGCATGCCTGGCTGAAGGACTCCGGCCGGGCGCATTACGCGGTCATCGACGACAAGGAAGCCCTGGCGGCCTTTCATGATTGCTGCCGCACCGAGGGCATCATGCCTGCGCTGGAATCCTCGCACGCCATCGCACAGGCGGTCAAAATGGCGCCCACGCTGCCCAAGGACAAGATCATTCTGGTGAATTTGTCGGGGCGCGGCGACAAAGACATGCATACGGTTGCCGATTTCAGCGGCATCAGCCTGTAAGACACTGGATTACACATAATGAATGCTTCGAACGAACGGCTTGCCGCCACGTTTGCCAGGATGAACGGCCGCACCGCGCTCGTTCCCTACATCACCGCCGGCGATCCATCGCGGGCCGCCACCCCCGAATTGATGCATGCGCTGGTCCAGGCCGGCGCCGACGTCATCGAGCTGGGCGTGCCTTTTTCCGATCCCATGGCCGACGGCCCGGTGATCCAGCGCGCGGCCGAGCGCGCCATAAGCCGGGGCGTGGGACTGCCGCAGGTGCTGGAGATCGTGGCCGAGTTCAGGCAGCGCGACCAGGCCACGCCGGTGGTGCTGATGGGGTATGCCAACCCCATCGAACGCATGGGCCAGGCGGCGTTCGTCGAGCGGGCCGGCCAGGCCGGCGTCGACGGCGTGCTGGTGGTGGATTATCCTCCCGAGGAAATCGTCGATTTCGCGGCCCGCCTTGGCCAGGCGCGGATCGATCCCATCTTCCTGCTTGCCCCCACGTCGACCGAGGAGCGCATCAAGAAAGTCGCGCAGGTGGCGCGGGGCTACGTTTATTATGTATCGCTCAAGGGCGTCACGGGCGCGGGCCATATCGATACCGCGGATGTGGCCGAGCGCCTGGCCCGGATCCGGCGCCATGTATCGGTGCCCGTGGGCGTGGGCTTCGGCATCCGGGATGCCGACAGCGCAAAGCGCCTGGCGGGCTGCGCGGACGCCGTGGTCATCGGCAGCAAGCTGATCGAGACCATGGAGGCGGCGGTGGAGCAGGCGCGTGGGCAGGGCATGGACGAGCCGGGCGCCGATGCCCTGGCCATCGAAGCGGCCGCCCGCTGGCTGGGCGGCATCCGCCAGGCCTTGCCTGATGCGGGCTGATTCATCGATCAACGGGCTGGGCGCCGCGATGCGCACGCCGACGGAAAAAAGAACACAGCCCGGTTTCAAGCGGGCATTCAAGGAATAAGACATGAGCTGGTTCGAGAAAATTCTGCCTCCGCGCATCAATCGCAGCAACGACGGCGCACGGCGCGTCCCCGAGGGCATATGGGTCAAGTGCCCGGCCTGCGAGTCGGTGCTCTACAAGGAAGACCTGAAAGCCACGCTCAATGTCTGCCCAAAATGCAGCCATCACATGCGCATAGGCGCCCGGGAGCGCATCGAGGCGCTGCTCGATCCGGAAGGCCGCGTCGAAATCGGCCAGCATACGCGTCCCATGGACCCGCTGAAGTTCAAGGACAGCCGCAAGTATCCCGAGCGTGTCGCCGAGGCCACCAAGCAGACCGGCGAAAGCGAAGCCATGGTGGTCATGAGCGGCAGCATACAGGCCGTGCCGGTGGTGCTGGCCTGCTTCGAATTCGCATTCATGGGCGGTTCCATGGGATCGGTGGTGGGCGAACGCTTTGCGCGCGGCGCGCAGGAAGCCATCAAGAACCGGACGCCCTTCATTTCCGTTGCCGCGTCGGGCGGCGCGCGCATGCAGGAGAGCCTGCTGTCCCTGATGCAGATGGCCAAGACCAATGCCATGCTGACCCGTCTTTCGGCGGCGGGGCTGCCTTACATCAGCATACTCACCGACCCCACCATGGGCGGCGTCTCGGCCAGCTTCGCCTTCATGGGCGACGTGGTCATCGCCGAGCCCAAGGCGCTGATCGGCTTCGCCGGTCCGCGGGTCATCGAACAGACCGTGCGCGAAAAACTGCCCGAGGGCTTCCAGCGTTCTGAATTCCTGCTGGAGAAGGGCGCCATCGACATGGTGGTGGACCGCCGCGAGATGCGCGGCGAACTGGCCCACCTGCTGGCCTTGCTGACGCGCCAGCCCGCCGACGTGGTCGCCAAGGCCTGATCAGAACGCCCAGTTCAGGTTGAGCTTGCCGCTGTGCTCGGTGGCGCCGCGCCCGAATTCCCCCGCGTAGGATAGGGACAGCAGGGCGCGGCGGCCCACTTGCAGTCCCAATCCCAGCCCCACCAGGGCCGCATCGCGCGCGATCGGCGTGCCGTTCACCGTAAAGCGGCTGCCTTCGCTGAAGGCCATGGTCGATTGCGGCTTGACGTCGCCCGCGGCGTGGCGCCATGCCAGGCTGGCATCCACACGGGCCTGGGCGCGCCCCAGTTCAAGAGGAATATTCCCGCGTACGCCCAGCGTGGCGCTGCCCACGGCGTTGCGTGACCTGTCGCTGTGCAGGGCGGCCCAGCCGCCAGATTCGGAAAACGCCGGAGTGCGCAGCTGCGAACCCGTCAGATTGACAAAGGGTTCGACGGTGGCCGGCCCCCATGGGACGGCATAGCCCAGTTCGGCGAACAACTGCGCCGCGGTCGCCGCATAATCGGCCTGGAGCGTCTGCTGTCCGCTTTCCAGCGCGATCCGCCGGGTGCTGCGGACCCCATGCCGCGTATAGGCAGCGCCCAGCAGCAGATTGATCTTGCCGTGCTCCACGGCCATGCTTTTGCCGGCGTAAAGCGCAATGCTGGCGCTATCCACCCTGGCGCTGGAATTGCGTTCATCCACCTTGCTGCGGCTGTGCATATAGCCCAGGGCGGCGCCCAGGCGCCAGCCGCCGGCGATGGGCGTATCGCCGCCGACGAACAGCCCATGGCTGGTTGCGGTGGAAGACGCCGTTTCATCGCCGCCGCTCAGGCGCTGGCGGCTGGCCACCACATCGGCCCACAGGGGCAGGGCGGCCGATTGCGGCATGGCGGCGCGAGGGATGCTGGTTCCCGCCGAGGCCATGGGCGCGCCCGGCACCATGCCGGCATCGAGGTTGTTGCGCAGATAGGCGAAGGGCAGCTTGCTGATGTACTGGCTGGTGTTGAACAGCATGGCCGGCGTGGTGGCATGGATCTCGCCGGAAAGCGCATTGAAGAAGCCGGGCGCCTGGCCCTTGCGCTGGAGCAGCGCCGCCTGATAGACCGGATTCTCCGCAGGCATGCTTTCTATGGCATTGGCCACATTGCGCTGGTTCCCGGTGTAGGCGGCATCGGCAAAGCGCGTGCTGTTGCGCTGGATGTCGAGGAAAACTGTGTCGTGGCCGCTGGGGTCTTCATCGTAGTACAGCGAGGCGTCCAGGAAGGCGTAGGGGAAGTCGATGCCGTCGAAGCGGCCGTGGATGCTGTCGGCCGCCCCTAGGATGGGGTAGCTTTGGAAGGTAGGATGAGGGCCGCTACCGAGCAGAACTGGAACCACTGTTCCGTTCAGGTAAGCGTCGCCGGCTACGAGTACGAAATCGGACGTACCGTTGGCAGGGTCAACGCCGACCTTGAAGAACGAGCCGGATTCGAATGTCAGGTGGCAGCATACGGTTAGTTCATGCTCGGGGTTGCCAGGCCACAGCGTGCCGCCTGATTTGATGAGAGAAGGAGGGATTTCGCCGATTCCACCCACGGTGCCGCCGCTGTGGACGGTCAGTGAGCTCGAATCAAGATCGCCATTCACGGTCAGGCTACCGCCATAGACGTTGGTGGGGCCGTTGGTAAAATGGGATCCATTGAGCACCGTGTTGCCTGCCCATTGATTTATTGCCTCTATGTTGGCAATCATGCCTATATCTGCGTCAAACACATAATTGTTGCCGGTGTGATTGAAGTTGATGCTGCCGCCCGGTGAACCGCCGAAGCCGCTTATGTCCGCCGCAGAGAGCTTCCCCGGGGCGACAGGCGCCGAACCAGGCGCGGCGCCTATGTTCAGGGCGCCATATTCGCCCAGTTCCAAGTTACCCGCCGCGACGACGCGGGCGTTGTCCGCAATCGTCAGGGACGCGAGGGCCGACGTGCCCAGGGAGATGGATGCGGAGGTGGATTCCCGCAGCGTCAATGAAGAATTCTGTCCCGTGACCAGGACATGGTTGCTGCCGGTCTGTCCACCGGCCACCAGGAAGTCGGCCTCCATCGCACCGCCTTGTACTATATGCAGTGAATTGACTCCGGTAGGACGGCCCGAGCCGTCGGGGTCGCCAAGCACTACGGCATCCGCATTCCATCTGGCTCCCGACCCGCTTATCGTCACCGTGCCGCTTGCACCGACATTGGCTGCAATATTGAGAATGGTGCTTTCGACGGACCCACTTGGCAGGAGCAGCCCGCCGTTTTCTACGATGACGGCGGTAAAGGCGCTTCCGGGTTCGATGGTGCAGGTCTCGGCACCTGTCTTCGTATAGACCCCTCCAATTTCGCCGCAGGCGGTCGCAGACGCGCTGCCGTGTATCGATGCCGCTGATATGGCGGCCATGAACACGCTGGCCCGGAGGGCACGGGTTGAGCTCCCCCGGCGGTTTTTATTGATGGCCATACGTATTCTTCTCGCAGGTGAAGTTATCGTCCAAAGTATGTAAATAAATATAACATTAGAATTATTTAGATACAATACGGGAAAAAGAACAAGCGCAAATAAAAAGGCCTTGCCGCATCGTGCGGCAAGGCCTCGGGGTGTGAAGGGATCTGGCCTGCTGTCAAAGCAGGCCATCCTCTTTCAGCTTACTGCGTTTCCACCTGTTGCAGCGGCTCGCTGGCGACGGTCGCCGCCGGCTTGCGGGCGCGACCGAGGCGGACCGGCGCGGCGCTGACTTCCGGAGCGGCGTGCCGGGTTTCGATCAGCTCCATGCCTGCATCGGCCAGCATGGTGCTCAACGGTGCCGCCGCAGTGCCTGCCTTGGAGCCGCTTTGGGCGGCGCCGTTGGCGAGAAGGGCCGGATCTTCGCTGGCTACGGTTTCCTCTTGCTGAGTCTGTCCGGAAACCGCCGTCGGCACCAGAGGCGCCTCGGTGGGTTGCTCGGCCGGGGAAGGCTCCGCGGCAGCGGCCACTTCTTCCACCAGGGCCGGCTCTTGCAGGGCCGGCGCGGCGTCAGCGGGTTGGCTGGATGCCGGCTGGGCGCCTTCGTCGGCCGTGGCCGGCGTTGCCGCTGCGGCGTCGGATGCCTGGCTGGCGCTTTCGGCATCATCGGCCGTCTCGTCGGCTTCCTGCGGCATGAGCTGGGCCTCGGCGACCGGCTCGGCCTGGGCGGGTGCTGCCTCGGCCTGTGCCGACGGCTGGGGCGCCGCAGCCGCGGCTTCCAGCATGTCGCCCTGGCTTGTGGCGATGGCGGGCAGGACCTCGGGATTGAACGCGGGCGTTTCGTGCGATACGAAAGGCTGGTTTTCCTCGTTGTCGTCGCTGTCGTTCTCGCCGGCCGATGTGCTTGCGCTGTCGCTGCCGCCTTCGGAGCTGCGGCGGCCGCGGCGGCTGCGACGGCGGCGGCGCTTGCGTTCGGGGTCGAGCTGATCGCCTTCGGCCGTGGTTTCGCTGGTCAGTTCGGTTTCGGTTACGGCATTCTCGGGCAGGGTTTGCTCGGCAAGCGCCTGCACGGTCTCGGCGGCGGCCGCAGCGGCTGCTGCCGGCAGGACGCTGCTGTCCTGCTCGATGCTTTCGATCTGGGCTTCATCGCGGCGGTTGCGGCCCCGTCCACGGCGGTTGCGGCCGCTGCGGCCGGTATTGCCGTTTTCACCGGACTCGGCTTGGACCGAGCCATTGGCGGGCGCCGCGGCGGCCGGGCGCGATTGGCCAGCCTGGACGCCGTCCTGGGAAGGCGACTGGCGGCGCGGCTTGGGCGCCGCCGTGGCCTGCGCTTCGTCGGAACGGCCTTCGGCGGTATCGTGGCGGCGGTCGCCCCGGCGATGGCGGTTGCGGTCGCCGTGGCCGCGTTCGCGGCGCTCGTTGTGGCGTCCGCCGCTCTTGCGGTGGCCCTGAGCGGGCTTGCCTGCGGTTTCAGCGGCGGGCTCGGCGGGTTTGGCCGCCGTACCGGCGCCCGTCAGCCAATTGATGAGCTTCCGGAACAGGCCGGTGCTTTCCGTGGCGGGACGAGCGACGGGCGCGGGCGCCGGCGCGGAGATCGGGGCCGGTTGCGAGGGCGTGATGCCCTTGACCAGCGCTTCCGGACGCGTCTTGGCTTCCTGGGCCTTGTTGGGCGACCAGGTCACCGCGGCCTCGGGCTGGGTGACCAGTTCGAAGCTGGTCTTGATTTCTTCCAGACGCGGATCATCGTGGCGCAGGCGCTCGATATGGTGATGCGGCGTTTCCAGGTTCTTGTTGGGGATGAGGATCAGATTGACCTTCAGGCGCGATTCGATCTTAGTGATGTCGGCACGCTTTTCATTGAGCAGGAAGGTGGCCACGTCGACCGGCACTTGCGCATGCAGCGAGGCCGTGCCTTCTTTCATGGCTTCTTCCTGAAGCAGGCGCAGCACGTGCAGGGCGCTGGATTCGGCATCGCGGACCACGCCGGTGCCGTTGCAGCGCGGGCAGGTGATGTGCGAGCCTTCGTTCAGGGCGGGGCGCAGGCGCTGGCGCGACAGCTCCATGAGGCCGAAGCGCGAGATCTTGCCCATCTGTACGCGGGCCCGGTCGAAATGCAGGGCGTCGCGCAGGCGCTGTTCGACGGCGCGCTGGTTCTTGCCTTCTTCCATGTCGATGAAGTCGATCACGATCAGGCCGCCCAGGTCGCGCAGGCGCAATTGGCGGGCCACTTCATCGGCCGCTTCCAGGTTGGTGCGCATGGCGGTTTCTTCGATGTCGGAACCGCGCGTGGAGCGCGCCGAGTTCACGTCGATGGCCACCAGTGCTTCGGTGTGGTCGATGACGACCGAGCCACCGGAGGGCAGCTGCACCGTGCGCGAATAAGCCGTTTCGATCTGGTGTTCGATCTGGAAGCGTGAGAACAGCGGAATGTCGTCGCGGTACATCTTGACGCGCTGGACGCTGTCGGGCATGACCACGCTCATGAAGGCGGTGGCCTGCTCGTGGATGTCGTCGGTATCGATGAGGATTTCACCGATTTCCGGGGAGTAGTAGTCGCGTATGGCGCGTATGACCAGGCTGGATTCCAGGTAGATCAGGATGGGCGCCGCGTTCTCGCGGGCGGCTCCGTCGATGGCGGTCCAGAGTTGCAGCAGATAGGACAGGTCCCATTGCAGCTCTTCGACGCTGCGGCCGATGCCGGCCGTGCGCGCGATGATGCTCATGCCGGCCGGAACGTCCAGCTGATCCATGGTTTCGCGCAGTTCCTGGCGGTCTTCGCCTTCGACACGGCGCGAAACGCCGCCGCCGCGCGGGTTGTTGGGCATCAGGACCAGATAGCGGCCAGCCAGCGAAATGAAGGTGGTCAGGGCCGCGCCCTTGTTGCCGCGCTCTTCCTTTTCGACCTGGATGATCAGCTCCTGGCCTTCGGCCAGGGCATCCTGGATGCGCGCCGTGCGTACATCGACGCCTTCCTTGAAGTAACTGCGGGCGACTTCCTTGAAAGGCGGGAAGCCGTGGCGGTCTTCGCCGTAGCTGACGAAGCAGGCTTCGAGGCCGGGTTCGATGCGGGTGATTACGCCTTTGTAGATATTGCCTTTGCGCTGTTCGCGGCCGGCAGTTTCAATGTCGAGGTCAATGAGTTTTTGACCGTCGACAATGGCAACGCGTAGTTCTTCTTGATGCGTTGCATTGAACAACATCCGTTTCATGAGGTGATTCTCCGTAGTCATGGCGCACCGTTTATCGGCGCACGACCGCGGGTCATTCGGTGTGAGGCGCTAAATCTGCATGGGGGGCGCGGCTGACGGCGTCAGGCGGTGCCCACCTTGTGTCGGGAAGGCACGGCGAACCTGTAGGAACGCAGTTCAGTCAGCAGGGAGGTCAGGTTCACTATAGTGGTTGACAAAAGATTGCTGGGAACGGCAGACGCATTATTGAGTTAGCGGCTGGTGCATTAAACGATGACATACTTTGCAAAAGATTCAGCGTCGCACGCGATTGGCAATCGACAGGTAAATAGCGGGCTATTCGCCACACCACTATTTTCCGGATCGGGCTTGCCCCGGCGACCTAATGACCCAGAAGCTGAAACCCAGGCAGTACAATATGGCCTTTATTCGTCCAACGGAGACGCACCCTTGCATCTCTACGTTCGGCGGTTTTTCAGCTTCTATAGGCTGACGCGATTATATGCCGCTTTTCCCTATGCGCAAAACAGTTATTGCCAATAACCCTGCTCCCAGTGTGCGTTTTATCGAAATCGACGCCGAACACGCGGGCCAGCGCATCGACAATTTCCTGTTGCGTTTATGCAAGGGCGTGCCCAAGAGCCATTTGTACAAGGCCATACGCAACGGCGAGGTGCGGGTCAACAAGGGGCGGATCGCCGCCGATTACCGCCTCGAGCTGGGCGATACGCTGCGGGTGCCGCCCCTGCGGCTGCCCCGGCCCGACGAGGCGCGCAAGGCGCCGCCCGCCGTATTTCCCGTCGTCTTCGAGGACGACGCCATGGTCGTCGTCAACAAGCCCGCCGGCCTGGCGGTGCATGGCGGCAGCGGGGTGTCTTTCGGCGTCATCGAGCAATTGCGCGCCGCGCACCCCGATGCGCCCCTCCTGGAACTGGCCCATAGGCTGGACCGTGAAACCTCCGGGCTGCTGATCGTCGCCAAGAAGCGCAAGGCCCTGCTGGGCCTGCACGATATGATGCGCGAAGGCGCCGGGCGCAAGCATTACCAGGCCCTGGTGGTGGGCGACTGGGTGAACGACAAGCAGCACCTGCGCCAGCCTTTGCTGAAATGGCTGACCGCCTCGGGCGAGCGGCGCGTAAAGGTGGACCCGTCCGGCAAGGCGGCGCACACCATCATCACCCTGCAAAAGCGCTATGGACGCTACAGCCTGCTGGGCGCCGAGCTGCGCACCGGCCGCACCCACCAGATCCGGGTGCATCTGGCCGCCAGCGGCCATCCCATCGTGGGCGACGAAAAATACGGGCCGGACGACGTGCGCGCGCATTTCGCCCGCCTGGGCCTGAACCGCATGTTCCTGCATGCCTGCCGCCTGGAAATCCCACACCCCCTGACGGGGGAACCGCTGGTCCTGACGGCGGATCTGCCCCCGGCCTGCCTGAATATTCTTGATTACCTGGAGCAAAATTCGTGAAACGCTATTCGGCCGTGGTCTTCGACTGGGACGGCACCGTGATGGATTCGACGCATTCCATCGTGGCGGCCATACAGGGCGCCTGCGCCGATCTCGGCCTGCCGGTGCCGCCGGCCCAAGAGGCGGCCTGGGTCATCGGCCTGTCGCTGGAAAGCGCCTTGTATCGCTGCGTCCCCACGCTCACGGCCGACCAGATGCCCGATTTCGTCGACCGCTATCGCGTCCACTTTCTCAGCCGCGATCCGGAGATCAAGCTTTTCGACGGCATCACCGACCTGCTCGCCACGCTGCAGTCCCGCCAGGTCCGCCTGGGCGTGGCCACCGGCAAAAGCCGGGTCGGCCTGGACAGGGTGCTGACAGCGAAGCAACTGCATGGGCATTTCCATGTAACACGCTGCGCCGACGAGTCCTTCAGCAAACCCCATCCGGCCATGCTGCTGGAAATCATGGAGATGCTGGACATCCCGGCGGAACAGATCCTGATGGTGGGGGACACCTCGCATGACATACAAATGGCGGCCGCGGCGGGCGTGGACAGCATGGCCGTCACCTACGGCGCGCACGATACGGCGACCCTGCTGCAGGCCGAGCCCACCGTCATGGTGTCCAGCGTGGGCGAAATGCAGTCCTGGCTGCTGGATCGCGTCTGACCGGCGCCATCCGGCCGGCCGTCCCCGGGACAATCGCCATAAATCAGCGGTGCCGGGAAGAGGGGGGGCCGTAAAACCGGAACTTTTTGCCGCCTTGCCGCGTCATATCCGGAAACGCCTCCAGGAACGGATCGCCATGCCCAAGAACGCAATTCCGCCCATCGCGGCTTCCGACATCACCCCCGAGTCCGTGTGGCTGTCGCGGCGCAACTGGCTGCGGCAGGCCGGCCTTGGCGCTCTCGCCCTGGGCAGCGGCGGCCTGCTTTCGTTGGATGCCGAAGCATCCCAGGCGGTGCAAAAGCTTTCGGCCGCGCCCAATCCCGAATACTGGCTCAGCGCCAAGCAGACTTCTGAAAAAGACGTCAGTTCGTACAATAATTTCTATGAGTTCGGCACCGGCAAGACCGATCCCCTGGACTATGCCGGCAAAATGCAGACGCGGCCCTGGACCGTCAGCATCGAGGGCGAAGTGGCCCGGCCGCGCACATTCGACATCGACGACCTGCTGAAGCTGGCCCCCATCGAAGAGCGCGTCTACCGCCTGCGCTGCGTCGAGGCCTGGTCCATGGTCATCCCCTGGAACGGCTATTCCCTGGCGACGCTGCTGCGGCAGGTCGAGCCCACCAGCAAGGCGAAATATGTGGAATTCATCTCGGCGGTGCAGCCAGCCAACATGCCCGGCCTGAATGACCGCATCATCGACTGGCCCTATACCGAGGGCCTGCGCATCGATGAAGCCATGCATCCGCTGACCATGCTGGTGTTCGGCGTGTACGGCAAGATGCTGCCCAATCAGAACGGCGCGCCCATGCGGGTGGCCATCCCCTGGAAATACGGCTTCAAGTCGGGCAAGTCCATCGTCAAGATCCGGCTGGTCGAAAACATGCCCGTCACCAGCTGGGCCAAGATCGCGCCCAACGAATATGGCTTCTACGCCAACGTCAACCCCGACGTCCCGCATCCGCGCTGGAGCCAGGCAACGGAACGCCGCATCGGCGATGGCTTCTTCGCCCCGCGCGTGGAAACCCTGCCTTTCAACGGCTATGGCGAGCAGGTCGCGTCTTTGTACGCCGGCCTGGACCTTCGAAAAAACTATTAGGGTGCCCATGCTGAAAGACGGGCCGCGCTGGACGGCGAAGCAGGTCGGTAGGGCCAAGCCCCTGGTCTTCCTGCTGGCCCTGTACCCCCTTTTTCGCTGGGTGTGGCTGGGATTCAGCGGCGGGCTTGGGGCGAATCCGCCCGAATTCCTGATCCGGTCTTCCGGCATCTGGGCGCTGGTGGCGCTGGGGCTCACCCTGGCCATTACGCCTTTGCGCCGCATCGTCGACCAACCCGCCCTGGTGCGCCTGCGCCGCATGCTGGGCCTGTTCGCCTTCTTCTACACCTGCCTGCACCTGCTGGGCTGGGCCTTCTGGGAAAGGGGCTGGTCGCTGTCCTCAATGTGGGACGACGTCGTGCAGCGCACATTCATCACGGTAGGCATGGTGGCCTTCCTTCCCATGCTGGCGCTGGCCTTGACGTCAACGCGCGGCTGGATTCATCGCCTGGGCCGCAATTGGCAGCGACTGCATCGCAGCGTCTATGCGATTGCCGCCCTGTCGGTGTGGCATTTCTGGCTGGTCCGCGCGGGCAAGAACGACTTTTTCGAGCCCTATGTGTATGGTGCGTTGCTGGCCGTGCTGTTGCTGATACGCGTGGCCTTCTATGCCAGGCGGAGTCGTAGCTGACCTCCTTCGGGCTCTTGCCGCGCCGTCAAGCTGAAGCCGGCACGCGGCGGCTAGCCTATTTTCGGTTCAGGTGTTTACAGGCTTTATGGCCTGTGAGTGTGTGGCCATGGTTGTGAGTGTGTGACGTCAGCTTGTTAAACCGGCGCAGCCGGTGAGCAGGGGCCGGGCTCCGATCGCTGCGCCCCTTCGGGGTCCCCTTGCAGCCGCTTTGCGCCGGGGGCCGGGCGCGAACTCGCCGGCAATCAGCCGCCTGTGGGCTGATTGCCGGCTCAAACATGCGCGCCCTCTTACGCCCCCGGCGCAAAGCAGCTGCGGCGGCTTGCTCAAACGTCACCCGTCCCCCGCCCACCGGCTGCGCCTTGGCAGCATGACTGGCGACGGACTACGGCGGGATGATGGACACTGGTGGGGCGATGGGCACGTTGACGACGGACCATCCGTCAAGCTCGAATGTCCCGGCCCGCGCGGCAGGCGCGCGAGGCCGGGACGGCGCAAGACCCATTCCAGCTGCATAGAGTGCCGCATAAAAAGGCCAAGCACAAAAACCGCCCCGGCGGCGCCTCTAACGTAAAACACCGCAGCGGGGCGGGTGGCGGGGGCCGGACGCGGCGACTTTCGGGGCCGAGCGAGCCGTCGGCGAACGCAGCCCGAAGGGGCGGAGGAGCCAGGCGCAGCGGTGTTCGGCGCGCAGGGCGCCGAACCGGCCACG
>Ga0182739_1001781_pt1 | contig 21385 bp, 23 predicted proteins | sample eDN5th30CBELigBY_FD_128873 | JGI IMG/M metagenome (GOLD analysis project Ga0182739, IMG submission 128873) | Enriched backyard soil microbial communities from Emeryville, California, USA - eDNA 5th pass 30_C BE-Lig BY (version 2) (version 2) | ecosystem: Environmental > Terrestrial > Soil >...
TATCACATCTGTTTATGTAGCGATGGGAATAGTGTATATAGTCGTTGGATATTGGAAGTTTCCAATTGACTATCTCCCTTATGTGGCTCTTATGACACAAATTGTATTAGGCTTTTTACAAGGGTACTTTCGAGCATGGCATACTAAACAACAATCGTATCATGTACATGCTATCAATCACTATTTAATAGTTGGCGGCATTATGATTGGACTTTCATTTATGAAAGTAGTTTCTCCTAGTATATTTCTGACTGTGTTCGGGACAATTTTATGCATGTGTGGAATATGGGAAGTGGTGAGGGGGTTCGATTTCAAAATGATAAAATGAAAAACAGAACTATTAAGTGAATATAAAGATATGGTTAAATATGTTAAATAACATCGAAGCTGATTCTAATCTTCTAAAAATCTTGTATGATAGTCTTGTATTAACAAATAGGACAATCGAGGAGGCAAGAGAAATATGAAAAACTTGAAACAATGGTTATTAGTTTTCATGACATCTTTCATGTTGGTAGGTATTGCCGCGGGTTGCAGTAATTCTGATAAAGAAACGGACGAAACAAATACGGAAGAGAATCAAAATGTTGATGAAGGTACAGAGGAAGGTACAGAAACTGAAGAAGATAAATAATATGGAAGTGAGGCTGAACGATTATTCGTTCAGCCTCACTTTATAGGTTAGAAAAATAAAAATCCAATGGGAATCACGAGCCTAGAATATCCTGTACTTTTAATCTGTCAATAATAGGGCTGTTGATGATATTAATCAAAACGATCATCGTCATCATAATCATCGAAATCATCCTCGATTTCGGCCTTAACTAGTTTAAAACTGCTATTCAATTTAAGCTCCACTGGAACCCCTTTTAAACTGCCGCGATAGCCATCACGATCTAACACGTATCCGCTTGTTTTTTGGAATGTTTTCTTTTTTCCTTTAAAATTGACGGTCATTTTCTGTTTGCTATCGGAAACAATCGTAGCGGAATATTCAATCGTTCGTTCTGTTTCAATTTCGCGAGCGGTTTTGTTGGATACTTCCATCTCAACGAGTACGCCTTTTTTTAATCGAATTGAATCATCATCAATTTCTGTGTTTTTATTAATTTTGTATGTGGCAGTTCCTCCGAAAGGAAAAGATACTTTAATGCTATTTTTGTTATAAGAAACAACCTTCCCTTGGACTTCGCGAGTGTTAGAGGATACTTGTTGAATTTGTATCTCATCGACTGTTGTGCTTTCATTCCCAATGGCTTCGATTGTTTTATGAACATTGACTTGATTTTCATTTACTTTAACTAAATTGCCTGTTTCATCCACAGATTGAACATTGGCGAAGAAATCTTGTGAAGGAGCCGTTTGTTCCTTAGCTGATTCTACTCCGGCTACTCCTCCTGCTACGCCCACTCCAGCCATTAGAGCTGTTCCGATCAGGATTTTTTTCCATTTATTTTTCATGGTTAACTCTCCTTTTTCTATTTGATGGTTCTATCATAGACAAGAATTATTAAGTGAATATGAGATAATTATTAGAATTTGATGAGAAGTACGAGAAGCAGTCAGTATGGGATGAAGCTAGTAATAGTACGGAGCTTTATGATGTCTAAGCAGAGCCGAGGGAATGGAGATTAAGTATGTACTCATAGCAATTCCGACATGTGTAGTGAAATTAGGCATATATTGAAATAGATGCCAACCTTCGAGGAAAATACGAACACCGGGAGGTACAATATGGACGTTTTTGTAAGGCGGGGTGACTCCTTATGGTATTACAGTCAATTGTTCAAAATACCTATTCGTCTTATTCAAGACTCCAATGGAACGCAAGCTAATATGCTTTCAATTGGTCAACGAGTGAAGATTCCAGGCTTTACTGCGATAAATTATCGGATAAAGCAAGGCGATTCTTTATGGAGTATTGCAACGAACCGAAATCTTCCACTAGATGCCTTATACCTTGTGAACCCGTCTGTTAATCCAAATGCGCTGAACATCGGTCAGATCATTAAGGTTCCGCTGCGTATTACCTGGAGACTTGTGCGAGGAGAGCAAAGCTATTCTTATGAAACATTGAGGGATGATATAAGGAGATTATCCAGCGTTTATCCGTTTATTCAAACATCCTCCATTGGGAATTCGGTACTTGGTAGAAATATCTCTGAAATTTTAATCGGAAAAGGCAATAAGCGAGTGCATTATAATGGGGCGTTTCATGCCAATGAATGGATCACAACACCGGTTATTATGACTTTTATTAATGATTATTTGCTGGCGTTAACGAATATGAATACGATCCGTGGTGTACAGATGCTGCCTTTATATCAGCAATCTACATTATCGATTGTTCCGATGGTCAATCCTGATGGAGTAAACCTCGTTTTACAAGGTCCACCGTCTACTGATCCTTATAGAAGCAATGTTATACAATGGAATAGAGGGAGTATGGATTTTTCAGGATGGAAAGCGAATATTCGGGGTATCGATTTAAATGACCAATTTCCGGCCAAATGGGAATTGGAAAAGGCGCGTAATCCTGATAAGCCAGGACCGAGAGATTATTCCGGTGAAGGACCACTTACAGAGCCGGAAGCTGTTGCGATGGCGGACTTGACCAGGAGGAGAGATTTTAGCAGAGTATTAGCGTTCCATACTCAAGGTCAAGTGATTTACTGGGGGTTTGACAATTTGGAGCCTCCTGAATCGGAAGTTATGGTAAATGAGTTTAGTCGAGTGAGCGGGTATGAACCTGTTCAAACAATCGAAAGTTATGCTGGATATAAAGATTGGTTTATCCAGGATTGGAGAAGACCAGGGTTTACAGTGGAATTAGGACAGGGAACGAATCCACTTCCATTATCGCAGTTTCAAGAAATTTATCAAGAATCACTCGGAATATTCTTAGCAGGGTTGTATATGTGATTCACCTGTAATGCTAGAAAAGCTCATCCAAACGGATGGGCTTTTCTAATGATTAACAATAATTCCAATAATATAATCGCTTAGATTAGAATCGGAATATTTAAAACATTGACTCAAATTGAAGTTATTCATATAATATTTTATATAACATCTAATGTCAGGAGATGTAACAAAATAATGTTAATTTTGGATGAGTTATATAATACTGTTGTTTTTGAGGTTTCATCAGACGAAGTAATTCGGATTTTAAAAGAGATTAAGAATAAAAAAGAAATAGACATTGATTTGCTTAAATATAAAATCCATATGTTTGAGAAGAAGAAAAGAATTGAAGAAGCTTATTATCAATCTTTATCTACGTTTCGAAAGATTTTTACTGGACGTCCGCCTGGCCATCATCAAGCAGTTGAATACTTAGTGAATGTAAAAGAACGATTTAATGAGATTGAAATGATTAAGCAGAACATTATTACATTAAATAGCATTCTTTCTTTATTGGAAGCAGAACCGAATAAACGAGAAATAGTCTTATCGCCTAGTTTGATAGAAGAAATAAGGAAGTGGCAAGAAACGGAGGGCAACTAGAGATGACACTGGAAACCTTGAGTTCAGGTTTAGACACAATTTGGGTAGTGTTAACAGCAGCGATGATTCTGTTGATGGAAGGGGGATTTGCTCTACTAGAGGCAGGCTTTGTTCGATCTAAGAATAGCGTGAATATTATTATGAAAGTGTTCGCTGATATTACGATTGGTACACTTTGCTACTTTTTAATTGGCTTTGGTTTGATGTACGGGGCTAATTTTTTAGGTATTGTGGGAACAAGCGGCTTTTTATTAAAAGGAGATTTATCACATTTAGATTTGAATATTTCAATAGATGCATTTTGGCTATTTCAGGGAGCTTTTGTTATTGCGGTAATTTCTATTGTATCAGGAGCTGTTGCAGAAAGGATTAATTTCCGGGCCTACCTTCTATATGTCGTTCTCATGACGGCCTTTATTTATCCAATTGCCGGTCATTGGGTTTGGGGGGGAGGCTGGTTAAGTGAGTTAGGAATGCAGGATTTCGCCGGATCTGCGGTCATCCATGCGCTAGGTGGTTTTGCTGCATTGGCAGCAGCGATCCTAATCGGTCCGCGAAAAGGAAAATTCTCTGAGTTCGGTTCTAGTTCTATTGCTTTACCTAGTAATCTACCATTAGTATCGGTCGGCGCATTTTTATTATGGTTCGGGTGGTTTGGTTTTAATGCTGGAAGTACATTACAAGCTACGGATGCACGTATTGGGCATATTGCTATTGTGACGATGCTTTCTGCTGCATCAGGAGGAGCTGTCACTCTTCTCTATACATTATTTCGTTATGGACGTTCAGATGCACCATCTGTTATTAACGGTTCTTTAGCCGGTTTGGTTGGAATAACGGCTGGATGTGCCTTTGTAAATGATTATGCAGCTATTATCATCGGTGCTGTTTCGGGGTTACTTATGATGGCTGCAACGAATTGGTTAGAAGCAAGAAGAATTGATGACCCTGTAGGTGCATTTCCTGTACATGCAGTATCAGGGATTTGGGGCACGATAGCGGTAGGTCTATTTGCTACTGAAGGTGGACTCTTTACAGATGGTAGTTGGCACTTGTTAGGGGTTCAAATTCTAGGACTAACAGTGTTGTGTACCTGGGGGTTTCTATTAACGTGGATCGCTTTTAAAACCATTAATATTTGGATTCCAATTCGCTCTACAGATGAGGAGGAAGAGGTAGGATTGGATATTAGTTACCATGGTATACGCGCGACACATGCAGCTAATGAATTTATTCGAATAGAAGATTATTCTTATCGAGTTGATGTAACAGAGATGCGAGATGAGATGTATAAATGATACTTAAATGAGCCTCTAATGATTGATAGTTTGATATCTGTTAATCATTAGGGGTCTGTTTTTTGTTGGAAATTTATTTTGCATATAGGATAACTAGGATATATACTTAACTGAAATAAACGATTATAATAAACAGGAAAGTTTTATTAGGAAAGTGATTAATGCAGCAGCGTCATTTTTCCGGAAAAGGATGTTGCTGTATTCTTAAATATAGTAAACTGAATGAAAAGGTAAGGTTAACTATCAGATGGTTGATAGAGGTGAGGTAGAACTATTTCTATGAAAAGTGCAAAACTGAAATCGATAATTGTGTATTCTATCCTTTTATTGTTATTATTCATCATGCTGAATATGTTTACTTCGATAGTAAGTATTAAAAAGTCAGCTGAAAAATCGAGTGCTAACCAGATGCTGGAAGTGGCGAAATCTATAGCCGATCATTTGGATGTAGATGCATATAAGCGTTTTCTTGAGAATCCGGTAAAAAAACAGGAGTATTCGGAAATCAAACATTATTTAGAAGATGCCAGAAAGAAAACGGGAGCTTTGCATGTATATACACTTGATATTGATAATCCTAAAGTATCTAGGGCTATGATTGCGGCGATGCCTAATAACCTAGAGTTTCCGATTGGTGGAGTGTGCACGGTCCCGGAAAAGCAGGTTAAAATGGCTTATGAAGGACGTGCATTTTATACGAGCATTTTAGAAGATCCCGAATATGGGGAGTATTTAACAGTTGGAGCTCCAATAAAGGATGACAAAGATAAAATTATTGGTTACTTAGCCATCGATATTAGTGCGGATGAAATCAATAATATTAGCGGTAAAGTTATAAAAAGCAGCGTGTCAATCTTCGTTTTTAATGGATTGTTTGTCGTTATACTGCTTATCGCGTTTTTAATTATGCATCGATGGTATCAAAATGAATTGCAAACAAAAGTAGGAGATACAGAGGAGACGTATCATTGGGAATTTCAATCATTACTTGCTTCTGTACGTTCTTTACGGCATGATTTTTCCAACCATGTTCAAGTTATCCATGGCCTTCTTAAGTTAGGAGAATCTGAAAAGGCATTAGATTATATAAGTGCTCTTGCTAAAGAAATTCACTCGATTACTTCTATGAATCTAAATGTGAATAATCCTGGGTTATCTGTGCTTTTGGAAGTGAAGAGACTAGCTGCTCAAAATTATAATATCGAGACGGAATTTGAGATAGCAGATGACTCATTTGATAGGATTAAAACAACGGATTTAATTAAATTGTTATCCAATGTGATTGATAATGCGATTGAAGCAACAAGTGAGCTTCCTGAGAATGAACGATTTATGCATGTTGCGTGTAAAGTATGTGACTCTAAATACGTATTTGAAGTAAGTAATACAGGACCGATGATTACGGATAAAAATCGAGAGAAGATCTTTAAAAGCGGTTTTTCGACGAAAAAGGTACAAGAGGGAAAAGTAAGAGGGCAAGGATTATTTATCGTGAAAGAATTAGTAACGGAATATCGTGGGGATATTTCTATTCAGTCTAATATAAATGAAACAACTGTTACACTTAGAATTCCGATTCCTAGAAATGGTGAGTCGAGTTAAAGGTAGAGTATCGTATAGCACAGGGAATAAAAGCACCTCGCAATGAGAAAGTTTTGATTGTGTCAAAATTCTTTCACTGTGAGGTGCTTTTTTAATAAGGCCCTATTATAGGACGTTGTTGAGAGAAACCTTTCATAAAAAAGAAAAATTTTTGAAACCTTTTTTTTTCACCTCCGTATATAGTTATGAAGATGCAAGGCAGCATGAATTTTTCGATGAAATAGGTTAATGAATTAGGAAATAGAGGATTGGAAAAGTATTTTTGGAAATGGAATTTTATAAGTACTTTTCGTTGCAGGCCTATGAATTGGATGTTATGATTGTTCCGAGTTCACGCTAGCGTGAATGGTTGCGCATCCTAAATATGTAAGGAGTTGAGTGGCTAGTGAGTATTAATCTACAAAAAGGTCAACGTATTGATTTAACTAAAGGAAATGCTGGTTTAAATCAAATTATGGTTGGTTTAGGCTGGGACCCTGTGAATCAATCTTCTCCTAAAGGTGGAGGTCTGTTTGGCGGGCTTTTTGGAGGCGGTGCAAAAACAGCGAATATCGATTGTGACGCGTCTGTTATTTTGCTGCAAAATGATCGAATCGTAAATAAAGGAGATTTGGTTTATTTCGGGAATAAAACAAGCAGCTGCGGCTCTGTTCGTCATTCTGGAGATAATCTTACAGGCGATGGCAGCGGAGATGATGAAGTCATTATGATTGACTTGAAATCTGTTCCAGAACGCTATAATAAGCTTGTTTTTGTCGTGAATATTTATGATTGCGAAGGAAGAAAACAAGATTTTGGCATGATTCAAAACGCTTTTATTCGCATTGTTAATCCACAAACGAAACAGGAATTAACTCGCTTTAACTTAACGGATAACTACGGCGGGTTAACGACTTTAGTGACGGGTGAAATTTATCGCCATAATGGTGAGTGGAAGTTCAATGCGATTGGTGACGGGACAAAAGACCGTAATCTGTCAGAAGTTGTTGCTAGATATACTTAATTACATAAATCTATCACAGCTTAAGGGTAGAATAAAATTGTCTTTCAATATTATTAATATTTAGGAGGTCATTTAATATGGCAGTAGTTTCTTTACAAAAAGGTCAAAAAGTTGATTTAACAAAATCAAACCCTGGTATCTCTAAAGTTCTAGTTGGTTTAGGTTGGGATACAAATAAATATGATGGTGGACAAGATTTCGATTTAGATACTTCTATCTTCTTATTGGATGCAACTGGTAAAGTGAAAGGCCCAGAAGATTTTGTATTCTATAATAATACAACAGGCGGAAATGGATCCGTTGTTCATGCGGGAGATAACTTAACTGGAGCAGGTGAAGGTGACGATGAGCAAGTGAAGGTCGCGATTAAAGATGTTCCAGCTCATATCGAGAAAATTGCTTTTACTGTTACGATTCATGATGCAGAAGCTCGTAATCAAAACTTCGGTATGGTATCAAATGCGTTCATTCGTATTGTAAATGAAGATACAAATGAAGAACTTATTCGCTATGATCTTGGGGAAGACTTCAGCATTGAAACAGCTATCGTTGTCGGAGAATTATACCGTCATAACGGTGAGTGGAAATTCAATGCAATCGGCTCAGGCTACCAAGGCGGTTTAGCTTCTCTATGTAATGATTTTGGATTACAGGTAGGGTAATGAATAGAGGAACAATGAGCATCGCACTCATTGTTCCTTAGTTATGATTTTTCAAAACTATATTATCAGGATAGGAGAGTATAAATCATGGCTATTCAGTTAAGTAAAGGCCAGCGAATTGATTTAACAAAAAACGATCCAACATTACAAAATATCGTGATTGGCTTAGGTTGGGATGTTAAACAGTTTGATGGAGGTCAAGCATACGACCTGGATGCTTCGGCTTTTTTATTAAATGCAGCAGGAAAGTGCCGCAATGAATATGATTTTATTTTCTACAACAATTTACAAAGTCCGGATGGTTCTGTCATTCATACAGGTGATAATAGAACAGGTGAGGGCGATGGAGACGACGAGCAGCTGAAGATTGATTTGGCGAAAGTACCGAATGATGTAGAGAAAGTAGCGATTGCGGTTACGATTCATGAGGCAGAGGTTCGTTCGCAAAACTTTGGGCAAGTGTCTAATGCATTTGTTAGACTTGTGAATGAAGACACAAACGAGGAAGTGCTTCGCTTCGATTTAGGAGAAGATTTTAGCATTGAAACAGCTGTTGTATTTTGTGAGATTTATAGAAACAAAGGTGAGTGGAAGTTCAGTGCAGTTGGTGCTGGTTACCAAGGCGGATTGCAAGCATTAGTAAATGCATACGGATTAGATGCATAAGTATTCTTAATTTATATAGGGAGTAATCCCATTTTATTTTTTTACGGAGGTTATATTTCCTTTGGACATTATTAATCAGATTTTAAGCACATATGCTTTGTTCTTTGATTGGGGAATGTGGGCAGAAGTTTTAACTGATCCTGTTTCATGGGGATTAATTGGGACATTGATCATTATGGAAGGGTTGCTTTCTGCTGATAATGCTCTTGTACTAGCGGTTATGGTCAAGCATCTTCCTGAAAAACAAAGAAAAAAAGCATTGATGTATGGACTAATTGGTGCATATTTCTTTAGATTTTTATTTATCGGTATTGGCGTCTATCTCGTTAAGTTTTGGTTCATTAAAGTATTAGGTGCTGCATATTTAGGTTGGATTTGTTATAGTCACTTCCGCAAAAAAGAAAATGACGATGGTGAGGCAAAAGAGTTTAATAAAAATAGCTGGTTAGTTCGTACGTTCGGTGTATTTTGGGCAACTGTTATTATGGTAGAAATGATGGATATTGCTTTTTCTGCAGACTCCATTCTAGCTGCATTTGCTATTTCGGATCAAGTATGGGTTCTTCTTCTCGGTGGAATGATTGGTATTTTATTAATGCGTACAGTAGCTAGATTCTTCTTAGTATTAATTGATAAAATTCCTGAGCTGGAGAATACAGCGTTCATTTTGATCGGAATTATTGCTGCTAAAATGATGGCAAGTGTGTTTGGCTTCCATTTGCCGCATGAAGTGTTTTTTGCCATTATTGTTCTAGCATTTGCTATTACGATTATCATTCATAAAAAAAATGCTGGAGTAGTAAAAGAAGAAACGGCTGTTTCAAAAGAAGAATAAAGGAAGACTTCCATTAATGGGAGATTACTGCCCATTAAGTGTGGGATGAATATTTCTAGATGGCTACTGTTTCAGCAGTAGCCATCCTTTTATATAGGAAGGAAGTAGATTTCATTGTGAAACATTTTGAGGTTGAATCGGCCAAAAGAAAAATAGAAATCTTCTATAAAGAACCGGAGCCCTTTACTAAATATACAGAACGGGAAACGCTAGCTTATGCGCTAGGTGCTACTTTGTATATGCCAGCTCTTAGAGAGAGCATTGCAGATGAGCTAGTGACAAAGAAGTATAGAGAGCTTGCTTCTGTCGTCATTGATTTAGAAGATGCTGTTGGTGATAGTCGACTAGAGGAAGCGGAGCAAATGCTTATTCAGCATATTTCAAACATTAATCGAGCTGTAGAAGAACAAAAAGTATTGGTAGAAGAGTTGCCTCTTATTTTTATTCGAGTAAGAAGCCCACAGCAAATGAAGAGGGTGACGCAACAATTAGGACGGCTTCAGCGTGTATTGACTGGATATGTATTTCCAAAGTTTTCGTATGAAGCAGGGAAAGACTATTTAGAGATTTTAAAGAACAATAATTCAGAAGATATGGTTTTGTATGGTATGCCAGTGTTAGAAACAGCAGACATTGTGTATAAAGAAATAAGAATCCAAACACTAAACAAAATTAAAGAGCTATTAGAAGCTTATCAAGCTTATATATTGAATATTCGAATTGGAGCCACAGATTTTTGCGGATTATACGGTATTAGAAGAAAGGTAAATACAAGCATTTATGATGTTCTAGTCATTCGCGATTGTTTAACAGATATTATGAATCTATTTAATCGAAATGGCAGTGGATTCGTTCTTTCAGGCCCAGTGTGGGAGTTCTTTTCTAATAATCAAAGCAGTAATCCTTATCTAGATGGCTTAATGAATGAAGTGATGCTGGATCAATTGAATGGTTTTATTGGCAAAACGATTATTCATCCGACACATATTAAGCCAGTTCATTCATTATATGTTGTTAGTCATGAGGATTATCTTGATGCAACCAGCATACTAGATTATAACGATGGTCAAGTAGGAGTCGTGAAAAGTGAGTACGCTAATAAAATGAATGAAATGAAACCGCACTTTTCTTGGGCGAAAAGAATTTTATTACAAGCAAAAGTATTTGGTGTATATAACAAAGGTCAAACGTTTACTCATTTAATGGAAGAAGAAAAACAATTTAATGAAGGAGCAAGGAAATGGTAGAAACAATCGCTTCTAAAGAAGTATATCATATTATGGATGGTTTAACGGTTGAAGTGAATGTGTTGCAAAATCCATATCAATTTGAATTATCTCAATTGTTTCAAATGGCAACGCGGATTAATAAACGGAGAAGCTTTCTATTTGTTAGCAAAGTATTAGGTAAACATTTAGCGGTGGATCCCAATATACCATTGGTGGTAGGGAAGCTGCTCGCCATGCGCTATGTAGAACTTGTGCATGGGGTGAAGGATCCGCGCATGGAATCAGTTGTTCATGCTCTGCAGACCAAAAGCTGTCTTTCAGAAGTACTAGCAGATATTGAATGTCAGCCTATTTTGTTAGATCAACCGCTTACTGTGATGGGATTTGCTGAAACTGCAACAGCGTTAGGTCATGCGGTATTTAGCGCATTTGGAGAGCAGACAAAGTATATTCATACGACAAGAGAACAGATTCAAGAATTAACGTCTGTTATTAATTTTGAGGAAGAACATTCACATGCAACGAGTCATAGGGTGTATGCCTCGGATCCAGCCTTTTTTGATGATGATAGTGAAGTTGTGCTCGTTGATGATGAAATTACGACAGGAAAAACAGCCATTAATATTATTCGAACAATGAAAGAGCGGTATCCTCAGAAAACGCGATTTACTGTTGTGTCTATTTTAGATTGGAGATCACATGAGCATCGAGAAAGATATGAGCAATTAGAAGAAGAGTTGAATATTACGATTCATACCGTGGCTTTATTAGATGGAATGATTACAGTTTCTGGAGAACCAGTTTTAAGTAAAGAAAATCAGTCTATTCGTTCTTCATATCTTGAACCAGCCATTTCCTTCCTCTCTTCTGATAACGATGTAAAAACGAGTGAGATAAAAGGAATAACATCGATTTCCACTGATGGAACAGTTAATCGTTCCCCTTATTTATTGGCGACAGGAAGATTCGGATTGACGAGAGCGGAGGAATCTCTCTATTCAAACGAGTTACAAGCCGTTGCAGAATCCTTGAAAAAACAGCAGAAAGGGAACCGCACGTTAGTTATTGGCACGGGAGAATTTATGTATGTTCCTATGAAAATAGCTGCTCAGTTAGGAGAAGATGTATTTTTTCAATCTACAACCCGCAGCCCGATTTATCAGAGGGATATAGAATCATATACCATTCAACAGAAATTCACATTTGATAGTCCAGAAAATACAGGAACAACGAATTTTCTATACAATATTAAACAAAATCAATATGATGAGCTCATCATTTTAGTTGAACGCATGCATTCCGAGGACGATATACAAAGCTTAGTAGAAGAGCTTAAACGAACGGATATTACAACGATTACAGTGGTGATGATGACAGACATCTGCTCGTAATTGTGTAAGGAGGGAAGAGAATGGTACAAGCGGGAGTTCAACCGGATCGAATGGGGAGTTATAGTGTAGACGATGTTGTTTTTTTATTGCGAGATATTAGTAAGTATCAGTTAGAGATAAAAACAGAAGAACGGGAGGCACTTATTCAATCCGGCACCCATTATTCTGAAATGCTGCCAATGGAGTACCAGCCGGATGAGCAGTATATTTCCTTATTCCATCGTACATTGAATCACTATTCGAAACGGATTGCGATAGCCATTGGAGTTGTAGCAGAACAAATTAAAGAAAAGCGTGGATTGAACAATCTAGTTTTAGTCAGTTTAGCACGAGCGGGGACACCTATTGGTGTATTAGTGAAACGCTATTTTAAAGCTATCCATCAAGTAGAGATTCCTCATTACTCGATTTCGATTATTAGAGGCAGAGGGATTGATGAGACAGCGATTGATTATATATTTGCTCATCATGCAGCAGCTGATATTCAATTTATAGATGGTTGGACGGGAAAAGGGGCCATTACAAAAGAATTGAAGGGTGCATGTCAGAAGTATAATGCTGCACATTCGAATCAATTGAATGCTAGTCTTGCTGTGCTGGCTGATCCTGGGCATTGCGTCGATATATATGGAACAAGAGAGGACTTCTTAATCCCTTCTGCTTGTTTAAATTCTACTGTATCAGGACTTGTCAGCCGAACGGTATGGAATGAATCATTTATGGAAAAAGGAGATTTTCATGGAGCGAAGTTTTATCGAGAACTGAAAGAAGTTGATGTGTCCAACTTATATGTAGATTGTATTGCTGCGGAATTTGCTCATGTAATAGAAGGTATTCAACAAAGGTTAGTAGAATTAGCGAATGAAGACCAAACGCCATCTTGGAAAGGTGCTCAGTCTGTGGAACGTATTCAAGAAATATTCTCTATCAAGAATTCGAATTTCGTAAAGCCGGGGGTAGGAGAAACGACAAGGGTGCTGCTTCGGAGAGTGCCTTGGAAAATTCTTATCAACCCTTATTATTCGAATGATTTAACGCATATTTTATTGTTAGCCAAAGATAAAAATGTTCAGGTAGAAGAATTTGCAGACATGTCATATTCTTGCTGTGGCATTATTAAAGAATTATAAGGAGATATTGGATGATACTATTTACTTCTGATTTAGATCGAACGTTAATCTATTCTGAAAGAATGATGACTGAGTATCCTATAGAAAGCGAAACGGCTTGTGTAGAAATGATGGATGGGCGTTCTATTACTTTTATGTCTTATCAATCCATTAAACTATTGAACACATTTCATGAGAACCATTTGTTTGTTCCGGTTACCACAAGAGCCTTGCATCTGTATAAAAGAATTCATCTTTTTCAGAACGACATTAAGCCCCCATTTGCAGTAACAAGTAATGGTGGTACAATCCTTATAGACGGAGTCGTTGATCAAGATTGGCATCAAGAGCTCCATGCAAGAATTATGAGAACTTCTTTGCCAAAGGAAGATATGCTGCAAGCCTTTGCTGCCATTAGACATGAATCATGGGTGTTGAGAGAGTCGTATGTCGACGGCCTTTTCTATGTATTTCAGATTGTTAAAGAAGCAGTTCCGTACGAGGAGTTAGCGGCTTTTGAAGTAGAATTAAAGAAGATAGGCTGGAGAGCATTTTTACATGGAAGAAAGTTATACATCCTTCCTCAACAAGTAGATAAGGCCTTTGCTGTTCAAAGAGTAAAAGAGTATATCGATGATTATGATGTACATGTTGCGGCAGGCGATTCTTTCATGGATTACTTGATGATGAAAGAAGCCGATATTGGCTATAGCCCATTACATGGAGAAATATTTGAGACGATGCCTAACGCTCCGAAAGTAACGTGGTTAAACGGACGAGGGGTGGCCTTTACCGAAGAGCTGCTTATGAATCTTCTGGAGAGTAAGACAACATTAATTAGGTGATAACAGATGAGAAAAATTAGTTTAGCAAAACCCGATTTAGATAAGCTGCCGATTATGGGCTCAGCGGATGCTTGTAAATTATGGGGAATAGATAGCTCCACGTTAAGAAAAAGGATAGATCAATTTCCTAAAGGGACCATTAAGAAAATGGGAAGAGATTGGATTGTGACAAAAGATGGTATGGCGTATGTATTTGGTACGTTAGAAGAAAGAAAATTAAAGAGAGAATAGCAAAGTGCTTGGACTTATATGGATAGTAAATATTTATAGAAAAGTAGGTGACTCAAAAGAGAATGGGAGTCACCACTTCTTTTTTTGCACGACATATGTTTAATAATCATGTAGATAAAGTGGAACTTCGATCAGTGGGGTCTTACTGCCCGTTAAGTGAGGGATAAAAAGCGATAGCGTTTTAATAACAAGCTTGTGGCATGAATGCAGTTTATTGTCGCTATAGTATTTATAATGGAAGTGAAAACAGATGAGAATCAATAAGTATATTAGCGAGACAGGCTACTGTTCAAGGCGGGAAACGGATCGTTTGATTGAAGCGAAGAGAATTACGATTAATGGCGTGATTTGTGAACCTGGAGTGACGGTTAGTCCTGGTGATGTTGTTTTTATTGATGGGAAAAGTATCCCTAAGAAAACCGAACCAGTCTATATTGCTCTAAATAAACCAGTTGGAATTACATGTACGGCAGCCAAACATGTAGAAGGCAACATCATGGATTTTGTAAATTACCCTTTGCGTATCTTTCCGATTGGCAGATTAGATAAAGCATCTGAAGGGTTGATTTTATTAACCAATGATGGGGACATCGTTAATAGGATAATGCGTTCAGAGAATGGGCATGAGAAGGAATATGTAGTAACAGTAGATAAGCCGGTTACGGAAGAGTTTATTCAAGGTATGTCTAATGGAGTAGAGATTCTTAGAACAAGGACAAAGCCATGTCATGTTTTTCGGATAAATGATTATCAATTTCGGATTATTCTAACGCAAGGATTAAATCGACAAATTAGACGAATGAGTAAAGCACTTGGTTATAAAGTGGTTCGTCTTGAGCGGATTAGAATTATGAACATCCATATAGAAGGCATAGAAGAAGGGGAATGGCGAGATCTGACGGATGAAGAATTATACACGCTTCTATCGCAGTTAAAGGAAAGTGCTACTTAACTATGGAATAAAACAGCAGCAAAAGCGATTAAACTTTTGCTGCTTAATTAGTATTAGAATCCATCTTGTGCACTAAATGGAATGTTCAAGCGGTTTTCAACGGCACGCAGACGTTGATTTAACCGATTTAATCGGCGGTTTTGACGCTCATCACTCTGGCTAAGACGAGTAACTTCACGAGTAATACGTGTAATTTCTCGGTTTAGGCGAGTGATTTCTCGTGATTGCTGTTCATCTCTTCTTTCTAATTCCCGTAATCTTCTTTCGAGACCTTGAGGTGGTTGACGATCTATTTCATATTCATATATATCTGATTCAACTTGATCTAGTTCATACATCGTTGACTCCATGCGTTCTGTTTCATGAAAGTCGGGTTGTGGAATATCTGGTTGCGGGGTGTATGGATAATTTGGATAAGACATATACGGTTCAGGTTGGTAAGGCGCATAATACTCAGGGTAATAATTATATGGATTCATTTTGCAGCTCTCCTTTTAATATCTCTAGGTAAATTCCTTATACAGTATGCAGAGGTAGGCATAGTGATTGGGTAAACGTCTAAATGAGGAGGAAAAGCGAGAGAAAGAGCGTATTTAATTAAAATTTGCAGAAATGTAAAGAATCGTATATCGTTAAAATTGTAGAAAGAAATGAAACTTCATATCGTTACATTCGTATAATGAAGTAAGTATATATTTCGGTGATGGAAGTTTCACTTTACCCCACACTTAACGGGCAGTTGACCTCCAAATTATGAGGTGGAGGTCAACTGCCCGTAAAGGTCCGATTGGTGAGATACAGTGAAACTCACCTTTGCGGTTTTCAAAGGTATAGTCGAACCAATCAGGTTCCTACGGTCACTTGATTGAAGCGAAGCGAGATCTTATTGACCGTAGAACGTGACTAATCCTCAGTGGGGATAAATCCTCCCACCGAGGGAAGTTTCACTTTATATGTCAGGAGTGTCCTTATCATGAACAGATTTTTAGCTGTTTTCATTCAATTATTGATCGCACTGCCGGGAGCGTTTCTTGTGTGGCTTGCGAGTTTCTTTGCTTTTGATTTAACTTCTATGTTATCGACAGTCGCTGCCATGGCTGGAGGAGCTATTTTGTATGGAGCTACGTCTTTCTTTTTACAACAGCGTTTTGTGAGAAAGCACGGTTTAACACGCAAAGAATATCAATATATAAGAAGAAATTTAACTGAGGCAAAAGAAAAAATATCTCGTATTAATAAAACGCTTTTAACCATTCGCCATATTTCTTCCTTGAAACAAAGAATTGAGCTCATGCGTTTACTAAAAAGAATATATAGCTTAACAAAACATGAACCGAAGCGATTTTATAAGGGGGAGCTGTTTTATTTTTCACATTTAGACTCGATCGTTGAGTTATCTGAGAAATATGCGTTTTTATCACGGCAGCTTAGTAAAAGCAAAGAATTAAATCAATCCTTAGTTGAAACACGTCAGACGCTTGATGAGCTGACAAAAACGGTAGAGAAAGATTTATATCACATGCTTGCTGAAGATATTGAGGATTTGCATTTTGAATTAGACGTGGCCAAGCAATCGATTAATAGGAAGAAGGAATTAGAATTACCTGATGAAAGTAGGAGATCTAAATGAGTGAAAGTAATCTTTCTAAAAAGGACAATTTACTAGATGACTTATTGGCGGATCCATTTGGAGAGCAGAAGGTCATTACGGAAAGTCCGGCAGAAGAGTCTAAACCTGTTAAACTGATTGATGTAATTCCAGAAGAGAATCGGGCAAAAGCTTATCAGTTAGCTGAACAAATTAATCCCAAAGACCATCAGGCGATGATTTCATATGGAACACCCGCACAAGCGAAACTGTTAACCTTTTCGCATTCCATGCTGGATCATGTTCAAAAGAAAGATATTGGCGAGGTTGGCGAAATTATCAGTGATTTAATGAAGAAGCTCAATGAAGTGAGCCCTGATGAATTAAAGCCAGAAAAGCAATCGTTTTTTGGTAAAATATTTGGCAAGGTTTCAGGTTCCGTTCAAGAGATGCTGTCTAAGTATCAAAAGACCGGTGCACAAATTGATCGAATTAGCGTTAAGCTTGATCGAAGTAAAAATGTCTTATTATCGGATATTGCTATTTTAGAAAAATTATATGAAGCGAATAAAGATTATTTTCATGCATTGAATGTCTATATTGCTGCAGGTGAAATTAAGCTTGAAGAATTGTATAATAAGACAATCCCTGAACTCAAACAATCGGCACAAATATCCAATGATCAAATGAAGTTTCAAGAAGTCAATGATATGATTCAATTTGCGGATCGGCTTGATAAACGTTTGCATGATTTAAAATTAAGTCGAGAAATTACGATTCAAAGTGCGCCTCAAATTCGCTTAATTCAGAATACCAATCAGGCATTAGTAGAGAAAATTCAATCGTCTATTATGACCGCTATTCCGTTGTGGAAAAATCAAGTAGCTATTGCACTCACTCTTGTTAGACAGCGCCATGCACTTGAAGCTCAGAAGCAAGTTTCCAAAACAACGAATGACTTGCTTTTGAAAAATGCAGAACTATTAAAAACAAATACGATTGAAACGGCAAGAGAAAATGAAAGAGGTCTTGTCGATATTGAAACATTAAAGAAAACGCAGGCAAGTTTAATTTCTACGTTGGAAGAAACGCTGAAGATTCAAGAGGAAGGCCGTATGAAGCGTCGTCAAGCAGAGCACGAACTAGCTTCTATGGAAACAGAGCTAAAGCAAAAGCTGTTAGAGATTAGAGGAGAATAGAATAGATTGTTTATATGGTGAAAGCTTAGTCACGACTAGGCTTTTTTTTGTGTCTAATTGAGCGGAAAAATTATCTGCAAAATAGTTCTTAGGAACGTGAAAATCCTAGCTTTTTCTAGTATAGTAATAATAGAGGGAGTGAGGGTATGTATTTAACAGTGAAAGAAACAGCAGAGTATATATCATTATCGGAATCACATATTAAAAGTTTAATTTTACAAAATAAAATACGGGCTGTTCATGACGGTGAACAGTATTTAATTTATAAAGATCAATTTAACACACATTTTGAACAATTGGAGACCTATAAAAAACAGGTTGCTGAGTATTTAAATGAACCTATTCCAGAAGATATTGATGTGAAGGATGAAGATTAGTATTTGTTGTAAAGCGGATATTTCTATACACTCTCAATATAGAGGATTTTTTTGATAACATTTGGACCATTATTTAGGCTCTAGAATGGTTATGAAGTGTGGCCACTAAAAGAAGAAGTAGAGACGGTTTTCTAAATATTGTATAAAGGCTATAAGTAGTACAGTTGTCTTAATCTGTGTAAGATATATATAGTAGGAATGAATATGCCAAAATGAAGTTAGGGGATAGGTTAGTGGTCAAAGAATATTTACAAAGTAAAGGTTTTTCAAGACTGATTGCATTAGTCATTGTTGTTATATTTTTAATTAGTATTGGAAGTATGCTTAATTTATTATTGTTTACTTTTATTTTTACATTTCTTATGGGCAGATTAGAGAGATTTATAACGAATCAAGTAAATAAAGTCATTCGGATTAACTCTAAAGTAGTCATTGTATTTTTATATTCTATTGTACTGTCTTCTTTAGGCGTAGTGTTATATAAATATTTACCGGTTATTACGATGCAATTAACGGAATTAGTGAAGCAAATTGTGTTTTTCTTCCAAAATCCACCTGATAGTCGCATCATTAAGTATATTATTTCATACATGAATGATGTAGAAACACCGCTTGATTTTCAAAAGCAAGTGAACTTTGTTTATTTATATGTTGCAGACCTTGGGAAGTTAACTCTCCAAATATTCCTTTCCATCTTATTGAGCCTGTTCTTCTTATTAGAAAAGGACAAAATTATTCGTTTTACCTCTAAATTTAAACGAGGAAAATTCAGTAGCTTCTTTTTAAATATCGAGCATTTTGGTAGAAAGTTCGTGAATTCATTCGGAAAAGTAATCGAAGTTCAATTTTTAATTGCAACAACAAACGCGGTCCTTTCTATCACTTTCCTATGGATAATGGGTTTCCCTCAGTTAATAGGACTTGGTGTTATGATTTTCTTTTTAGGATTAATTCCGGTAGCAGGTGTAATTATTTCACTTATTCCACTTAGTATGATTGCCTATAGTATAGGCGGGATCTCAATGGTTATTGCTGTATTAATCATGATTGCTGTCATCCATGCTATAGAAAGTTATATTTTAAATCCGAAGTTTATGTCTGCTAAGACGAATTTACCAACATTTTTTACCTTTATCGTACTTATCTTTTCCGAACACTTCCTTGGTATTTGGGGGTTAATTATCGGGATTCCAATCTTTATCTTCCTATTAGATATGTTAGATATTCATGAGGATAATCATAAAGCAACTCGTTAAATAAAAACAGCAATCTCCAATTAAAGGGATTGCTGTTTTTATGTTTAGTTGGATAATATAGAACGAACCCTCTTCTGAAATCAGAAGAGGGTTCTGGGAACAAGTAAGGGGTAATTTATTTAATGTATGAAGCACCGAGAAGCGATTCAGGGCTTTGTCCAAGCACCAACATGCTTATTTTGGCATATCCAATTGTTTCATAGTCAACGAAAGTTTTTTGTAAAATATGGATATTTGGATCATCTTTTAATTTTTGTATTTCTTCTTTATATAGACTAATGACAGAGGGCATTACAAATTCAGGGGTAAATTCGCTTGCGTCCTCGTCCATAATCAAACAGCCCATATATTGATACTTAAATTGAAAAGCGCGTGTTAAGCCAACGACATGGAGTAATTTCTTAAATAACTCGGGGTAAGAATCTTTAATTTTCTCCAATGCCTCTTCGGTTGTTTGCAACTCATCTACACTTGATAAAGTGACCATAATATCTCCTTTCGTACTATGAAAAAAATAGGTTCCAATTTCACAATGCTTATATTCATAAACAGTCTACTCCTGCTTCTATAGAAAGTAAAATGGTTATAATTCATTATAACTATAGCTTTTATCTATGATTCAGGTTTGATGAATAGTCCATTCATGGATTTGAAAGGAAGATTAATCTGTATCTAGCTTTTGCTCGGTTAATACTTGTTTTGCAAAGCGCAACCATTCTTTAGCTGCAAAGGATAGATGACGATTTTTACTCCAGATGACTCCCAGCTTCCATTTTATAGATGGGTTAATGACTTTTACAGAACAAACGTGATTTTGTAAGTGACTGCATAGACTTTCGGGTAATAGTGTAATCCCTAGCTTGCAGGCTACCATCTCCTCAAGAAAGTCCCAACGTGAACTCTCTGACATAACACGAGGGGTAAAGCCGGCTACCTCACAGGAGGAGACGACAAGGTCACGCAGTATGAATTCTTTATTAAAAAGAATAAAGTCTTCTTGAGCCAGAGCTCCTAAATCAATTTCTTCAGTTTGAGCTAGTGGATGTTCCGGATGGAGGATTAATCGAATATCTTCTTCTAAAAATGCAAAAGAGTGAAAAAGCTCAGTATTAGTAGGGAAAGCAATTACACCGATATCAAGTAAATCATTTTCCACAGCCTCTTGTATTTTCTTCGAACCATCTTCTATTAATTGGAGTGTAATATTTGGATACTCCTCATGAAAGCGGCCGATAATTTTTGGGAAAAAGGAGGCATCGATAATTGGGGGTAATCCTAGTCGAATATGTCCTTTTTTCAAGCCTGACAGATATTCCATTTCTGTTTCTAAATTGCTAAATGCCTTATCAATTAATTTTGCTTGTTCGAGTACGACTCGTCCGGCATCGGTAAGTGTTAATTGTTTACGTGAGCGATCAAAAAGTTCCACGCCTAACTCGGTTTCGAGGTTTTTAATCATTTTACTAATCGTAGGCTGAGTAATGTATAAATGTTCGGCGGCTTTAGTAAAGCTATTGAAGTGTGTTACTTGAATAAAGTATTGTAAATGTTTGATGTCCAATGCCGTCACCTGCTTTTCTTTAGGTCAATCATTTCTTATTGTACACATATCGTCATAGGAATGTAAATTTTTGA